>Ga0209217_1000437_pt1 | contig 11455 bp, 8 predicted proteins | sample JacPinW_OM3H0_M2_FD_187957 | JGI IMG/M metagenome (GOLD analysis project Ga0209217, IMG submission 187957) | Forest soil microbial communities from Algoma, Ontario, Canada - Jack Pine, Ontario site 1_JW_OM3H0_M2 (SPAdes) (version 2) | ecosystem: Environmental > Terrestrial > Soil > Boreal...
CCCAGGCCGTGGAGAGCCGCTCCTTGAGGCCGAGCCGAAAATCCGCGAGCCGCATCAGGACCGCCGCGCTCGGCCGCCGGATCAGCCAGGCGAGAGCCGCCATCGCCAGCACGACCGGGATGCCGACGGCGGCCACCAAAGGGCGCCCCTCAAACGGGGTGAGTCGGGCGATGATCAGCACCAGGAGGATCCAGGCGAGGGCCGCCACCAGCGCGTGCACGGCATAGCGCGCGGCCCGAGCGCGGGCCGCCGCCCGGCCGAGTTCGCGGATGATCGCGTCGAGTGAGTTCATGTCGTTGGCGGCGCCGTCGCACGCCTCCGCCACGGCAGGTGCCGAATTGGGGACAGCAGCAGGGCGCCGAGGATGAGGGCGATGACGCAGATCGCGAGCTGCATCGTCACCGTCGCCTGCCAGTACTGCCAGCCGCTGAAGAGCCCGCTTGGGATGGTCGTCCCCCCGCCTTGCCCCGAGATGTACGGTCGGGCGACGATCGTGCCCTTCCCAACCGGCCCATTAGGAACCGCGTAGCAGCTCTGGACGCCGCCAGGGGTGCTCGAGCACGCCATCCCGCCGCCGCCGGTGGCAAAACCCATGCCGTTTCGGACACCGAAATTGGTGATGGGCCCGTTCGTGCCGATCGTAATGAGGGGGATGAACGGGCTGAGATAGGTCACTGCGGGGGGAGCCGGCGCGGCCGTCGCCTTCGAGTAGTCGATGTCGGTCGGGAAGAGCAGCCCGTAGAGCAGGCTGCCGGCCAGCAGGACGAACGCCGCGCCGTACGCCGAAACGGTCGCCGGCAGCGTGCGCTGAAACGCCGTCGAGCAGGCGATCCCGATAATGCCGAGGGTCAACGCGGTGACGGCCGTGACGAGGAAGGCCGCGGCGACCTGGTCGAGCTCGATGCCGCCGAACAGGAACACCAGGCTAAAAATCGGTACCGACAGCAGCAAGAGCAAGAGCACGAACGACATCGATGCGAGCAGCTTGCCCCACAGGATCGAGAAGGCCGGCAGCTTGGTGACGAACAGCAGATCGATCGTCTGTCGTTCGCGTTCGCTACTGATCGCGCCCGCCGTCAGCGCCGGCGTGATGAAGGCGAGCAGGACCATCTGGAAGAGCACCAGATAGAGAAACAGGCCCTGGCCATAGTTGGCGGCCTGCCCGCCGTTGAACGCGCTACGGGCGTTGGACGCCATCGAGGAAAAGATCGCCCAGCCGAGGCCACCCAGCAACAAGATGTAGACCGTCATGGCGAGCGGCGAACGCCAGGTGCGCATCCGGGAGCGAAACTCCTTGGCGACAATCGGATTCCACAATGCGGTCGTGACCGGGTTCATTGCGCGTCCTCCGTGGCCCTCATGAACGCATCTTCGAGACCGCCGTCGAGCTGACTGAAACCCGAGACCTTGATGCCCGCCGCCGTCAGGGTCTGCAAAATGCCGGCCGCCGTTGCGTCGTCACCCTCATACTCGGCCTCGATCGCGCCATTTAGCGTGGTGACCGCGTGGATCATGGGCAACGGCCTGAGCACGGCGGCGGCCTCTTCTCGTTGACCGAGGACCGTGATGCGCAACCGCCGGCCGCTGGTCAGCTGCCGGATGACGTCTTGCACCGGCCCGGTCGCTCGCATCCGACCCTGATCGATGATGCCGACCATGGTGCACAGTTCGGTCAGCTCCGGGAGGATGTGGCTCGAGATCACGATCGTCTTGCCCATTTTTTGCAGTTCCTTCAGGATCTCGCGCATCTCGACCCGCGCGCGCGGATCGAGTCCCGAGGCAGGCTCGTCAAGTAACAGCACGGCCGGGTCGTGCACCAGCGCCCGCGCCAGGCAGAGCCGCTGCTTGAGGCCACGAGACAGCGTGTCCACGGCCTGGTCACGACGGTCCGTTAACCCGACGAGCTCGAGCAGGTCGTCGGCGATCTTCTTGCGACGGGTCTTGGGCTGCCGGTAGCAGGCCGCGTAGAAATCCAGGTACTCGGCAGCGGTGAGCTGATCGTAGACACCGAAGAAGTCCGGCATGTAACCGAGGCGTTCGTGGACAATGTCCGGCTGCCGGCTCACGTCGGCGCCGTCGACAAAGGCGCGACCGGTGGTCGGTTCCAGCAGCGCTGCCAGGATGCGCAGCGTGGTCGTCTTCCCTGCGCCGTTCGGTCCGACGAAGCCGAAGATTTCCCCTTTCGGCACTTCGAAGGAAACGGCGTCCAGCGCGGTCCGCTGCCCGTAGACTTTGGTGAGCCGCTCGACCGAGATCACTGGATCGTCCCAGAGAATGTAATAGTGCCCGTGGCGAAGGCGCCGCTGTCGCTGAGCCGCAGACGGATCAGCCCACTATCGGGGTTGACGGCGCTGTCGGGCAGGCTGGTCGTGCCGTTCTCCTGGTATGCGACGTCGGTCCAGGCCGACCGTGACCAGTCCCATACCTGGCCCTGGACCGCCGCCGTGGACCCCGTCCCACCGCCCGGGGCGGGCATGAATTTGCCGCCATACGGGTTGGAGGCGGTAAGTGAGACTCTCGTAAGGTGGCTGCCGGCGACCAGCGAGGGCGAAAGTTCGTAGGTCACGCTGCCGCTCTGCATCAGGAGCATGCCCGGCGGTCCTTGGCCTTGCGCGTCACCCACGACATCCACGATGCGGCCGCTCACCACACCGGCGGGCAACGAGCCGGTACCAATCTGGTCCAGCGGCAGCGACAGGGCGACCGCGGATTCGGCCGTCGATCGCGGATGGCTGCCGTTCACGGACAGGCTCTGGAATGGCTCATGCGTCCAGGCGACCAGCAGCGGCGTGCTCGCGAACGATATGCCCTTGAAGCTTCCTCCGGTGGGCAATACGGACAGAATCTGCGTCTTCGCATAGTCTTCGCGCTGGGCGTCGGTCGGCTGCTGCGGCTGCGGGCCATTGAAGAAGGCCGCGCCATAGATGCGGGTGTAGGTCGGCATGCCGAATTGGGTGGCTGCCTTTACCGCCAGGCTGACCGTCGCCGTGGCCCCTGGTTTCAGCGCGCCAAACGTCTGAAAGCTGTCGCCCATGATCAGGACGGCATCCGTAAACGCCAGATTCGAGTGGTTCTCGATCGTGCCGTTGAGATTCCCATTCAGCAGTTGGAGATGCGCGGCCAGCTGGGGAGCGGAGGTCACTGACTCCGTTGCGAAGCCACCGAGCACAAACGCCGTCATCCCGGGCAGCGTGACGTTGTTGTTGTCGACATTGATCCGAAGGCTGCCCGAACGAGACCCCGTTCCGAACCCCGATGGATCGAAAGCGCCGTTGTTGACGATCGGGCTGATCAGGAGCCGCCCGCCGCTGATGGCGGCCTGGTAGTCACCGCGACTCGGTGCCATGATCCCGGTAAAGGTCTCCTGGTATGCGTGGTCCCAGCCCGGCTGCACGTGCAGGATGGTGACCTGGTTGGCCTGCACGGACCGGCCCTTGGTGAGGATGCCCGCCCCGTAGGCGCCGCCGGCGGCGATCACCGCGATCAGGGGCACGGTCACCCAGGCGAGGGCGCGCCGCCGCATCGCGCCCAACACGACGTAATTCACGGGACCAACGAGCAGCACGTAGAGCAGCACGAGCCCGCCGGTCAGCTGCAGAGAGGGCAGGTCGAGTCCAGGAAGGTTCCCCAGCGTGGAGCTGAGAGCGCCGCTCTTGGACGCGAGCGTTGGCTGAGAGCTGAAATTCATGGGGCTTGGCCCGCCGATGCCGTACATGAAGTTCTGGCTGGAGCCGCCCGCGCCAAAGACGGAGCGCGCGATGAGCTGGCGCAGCAGAGGCGCGGTTCCGCTCCATCCGGCGACGGGCTCCTGATTCCAATCGAAGGCGGCCAGCGTGACGATTCCCGCGCCCACCCGGCGCTCGATCAAAAGCGCTTGGCTGCCGGTCGCCAGCCAGGCTGGCCCAGGCGTCGATACCCCGGTTGCCACCTCGACGGCGGACCCGCCCAGCAGGTCCGTTGTGACGCTGGTGGTACCGCTGATGGTCATCGGCACGATCGCCGGCGGCAGGCCGGCCAGCGTCTTACGCCAGGCGGCGCCGGTACCGAGCAGAAGATCGCCACCGGCGCGGACGAAGTCGCTGATCGCGGTCCGCTGGCCGGCGGTCAGGCTGTCGGTGGCGAAGTCGTCGATGGCGAGGATGTCGAAGGCGCGCAGCGGGAGTGCTGACTCCGCGATCTCGTCGGCGCGCAAGTGCACCACCCGGGCGTTGACGCTCGCCGGGTGGACGGCAGCGAAGCCGTCAAGGGACGTTGCCTGGTCGGAGAGCACGCCGATCAAGGTTGACGGCGTGCCGCCCGTTGGCCCCGCCCAACCCTGAGAGACGATCACCCGGCCACTCTGAACGATCCGGGCTGTGACGGACGCGCCCGTCGTGTCGAGGGTCACGTATGTCCGGATCCGCTTGCTTGCCCCGCTCGCCAGGCTGATGGGTGCCTGGTAGATGGGGAGCCCGCCGACGCCCGGCTGGCCGCTCAGGACCTCCTGGACCTCGAGCGTGCCGTCGACCCCGGCGCCCGCGTTCTTTGCGTCGATGGTGACCGGCATCCACTCGCCGAGCTTGACGGCATCCTGGTACCCGACGTGGACCACCAGCGTCACAGGGTTGTCGGCGGCCGACGTGCCAACCGAGGCTCCTGCCAGGGCGATCGCAGCCAGCATTGCGGCCAGGGCGATCCGCGCGGGCAAGCGGAAGCGGCGGAAAGCACGCATCTAGTGAATTAAGACGGCCGCCGAGGGAAAAAGTTCCGTTCTCGCCTCTTCTGCGGCAGTATGGCCGGGGTGCCACGGACCGTCAACCGCTTTCCGGACCAGATCAGCTGACGAAATGGACGCACAGTGGCGAATTGGGCGCCCGCAGGACCCTAAGGCCGTACTGCCGGAGGAGGGACTCGAACCCACACGGACTTACGCCCAGGCGCTTTTGAGGCGCCCTCGTCTACCATTCCGACACTCCGGCGTGCGATGCCCGGCGAGTATATCCGAGTACGCTCGTTGGGAACTTATTAGGGATGTTTCCGTCTAAAAGCTCGAACGACGATCGCGACCTGGTGGGCAGGGCCCGCCGGGGCGATCGGGAGGCGTTTACCCAATTGATCATGCAATATCAGGTGCCGCTCTACAACATGGCGCTGCGGATGGTCGGCAGGCCGGACGATGCCGCCGATATCGCGCAGGAGGCGTTTCTCCGCGCCTGGGAGAAGATCCGCACACTGCGGGAGGCGCCGTTCAAGTCCTGGCTGTTCCAAATCGCCGCGAATCTCTGCTACGACCATTTCCGCCGCGGCAAGCGGTACGGGGTCATGCCCGAAGATGATCAAACCAGCAACGTCCTCGGCCTTGGCATCGCGACGCCGGATCCGCAGGAGCGCGCCGAGGCGAACGAGCGGACGCGCCTGGTGCGTGACAGCATTTCGGCGCTCGACCACGACATGCGGATCGCCATCATCCTGCGCGATGTGAACGGCATGGCCTACGACGAGATCGCCGCGGTGCTCCGCGTGCCGCTCGGCACGGTCAAGTCGCGGATCGCCCGCGCACGCGCGCAGGTCCAGGAACGCCTGCAGCAGCATCCGGATTTCTTTCCGGCTCGGGAGGATGCGCATGCCGACTGAACCGCGCATCCCGGTCGAGCCGACGCTGGAGGAGCTCTCTGCCTACCTCGACCATGAGCTCGACGCCGCGGCAGAGGCTCGCGTCGCGGAGCATGTCGCCGACTGTGCCGCATGCAGGGTGCGTCTGGACGGTCTGCGCGAGACGGTCCACGCCGTGCGCGCCCTGCCGATGGAGACGCCGACCCGGACGTTCACCATTCCGGCCGAAAGCCGCAAACCATTCCGGTGGGCGCCAGTTGGCTGGGTGGGGAGCGCCGCGGTCGCGTTGCTGATCATCGGCCTGGGCATCCAGAATCTGCATCTCCCAGCCGGCAGCGCGACGTCCGGGTCGACAGCGAACTTCAATGGAACAAGCTCGCAGCGCAAATCAGCCGAGGGGAGCGGCATCGCCCCCCTAGCGGCGCCGGCCACGTCGGCGCTCCCTCAGCAGTTTGATTCGCAAGCCGGGAGTGCGTCCGCGAACCCTTCGACCGTTGTGGATCGGAGCAATGGGTCGCGTCGAATGATCCTGGGAACCGACGGCGCCCAGTACTCGAAGAACGGGCGGATCCACGTGAGTATCCAGCTGCTGGGGTCGCCATCGACCTCCACCAGCAGTGGGGACCAGGGGCTGACCCTGACACTGGTCCGCGACGGCGTTGGTGTCGCCCTCCATCCGGTCGGTGTCACCAGCTGGAACGGCACGCCGATTTTCGGTGGGACCTACGATCTGGGGGCTCTGCCGCTGACTGAGCCGCGTGCTGGCGACTACCAGCTAGCGGCGACCTGGGTCATCCCTGATGGGTCGGGCCGGGTGCTCCAGGCCAGCGTGCCCATCCGGATTACCGGCTAACTCTTCTCCGGTGGCGGGCCCTCGAGGTCCGGCAGGTCCATGCTGTTGATCAGCTCCTTGAAGATCGAGAGCTTGTCCTCTTCTTCCTCTTCTTTTTCGGGGAACACGCCGGCTTTGTCGAGAACGTCCTGCGAGACCAGGATGGGACACGTCATCCGGACCGCGAGTGCGATGGCATCGCTGGGTCGGGAGTCGATCTCGACTTCCTTGCCGTTGACGGCAAGAAACAATCTCGCAAAGAACACTTCATTCGTGAGCGATGTCACCTGGATTTTCTTGAGGCGCATCTCTGCGCTTTGCAAAATATTGGCCAGCAGGTCGTGCGTGATCGGCCGCTCCGGGGTGATGCCGGTGATCTTCAGCGCGATCGCGTTGGCCTCGTAGATCCCAATCCAGATCGGCAGATAGCGGTCGGTCTCTTTTTCTTTGAGGATCACGACGTGCTGCCCGCTGGGCATGTGCACACGGATGGAGTCGACCTGCATCTCGACGAATTTAGCCATCCTGAATTCGAGCCTATCTTATCATCGGGTTTTTCAGTCACAGACAGGGTTTACGAGATTCCCATGTGGTGGACCGATGAGCGTCTGCGGGGTTCCTCCGCGACTAAACTTTGATGGTGCCCGAGCCCCAAAAGAAGAAGCGGCTCGTCCTCATCGACGGCCACTCTCTCGTCTACCGGGCCTTCTTCGCGCTGCCGTCACTGACTGACCGGGAAGGCAATATCGTGAACGCCGCCTACGGCTTTACGTCCATGCTTCTGCTCGCCCTGCAGGAGCACCCGGACTACGTGCTCGCATCATTCGACCTCGGGGGTCGGACGTTCCGCCACGAGGAGCTGGCCCAGTACAAGGCCACCCGGCGGCCGACGCCCCCTGAGTTGAGCCCCCAGTTTCCGCTGACGCGCGACATCGTGCGCGCCTTTGGGATTCCCATTTATGAGATCCAGGGAGTTGAGGCGGACGACGTCATCGGCACGCTGGCGAGGCAGGCGCGTGAGCAAGGCCTGCACAGCACGATCGTCACGGGCGACCTGGACGCCTTGCAGCTCGTCAACGACGACGTTGACGTTTTGACGAGCAAACGAGGCGTCTCGGAGACCATCCTCTATACGCCGGACCGCGTTCGCCAGCGCTACGGCCTGGAGCCCATCCAGACCGTCGATCTCAAGGGCCTCGTCGGCGACGTCTCCGACAATATCCCCGGCATCCGCGGCATCGGGGAAAAGACGGCGATCAGGCTCATCCAGGAGTTCGGCTCCGTCGAAAGTCTGGTCGAGAATCGGGAGCGGGTCGCGCCGCCGAAGATCAAGAAGCTGATCGACGAGCACTGGGAGCAGGCCTTGCTCAGTAAGAAAATGGCCACAATCGTCCTCGACGTCGGCGGCGTGACGCTTGACTTGAGCCATGGCTCGGCTCGGGACTATCGCCCCGATGCGGCTCGGACGATCCTGTCCGACCTGGGTTTTCGCAGCCTGGCGGCGCGCGTGCCAACCACCTGGACCGACGGCAGCGCGATGTCGGCCCCACCGATCTTCGCGCCGCCCGCCAGAGAGCAGGGCAGACTTGCCCTCGATGCGGAGGCTGCGCGTCAGGAGCCGCCGCGCCCCCCAACGCAGTCGACGCTGCCTCTCGAGTCGGCGCCGAGAGAGTCCGTCACCGTCGTCCGCCAGGTGGCCGAGCTCGAGCGACTCGTAACGGCTTTTGCTTCAGCCGACCGTGCCGGCTTCCAGGTCATCACCCTGGACGATGTGCCGCGACACGGCCGGATCGCTGCTCTCGTCGTCGGCCTAGGTGAACGCGATGTCTTTTATGTGCCCGTAGCCCACGAACAGGAGCGCTGCCTCGAGGTCCGTGATGTGCTCCAACGCTTTGCCGCCAGCCTGCAGAGCGCCAAGCCATCGAAGCTGGGCTTCAACCAGAAGGCCGATTACCTGGCGCTCCGAGCGCACGGCATCGAGCTCCGCGGCGCCGACTGGGATCTGCTGATAGCCGCGTACCTGCTGAACTCGGGCGTTCGGTCGCCGAGCCTGGAGGCGCTGGCGTCGGACGTTTTACACCGGTCCATCGAGGGGCGCGAGGCTCTCTTGGGCAGCGGCAAGGCCGCTATGAGCTGCGACCAGGTCGACATCATGCGGGCCGCGGCATTTTTCGGTGAGCGCATGCGCGTCATGCTGGAGCTCGCCCCAACGCTCGCGTCCGAGCTCGAACGGCTTGGCAATGCCGAATTGTTTCGCGATCTCGAGATGCCGCTGCTGCCGGTACTGGCCGAGATGGAGCTGGCGGGCGTTTCTATCGACTTGCCGTACTTACAGCAGGTCTCCCGCGAGCTGTACGAGCAATTGCAGCGCTTGGACCAGGAGATCGCGGACGTCGCCCACGGGCCGATCAACGTCAACTCGCCGCAGCAGTTGGCGCGCTTTCTCTTTGAAGACCTGGATCTGCCCGGCGGCAGGAAGACGAAGAGCGGCTACTCCACGGACGCCACGGTCCTGGAAGGCCTGCGGGATGCGCATCCTGTCGTCTCAAAGATTCTCGAGTTCAGACAATTGAGCAAGCTCAAAGGCACCTATGTCGATGCCCTGCCGCTGCTCGTCGATGCGAAGACCCACCGCGTCCACACCAGCTTCAATCAGACCGTCGCGGCGACCGGACGGCTCTCGTCGTCGGACCCAAATCTGCAGAACATCCCGATACGCACCGAGGTGGGACAGAAAGTGCGCCGAGCGTTTATCCCGGGCCGTCCTGGCGATGTCTTGCTATCTGCCGATTACTCACAGATCGAGCTACGGGTCCTGGCCCATATGACGGACGATCCGGTGCTGGTCGACGCCTTCGCGCGTGGTGAGGACATCCACGCGCGGACGGCGGCCGAAGTCTTCGGCATCCCACAGGCCGACGTCACGGCCAATCAGCGCCGTCTGGCCAAGGTCGTGAACTTCGGCTTGTTCTATGGTCTGAGTGACTTCGGCCTTGCCCGCGACACCGGCATGTCGACGGAAGAGGCCAGGGTTTTCATCGACGCCTACTTTCGTGCCTACAATCGGGTGCGCGAGTTTCTCGAAGGCATCAAGATCCAGGCCAGAGAACAGGGCTACGTGGAAACGCTGCTGCACCGGCGGCGTTACATCCAGGACATTCGCTCGCCGAACCGCATGTTGCGCCAGGGCGCAGAACGGATCGCCATCAACATGCCGGTGCAGGGGTCAGCGGCCGACATCATGAAGCTGGCGATGATCAGATTGCAAGCCTACTTGCATGAGCAGCAACTCGCCAGCCAGATGATCCTGACGGTACACGACGAGCTCGTCTTCGAGGTCACCCCGGGCGAACGCGATCGATTGATCGAGGTCGTGCCCGACTTGATGGCGAGGGCTTATCCATTGAAAGTCCCACTGCAAGTCGATCTGAAGCTGGGCCCGAACTGGCAGGACATGGAGCGGGTGCGCCTCGTAGCCGCCAAAGCGTAAATGCCCGAGCTTCCCGAAGTCGAGACCGTCGTCCGCGATTTGCGGCCGCAGCTCGCCGGCCGCCGCATCGAGTCGCTGCAGCTGACGCGCGATCCGGCGATTCGCGCGCGCGTCGTGCGCTATCCGAGTGCGGCGAAGTTTGTGCGACGCTTGCGTGGCCGGGTCATCAAGAACGTTCAGAGGCGCGGCAAATACATCGTCATGCCACTGGACCCGGTTGGCGCCCCGCGTAACGGGGCCTCAGCGGCTGATCAAGTCATCGTGCATTTGGGCATGACCGGGCACCTGCGGGTCTGGGAGCCGGAAGAGACGCCGGTCAAGCACACGCACTTCAGGGCATTGCTCGATAGCGGCCTGGAGCTGCGCTACGACGATCCCCGGCAGTTCGGGCGCCTGGTCCTCGGCAGCATGGATGAACTGATCGCGGCCCACGCTTTCCCCAAACGCCTCGGTCCCGAGCCGATCCATGGCGATCTGACCGAAGCCGAATTCGAGAAGCTCGTCAAGGCCCGCCACCGGCCGGTCAAGTCAGCGTTGCTCGACCAGTCGTTTCTAGCCGGCGTCGGCAATATCTATGCCGACGAGGCATGTTTTCGGGCCGGAATCCGTCCTAGCCGGTGGACTCACCGGCTCACTGTCCGTGAACGGCGGGCCCTCTACGCGGCGATTCAGGACGTACTGGAGAACAGCATTGCGGCACGAGGCTCCTCGATCATCAATTACGTCGATGGCTTTGGGCTCCGGGGTAGCAACCAGGAGAAGCTGCTCGTCTACGGCCGGAGCGGCGAGCCCTGTCTGAAATGCGGGACGCCATTGCAGGGAACGCGCCTCGCCGGCCGCGGCACGGTCTACTGCCGCAAGTGTCAGCGCTGATTCGTCCCCACTGGCCGCTCCTCAGCCGCCGGCTGCTGATCACGGCGGGGGTCTTCTTCGCCGCTTTCGTGCTCGTCGCGCTGTTCGTCCAGTTTGGTGCGTTCAGCCGGCTGGATTTACGAATGACGCACTATCTGCAGGGCCGCGGGAGCACCGGCCAGAACATCGGGCTCGGGATATTTGCGTATCTGGGCAGCATCGAATTCACGCTCGTGGTCGCCGCCCTGCTCGGCGTCGCCCTTTTTCGCGGACTGCGCCTGCTGGCGGTGTTGCCGGTCGCCTTCATTCTCGCGGGCTCAGTCCTGGAGATCGTGGGGAAGCTGCTGATCGTTAGCCCGGCTCCCGGCAAGGCGTTTCAGCGGTTCCCGGACTTCCTGCCGTCGCTGGTTCACAAGGGTGGCCACTACGCTTTTCCCAGCGGCCACGTGCTCCGAGCGACGATCGCCTACGGCCTGGTGCTCTACCTGGCCGAGCGATGGGAGCTGTTTGGGCGGGATAGCTCGCGGCTGAGCCCTGTGCTGGTGCTGGTGATCTTCTTCGTCGGTTATGCCGTCGTCTACCTCGGATGGCACTGGCTCTCGGACGCCGTTGGCGGGTTGCTGCTCGGCCTGACCCTCCTGTTTGCCCTGATCGCGTATCTCGAGCGCAAACGCACGGTCAACCCGGGT
>Ga0209217_1000438_pt1 | contig 11435 bp, 9 predicted proteins | sample JacPinW_OM3H0_M2_FD_187957 | JGI IMG/M metagenome (GOLD analysis project Ga0209217, IMG submission 187957) | Forest soil microbial communities from Algoma, Ontario, Canada - Jack Pine, Ontario site 1_JW_OM3H0_M2 (SPAdes) (version 2) | ecosystem: Environmental > Terrestrial > Soil > Boreal...
GTGCTCTATGTGCTGGAGGCCAACCCGCGCGCCAGCCGCACCGTGCCGTTCGTCTCGAAGGCCACCGCGATACCGCTGGCCAAAGCATGTGCCCGTATCATGTTGGGCACCAAGATCTCTCAGCTGCGCAGCGAGGGAATGTTGGCAGCATCGGGGGACGGCGCCCACGCTGCCCAGAACGCCCCGATCGCGGTCAAGGAGGCCGTGTTGCCATTCCACCGCTTCCGCCGGGCGGACGGGGCCGCCATCGATTCACTGCTTGGCCCGGAGATGAAATCCACCGGCGAGGTGATGGGAATCGACCGCGACTTCGGCAGCGCCTTCGCCAAGAGCCAGACCGCCGCCTACGGGTCGCTGCCGGCCGAAGGCACCATATTCGTGTCGGTCGCCAACCGCGACAAGCGGTCACTGGTGTTCCCGGTCAAGCGGTTGGCCGACTTAGGCTTTCGGGTGCTGGCCACCGAGGGAACTGCGGAAATGCTGCGGCGCAATGGGATTCCGTGCGATGAGGTGCGCAAGCATTTCGAGCCGCCGCAGCCGGGCCGGCCCGCGGCATCTGCCGTCGACGCAATACGCGCCGGCGAGGTCGACATGGTGATCAACACCCCCTATGGCAACTCAGGACCACGCATCGACGGCTACGAAATCCGTTCGGCGGCAGTGGAAATGAACATTCCCTGCGTGACGACGGTGCAGGGCGCTTCGGCGGCCATCCAGGGCATCGAAGCCGGGATCCGTGGCGTCATCGGGGTGCGCTCGCTGCAGGAACTGCACAGCACGCTGAACAACGGGGCCCACTGACGATGCCCGGGTTCGGCGCCCGGCTGGCCGACGCGGTATCGCGTCGAGGGCCGCTGTGTCCGGGCATCGACCCGCATCCCGAGCTGCTGCGGGCGTGGGATCTGCCGGTCAGCCCCGACGGCCTGGCGACATTCTGTGACATCTGCGTGAAGGCGTACGCCGACTTCGCCATCGTCAAACCGCAGGTCGCGTTCTTCGAGGCCTACGGCGCTGCGGGATATGCGGTGTTGGAGCGCACCATCGCCGCGTTTCGTGATGCCGGCGTGCTGGTGCTCGCCGATGCTAAGCGCGGCGACATCGGATCGACGATGGCGGCCTACGCGGTTGCCTGGACCGGCGACTCGCCGCTGGCCGCCGACGCCGTAACAGCCTCGCCCTATTTGGGTTTCGGCTCGCTGCAACCGCTGCTGGACAGCGCTGCGGCGCACGGTCGAGGGGTGTTTGTGTTGGCGGCGACGTCAAACCCGGAGGGTGCAACGGTGCAGCGTGCCAAGACCGACGGCCGCCCGGTAGCCCAGTTGATCGTCGACCAGGCGGCGGCGGCCAACCGTGCGATGGGCCCTGGGCCCGGGTCTATCGGCGTCGTCGTCGGGGCGACGGCTACCGAAGTACCCGATGTCAGCGGGCTTGGTGGGCCGGTGCTGGTGCCCGGTGTCGGGTTCCAGGGTGGGCGCCCCGATGCGCTGAGCGGTCTGGGCGGCGCCGCTCCCGGCCAGCTGCTGCCCGCGCCGTCGCGTCACCTGCTGCGGGCCGGTCCGGACGTTACGGCGCTGCGAGCGGCCGCCGAGCGGATGCGCGACGCCGTCGCCTATCTAGCCGGTTAACGCCTATCCGGACAGCCGCTGTGAGGTTGGTGTGAATGCGCTGATAGCGGCTTCGGAGGTACTACTACGCAGCGTAGTTCGCGCAAAAGCCTATCGAACGCATGCGTCGGGCCGGGTCGCACATTGCGGGCGACACGCGCGACACGCCGTGACATGCGCAATCGGCGTAGTTTCTGCTTTTCAAGCGTTGCCTGGGGCGGCCAGGGGCCTGTGCGCGGGGCGACTCGCCGGCCTGGGGAACTCGTAAAAACTGCTGGTAGAAGCCATTTTCTCCGGCCTGAACCGATCCGTCCGGCGCAGCCGCACAACCTCCGCCGACGGCGACTTGAAATACCCCATCTCGGTGCCGCACGCTGTGGCTTCGTGGCTTCAAGCAGGGGGGCGGGTTAGATTTCGTCTGGCAGCGTGGGTACGGTCGTCTCCGCTGGCTGGACTACCCAGCTGAGACAAACAAAGATCGATAGCTGTCAATGAGTGATTGAGACGGAGGAATCGTGGCTCTTCCCCAGTTGACCGACGAGCAGCGCGCGGCCGCGTTGGAGAAGGCTGCCGCCGCACGTCGAGCGCGAGCCGAGCTCAAGGATCGGCTGAAGCGCGGCGGCACCAATCTCAAGCAGGTGCTGAAGGATGCCGAGACCAACGAGGTCTTCGGCAAGATGAAGGTTTCTGCGCTGCTGGAGGCGTTGCCGAAGGTTGGCAAGGTCAAGGCGCAGGAAATCATGACCGAGCTCGAAATCGCCCCGACCCGCCGCCTGCGTGGGCTCGGCGATCGTCAGCGCAAGGCATTGCTGGAAAAGTTCGACTTCTCCTAACCCCGCCTGACGACGATGCAGGCCGAACGGCCTGAGGAGGAGTCGGGCAATGTGCCAGGGAAGTCGGTGACCGCCGACGGGGGACCGGACGGTGGCTGCGACGAACGTCTTTTGGCTAAGGCTGCAGGCCGAGCCGCAGGACGCGTGGTGGTCCTGTCCGGTCCATCCGCGGTAGGAAAGTCGACGCTGGTCCGCTGCCTGCGTGAGCGGATTCCCGATCTGGTTTTCAGCGTTTCGGCGACCACTCGAGCGCCGCGCCCGGGTGAAGTCGACGGCGTCGACTATCACTTCGTGACCCCGGTCCGCTTCCAGCAGCTGATCGACGAAGGCGACCTCTTGGAATGGGCCGAGATCCACAGCGGCCTGCACCGGTCAGGCACCTTGGCCCGGCCGGTACGCGACGCCACCGCCGCCGGGCACCCAGTGCTGATCGAGGTTGATTTGGCCGGCGCCCGCGCCGTCAAGCAGGCAATGCCGGAGGCGATCAGCGTGTTTCTGGCCCCGCCGAGCTGGGAGGCCTTGGAGGCCCGACTGAGCGGCCGGGGGACTGAGTCGCCCGAGGTGATCGAACGTCGGCTCACCACCGCCCGTACCGAACTCGCGGCTCAGAACGACTTCGACGAGGTCGTGGTGAACAGTCAATTGGAGACTGCATGCGCCGAATTGGTATCCTTGCTGGTGGCAACAGCGCCGGGTACGGCGTGATCCGCCATCAGACTCGATTCACCATTTAGTCGCACAATGCTTTCTAGGTTCAACGCCACCAAGGAGAAAGTCTTAAGTGAGTAAATCGCAGACCGACGCGTCATTAGCCGCCGTCCCCGATCAGTTCGATCCGGCATCTGGTGGGATCGGTGCGTATGACACGCCGTTGGGCATCACCAATCCGCCCATCGACGAGCTGCTCGAGCGCGTTTCCAGCAAGTACGCCCTGGTGATCTACGCGGCGAAGCGGGCTCGGCAGATCAACGACTACTACAACCAGCTCGGTGAGGGCATCCTCGAATACGTCGGCCCGCTGGTCGAGCCGGGGCTTCAGGAGAAGCCGCTGTCGATCGCCATGCGGGAGATCCACGCCGACCTGCTCGAGCACACCGAAGGCGAGTAGCGGGATCGAGGCGGGCTTGTGATGAGCCTCTCGGGTGACAAGCGGATGGACCGCAAGCGGATCATCGTCGGCGTCTCCGGGGGTATTGCCGCATACAAGGCCTGCACCGTCGTTCGCCAACTCACCGAGGCGGGCCACCAAGTCCGCGTCATCCCCACCGAATCCGCGTTGCGTTTCGTCGGCGCCGCTACCTTCGAGGCGCTATCCGGCCAGCCGGTACAAACCGGTGTCTTCGAGGACGTTCCGCAGGTGCCGCACGTCGCCATCGGCCAAGGCGCCGACTTGGTCGTGGTGGCGCCGGCCACCGCCGACCTGCTGGCCCGGGCTGTACACGGCCGCGCCGACGACTTGCTGACCGCGACCCTGCTCACAGCGCGATGTCCGGTGTTGTTCGCACCGGCGATGCACACCGAGATGTGGCAGCACCCGGCAACAGTCGAAAACGTGGACACGCTGCGGCGGCGCGGCGTCGTGGTGCTGGAACCGGCGTCCGGTCGGCTGACCGGTGCGGACAGCGGCGCCGGCCGGCTACCCGAAGCGGAGGAGATCACCACGTTCGCCGAGCTGCTGCTGGACCGGCACGACGCGATGCCGTACGACCTGGCCGGGGTCAAGCTACTGGTGACCGCGGGTGGCACCCGCGAGCCGATCGACCCGGTCCGTTTCATCGGCAACCGCAGCTCCGGCAAGCAGGGCTACGCGCTGGCGCGGGTCGCCGCTCAGCGCGGCGCCGAGGTCACGCTGATCGCCGGGCATACCGCCGGGCTCATCGATCCGGCCGGAGTCGAGGTGGTGCGGATCAGTTCCGCCCAACAACTTGCCGACGCGGTGTCCAAGCACGCACCCGACGCCCACGTACTGGCGATGGCAGCCGCGGTGGCAGATTTCCGGCCCGCGCACGTCTCGGCCGCCAAGATCAAAAAGGGTGCCACTGACGACACCGCGCCACCGACGATCGAGCTCGTCCGCAACGACGACGTGCTGGCCGCGGCGGTGCAGGCCCGGGCCGCCGGGCAGCTACCCAATATGCGGGCCATTGTCGGCTTCGCCGCCGAGACCGGCGACGCCAACGGTGACGTGCTGTTCCACGCTCGGACCAAGTTGCGTCGCAAGGGCTGCGATCTGTTGGTGGTCAACGCCGTCGGTGAGGGCAAGGCCTTCGAGGTGGACAACAACGACGGCTGGTTGCTGGCATCCGACGGCACCGAGTCGGCGCTGCAGCACGGCTCGAAGACGCTGATGGCCAGTCGTATCGTGGATGCGATCGTCGCGTTCCTGCACGGGGGCGGTGGCTCCGCCACCTAGCACCCGTAACATCCAGGGCTGGCCGAGAGCGGCGGGCGGCCTAAAGATATAATTTGTCTAACTAACAATTCCACGTTGACTTGGAAGGATGAAGGTGTGAGCGAAAAGGGTCGGCTGTTCACCAGCGAGTCGGTGACTGAAGGACATCCCGACAAGATCTGCGACGCGATCAGCGACTCGGTCCTCGACGCACTGCTGGCGGAGGATCCCCGCTCACGTGTCGCGGTTGAGACGTTGGTGACCACCGGGCAGGTGCACGTGGTGGGTGAGGTGACGACTGCGGCGAAAGCGGCCTTCGCCGACATCACCAACACGGTTCGCGCGCGCATCCTCGACATCGGCTACGACTCGTCGGACAAGGGCTTCGACGGGGCGTCGTGCGGGGTGAACATCGGGATCGGCGCGCAGTCGCCCGACATCGCTCAGGGCGTCAACACCGCCCACGAGGCGCGGGTCGAGGGTGCGGCGGACCCGCTGGACTCGCAGGGGGCCGGCGACCAGGGCCTGATGTTCGGCTACGCGATCAACGACACCCCTGAGCTGATGCCGCTGCCGATCGCGCTGGCGCACCGGCTGTCGCGCCGGCTGACCGAGGTCCGCAAGAACGGCGTGCTGCCTTACCTGCGTCCGGACGGCAAGACGCAGGTCACCATCGCCTATGAGGACAACGTTCCGGTGCGGCTGGACACCGTCGTCGTCTCCACCCAGCACGCCGACGGCATCGACCTGGAGAAGACGCTGGATCCCGACATCCGGCAGCACGTGCTCAAGACCGTGCTCGAAGAGTTGGCTCACGAGACGCTGGACTCGTCGTCGACGCGGGTGCTGGTCAACCCGACCGGGAAGTTCGTCCTCGGCGGCCCGATGGGTGACGCCGGCCTGACCGGCCGCAAAATCATCGTCGACACCTACGGTGGCTGGGCCCGCCACGGCGGCGGCGCCTTCTCCGGCAAGGATCCGTCCAAGGTGGACCGTTCCGCGGCGTACGCGGTGCGCTGGGTGGCCAAGAACGTCGTCGCAGCCGGCCTGGCGGAGCGGGTGGAGGTGCAGGTGGCCTACGCCATCGGCAAGGCGGCCCCGGTGGGCCTGTTCATCGAGACGTTCGGCACCGAGACCGTCGACCCGGTCAAGATCGAGAAGGTCATTCCCGAGGTGTTCGACCTGCGACCCGGCGCGATCATCCGCGACCTGGACCTGTTGCGGCCTATCTACGCCCAGACCGCGGCCTACGGGCACTTCGGACGCACCGACATCGACCTGCCGTGGGAGCGCCTCGACAAAGTCGACGACCTCAAACGCGCCATCTAACGGATGGGCGATGCGAGCCTGGATGGGGGCCATACCGCGAGCACGCAGTTCGGCGTTGCGCTCAGATAGATCCGCTCCGCGAGTGATCCGGTCATGGCGGCTCCCTCATCGACGATGCGCGCTCAGTGCCGCTGGATCATGGCAGGGGCTGTGGCGCAGCTGACTGGGCACCGATGCGCCGAGGTGCTCGAGTAGATCGGCGAACTTATCATCGAGCGTCTCTCCCACCGCTGCGATCCGCTGAACCCCGAAGCATGCGAACTGGGCACTGGGTAGATCGAAGGACAGCATCGCTGTCGGCGTCTGCTGCTGGTGCACGACGAACCGCAAGGGGGCGTGCAGCATCACTGCCGCGTCGTGACGGTACATCTGTTCGGCGAGCTCGTAATTACCGATGAGATAGGACGACGCGCGGGCACGGTGACCGGCGACGCGCATCAGGCGGCTGCCCGGACTGGACCAGTAGCGCAGAAAGCCATGCGGGGCGTATTCCGTCGTGGCTCTGACGATGTCGTCCCACTGCGCACTCTGAGCGATCAATGCGCTCAGGAGGAACAACGGAGCCTCGGGCACTGCCCGATGCAGTTTCTGTTCGAATTCGTCGAAAGCGCAGCCGGTATCTACGCTGAGCAGCGTCACCGGATAGGTCGTCGCGGCATTTGGCTCTCGCATTGCATACACTCCTCATCATCAATAACGGTGGATCCGTTAGCATCTCGGGTGGTTTTCGTTCAACGTGGTGTCGTGGTGAAAGCGTTGGCGGTGCGGCATTGAGGGCTTGCGGGAGAGCCGTATTCGGGTAGCGCCGTGATGGTCATGGCCTGCGTGGTCGTGTTCGGCGTCGGGGAGCCGCCCATCATTCGCAGCATCCGGATGCCGCCGGTGCGGAGGAACCGTGCCACGATTACCGCGGCCGTCAGGAGGAAGACGATGTTGAGCCAGGTGGTGTAGTTCCCGGAGATGCCGGCTTCCATCACCTTCGCGTTGTGGTGGGTGGGAATGAGATTGGCTGCGCCGAACAGTAATTCGACGAGATAACTGGCGGCTACTATCGCGGCGTAGAAGGTGCCCAGCAAGATCAGCATCATCTTGGTGCCGTAATACTTGCGGTAGATGTTGAGGATCGGCAGGATCAGCAAGTCGGCGAAGATAAACGCTACAACGCCGCCGAAGCTGATGCCGCCGTTCCACAGTACCGCGGCGAGGGGCACGTTGCCGATCGAGCAGACGAACGACACGATCGCCACGACGGGTCCGATGAGCGGTCCCCACAGCGCCGACAGGGTTGGGTGGTCGGTGATAAAGAAGTTCTGCCAGAACGATTCCGGTACCCACGCTGCGATTGCGCCCGCGATCAGGAGCCCGATTACGAGGTCGCGGAGGATCGCCGCGCATTCCATGGCGAAGAGATGCGAGACGACAGTGAATCCCCGCCGGGATCCGATCCGTCGCCAAAACGATCCCTCGCCATCAATCGACATGTCCATGGCGGCATGGCCTTCCATCGACCCGGCGATGCCACGCTCAGCCTGTCGATGGGCGGCCTCGATGAGCCGGGAGGGCACGAACAGCCGGAACAATACGGTGAGCACCACGATCATGATCGGCCCACCGACGAACTCTGCCGCCGTGAATTGCCAGCCCAGCAACAAGGCCAGGATCACGCCGAGTTCGACGACGAGGTTGGTCGAGCCGATTTCGAAGGCCATGGCCGCGGTGAAGTTCGCGCCCTTGCGAAACAGTGAGCGGGCCAACGCGACGGCGGCATACGAGCACGAGGAGGAGGCGGCGCCTAAACCCGCCGCCGCGGCAAGGCTGCGCGGCCGCTGATCGCCCAAGAGCCCCACGATCGTCGATTTACGCACCACCGCCTGCACCACAGCCGATAACGCGAATCCAAGGATCAACGCCCACAAGATCTCCCACGTCAGCGACCCCGCCAGCGCCAGCGCATGGTCAACCGCGCCCAACACTTGCGCGAGCGTCGCATAGGCGGTCGCGCGGAGGGTCTGCGCCGCGTCGAGCAGGTCGGCCTTCAGGGCGGTGACACCCACAACCGTTTTGGAGCGTTCGACGACAACGGCCTCCAGCTGACATTCCTGCAGCGCGTTGATGAATGCGCGACCGATTGCGCCGGCACCGCCCAGCACAACAAGTAGTTGAGCTCTCATCTGTTCACGTCCTCTTCGTGTATCTGTCGACGTTGTCGATCGCTTCGATCGCCGGTGCCACGTGCCCGCGCTGTCCTTTTGGCCGCCGGCGGGTCGATGCCGGTGAGGATCCGCACGGCGCTACGGATTTCGTCGAGGTTCGCGCCCCATGGCACGACTGCGGTATGGCCGCCGACCTCGATTCCGCGTTCCCGTAGGCAGCATTTGACCAATCCGAGTTCGGGATCGCCGCGGTCGATGCGACGACGAGGGCAGATGTCGATCCGGTTCGGCTCGTCGCCGTAAAAGTGGCGATGCAGCCGGCGGGATTGTTCGCATCCGATGAGCAGCCAGTTGCGGCGCACCGCGGGGCGGGTGTCGAGGAACTCGACGGGCGCATGCAGTTGTACCCCCGAGCCACGGCACGGCAGCAGGTAGCGCTCAGCGGGGTGCTCGGAGGCGAGATGGAGCAGGTCGACCGCGTCGAGGACCAGTTCGATCGGAGGCAGGTCTTCGTCGAACGCCACCACTTCCTGGGTCATGGCGAACAATTTCGGCGGCTCGGGTGGCACCACCTCGCTGACGTGCACCCGAGTGAGCGCGGGCTCCCAGATGAAGTTCACATGCTCGAATCGGCCGTGGACAAGGTAGGCCCTCACGCCGGGACGGGCGTGGCGCAGCGCGGCGAGCGCCAGAGCAGTGGGATTGCCGACATCGGTTGTGGGTGAGGCGATCCAGGCGACTCGGCGGGGCTCGGCCAGCACCCGCAGTTCGACCACCGGGGAGCACAGATCATTCGTGGACGCCTTGCGCACCGCAACCAGGGCGACCTCGGCGCCTCGCCGCAGCGCCAGGTAATCGGTTTGCCAGTACACCTCCCGTCCCAGAAGCAATGATGTCAGCGACCTTTCGGTCAGCGGGACATCGACCTCTTGCACCGACAAACACCCGTAAGGCCGCGCCATCATGTTCGGCACCGGATCGGCAATCAAGGTGCTGGTCTCCTCGCCCGACCGCAGGCCTACGGTCCCGTGGACCGTCATGGCCACCACCGCCGCATCGATTGGCAGGGCCGGGAGGCAACCGATGCCCACATGACGACCTCCGACATTGCACGCCGTCGCCGATCGGGGCGGGATGCGCCGGTCGCTTGCTGACGGCACACCAACCGTCGCCCTGATCGTCGTCCAGCGCATCGGGGCCAGTACTCAACTGGTACTCAACCGGGCTATGTTTGCCGCTGTGATGCAGGGGTCCACAAGTGTGCCGGCTCGGATGGATCGGTTCGTGGGACGAATCCGGGAGACCGCTGCCGTCGAACAAGCCGTTGCGCGGTCGCGGCTGACTGTGGTGACCGGCCCGGGAGGAATCGGTAAGACCCGACTGGTGCTAGAAATCGCGCGCCGTCGCTCACGTCGGGGACTGCCGGTCCTCTTCGTCGACCTGGGCGTGATCGCGCGGACCGACGAGGTCCCCACCGTGGTTGCCCGTGCGCTCGGGCTGACCCAGACCGGCCCCGATCCGACCGCCGATGTGGTGCGAGTACTCGCCGATACCGCTGGTCTCGTCGTTGTGGACACTTGTGAGCACGTCGCGGCCGGGGCGGCGGCGATGATCGGGGCGATGCTGCTGGGTTGTCCGAAGCTGCGGGTCCTGGCGACCAGCAGACAGCGCCTGGGGGTTAGCGGCGCGAGGATTGTGACGTTGGGTCCGCTCGCACTCGATGAGGCGGTCGCGTTGTTCGTTGAGCGCGCCGAGGCGGTGCGCCCCGACGCGGTTCTCGACACCGGAGCAGAGGCGCGGCGGCTATGTAGCACGCTGGACGGGCTGCCGCTGGCGTTGGAGCTGGCTGCGGCCAGGGTCGCCGCGCTTACACCCTCGACGATCTTGTCCCGCGTCGAGCACCGACTCGACTTGCTCTCCGACCGCACGCGCGGGGGCCACGAGCGGCACCGGAGTCTGCGCGCGACCATGGAATGGAGTTTCGGGCTGCTCAGCACGAACGAGCAAGCGGGGTTCGCGCGGCTAGCGATCTTCCCCGCGACGTTCTCGCTCGACGCCGCCGAGGCCGTGGCCGATGTCGATGTGGACATGTTGGGCGCGCTGATAAACCAATCACTCGTCCATGTGCTCGTCCAACGCGACGGCGAGCTGCGCTACCGGATCCTCGACACCTTGCGCTCGTTCGCGCGTGAGCACCTCGACGAGCTGGCCATCGGGGAGCACGAGCTCCAAGGCCGACACCTACGCTTCTTAACCAGCCTTGCCGAGGCTGCCTACGAATCCGGAACACCCGTGGGCGCCGAGACATATTTGCGCGCAGTCGCCGACGAGATCGACAACATGCGGGCCGTCCTGGACTGGAGTGTCCAGCACGATGCCCACACCGGCCTGCGGCTCATCGGCGCCACCCGGGAAGTATGGTTTCGACACGCTCAAAGCGACGGGCTGAACTGGGCCGTGCGGCTTCTGGACCTGTGTCCGGAACCGGACCCGGCCCGCGGACGAGCGTTGCTCGCCGCGGGGGTGCTGACGATGGCCCACCAGAACCATGCGGCCGCACGACGATGGCTGCTCGATGCCGACGAAGTGGCCGAACTCACCTGCGACACCGCCCTACAGGCGGCCACCCACCTCTATCTGGGTACCGGCGCCATGCTCGCCGGGCAACTCGACACCGCCGAACGCCACCTACATCGCAGCATCGCATTGTTCGACCAACTCGGCCAAGACCAGGGTCTCGGCCGCGCGGCGGGCGTGTTGGGAGTAGTCCGGTTCCAGCAGGGCGCCAGGGAAGCCGCTCACCGCCTTTTCGACGATGAACTCACCGCGCTCGGGGTATTCGACGATCCCTGGGGCCGCGCACATGCCCACACCTACCTCGGAATGCTGGCAAAAGGTGAGGGCGACACCAAAACCGCCACCAACCATCTCAGACAGGCAGCGACCATTCTCACGCCCACGGGAGATACCACCATCTCAGGTGTGGCGTTGGCCGCCATGGGCGCCGTGCTCGCAGACCGGCAACCCCAACTCGCATGCAGGCTCGCCGGGGCCGCCGCCGGCCGGAAACAACGCGCCGGCGGCAGCTACCCGCCGTGGACAATGCGCGACTTCGACACGGTTC
>Ga0209217_1000439_pt1 | contig 11431 bp, 12 predicted proteins | sample JacPinW_OM3H0_M2_FD_187957 | JGI IMG/M metagenome (GOLD analysis project Ga0209217, IMG submission 187957) | Forest soil microbial communities from Algoma, Ontario, Canada - Jack Pine, Ontario site 1_JW_OM3H0_M2 (SPAdes) (version 2) | ecosystem: Environmental > Terrestrial > Soil > Boreal...
TGAGGTTCTTCAGTGGGTTGCTGCCGGCGACATATGGATAGGAGTCGCAATCCACGTCGAGGCCGCGGGCTTTGGCCTGCGCGATCATGTCGAGGGCGCGGGTGGACTTGCCCCAGTTGTCCACCCCGGAGCACTTGAGATGCACGATCTCGACGTGCACGCCGCACGTCTCCGCAACATCGATCGCTTCCGCGAGCGCCTCGACCACCTTGTTGGATTCGTCGCGCAGGTGCGTGAAATAACCCGCGTTGTAACGCTTGAGCACCCGGCAGAGCGCCATGATCTCGTCAGGCTCGGCATACGAGCCGGGCGCGGTGAAGAGGCCCGTGGACAGTCCGAGCGCGCCCGCGTCCAGCGCTTCTTCCAGCAGCGCAATCAGCGCTGCGAGCTCACGCTGCGACGGCGGGCCCGGCTCCATGCCCATCGCCATCAGGCGAAGCGTATTATGCCCAACCAGCATTCCCGCATTGACCGCCGTCGCTGGGAAGCTGTCGAGATAATGTGAAAAGCTCGTCTCCTTGAACGGCAACCACGGCGCGCTCGGGCTCAGATAGTCGCGCAGGAGATCGACCTTGCCGGCGAGCGCCGGCGCCACCGAGAAGCCGCAGTGCCCGACGATCTCGGTCGTCACCCCCTGGCGCACCTTGCTCTCAGCCTTGGGATTGATCGGCAGCGTGAAGTCGGAATGGGTCTTGATGTCGATGAAGCCGGGCGCAACTGCGAGACCGCCCGCATCGATCACCTTTACGGCCTTCCCGGCGAGGCCCCTGGCGACCGCGGCGATGCGGCCGGAGCGGATTGCCACGTCTTCCTGCCTGCCCGGGGATCCAGTGCCGTCGAGCACCAGCCCGCCGCGAACGAGGATATCATAGTCCATGCGAGAGTACGCACCGTCATTCGGCTATGGACGGTCGCAACCAGTGGTAGAGCAAAATTGACCCTCCCTGTAAACAACAGGAAATTTACAGGAGAATTTTCAGCCACAAGTTGAAGAGCTGAATCATGCGGGTGTACACACTCTCTGCTCCCCAAGTTCCGGTCCGGCCGGTCGTGACCTCGATAAAAACCGCTGCCATGGCACATACCCCGTCCCGGCACGGCACAAACAAAACCCGGCACGGTGATCCGGGCCGGGCTTTCTCGCTCTTCTAGAGAATGCATTCTAAATACATGAGTCGCTGTCTGATGTCTAGAAGTTGCAAGTTGCAAAAAGACGGGACTGTTCGCCCGTGCACCTGAACATGGCGCAGTCTTAAGATCGTCTCATCGTGATTTTCCGGTCGCCTGCGGGTCTTGTGGGCGGCGCCGGGGCCCCCGATCCTTTAGGCCTTGAAATTTTTCTGCGGCATCCGCTAACGATCCTGACCTGGGAAGAGGCCGCAATATGAACCGGAAGCCCGAACCGTCCGACGCTGCACAAGAACCGCCGGACGAGGAGATGCAGGCAATAGGCTACCCGCCGCCCGCCGATCCCGGGACGTTCGGCCGAAGGCTAGCGGAGATCATCAAGCGAGCGATGCGGGGAAAAGAAAGCCGCCCAAACAAAAAGCCTTGAGGGGTCGCGGGATCCGAAGGCGACCCAATGCGTCCGTGTATGTAGCCTATTCCGCCGGAGCGTCGGCCACAGCTTCGGACGGCGGCAGCACGGAGACGTAGACGCGGCCTTTCGCTTTGGTGCGAAACTGCACATGGCCATTGATCAAGGCGAACAGCGTGTGATCCTTGCCAAGCCCGACATTGGGGCCGGGGTGCCACTTGGTCCCGCGTTGTCGCGCAATGATGTTTCCGGCCAGCACGCTCTCGCCGCCGAAAATTTTCAGTCCAAGCCGCTGGCTGTGAGAATCGCGGCCATTGCGGGAGGATCCGCCTGCTTTCTTGTGCGCCATGTCCGAGGTCCCTTGAGTTCCGAGCCCTATTATAGTTGCCTTTTGCGGCGAAATCACCCGCCTGCCGTCAGCCCGCATTCGCGGCAGCTTCAGGGGGCGGGGAAGCAGGTTGTGTACCCTCTGGCGCGACGGCTTCTGCGCCGGGTGACGGCGTCTCACCCTGGGACTTGGCCCGCGTGCTGGGCTCGGCGCCGTCGGTCAGGATCTCGGTCACCCGCAGAAGCGTGAACTCCTGCCGGTGTCCGCGTTTGCGCCGCGAGTTCTTGCGCCGGCGCTTCTTGAAAGCGATGATTTTGGGGCCGCGCCCTTGCTGCAGCACTTCGGCCGCAACCGATGCGCCAGCCACCGTCGGCGCGCCGAGGGTCACGTCGTCACCGCCGACCAGGAGGACCTCGGGGAGCTGAACGATCTCGCCCGGACTGCCGGCAATCTTGTCGATCTTGATGACATCTTCGGCGGCTACCCGATATTGCTTTCCGCCGGTCTTGATCACTGCGAACATCGTCATGCCCTCGTATTCAATTTCGATGCTCGGCGGCTGCCGGACCCGGACCGGGCTCCCTGAGGCGATTTTGGATTGGCGGCCCTGAGACCGGCGCTGCGTGCACAGCTTCTTGGTGCCGCTCGGCGGCGGTTATGGCCACCGCGGTCAAAACTGTCAAGAAAATCGGCGGCGCAGAAAATCGGCGGCACTGGCCTGTTTCCCCGGAGTTCGCCATATAAGCCTCGCCTCAGCCCCCGTGTGCGGTCATCCCATGAGCGCCCTTGCCAATCATCCCTTCGTCAAGATGAACGGTCTCGGCAACGAGATCGTGGTGGTGGACATGCGCGCGGAGGAAGGAATCGTGAGCGAGGCAGAGGCGCGGGCGGCCGCGCAGGGCGGCAATCTCTCCTATGACCAGTTGATGATCCTGCACGCCCCGCGCAGGGCCGGTACCGACGCATATGTGCGCATCTACAACAGCGACGGTTCGGAGGCGGGCGCCTGCGGCAATGGAATGCGCTGCGTGGCAGAGTTGCTGTCCACACAGACCGGCAAGCAGGCGCTCAGATTGCAAACCAGCACCGCGGTGCTCGATTGCTGGAAGGAAGACGCAGCGCTGGTGTACACGGTCGATATGGGCAAGCCGCGGTTTGCCTGGAATGAAATTCCGTTGTCAGAGAAATTCGAGGACACCCGCGTCATTGCGCTGCAGATCGGGCCGCTGGACAAGCCTGTGCTGCATTCGCCTTCGGTGGTGAACATGGGCAACCCGCACGCGGTGTTCTGGGTCGACGACATCGATCGCTACGATCTCGGCAAAATAGGTCCCCTGCTCGAGCACCATCCCCTGTTTCCGGAGCGGGCCAATATCTCGCTCGCACATGTGCGCTCCCGCGAGCACATTGCCGTTCGGACCTGGGAGCGTGGCGCCGGGCTGACGCGAGCCTGCGGATCGGCCGCCTGTGCGGCCGCTGTGGCGGCGGCCCGGCTGCGCCGCACGGGCCGAAGGGTCACCGTCACGCTGCCGGGGGGAGACCTGCGGATTCATTGGCGCGAGAGCGACGATCACGTGCTGATGACCGGCCCCGTCGCTTACGAGCTCACGGGCCGCTTCGATCCGGCGCTCTTTTCCGAGCCCGCCGCATGAGCGCTTGTGGCCTTGCGGGATTGCCCCGACGCAAATCATGAGCGTGGACGTCATCACTTTCGGCTGCCGCCTCAATGCTCAGGAATCCGAAGTCATTCGTGAGCAGGCGCAGGCGGCGGGCCTCGCTGATACGGTGGTGGTCAATACCTGTGCCGTGACCGCCGAAGCGGTGCGGCAATCCCAGCAGGCGATCCGCCGGATCAGGCGCCGGCGGCCCAATGCGCAGATCGTGGTGACGGGTTGCGCTGCGCAGATCGAGCCGAGCAACTTCGCAGCCATGCCGGAGGTCTCCCTGGTGCTGGGCAACGAGGAGAAGCTCAGCGCGCGCGTGTGGCAGGCGCAGCGTGCTGCCGGGGGCGCACGGGGCGCTATTGCGGCGGAAGAGAAGATCAGGGTCAACGACATCATGGCTGTGCGGGAAACGGCCGCGCATCTCATCGATGGGTTCGAGGGCCGTGCACGCGCCTTCGTCCAGGTGCAGAACGGCTGTGACCACCGCTGCACCTTCTGCATTATCCCCTTTGGCCGCGGCAATTCGCGTTCGGTGCCGATGGGTGAAGTCGTGGCCCAGATACGGCGTCTGTGTTCGCAGGGCTTCCGCGAAGTCGTTCTCACCGGCGTCGATCTGACCGGCTACGGATCGAACCTGCCGGGAACGCCCGCGCTGGGCGCGCTGGTGAAGAAAATTCTCAAGCACGTGCCCGAGCTCGCGCGGCTGCGGTTGTCGTCCATCGATCCCGTCGAGGTGGATCGGGAGCTGCTCGATGCCTTCGCGCGCGAGGCCCGGCTCATGCCGCATCTGCACCTCTCGCTTCAAGCCGGGGACGATCTCGTCTTGAGGCGCATGAAGCGGCGGCACGGCCGCGCCGATGCCATCGCGCTTTGCGCGCAGTTGCGCGCGAGCCGCTCCGACCTCGTGCTCGGCGCCGACTTGATCGCCGGCTTTCCCACGGAAACCGAGGAGATGTTTGCGCGCTCCCTCGACCTCGTGGATGCGTGCGGGTTGACGCATCTTCACGTGTTTCCGTTCTCCCCCCGGCCGGGCACTCCCGCGGCACGCATGCCCCAGGTCCCGCGCGAGACGGTGAAACGCCGCGCGCAGGCACTGCGCGCCAAGGGGGAGAAGGCCTTCCGCCATCGTCTCGACCTGGAAGTCGGCCGCTCCCGCCGCGTGCTCGTGGAATCCGGCGAGCGCGGTCATACCGAGCAGTTCATACCGGTGCAGATCAGGTCCACAATGCAACCGGGGACGATCGTCGGTGTCGTCATTGCAGGCCATGACGGGCGGGAACTGCTCGCGGCGTGCCCACCGGCGTGTTAGAATTGCTCACAGCCTCCGGAACCACCCCATGACCGATACCCTCGTGCGCGATCACATCGTTACCAGCATCGAGGCGCTGGAGCGCCTCTATGGCGTCCCATACGGGCCGTCGATTGCCAAAGAGACCGATCGCATCACCGGACACTATCGAGCATTCATCGAGGCGGCGCCCTTCTTTGCGCTCGCATCGGGCGGTCCCGAGGGAATGGATTGCTCGCCCCGCGGGGACGCTCCGGGATTCGTGCGCGTCGCCGATGAGAAGACGCTGCTCATTCCGGACCGGCGCGGCAACAATCGCATCGACACATTGCGCAACATCCTGCATGATCCCCACGTCGCGCTGCTGTTTCTCATTCCGGGCTGCGGCGAGACCATCCGCGTGAACGGCCGCGCCACGGTCTCGACCGACCCGACCTTGCTGCAAAGCTTTCTGGTGGACGGAAAGGCGCCGCGCACGGTGATCGTCGTCTCCGTCGACCGCATCTATTTTCAATGCGCCAAGGCGATCGTGCGCTCGAAGCTGTGGGATCCGTCACGCCATGTGGATCGCGCCAGCCTGCCGAGCTCCGGCACCATCCTGGCCGATCTGACCCAAGGCAGGGTCGGCGGACCGGAGCACGACCGCGCTGCGCCGGAGCGACTCAAGGCCACGCTGTACTGAAAGGGACCGCGACCTGATCCAGCAAGCGTAGGGTTTGGATCCCGCTTGTCGGGGTTTGCTTTCAATGGTTTTGATGCAAGTAGCCGGTCAAGCTTTCTTGCTCTTGGCGGCTCCGTACAGGGTATAGCCTGCGCACAGGAAGCTCGGGAGCGGAGGAAACACATGACCATTGCATGCGCGCACCAAACTCATCTCCGTGGCGGCGCAAGCGACGGGACTTGCCTGGCACGACGTGCATTCCTCCTCGGTACCGCCGCGACAGGTGCTGCCGCGCTCTTGCCGGTGGCGCCAGCTCTTGGGGAACAGAAAACGCTCATCGATACCCATCACCACTTCTATCCGCCTGATTACCAGAAGCTCTGGTTCGATTGGGAGGAGACGCGCAAGCTTCCCCACTTCCCGGGCCAGGTCGCGTGGTCCAAAGCGAAGGCCATCGAAGATATGGACAAGGCCGGCATCCAGACCGGCATGCTCTCGCTCGCATCAACGCCCGGCCTGTGGTTCGGCCTGGACGCGGAGAAAGCCGGCGCGCTGGCGCGCGACTGCAACGATTTCGGCGCGGAGATGATGCGAGACAACCCAGGCCGCTTCGGGTTGTTCGCAACGTTGACGATGCTCGACATCAACAAGACGCTCAAGGAAATCGAATACGTATTCGGCACGCTCAAGGCCGATGGCGTCGGCCTGCAGACGAACTACGGGGACAAGTGGCTGGGGCATGACGTGTACAGGCCGGTGTTCGATGAGCTCAACCGCCGCAAGGCGGTAGTCTATGTGCACCCGCTGGTCGCCAGCTGCTGCGCCCAGTTGAGCGTCGGCGCATTTCCAGCCGTTATCGAAGTGCCGCACGATACGACGCGCACCGTCACCAGCTTGCTTCTTTCCGGGGGCTTCGCGCGCTGGCGCGACATCCAGTGGCTGTTCTCCCATGCCGGCGGGACGATCCCGATGATGGCGGGGCGCATCATCGCGTTTTACGGCAATCGCCCGAATGTCAAGGAGCTCGCGCCCGAAGGCATCGATGCAGAGTTCAAGCGCCTCAACTACGATACGGCGAACGCCACCAATGCCCCGGCCATTGCAGCCTTGCTGAAGCTCGTTCCTTCCTCGCAGGTAACCTACGGCTCGGACTATCCCTATTTCGCGCTCGACCAGATGAAGGCTCTCGAGCAGCTCGGGCTCTCGCCCGCCGATCTCAAGGCGATCGGTAGCGAGAACGCCATCAAGCTGGTGCCGAGATTGAAGGCGTAGATGTATCCGCACGCTGCGGGGCGAATGCTGCGTTGGCCCCGCTCGCTACGGGAATTTTTGAGATGCGAAAACTGCTTGCCGCCATCGCTGTCGTCGCAACATTCGCCGCGGGTAACGCGGCAGCGCAGACCTACCCCTCGCGGCCGGTCACGATGGTCGTGCCCTACGCGCCCGGCGGGCCGACCGACACCATCGCGCGCATCATGGCCGAGCACATGCGCGGCTCGCTCGGGCAGCCCGTCATCATCGAGAACGTGAGCGGGGCAGGCGGGAGCATCGGCGTCGCTCGCGTCGCCCGCGCCACCCCCGACGGCTATACGCTGAGTGTCGGTAATCTGAGCTCGCATGTCATGAACGGCGCCGTCTATGCACTGCCATACGATCTCATCGCTGATTTCGCGCCTGTGGCGCTGTTATCGTTCCAGCCGATGCTCATCGTGGCGCGCAAAAGCCTGCCCGCCGATGACCTGCGGGGACTTGTCGCCTGGCTCAAAGCGAATGCCGGCAACGCCACGGTGGGAATACAGGGCGTAGGTACTGCCGGGCACCTGTTCGCCGTCTTCTTTCAGAAGAAAATCGGTACGCCTTTGGCCTTCGTCCCCTATCGCGGTGCCGGCCCGGCAATGCAGGACCTCCTCGCCGGCCAGATCGATTGCATGATCGACACCCCGACGAATTCCCTGCCGCAGGTGCGTGGCGGCACTATCAAGGCCTATGCGGTCACCGCGGAAAGCCGCCTCGCTTCTGCCCCCGACATCCCCACAGTGGACGAGGCGGGGCTTGGGGGATTTCATTTCTCATTCTGGCAGGCGCTGTGGGCGCCAAAAGGCACCCCCGCGACGGTCATCGACAAGCTCAACGCCGCTGTGGTGGCGAGCTTGGCGGATCCGGCCATTCGGCACCGCTTTGCCGAGCAAGGCCAGGAGGTGCCAGCTGTCGCCCAGGAGACGCCCCAGGCGCTCGCCGCCTATCACAAGGCGGAGATCGAGAAGTGGTGGCCGATCGTGAAGGGCGCAAACATCAAGGCCGAATGAACGGGCCCGGCATAGGGACCCAGTAAACGCCCCGGCCGGAGTGAACGCACGAAGCGCTTTGGCTTACCGGATTCCGGCTCTCGCTTGCCGGGCGAGGCCCGGCTCGCTCGGCCGGAATGACGGGCACGGATTCAACGCATTTGTAGCCGCCCAGGAAAATCGTGCGCCCGATTTGAACCATCTGCCTGCCAGCCCCGACTAATAACAGAGCGTATAGGGGAGGCATGTCATGCGTGCACACAGGAAATATTGGCTCGATTACGATTCCGTCGCCCTCGCGGTACTGGTGATCGGAATCGGGATGGTTGAGCTGCTCGCATTGAGCATTTGAGAGCCCGTCCTCCTTGTAGCCCGGATTGCGTCTTCGCAATCCCGGAACGGGCCTGCCGCGGCTCCACGCGGCCCCACATTTCCGCTGACGCTCCAATGCGGGTGACAGAACTGCTCTGCGCACGGTACACGCCGCTATGCCGTGGGGCGGACACATGATCAGATTTCCCCGTCGCCAATTGTTGCAGCGGGGAGCGGGTGCAGCCGCCTTCTTTGCCGTAACGCGATGGGCGTGGGCACAGGCCTATCCGTCGCGTCCGGTGCGCATCATCGTCGGCTTTTCCGCCGGCGGCCCGACCGACACCCTCGCTCGGCTCATGGGCCAGTGGCTGACGGAGCGGCTCGGTCAATCCTTCCTCGTCGAGAATCGACCGGGTGCGGGCAGCAATCTTGCAACGGAAGCGGTCGTGAGGGCCGCACCGGATGGTCAAACCTTGCTCCTCATCACGGGAGCGAATGCGGTCAACGCAACGCTGTATAGCAGGCTCAACTTCAACTTTCTTCAGGACATCGTCTCCGTGGCAGCTCTCTGTCGCGAACCAATGGCAATGCTGGTGAATCCTGCGGTGCCCGCCAGCACGATTGCGGAATTCATCGCCTACACCAAGGCCAATCCAGGCAAGGTCACCATGGCGTCGGGAGGTATCGGAGCGCCGTCCCATATGGCCGGTGAGATGTTCAAGATGCTGACGGGCACCGATATGGTGCATGTTCCATATCGGGGAGCGGTGCCGGCATTGACCGATCTCCTTGCCGGACAGGTTCACATCTACTTTACCCCTTTGATTTCAGCACTCGACCACATCAAGGCAGGCAAGCTGCGGGTGCTCGGCGTGACAACATTGGAGCGATCGAAGATTCTACCGGATACGCCCAGCATCAAGGAGTTCGTGCCCGGATATGACGCGAGCCAACTCTATGGCGTTGGTGCGCCGAAGAACACGCCTGGCGAAGTTGTCGATACGCTCAACAAGGAAATCAACGCCGGCCTGGCCGATCCAAAGGTCAGCGAACGCCTCGCCCAAATCGGTGTTATCCCTTTGCCCGGGTCGCCCAACAGCTTCAGCAAGCTTTTTGCCGAAGAAACAGAAAAATGGGCGAAGGTGATCGAATTTTCCGGTGCAACGGCCGACTGAGCTCTGCCATGCGCAATGAGCCGGGCTGCATGGACCTGCGGCAGTGGATGGACCTCCTGGACCGCGAGGGCGAACTGCACCGCATCGCCGCGCCGGTGAGCTGGGACCGCGAGATCGGGACGATCTCGCGCAAGGTGCTGGAGCGCAAGGGTCCGGCGCTGCTGTTCGAGAACATTCGCGGTTACGAGAGTGCGCGCGGCCGGCGCGTCTTCACCGGCGGCATCGGCACGCGCGAGCGGCTCGCGCTGGCGCTCGGCTTTCCGAAGGACACCAGCAACCGCGAGATCGTCCAACATGTGATGAAGAAGAACGGCGAGCGCATCCCGCCGGTGCGGGTCGCGACCGGACCGGTAAAGCAGAATATCCTCAAGGGGGATGCGATCGACCTGCTCGAGTTCCCGGTGCCGAAATGGCACTACCTGGAAGGCGGGCGCTACATCAACACCTACGCCTGCATCGTGACCAAGGACCCGGATACCGGCGTGCAAAACGCCGGCATCTATCGCGGCATGGTCGGACGCAAGAACTCGATCCCCTCGCTTCTCATCAAGGGCGGCCAGCACTGGGGCCAGCATTTCGCGAAATATTCCGACCGCAAGGAAAAGATGCCGGTTGCCTGCGTCATCGGCTGGGACCCGATCATGGGCTTCCTCGCCGGCAGTCCGCTGCCTGCGGGCATCTGCGAGTTCGACGTGCTCGGTGCCTACCGCGGCGCGCCGGTGCCGGTCGTGCGCTGCGAGACGGTCGATCTGGAAGTGCCGGCGGGCGCCGAGATCATCATCGAGGGGCTGATTGATCCCGATCCAGCGAGCTACGAGATCGAGGGACCGTTCGCCGAGTTCACCGGCTACGTCTCCGACCTGCCGACGCCGCGCCCGACGATCGAGGTGACCTGCATCACCCACCGCAACGATCCGATCCTGCGCGGCACGCAGGAGGGCAACATGCCGAACTCCTACAGCGAGAACGCCGTGATCTCATCGGCGCAGCGCGCCGGCATCGCGTGGAATATCCTCATCGCCGCCGGCATTCCAGGCGTGCTCGACGTCTACGCCGACCCGATCACCTGCGGGATCAACATCTACATCAAGATCCGCAAGCAGTATCAGGCGCAGCCGAAGCAGATCGCGGCGGCGCTCTGGGGTGCGGGCGCCGGGCAGGGGCGCTACAAGCACGTGTTCGTATTTGAGGACGACATCGACGTCACCTCCTACGAGCAGATGGACTGGGCGATTGCTTACCGGGTCAACGCCGGCCACGGCGGCATCGTGATATCTCCAGGCCTCCTTGGCCACGCGCTCGACCCTTCAACGCCGCTCGAGGAACGCGACGTCGAGCAGCTCGGCGCCGGCATCTGGAACCGGGTGTTGATCGACGCGACGCGCAACTGGAGCTTCAAGCGCCGGCCGGAGTGGAACAACGAGCGTTTTCCGCCGACCGTCGCGCCCGCGCCCGAGGACGAGGCCCTGGTGCTGGAGCGCTGGAAAGAATACGGCTTCGAGTAGCGCGTACTGCGTCAGCGGGGCGAGCGCAGCGACCGCTTTTGCGGTCCGGCGTTCACTGTGGCCGCCTGCCTCGTTTTCGTTTTTGGCCGACTTGGCTTCTTACCCCTCTTGTTCGCAATGGCGGCTGACCTGATCTTGCGTTGGGCTTTGGCCTTGCTGGAGGTCATGGCCCATCCCTTCCAATTGACATCGAAAATGATGCCGTTCGGATCCTTGAACTTGCGCTCGAAGTCGTCGTCGTCCGGATCGCCAAGGTCGAAGAAGAACGTGCCGCCGGCGCGTTCGATTTGCTGCTGCTGTTTTTCCAGATCGTCGCATTGGAAGCCGAAATGGTGGATGCCGACGAACTCGCCTGCATTCTTCAGCCCCGAGCCGACCTCGCTTTTGTACTGCAACAGCGCCAGATTGATCTCGCCGTCGCTCATGTAGACGCGAAACGCCGTGGGGCCTTCGGATTTCGGCGAGCGTTTGAGCCCGAATGCCTTCTCATAGAAATCGGCGGTCGCGTCGATGTCCTTCACCGACAGAGCGATGTGGCGGATACGTGCTGGCATGGCATGTCTCCAACTTGGAAAACCAAGGCACTATGCCACCTTCATCGCACGATGGGAATCGCGTCAGAATGCTGCGTCATGCGGCAGGGTATTTGGAGGGGGAATGAGGGTTGGTGCACGCG
>Ga0209217_1000440_pt1 | contig 11429 bp, 9 predicted proteins | sample JacPinW_OM3H0_M2_FD_187957 | JGI IMG/M metagenome (GOLD analysis project Ga0209217, IMG submission 187957) | Forest soil microbial communities from Algoma, Ontario, Canada - Jack Pine, Ontario site 1_JW_OM3H0_M2 (SPAdes) (version 2) | ecosystem: Environmental > Terrestrial > Soil > Boreal...
GGAATAGCGATCAATTTCATCCGTCATTCCGGGGCAGCCCGCAGGGCTGAACCCGCAATCTCGAGCCGGGTCTGCGCTTCGCGCATCCCGGAATGACGTCCCAAGAAAGAATGACAGCACAAAAGAAAAAAGGGCCGCTTGAGTAAACAAGCGGCCCAAGTCTAGGGAGGAAACGCCCAAGGAGGGCAGCGATAACGCGAAAGCGCTACCGCACCGCAACAATATGCGACCGCGCTGCACAAAGCGCAAGGGCCTTTAACTCATTTCCGGTGCAAAATTTGCAAAGCGCTGCGACCGGCCAAGTAAGCCCAATCTAGCAGTTTTTCCCCATAGTTTCAGCTAGTTGGATGCGTTTCCGCTACTGGGCAAGCCCCTCCCCTCGAATCACTACGCCTGGGCTCTCGAACTCGTGATCACGGGTGGCATCCAAAATACACCGCTGCCCGTGCTGATTCGAAAATCGAAAAATAGCTGATACTTGCGCGAGACAAGGTCCCGTTATCCGTGCGCGACTTGCAGGATTGGGCTAGGCAAGAGCCAAGACATCCCTCCCCCGCTCCGTACCTTAGGGAACCGCCGTGACGGTCATCGATTTTAAAGCCTTCATCGGCCGCCTCGCGACCTCCTCCGGGGAAACCATCCTGCCGTTCTTTCGCACCTCGCTGAGCATCGACAATAAAAGCAACAGCCACGATTTCGATCCGGTGACCGAAGCCGACCGCGCGGCGGAAGCGGTGATGCGGCGGCTGATCAAGGCCAATTTTCCCCAGCACGGCATTATCGGCGAGGAATTCGGCAGCGAGCGCGAAGACGCCGAATATGTGTGGGTGCTGGATCCGATCGACGGCACCAAATCCTTCATCGCGGGCTTTCCGATCTGGGGCACGCTGATCGCGCTGTTGCACAAGGGCACGCCGGTGTTCGGGATGATGCACCAGCCCTTTATCGGCGAGCGCTTTTCCGGCGACAGCGGCTCGGCGCATTACCATGGGCCGTCGGGGGAACGGAAACTGGCGGTGCGGCGCTGCGCGTCGCTGAAAGAGGCGACAGCGTTTACGACCAGTCCGCTTTTGATGAACGCCGCCGACCGCGCCGCCTTCGGCCGCGTCGAAGATGCGGTGCGGCTGACGCGCTATGGCGGCGACTGCTATTCCTATTGCATGCTCGCCGCCGGACATCTCGATCTCGTGGTCGAGACCGAGCTGAAGGCCTACGACATCGCGGCGCTGATTCCGATCATCACCGGCGCCGGCGGCATCGTCACCACATGGGAGGGCAATCCCGCCCAACGCGGCGGCCGCATCATCGCGGCGGGCGATCCGCGCGTGCATGAAGCCGCGATCAAGCTGCTCAACAGTTAGGGCATCCCGATGGACGCAATGCTTGTCGTCGACATGCAAGTTGGGCTCCTCAACGGGGACCCCAAGCACGACTTGCGCGGCGTCATGGATCGCATCAATCGGCTCGCCGCCAAAGTCCGCGAAAAGTCTGGCAAGGTAATCTTTGTGCAGCATTGCAGTTGCAAGGGAGACGATTTTGAACCGCAAACGCCTGGCTGGGAGTTTCTTCCCGAACTGGTTCGCGATCCCAGTGATGTTGTCGTTCAGAAGAATCTAAACGATCCATTCGCCGGGACGTGCCTGCAGGCGCGCCTGGAAGAGATCGCGCCGGACCGGGTCTTGATTACGGGATGGGCAACTGATTTCTGCGTCGATGCCACCGTCCGCTCCGCGGTCACAAACCATCACAACGTCGTCGTGGTTGCCGACGGCCATACGCTGAGCGACCGTCCCCATCTCGACGCAATCAGCGTCATTCGGCATCATAACTGGATTTGGAGCAATCTTATTACTCAACGGTCTGTCAAACTCGCTAGTGCGAGCGAACTACTGCTTTGATTTATGAGAGTATGGCCGGAAATGCATGCGGCAAAATACGAGTTTTGAGATCGTCATTGCGAGCGCAGCGAAGCAATCCAGAGGAGCTGCTGCTGGATTGCTTCGTCGCTTTGCTCATCGCAATGACGAGAAAAAAGGCCTGTCCCATTAATCGAATCAGCCTCCGAGGCCTGCATGAGAGTCCTTGCAACACTGGTGACGGGATTGTCGGTGCTGCTGTTGCCGGCTTCAGTCGCGGCTCAGGATTTTCCGAACAAGCCAATCAGGCTGATCGTGCCGTTTCCGGCCGGAGGCCCGAACGACATTATTGCGCGCGTGATCGGGCAGCGCATGTCGGAACTGATCAAGCAGCCGGTGTTGATCGATAATCGCGGCGGACAGGGCGGCGTGCTCGGAACCGACGCGGTGGCGAAAGCCAACCCGGATGGCTACACCATCGCGATCTCAAGCGCGGGCGCGCTCGCCATCAGCCCCAGCATGGAAAAAGTCGCCTACGATACGCTGAAGGATTTGCAAGCCATCACGCTGGTCGCGAAAGTGCCGGAGATGCTGGTGGTCGCGACTACCGTTCCCGCCAGGGACATGAACGAATTGATCGCGCTGGCCAAGGCGCAGCCCGGAAAACTTAATTTTGCATCGTCCGGTGCCGGCAGCCTGACACATCTGGCGGGCGAGCTGCTCAAACTCAAGGCGAAAGTCGACATCGTGCATGTGCCCTATCGCGGCGCGGCTCCCGCGGTAAACGATCTGCTCGGCCAGCAGGTGCAGATGGCATTCCTCGATCTGCCGATACTTTTGCCGCAGATCAGGGCTGGCAGCTTAAGGGCGATCGCGATCGGCGCCCCGAAACGTGCGCCGACCGCGCCGGAGGTGCCGACCACCGCTGAAGCCGGCATGCCGGATTTCCTGGTCGAAAACTGGTACGGCATGGTGGCTCCCGCAGGAACGCCTGCGGTCATCGTCGCCACCCTGAACAGGATCGCGACCGAGGCCATGCGCGACCCCGCGGTGAAGGAAAAGCTCGCCAGTCAGGGCGCTGAGCTGATCGGCGACACCCCGGAGCATTTTCGCGGCTTTATCGAAGCTGAAATTGCGAAATGGGCGAAAGTGATCAGAGACGCCGGCGTTGCGACGGCGAAGTGATGTATCTCCGCGAACACAACTGCGTCCCCTCCCTCCTTGTGGGGGAGGGTTAGGGAGAGGGGTAAGCTCCAAGCACTGGACTCGCGGTACCCCCTCTCCATCTCTCCCCCACAAGGGGGGAGAGAGCCGACCGTGCCCTGCGGCGTATCCCTGCGTCTCTACTCAATACATCACCTCACCGGTGCGCCGCGTTCGAGCCGGCGCACTAGTGCGCGGCTTTGCGCAGATGCTCCACACGCATGGCAATTTCCGAAGCTCCCTGCCCTCGTCATGGCCGAAGGCTCGCTCGATGATCTCAAGATTGTGCCGTGAACTTCGATCGGTCAATGTCACAGGATGTTCGAACCTCTCCTGATTCTCATCGCCGCGGCGTTCCTGCTTGCGGGTTTCATCAAGGGCGTAATCGGGATGGGCCTGCCGACGGTGTCGATGGGCCTGCTCGCGGTCACGATGCAGCCTTCGCACGCGCTCGCCATCGTCATCGTGCCCGCGATCATCACCAACATCTGGCAGACTTTTGTCGGCCCGTACTTACGCGACATCATCCGGCGGCTGTGGCCGCTGATGGTAGGCACAGTCATCGGCATCTGGCTGAACGCCGGCATGCTGACCGGTCCCTATGCGCGCTACGGCTCCATCGTTCTCGGCGTGCTCCTGGTGATCTATGCGGTCATTGGCCTCAGCAAATTCAGCTTCAGCGTTGCGCGAAGTGACGAAAAATGGATCGGCGGCATCGTTGGCCTCATCACCGGCGTGGTTTCCGCCGCGACCGGCGTGCAGGTGATTCCTTCGATGCCATTCATGCAGGCGATCGGCATGGAGAAGGACGAGCTGGTGCAGGCGCTCGGGGTGTTCTTCACGGTCGCGACGCTGGGGCTCGCCTTCAATCTCACCAGCGCGGGATTACTGACGGCCGCGACCGCGCTGCCGGGCGCGGTCGCGATGGCGGCCGCCTTCGCCGGCATGTTCATCGGGCAGGCGGTGCGCTCGCGGCTACAGCCGGAAGCCTTCCGCCGCTGGTTCCTGAGGGCGATGATTTTGCTTGGGCTCTATCTCGCCGGCAGCGCGATTTATAATATTATGCAATGATCGTGATGCCAGGGCTCTTACGTGATGATCGCCGAAACGATTGAACTTAGGCCCGGTCTTTCCCGGTAGAGTTGTTCTATTCAGGCAACCCGCTCGGAGAAGTCGCGCCATAGTTTAAGCTTTGGCGGGCGGCACTTCCGAGATGTGCCACGGGCCACCATTCCCGCGATGGCCTTCCCCGGTTCCAAGCTGCTGAGCAGCATCCAGCAAGAGCCACCCCTTTGGAGTGCCTTGTTGATGCCCGGCCATAGGAGTAACCTCATCCATCATTGTGTGGAAGCAGGAGGAAGTCATGCACCCCTCGGCCACCGAAACCTTCATCGGCAACATGCGCGGTCCGATCATCAGGCCAATGGATGCCGACTACGACGCAGTGCGAAGTCTCTACAACGGGATGATCGACAAAAGTCCCGTGATGATTGCGCGTTGCACCGACGTCGCTGACGTTGTCACTGCGGTCAATTTTGCAAGGGAGAACGATCTCCGAGTTGCCATCCGCGGAGGTGGGCACAACGGGCCCGGCCTTGGTAGCGTCGACGACGGGCTGATGATCGACATGTCGATGATGAAAGGCGTGCACGTCGATCCCGCCGCCTGCACCGTTCGCGTCGGCCCCGGCTGCACACAGGGCGATGTCGACCACGCTACACATGCCTACGGGCTCGCCGTGCCGGCCGGCATTGTCTCGACGACCGGTATCGCCGGCCTCACGCTTGGCGGCGGCACCGGATATCTGAGCCGCAAGCATGGCCTCACCATCGACAATCTGCTCGAGGCGGATGTCGTGCTCGCCGACGGCCGCATTGTCATCGCCAACAAATCTGAGAACGCTGACCTCTACTGGGGCCTGCGCGGTGGCGGCGGCAATTTCGGCATCGTGACAAGCTTCCTGTTCCAGGCTCATCCGGTCAATATGGTCTATGCCGGTCCAGTCTTCTGGGATCTCGAAAATGCCCGGACGATCATGCGGAAATACAGGGATTTCCTGCCGGGCGCTCCGGAGGAACTCGGCGCTTTTGTCGGTTTGAAGACTGTTCCACCGGTGGACCCGTTCCCGGCGGAGCATCAGGGCAAACGGGCCTGCGCCATCATCGCCTGCTACAACGGCCCGGCCGAAAACGGCCAGGCGATCATGGCCAGGTTGCTCGAAGAGCTGCCCGCGCCGCTTTTCAACTGGATGGGCGAAATGCCCTATCCGGCTCTCCAGTCCATGTTCGATCCGTTCTTCCCGAAGGGCCTGCAATGGTACTGGCGCGGCGATTTCGTGAAAGAACTGACCGATGAGGCGATTGACGCGCATATCGCGCAGGCTCGGAATGCGCCGAGCGCGCTTTCGCTCATGCATCTTTATCCTATCGACGGAGCCGTCCACCGCGTCGGCAGCAGCGACACCGCCTGGAACACACGCGACGCGACTTGGTCGATGGTCATCGCCGGCATCGACTCCAATCCGCAAAAGGCGGGCGAGATCACTCGCTGGACCAAAGGATACTGGGAGGCCGTGCATCCTTACTCGGCGGACGGAGGCTATGTGAACTTCATGATGGACGATGGGGACGACAGCAGGCTCAAGGCCACCTATGGCGACAACTATGATCGCCTTGTCGCCTTGAAGGACAAATACGACCCGACGAACTTCTTCCGCGTCAACCAGAACATCAGGCCGCTGCACTCATAAACGATCGCGCCGCTTCACGGTTCAAGCGAGCCCAAAGGGCTTTCTTAGAGCGTTCTTTCGTTTCATGGAAGGAACCGGAGAGATGGATGTGCCTGGACCAGAGCGCCGGCTCGCCGCGGTCCTCGCCGCCGACATGGTCGGCTACAGTCGGCTGATGGAGGTCGACGAGACGGGGACACTCGCGCGTCTCAAGACCCATCGGATCGAGCTCATCGATCCGGCCATCGCGAAGAACCGCGGCCGCATCATCAAGACCACCGGCGACGGCATGCTGCTCGAGTTCCACAGCGTCGCCGACGCGGTGCTGTGCGCTGCCGAGATTCAGCGCCGGATGGCGCGACGCAACGCGGATGTCTCGCCGGCGCGGTTGATGCAATTCCGCATCGGCATCAATCTGGGCGACGTGATCGTTGAGGAAAACGACATCTTTGGCGACGGCGTCAACGTCGCGGCGCGCCTCGAAATGCTCGCCGACCCCGGCGGCATCTGTGTCTCGGGCGCGGTGCGCGATCAGGTCGGCAACCGGCTGGACGACATCGCATTCGAGGATCTCGGTGACCAGAGCGTCAAGAATATCGCCCGTCCAATCCGCGTCTTTCGGGTCCGGCTTGAGCCAGACGCAACCACCGCGCCAGAGGGCCCGAAGGACGCTGCGGTGGCGCCAACGATCGCCAAGAAGCCGTCCATCGCTGTATTGCCGCTCGTCAACATGAGCGGCGATCCGGAGCAGGAGTTCTTCGCGGACGGCCTCACCGAGGACATCATTACGGAGCTCTCACGCTTCCACGACCTGCTCGTCATCTCGCGCAACTCGACCTTCGTGCACAAGGGCAAGGCGGTGAAGGTGCAGGAGGTCGCGCGCGAATTCGGCGTCGATTACGTCCTCGAGGGAAGCGTGCGCAAGGTGGGCGATCGCATCCGCGTCACCGTGCAGCTGATCGACGCAGAAACCGACCGGCACATTTGGGCCGAACGCTACGACCGCAAGCTTGAGGATATCTTCGCCATCCAGGACGAGATGACCTGCGCTATCGTCGCAACGCTCCCCGGCCGGGTCGAAGCCGCCACGCAAGACCGTGCGAAGCGCAAGCCGACCGACAACATGGCGGCTTATGAGTGCGTGCTGACCGCCAGGGTGCTGCACCACCGCTCGATCCGGGAGGACAACACCGAGGCGCAGCGCCTGCTCGACCGCGCCCTCGCGCTCGACCCGAACTATGCTCACGCTCACGCCTGGAAGGGATGCGTACTGGGACAGACGTGGACTTATGGCTGGTGCGCGGATCGCGATGCCACTTTGCAGCAGGTGAACGCGGAGCTGGAGATCGCGCTGGCGCTCGATGACAACGACAGCGACGTGCACCGGATCCTCGCCGCGCTGAACCTGATGCGCGATGATCATGACAAGGCCGCGTACCATCAGGAGCGGGCGCTCGCGCTCAACCCCAACTACGACCTTGTCGTGGTGCAGCAGGGCGAGCTTCTAACCTGGCTGGGGCGGCCGGAGGAGGGCATCGACTGGATCAAGAAAGCGATGCGCCTTAACCCATACCACCCAGAGCGCTTCTGGAGCCACCTCGGGCGCGCCTGCTATTGCGCCGAGAAATACGCCGAAGCCGCCGAGGCTTTTTCACGGATCACACGGCCTGACCACACGCATCATGCCTTCCTCGCCGCTACGTTCGCGCACATGGGCAACGGCGTCGCGGCTGCCGCGCACGCGGCAGAGGTCCTGAAGCGCGAGCCGAAATTCTCGGTGGCCGTCTACCTCGCCACCCAGCACTACAAGTGCGAAATCGATCGCAAGCGCCACGAGGCGGGCCTGCTCATGGCAGGCCTCCCGGTTTGACCGACGAAGCGCGGGTGCGAGCAATCATGAGCGACTTTTCCTCATGCCATGGTTTCTTGTCGGCAATCGATCGCTGTTGATGAAGTGTGAGCGGTTTTACCGACCCACGGCTACCCGCCAAAAACAAGGGAGCCTTCCATGCTTTGCTCCGCGACGAATCTCCCTTCCACGCGAAATATCAATTTCGGACATTGAGAGAGCGGCGGCGTGTTGGAGTTTCGCTGCCAAGTGGCTAGTCCACCCTGGCGCCCGAGAACTTCACGACCTTGCCCCATTTGTCGGTTTCATCGGCCAGCAGTTTTCCGAAGTCGGCAGCCGAGCCCGGGAGCAGAAACGCGCCGAGCTCCGCGAACCGTGTCTTCGCCGCGGGATCTGCGAGAACCGCATTGATCTCCTTGTTCAGTCTGTCGATCATGTCGGCGGGCGTGTTCTTCGGTGCAACGATGCCGTACCACGCGCTGGCCTCGTAACCCGGGAGGAAATCGGCCACCGTGGGCAGGTCCGGCAACACTTCCGACCGCGTCGTGCTGGTGACCGCCAGGCCGCGCAGCTTGCCTGATTTGACGTGTTCGGCGCAGGTCGGAATGTTATCGAACATGACATGGACCTGTCCGGCGATCAGATCGGTGAGCGCCGGCGCTCCGCCGCGGTAGGGCACGTGGACCATGTCGGTGCCGGTGAGCATCTTGAACAGCTCGCCCGACATATGGATGGTCGATCCGTTGCCGGAGGACGCCATGTTGAGCTTGCCGGGATTGGCCTTGGCGTAAGCGATCAGTTCGGGGATCGACTTGACGGGAAGTGACGGGTTCACCACCACCACGTTCGGAAAACGGATCAGGCCTGCGACCGGTTCGACATCGCGCAGGAAATTGAAATTGAGCTTGTCGTAGAGCGTGGCGTTGATCGCGTTGGCCGGCGCGGCAAGAAGAAAGGTGTAACCGTCGGGCGGCGCGCGCACCACCGCCTCGGTAGCGATATTGGTGCCGCCGCCGGGCCGGTTCTCGATGACGAACGGCTGACCGAGCCTCTCTGAAAGCCATTGCCCGATCAGACGCGCGGTAAGATCTGCCGAGCCGCCGGGGGTATAACCGACGATCAAACGAACGGGCCGCGCCGGATAAGTTTGCGCTGTTGCGTTTTTTGAGACGGCTGGAAGCACGGCGGCAGCCGCGGCCAGTTGCAAAAATTGACGACGCGGAAATTTCATGATGCCTCCTCAAAGAAAAACCTTCGCTGGCGGCTCAGCAACAGACCTGGAATCAACGGCATAGGCGCTACGGGTACGGCGCATTATTTTCTTCGCCCCGCAGGGGCAAAACGTACATTTGGCCGGGCGCACCTGGCAAGCCGGATTACAAATACGGGTCGCGCGGCGCTGGCGCTTCGCGCGTTGGGAGAGAGTGCTCATCCGATTTCGGTAGCGATTTAGCCCAGCCCCTATCAAAGTACTCATTTGAGCTGATACGATGCTTTGTTGGAGTCGAGGGCTGACATGCGGCGGCGGGATTTTCTCGGTGTCTTGAGTGGCGCGGCCATTGCGTTTCCGTTTGGCGCGAGTGCGCAGCAGGCCCAGAAGCAGCGCCGCATCGCGTTCGTCCATTCCGGCATCCCCGCTGACCTGCTCACCGAGAGCGCCGGCCCGTTCTGGGTACGGCGGTTCTACCAAACGCTGCGCCAGCTTGGCGACACGGAGCCCGGCCATCTCGTCGTCGAGCGCTATTCGGCCGAGGGACGCTCCGAGCGCTTCGCCGCGCTCGCCGCCGCGGTCGTAAGCCGCAACCCGGACGTCATCCTTACGAACTCCAACAGTCTGGTCAAAACGTTCACGATGGCCACCGCCACGATCCCGATCGTCGGGATCACGGGAGATCCGATCGCCGCCGGACTGGTTACGAGCCTCGCGCATCCCGGGGGCAACCTGACGGGCGTCAGCATCGACGCAGGATTTGAAATCGTTTCCAAGCGCCTGCAAATCTTGAAGGAAGCGGTACCTCGGGCCATCAAGGTCGCTTACCTCCTGTCGAACGCGTGGGACGACCGAACGATGTCATCCTATCGCGAAGCAGGGCAACAATTGGGAATGGCGTTGACCGGCAATATTCTTCGCGAGGTAGATGATGCGCGACTCCGCCGCATCTTCGCCGAGATGGCGCAACAGAAATTCGATGCGGTCTTGGTGGACGAGGGCGGCAGCTTTCTGGCGCTTCGTGCCTTGATCGTTGAACTGGCCGAAAAACACCGTCTTCCCGTGATCTACCCATATCGCGATTATGTGGATCTGGGCGGGCTGATCACCTATGCGCCTGATCTCGGCGAACTCGCCCAGCGGCTTGCCAATGATGTGCATCAGATCCTCAACGGGGCCAAAGCGGGCGACATCCCGTTCTATCAGCCCTCCAAATTCCAGCTGCTCATCAATCTGAAGGCGGCCAAGATACTCGACCTGAACGTGCCGTCATCGCTGCTGCTGCGCGCCGACGAGGTGATCGAATAGCCGCTGCAGCGTCGCCTCTTGGTACGTTTGAGACGTGCGGCGATATCAGCAGTCCGGTCGCTTTTTGGGGAAAAGCGGAAGTAACGCCGACATCATCAAACCGACGCGACTGACCCATCTCGGACATCACCGGACCTTCCAATATCGCAATTAGAGTCGCTATGATGCTCCTAGGAGGAGAATATGAGGCGCCGGGAGTTTATAGTGCTGCTCACGGGCATTGCGGCGGCAGTGCCAGCATTGGGACACGCGCAGAGGCTTGGCCAAATGCCGAAGATCGGCATGCTTTGGCACGCCGGCAGCGCCGAAGAAGAGGGAAGCTACTTCACGTCGCTGATGCAAGGCTTCGCGGACCTTGGCTATGTCGATGGTAGAACGGCGATCTTCGAGCACCGTTACGCAGATGAGCATTACGATCGTTTTCCGGCCCTCGCCAACGACCTCGTTGCGCTAAAGGTCGACGTTCTGATGGCGTCGATCCTTCCGGCCGCGCGCGCGGCCGAACGCGCCACTAAAATTGTCCCGATTGTTTTCGTCATTGTGCCCGACCCCGTCAGGAGTGGGCTTGCCGACAGTCTGGCTCGCCCTGGGCGTAACCTCACCGGCATGTCGAATGTGTCGGAGGACCTAACCGCGAAACGCATTCATATGTTCAAAGAGGCCGTTCCGAGCCTCCGACGCATGGGATTGATGTTCAATCCAGATGGGCAGAGTCCGGTAAGAGTATTTGAGGAGTATCGCGCCGCAGCAGCCGGCCTAGGAATCGAAACCGCCGGTCTTGAGGTGCGCAGCCCGGTCCAAATCGAGGAGGCTGTCGTTAACGCGATTGCCCAACGTCTCGAAGGCATCGCGACGGTCCCTGATTCGATGATCTTCAATTCGCGCGAGCGCCTGGCGGCCCTGGCATTGCAGTATCGTCTGCCGATGATGGGCGCCAACCTGGACACAGTTACGGCGGGCGCACTCATCGCCTACGGCCCCGACCACGCAGATATTTTCCGACGTTCGGCGGCTGTCGTCGATAAGATACTGAAAGGGGAAAGACCAGGCGAAATTCCAGTGCAACAACCGGTCACGTTCAGGCTTCGTATTAATCTCAAAACCGCCAAGTCGCTTGGCCTCGAAGTATCGCCGACGCTGCTCGCGCTCGCTGACGAAGTGATCGAATGAGGGCTGGCTTCTTCCGTTAATGGCACCTTTCGGACATCGCGAGTTACTTAACGTAAGTCCGTAACGCGCTCCCAAGCGGACATCGGCCAAGTATTGCCTGATGGA
>Ga0209217_1000443_pt1 | contig 11417 bp, 7 predicted proteins | sample JacPinW_OM3H0_M2_FD_187957 | JGI IMG/M metagenome (GOLD analysis project Ga0209217, IMG submission 187957) | Forest soil microbial communities from Algoma, Ontario, Canada - Jack Pine, Ontario site 1_JW_OM3H0_M2 (SPAdes) (version 2) | ecosystem: Environmental > Terrestrial > Soil > Boreal...
ATCTCCGGCAGCGGGCCGTCGAGGTCGAAGCCCGAGGCGTCGTGACCGAGTGCTATCGACAGCGAGGCGATGCCGCTGTCGGGATGCACGAGGCTGTCGAGCAGTGCCCGCTTCTCTCGCCCCTCGGCGGCGGTCTCGCCGACGACCACGAGGGCGCCGGGGAGGATCTTGATGTGATTGGGGTCGCGCCCGAACTGCTCGGCGCGGCTCTTGACATCGGCGTAGTAATGCCGCGCGTCGGCGAGCTTGCCGCCGCTGGCAAAGATCATCTCCGCGGTCTCGGCGGCGAGCTGGCGGCCGGCATCGGAGGCGCCCGCCTGGACGATGACCGGCCAGCCCTGGATCGGCCGGGCGATATTGAGCGGGCCGCGCACCGACAGGAACTCGCCCTTGTGGTCGAGCACATGCATCCGCTCCGGGTCGAAATAAAGGCCGGTCTCGACATCGCGGACAAAGGCGTCCTCGGCCCAGCTGTCCCAGAGGCCGGTCACGACATCGAAGAACTCGCGGGCGCGGCGGTAGCGCTCGCCATGCTCCATATGCTCGGTCAGCCCGAAATTGAGTGCCGCGTCGGGGTTCGAGGTGGTGACGAGGTTCCAGCCGGCGCGGCCGCCGCTGATATGGTCGAGCGAGGCGAAGCGCCGCGCGATCATGTAGGCGGGCTCAAAGGTCGTCGACGCAGTGGCGATCAGCCCGAGATGCTCGGTCACCATTGCGAGCGCCGGCAGCAGGGTCAGCGGGTCGAAGGAGGTCACCGTTGCGCTGCGCTTCAATGCCGCCATCGGCATGTTCAGCACGGCCAAATGGTCGGCCATAAACCAGGCGTCAAAGCGGCCGCGCTCCAGGGTCTGCGCGAAACGGATCAGGTGCTTGAGATTGAAATTGGCGTCGGGATAAGCGCCCGGGTAGCGCCACCAGGCGGTATGAATGCCGACCGGGCGCATGAAAGCGCCCAAATGCAATTGGCGTGGTCCCGTCATCGCTGCCCCGCGCTTGGTCTTGCGCCATCATGGATCGGTTGCCGCCGACACCGCAATATCCGCGGCGTCAGCCCGAACGGCTGTGCTGGAAAGCCACCATATCAGCTTCGTCGACACGCTGGGTTGCTGCCGCGAGGGGCAGATTGATTAGCGGCTTCGGGTGAAAGGCGCCCTTTTCCTCGAAGAATCCAAGCCCAGGAATATTGTCAGCGGCAATCTTGCGGCGGTCTCCCCGTATGTCATAGTCCGCACTCGGTAATCCACACAAAAGCTGGCGGAGGGGAGCGATGCCCGCAAAACGAGCCTATGGCATGGACCAGGACTTTTATCCCTGGTCCCCTATTGTCACGCGCCCCACTCTCAGGTGGCCGGACAACGCCCGCGTCGCCCTTGCCGTTATCGTCAACCTCGAGCATTGGGACTGGGAGGTGCCGGCTGATACGCCGTTGGCGGTGAGTCCCTTGGGAGGACCCGAGGGCATGTGGACCGGAAACCAGGCGAACTTTCCCGACATCGGCGGCTACGGCAATCACGAGTACGGCAATCGTGTCGGGATCTTCCGCATCCTCGCCGTGCTGGACAAATACGGCATCAAGCCCACCCTGGCGCTCGATAAGGCCGTCGCCGACCATTACCCGTTCCTCGTCAAGGAGGGCCAGAAGCGCGACGCCGAGTTCATCGCGCACGGTCTCTCGCGCCGGCGCATCATCCATATCGGCATGTCTGAAGACGAGGAGCGGCAGTATATCCGCGCCTCGATCGAGGCGGTCGAGAAGGCTACGGGCAAGCGCCCGATCGGTTGGTCCGGCCCCGACTTTCAGGAGACGCCGAACACCCCCAACCTCCTGGCCGCGGAGGGCATTCGCTACGTCTGCGACTGGGGCAACGACGAGCAGCCCTACAAGATGACGCCGAAGACCGGGGAGCTCTACTCGCTCGGGGTGAATGCATACCTCGACGACAACTACATCCACCTCCACGGCCGCCGGACCATCAACGAGGTCAACCTGCTGTGGCGCGAGTGGTTCGATGGTCTCTATGCCGATGGTGCCACCACCGGACGCCTGATGGTGCTCCATCTGCATCCGTGGATCATGGGCCAGCCGTGGCGCATCCGGCATCTCGACGAAGTGCTTGGCCACATCAGCGCCTACCAGGGCGTTTGGAAGGCCACCGGCAGCGAGATCATCGATTGGTTCAAGGCGCAGTCAGGTTCGTAGCCTCTAAGTTTTCACGGACGGAGAAGACAGTATGGCTCTCGCACCCGGCCGATTCGACTATGCGCCGATCACTGAACGACCCATCATCAAGTGGCCCGACAATGCGCGCCTGGCGTTTTGGGTCGCGCCGAATATGGAGTTCTTCGAGTACCTGCCGGAGAACCGGCCGACACAGCCGGACATTCCGCAATACTCGCGCATGGACTACGGCAATCGCGTCGGCTTCTGGCGCACGCTCGACGTGCTGAACAAGAACAATGTCCGGGCGTGCTGCTGTCTCAATCTCGAGATTCTGGACCATTTTCCGGAAATAAAAGACGCGATGGTCGCCAGCAACTGGGACTATATGGCCCACGGTCTCTACAACAGCCGCCCGATCTACGACTACACTGAAGAGCAGGAGCGGGCGTACTGGCAGGACTTCATCACGCACCTGAGGGAGATGACCGGCAAACGTCTGAAAGGACGGCTCGGCGGTGGTGCCGGATACACCGTCAGGACAGACGACCTGATGGCTGAGGCCGGCTGCCTCTATCACACGTCATGGATCATCGATGATCAGCCATGGCCGATCAACGTGCGGGGCGGCCAGAAGTTTATCTACGTTCCTTATACCGGCCAGACCAATGACGCGGGTATGTTGGCGTGGAATCGTGAGGCCGATTACTTCCTGCAGATGATCAAAGATCAGTTCGACACGCTCTATCGCGAAGGTGCCGAAAACGGGCGAGTCATGTGTCTTTCGCTTCATCCGCATAATATCGGGCGCCCGAACGCCACGAAGCATCTCGACGAGGCTCTGCGGTACATTCTCGGCCACGACGGCGTTTGGAACACCACCGCCGACGACATTGCCGAGTATTACATCGCCCACTGCTACGACCAGGTGTCGTCCTGGATTGCTGAACGCAAGGCCCAGGCCTAAGCGCGCACAACGATTTGGCCGGTCGTCGGTGCTTTTGGTCCGGGACGTTGGGGGGACACCTTTGGTTTGGGAGCCCATGCCTCAAACATCGACACCAGTCGCTACGAGGCTTGCGCTTTGTAACCTACAGGCGACATCCGAACGGGAAGAACGGAATGCTGAGATGGCTGGGACTGAGCCTTGTATTCGGCGCAGGGTTTGGGATCGCGTGGGCGCAGGGCTCGGCCAAGTACGATGGACAGTACAGGGGAGAGCTTACCCTCACAAAAGTAATCAAGGGGGACTGTACCCAGCCTCCGCTAGGGGCGCTTTACCCTCTGAGAATATTCAGGGGTGAAGTGCGGTTTGTATATGTCCCGCGGTTCGACACCACATTGAACGGCAGAGTTAGTGAAGATGGGACCTTCAAAGCCTCTGCCCGCGCGAGAAAGGGATTTGTACAGATGACGGGACGCATCCAAGGAAATACTATAACTGCTACTATCGTATCTCCAAGTTGCAATTATACCTTTCAGACGAAGGAGTAGGCTAGGAGCAAAAGACTTAGATACCGCTGCGCGACTTGTGGGCGACTTCCCGGAACGCGCCGCGTCGGGACAGACTTCGATCATTCTGCTTTCCATCTATCTGTGACCTTTAGCCATGACGGCCTCTCGCGCCTGAACCGACGTTCACGAGGGCAAGGATCGGCTCCGAACGGACAAAGCTGACATTCACGGCGCCAACGACTTAAGTCCCGCCGATGCGACGCTAGACCGCGATGCTTTCGCGACGCTATCGTGCGACGGGCAAGCAGGAGTGTCAGGATGGCCGAAACAGACCTCATTCCGGTCATCGATATCGGCCCTTACTTGGCCGGCGCCCCGGGCGCGATTGACCGCTCCGCTGGAGAACTTCGGTTTGCGCTGACCGAGATCGGCTTCTATTTCATTGTCAATCACGGCGTGCCTTCAGGGCAGATACGTGAAGTCTTCCGGCAAGTGGCGCGTTTCCACGCGCAGCCGCTCGAAAAGAAGCTGGAGATCAAGCTCGACAAGCACAATGTCGGTTACCTGCCAATGAAGGGCGATACGCTCCGTACTTCGACCGTCGAGACAGTCACCAAGCCAAATCTCAACGAGGCCCTGTTTGTGGCGCGAGACCTGCCGAGCGACCATCCAGACGTGGTAGCCGATCGCCGCTTCCGCAGCGCCAACCGCTGGCCGTCCGATTTGCCGGGCTTCCGTGACGTCATTGTTGACTATTGCAACAGGATGGAGCGGCTAGTGCAGAAGATAGTGCGGCTCTACGCCCGCGCGCTGGACCTGCCGGCGGCGTATTTCGACCAGCCATTCAAAGAGCCGCAGTACAAATTGCGTATGACGCACTATCCGCATCAAACCGACCCGCCGGAGGATGAGTTCGGGATCGCTCCGCACACGGATACCAGTTTCCTCACTCTGCTTGCCCCCAACGACGTGCCCGGTCTCTCAATCCGTACGCAAAGTGGCAAATGGATCGACGCACCGGCCATTCCTGACGCTTACGTGGTGAACGGAGGCCAGTTGCTGCAGCGCTGGACCAACAACTGCTTTCTCGCAACGCCGCACCGCGCCGTCAACCGCTCGGGTGGCGAACGCTACGCCCTCGCCTTTTTCTGCGACAGCAATATCGATTGGCCGGTGGCCGCCGTGCCGACCTGCCTCGGACCGAACAAGCCGCCGAAGTATCCCACGACCTACTATACCGACTACATGATCTGGTATCAGAAGCGGAACTACGATGTGTTCGGCACCGAGAAACAGGATGCCGTAAAATACCGGCTCTGAGCCTCGCGATGATGAGAGGTTGGGATCAACACCTTGGCAGTCGCCAACAATCGGGCGACGGGGAGGAGCCAGGCGTGCGCATACAGCGACTGCTCGACGGACCCATCATTTCACCCGACCTGCACCCCAGTATTGGCTCGAACATCCAAGGCCCATCAATGATCCGGGCACCGGACTGGATCGAGGGTCCGCTCGGCAACTATTACCTCTATTTCGCCGACCACAAGGGCCGCTACATCCGGCTCGCATACGCAGATAAGCTGCTGGGACCCTGGAGGATTTATCCGCCCGGCAGTCTACAACTCGAACAGTCTTGTTTTCTGACCAAGCCACCGACGGTTACGCCGGAGCAGCTCGCACAGTTCGAGACCCGGTCGAAGCAGAGCGGTGTCGCCATCTCGCATGATCTGCTCTCGGAGATAACGACGCCGCACATTGCATCACCGGATGTGCACGTCGACGCGCCGGGGCGGCGGATCATCATGTACTTCCACGGCCTCGAAGCCGTTGGAACCCAGGTCACGCGGCTAGCCACATCATCGAACGGCATCGACTTCTACGCGCAGCCCGAGGTATTGGGTCGCCCCTACATGCGCGCCTTTCACCACGATGGCATGACGTACGCCATGGCCATGCCGGGGCAGTTTTATCGCTCGAGGGACGGCATGCACCCATTCGAGCCCGGTCCGATTCTGTTCAATCCAAACATGCGGCATTCGGCGGTGATGAAGCATGGCGGCGAGCTACGGGTGTTCTGGACCCAGGTTGGCGAGGCGCCCGAACGAATTCTGCTGAGCAGTGTCGACCTCGCCGGCGATTGGCATAGCTGGAAGGAAAGCGCACCCACCGAAATCCTCCGACCCGAACGCGGCTGGGAAGGCGCAGACGCACCGCTCGTTCCGTCAGTGCGCAGCACCGCCTACGGGCAGGTAAATCAGCTGCGGGATCCTGCCATCTTTGAAGAAAACGGGCGGGTGTATCTGCTCTATGCCGTGGCCGGAGAAAGCGGGATCGCGATTGCCGAAGTCCTAATGGGCGATTAGCTCCGAACGGAGCATCCCGTCGTCCACGTCGGTCAACCTCGTCATTCCGCGGGGAAAGTTCTGTCCGTTAAGCCCCTGCTACTCGATGCCCCGACACGGCACACCTACCCGCTGTTGCGCAGTCCGGCGGCGATGCCGTTGATCGTCAGGTGAATCCCGGTAACGACATCGTCATCGCTGTCGCCGGCGCGATACCGCTTCAGGAGCTCGATCTGCATGTGATTGAGCGGATCGAGATAGGGGAAGCGGTTACGGATCGAGCGCGCCAGGAGCGGGTTGCTTTGAAGCAAGCTCTCCTGGCCCATGATCGTTTGCAACGCCTCGACCACCGTCTGCCATTCCGCTCGCAATCGGGAAAAGACGCGATCGCGCAAGTCGGCGTCAGAGACCAGCTCGGCATAGCGTGAGGCGATTGCGATATCGCTCTTTGCCAGCACCATGTCCATGTTCGACAGCAGCATCTGTAAGAATGGCCACTCGCGGTACATCGCTTGCAACAACTTCATGCCGCGACTTGGCTGCGCCTCGAGCCACGCCTTGACCGCGCTACCGAAACCGTACCAGCCGGGCAGCATAAGCCGGCACTGCGCCCAGCTGAAAACCCACGGGATCGCGCGCAGATCCTCGATGCGTGCTGAAGCCGTCCGCGACGACGGACGGCTGCCGATGTTGAGGTTGGCGATCTCACCAATCACCGTCGACTCGCGGAAGAAGCGGTCGAAGCCGTCGGTTTCGTATACGAGACTGCGATAGGCGCGATAGGCCTCGGCGGAGAGATACTCCATCGCCTCCAGATATTCCGGTCGCGGCGCAGCCATTTCCGGTTGCAGCAGGGTGGCTTCGAGCGTAGCTGCGGCGAGGATCTCGAGGTTGCGACGACCGAGCTCAGGGTTCGAGTACTTGCTGGCGATGACCTCGCCCTGCTCGGTGATGCGGATGGCGCCTTGGACGGCGCCGACAGGTTGGGCGAGGATCGCCTGATAGCTGGGCCCGCCGCCGCGGCCGACCGAGCCGCCACGGCCATGGAACAGGCGCAGGCCGATATCATGGCGCCGGAGTACCTCGATGAGCGCGATCTCCGCCTTGTAGAGCTCCCAGCCGGAGGTCAGGAAACCACCATCCTTGTTGCTGTCGGAATAGCCAAGCATGACCTCCTGCACGCCGTCGCGGCTTTCGAGCAAGCGCGCGTATTCGGGCAGGCCCAGCAGTTCATCCATCACATCGCCGCAATGGCGCAGATCCTCAATCGTTTCGAACAGCGGGACGATGTCGAGGTCGAGTGCTCCCTCGCGCGGCCGCAGCAGACCCGCTTCCTTCAGCAGCACGGCGGTTTCGAGAATGTCGGAGACGCCGGTGGTATGGGAGATCACATAGTGCGGCACCGCGGCTCGCCCGTAGCGGCGATGTGCCTCGGCGGTCGCGTTGAGGATCGCCAGTTCGCTCGTAGTCTCGGCCGAGTAGGAGAGAAAAGCGGAAGCCAGCGGACGTGCCGTGCCCAGCTCCGCGAGCAGCAAGCGGATGCGCTCCGGCTCGGCAAGACCGGCGTAATCGAGGCCCGGTTGCACGAGGCCGAGCATTTCGCCCACGCTGCGCTCGTGCACGTCGGAGTTCTGACGCAAGTCGAGCGCGGCGAGATGAAAGCCGAAGACATCGACGGCGCGACGCAAATTCTTCAGGCGGCCCTTGGCCAGGATCCCGGAACCGTTGGCGACAAGCGAGCCGTCGAGGATCGCAAGATCGGCAAGCAACTCGCTGCTATCACCATAGGGCGGTGCGTCGCCGACGGCATGTTGCGGGGGTTCGAGATGATCGAGCGCCCGCGCCGTCGCCGCCAGCCGAGCATAGATCCCGGTGATCGCCCGCCGGTACGGCTCGTCTTGCCGGTTCGTAGAGCGGTCCGGCGACCTCGCCGCGAGCTCCACGAGCGCATCCGAAATGCCGACCAGCCGGCTGTCGAGCGACATCTCGCCGCCGAGTAGATGCAGCTCGTCGAGGTAGTAACTGAGGGCACGGCTGCTCTGCGCCCGCAGCCCCGCGCGCAACACGACCTCGGTCACAAACGGATTGCCATCGCGGTCGCCGCCGATCCAGCTGCCTATGCGCAGGAAGGAGGCGAGACTATCCGCGAGCGGCACGCCCACCCCCGCGAGCTCGTCTTCGAGGTCGGCGTAAAATCGCGGCAATTCTGACAGGAACGTATAGTCGTAATAGGAGAGGCCGTTAGCCACCTCGTCGATCACGCGAAGGCGCGTTCTGCGCAGCGGATTTGTCTGCCACAAGGTCAGGACCGCTCGGCGCAGCGCCGCCTCATTTGCTCCAAGCTCAGCCGCGGTCAGAGAAGGCCGGTCGCGTTCAGCCAGGAGGTCGGCAACTTCCATCTCGCGATCGATCGTGCTTTTGCGCCGCACTTCGGTCGGATGGGCGGTCAACACCGGGACGACCATCGCGCTGGAGAAGAAGGCAGCGAGGCGCTCGGGGGGGATACCGGCTTGGCGGGCGCGGGCGAGCGCGTGGGCCATCGTGCCTTCGCGAGGCGCCGAGGCGGTCAAGGCATGGGTGCGGGTACGGCGGATGTGGTGCTGATCCTCGGCGGTATTGGCGAGATGCGAAAAAAAGCCGAACGCGCGAATGATCTGAAGCGCCTCCTTCTGCGGCAGAGTATTCAGCATCGCTTCGAGATTGCGGCGTGCCGTGACATCCTCGTCTCGGCGGAAGCGGACGGAGTTCTGGCGAATCTGCTCGACGATGTCGAAGACCGCCTCGCCGCTCTGCTCGCGTACCGTATCGCCAAGGATCCGACCGAGCAGCCGGATATCGTCGCGCAACGGGAGATCTTTGTCCTCGGTCTCGATTGCTTTCGGTTTCGGCATGGGCCCCCCTTTTTGACCGACTTCATCGACGGATGCCTGGCCGTCATTGCAGGAACCATGCCTTACCACAGCAGCGGCAGCCGTATCGCATTCCCTGGTTCCCAATGGCCACGGCGTCGGTCATCGCCGGCATTCCTCCGGTGAGATCTGCGCCCCCATGTACGGCGCGGTCCATCTCAATCCCACGCAGATCGAGCCCTGAGAAATCTCGTCCAGTTAAATCGGTCAGATACCCGGGCTGAGAAAATCAGGCATCCTGGCAAAGGGTGATCGCGGCCGGTCGGTGTCTGACATCGCGAGACCTTACTCCGAAGGCCAGAGGACGCACCTAGCCGCGCCGACCGTCCCGAAAAGCAGACCCTGCGGAGTCCAGGAAAGAGCCGAACGCGGAGGAACGCAAACGATGAAGCCGACCCATACAACGCTCGTCGGTAAAAACCAGTATGGTTAAGTAATAGAATTGACTAATCTAACAAAAATGCGATTTCGATGGGCTAAACTGGTGCGCGAGCCAGCAACCCAGCTCTACAGACGCCAAAACATGCCACATGTAAAAGTTACTCAGGGGTTGACAACGAGGTTTTAGCCTTAGTAGCCTCGGAGCTCCTACCCTCCGTGTCCGGTTCCGTCGGGGACAACCGGGCCTACACCGATCTGCATTTCCTCGCTGGTTCAATTTATTGGTACCGGGCGGCGCGATTGGCTTGCGCGCGACAAGGGAATGCCCAGTGAGAAGGATCCGATGCAATGCTATTGCGTCGAACGATTGGTATTTCCCTCGCGTGCTTGGTGACATCCGCCTGCGCTATAGCCACGGAGTCAGAAGAGAGCACAGCCCGCGACCCAGGTGACTCCACCGGTGTCAGCCCGGGAAACGCAGAAATGCCGGCCGGTACATCTCGCAGCTTCACCTGCGGGCCTCGTGAGGAACGCCGGTCGCCTGACCATGGCTCGAGGGGGGTGGGGCAACGGCGCGCAAGTTTCGAGCCCGTAGCACATGCATGTGGCAGTATCGCAGACGCCTGTTGCGGCCTGGTACCGGCAACTGGGAGCAGCCAGTTCGGAAAAGCCGTCTGGTATGACTTCGTGGGCGGTCGGACTGCGAGCGGTGAGATCCTCGACTCCGTCACTGCCACCGCCGCGCATCGCTCGCTTCCGCTGGCCTCTTACGCGAAGGTGACGAACCTCGACAACGGCCTCTCGGTGGTCGTCAAAATCAATGACCGCGGCCCATACACTCGCGGACGCATCATCGACCTCTCGCCGCATGCTGCCGACGCGCTCGACATGAAGCGTGCCGGGGTGGCGGCCGTCGTTATTGACCCCTTGGTCCATCAGGCGGCTCCGACCGTCGCCGAGTTTCAAAGCGCTGGTACGGCACTGGCGCAATAGGGGACCTGGTGTCCGGCCTGGCTGGCCAGCGTGCGTCGCCGGAACGGGATATCTACGAGGTGCTATGGAATGGATCGACGTTCGTTTCTGTCCTTAGTAGCTGGGTGCGTCACATGGCCGTTGATAGCGCATGCAGTTTCCCGCCCGCCCATCGCGCTGCGTCGGCTGCGGCTGGTCAACGCACATACCGCCGAGACTTTCGACGGGTCGTACCGCGACGATAAGGGCCCAATCGAAGGGGTTATCGACGAGCTCTGCATTTTTCTCCGCGACCATCATTCCGGGCAAAAGGCGCAGATCGATGTCGGGGTGATCGACTTCCTGGCCGATGTGCTCGATGCGGTCGGCGAGACCAAAGCGACGATCCTTTCCGCCTATCGCACCGCTGAGACGAATGCGATGCTCGCCCGCACCACCTTTGGCGTTGCCGAGCACAGCCAGCATATCGTCGGCCGCGCGCTGGATATTCGCCTCGAATCGAGGCTTTCCGATGCGATGACCAGAGCCCGGGCGATGCAGCGCGGCGGTGTCGGCTGGTATCCGCATTCGGGTTTTATTCACATCGATACCGGGCCGATACGCAACTGGACCCTCGACCAGCGCGGTCTTGACCGCCTCCTGATATTCGATGGCCGCCCGCTAAGGCTCGAAGGGCGCAGCCAGGTGCTGCTTGGTGGACAGTGGCGGCCGCTTCCTGTGGAAGAGCGGCTCATGCTGCAGCACCGGCTCGCCCGGGTCGAGCTCCTGGCCCGCAGCGGCGGTTTTCGCCTCAATCCGTAACGGCGCACCGACGCCAAGCGTCACGCCTGCGGCAGCAAACCGATCAGCAGCTGCCGTATTCCAGTTGACTTCGAAGTGAGGCGAAGCCCGCAAAACTTTGGAGGGGCATCGCGAAAGTTGGCGGATCGGTGGGCCGGAGGACATCGCCGAGGCTGACTGTATTGCCTGCAAGATTGGCTTCAGAATCGGCGAGACCATCGTAGTCGACGGCGGTGCGCTACAGGCGCAGTAATCTGATCACGTCAAGTGCGGCGCCGCATCCGCGAAGGATGTTCGGCCCGGCCTTCGCTCTCAATTCCTCCTAGCTACTTTCCGGCGCAAAAATACCGGGCCTAAGCGCTTGATCTGAAAGTGCTTCGGAGCGTCGGAAGGTGAACGGGAGGACATTTTATGCGCGGG
>Ga0209217_1000445_pt1 | contig 11378 bp, 18 predicted proteins | sample JacPinW_OM3H0_M2_FD_187957 | JGI IMG/M metagenome (GOLD analysis project Ga0209217, IMG submission 187957) | Forest soil microbial communities from Algoma, Ontario, Canada - Jack Pine, Ontario site 1_JW_OM3H0_M2 (SPAdes) (version 2) | ecosystem: Environmental > Terrestrial > Soil > Boreal...
TCTTACCTACGCCCGCCTCGCCGATCAGTACTGGGTTGTTCTTGGTGCGGCGGCAGAGGATTTGAATCACGCGCTCCAGCTCGCTTTCACGTCCCACCAGCGGATCGAGCTGGGTGTCCATCGCGGCCTGGGTCAGGTCGCGGGAAAACTCACTCAGCAGGGAAGATTCGCGCTGACGCTGCGGCTGAGCTTTTTCCTGGCTGGTACGCGCTAGTTCCTCGCGGATGGTCGAAAGGCGTAAGCCGCGTTCGTGCAGGATCTCGGCGGCGAAGCACTTCTCTTCGCGCAGCAGTCCCAACAAAAGGTGCTCAGTTCCAATGTGCTTGTGCGAAAGGCCCTCAGCCTCCTTGGCAGCGTAATCCAGAACCCGCTTGCACTCGTTGCTCGACGGGAGGTCGACCGAGGTCGAGAACTTCTCCCGGATCGTGGTGTGTCCCTCAATCTGCTTGCGGATGAACTCGACCGAGGCATGAGAACGCAGGAACCGGTTGATGAGAGCTTTGTCTTCGCGCAGAAGTCCCAACAACAGGTGCTCCGTCTCTATGTAAGGAGAACCGAACTGACTGGCCTCGTAGCGCGCAAAGAAGACGACGCGCCTGGCTTTCTCCGTGTAGCGTTCGAACATATAAGCCTCTCCCCGCCAAGTTCACCGGGAAGGCGTCGGGTCGTGCAATAGTGGGCAGCGAGCAGATCGTTTGTGCAGTTCTTTCTTGCAACTGCAAAGCTCCGTCCGAAGCTCGTGTTCTAACTTGTGAAGATCGTTGAGCTTCCACCGAGACCTGAGGAAGCTCGACGGCTTTGGGAGAGCGCCCCCTCACTTAATTAGATTCCTCTGGTACGGTGGTTGCAAGAGACCGACCCTGCCGAGTCGCGCGCGGCCAGACAGCCGAAGGCGGCTATTGCTGCGTGGTCCTCATGCGCCCTTGTTCCCTGCGGGTTGGGTGAGACCGTGGCGAAGGCCTTCGAGCAGGGCTTCCAGCTCGCGGCTGAAGTGGACGGGATAAGGCTCGGGGTTTTGTAAGCGACGGCAGGGCTCGGGCAGGCGGGAAAGTTCGTAACGGGCGCGTGTCGCGGATCTGCTCGAGGTTCGGTGAGGGCGTGAGGCGCTTGCCTTCACGCATGCGCGGCTGTGCAGCAGTTGGGCCTCTGGATAGCGGTCGGTCTCGCGGGCGATGACGTTTCCACGAGAGCTGCCATCAGAGTGGGGCATGCGGAAGACTTGTTTACGGCCCGGATAGGAGATTTTTTCTTCGCTGAATTTGGCGCGGCCGAAGAGAGTCTCTCCGGACGCAACGTCACGGCAATTCGCCAGCTGTGTCTAGTTGTCGCGAGCAGCACGAACTCTGCGCGCGGCCTCAACCATCGCCATGAGCGCAGGGCGGACCTCCTGCCAGTTTCTGGTCTTGAGTCCGCAGTCAGGGTTCACCCAGACTTGCCTGGGATCAAGTACCTCACACGCTTTGCGCAGCAATGCTTCTATCTCGGATTGTCCGGGTACGCGAGGAGAGTGAATGTCATATACACCCGGTCCAATTCCGTTGGGATAGCGGAATTGTCCGAAGGCCTGCAGGATTTCCATCCTTGAGCGCGAAGCTTCGATCGATAGAACGTCTGCATCCATCGCGGTGATCGAATCCATGATGTCGTTGAATTCCGAGTAGCACATATGGGAATGAATCTGGGTCAAGTCATTTACGCCGGATGAAGCGAGCCGAAAAGCTTCTACTGCCCACTGCAAATACTCGTTCCAGTCTTTACGGCGAAGCGGCAGGCCCTCGCGAATCGCCGGTTCGTCAATTTGGATCACGCGAATTCCCGCTCCTTCGAGATCCATGACTTCCCCGCGCATGGCCAGGGCGATCTGTTTGCAGGTCACAGAACGGGGCTGATCGTCGCGCACGAAAGACCATTGCAGCATTGTGACCGGACCCGTCAGCATACCCTTCACCGGCTTCGGTGTAAGTGATTGCGCATACTTGGCCCAGGCCACTGTCATTGGCTCCGGACGCGAGATGTCCCCAAAGATGATGGGCGGCTTCACCGCGCGCGTACCGTAACTCTGCACCCAGCCATGATGCGTGAAGGCGAAGCCACGCAGCTTTTCGCCAAAATACTCCACCATGTCATTGCGCTCGAATTCTCCCTGAACAAGAACGTCGAGGCCAAGCTCCTCCTGAATGCGAATGGCGCGCGCGATTTCTTCCCGCAGAAACTTCTCGTAACTCGCCCGGTCGCGCTTTCCTGCCCGGAATTCACTTCGGACTGCGCGGACCTCATGGGTCTGCGGAAACGACCCGATCGTCGTGGTGGGAAACAAGGGTAACTTCAGAATTCCATTTTGCTTTGGGTAGCGCTCCGCGTAAGGACTCGGCCGCTTCGTCATACCTGGCTGGATCGCCTGGAGCTGTTGCTTGACAACAGGATCATGAATCAGCGGCGACGATGCCCTGCTTTTTACCGCCTTCCGGCTTTCCCGGAATGCTTCTTCCGCCTTCTCCTTGTCTCCATTGGCGTCGTCCGCAAGCGCCCGAATTTCCTGAAGCTTCTGCTTGCCAAATGCCAGCCATTGCTTGATACCAGCCTCAAGCTGATCTTCGAGCTCAAGATCCACAGGCACATGGAGCAAAGAACAGGAGGGGGCAAGCAAAACACGATCGGCGCCGAGTTTAGCAACTGCCTTCCGTATAAGCAACATCGCCCGATCAAGATCGGTGCGCCAAATATTTCGGCCGTCCACTACGCCGAGCGACAGGGCCATTGAAGATGGGACCTCTGGCAAAACGGCTTCAAGCTGGTCCGGCGCTCGAACCAAGTCGAGGTGAATTGCCGCTATGGGAAGTGACAGAGCAGTGCGTAGATTCTGCCGCAGCTCGCCGAAGTAGGTAGCGACCAGCAAACGCAGTCTCGGTACACTCGATACGAGACTGGCGTATGCGGACTGAAATGCCTGTTGTGCTTCTGGGGCCAAATCCAACACCAAGCAGGGCTCATCCATCTGGATCCAGTCCCCTCCCGCGATCTCGAGACCTTTGAGCACCTGTCCGTAGACGGGCAGAAGCCTGGGCAGCAGATCGAGAGGCGAAACTGAAGAATTCCCTGACATTTTGCCCAGGAGGAGAAACGATACGGGTCCGAGGAGCACTGGCCGGGTATCGATGCTCAGGGCCCTTGCCTCTCTGAACTGTTCGATTACTTTGGTCGAATTCAGATGGAAATGCTGGTCTTCGGTGAATTCCGGCACGATGTAGTGATAGTTGGTATCGAACCACTTGGTCATCTCCTGAGCGGCGATATCCAGTCTTGCAGCCGGGTCCTGCAGTCCCCGCGCCATGGCGAAGTAGACGCGCAGGCTCGCGAGATCCTGATCAATATGGAATCTGGGTGGCACGGCGCCGACCATAAGCGCCATGTCCAGAACGTGGTCATAGAGCGAGAAATCGTTACTGGGGATGTGATCCAGACCAAGGTAACGTTGCAGCTTCCAGTGCCTCTCGCACAATTCACGTGCAGTCTTTTCCAGCTCTACCTGGGAACTCTTGCCTGACCAGTACTTCTCGATGGCCCATTTGAGCTCACGCTGGGTACCCAGCCTGGGAAATCCGAGATTTGTCGCTAAAACCATGCTCAACTTCCTTGCCTTTGGATTTTGGGATACTGCAAACGAGGCACTGCGGTGGGACGGCCTCGATTATCGAGCGCGACCAGCACGAAACGGCCTTGCGTACACAGTGCCCGTTCGCCGGAAAGCAGCCGCTCCGCAAACATCTCTACTTCAACCGTCATGGAAGTCCTTCCTACGGCAATCACCCGCGCCAATGAGTTCTCCCCGATGGACCGCGTACGAAAATCCACTTTTTCGGAGGAGGCGGTCACGACGGCAGAGCGGCAATATCGAGAAGCGGAGATGAATGCCGCCTGGTCCATCAAGCGCAGCGCATGATCGCCAAAGAGAGTCCCGTAATGGTTGGTCTGGTTTAGGAAAGACCATCTCCACAATCCGGGTCTCCGCCGCCGCTGTGCCTTAGAACTCTTCATGGAATGCCACCTCACCCGTCACTGCCACCTGGTAGGCCGAGACCCTGCGCTCGAAGAAGTTCGTCAGTTCCTGAACATCCTGTAGCTCCATGACGGAGAACGGATTACGTGAATGATAGAGCGGCTCAAACGTCACGCCGTTTCTCAAGCGGAGGCGCAAAACCAATGCGAACATCTCGGCAGCCGGACCACCGACAAAAGGAATTGCGGAGAGTGCAGCTTTCGCGACCGTGTGAAGATAGTCGCCTGTCGTTCGCTGCGGCAGTGGGTTCTGGTCGTTATCCATAGAAGCTGTATTCTGCCAGTCAACAGGGCATCACAAGACTTTTTACTTCAGCAAAGGTTCTCAAGGAACTGGTCGTCAACGCCTATATCCACCGGTGCTACCGGACGCCTGCCCCCGTCATTATGACACCATCTCTGAATGGGGCTTCGAGATCAAGAGTCCCGGAGAGCTGCTGACCGGACTGAGCGTCAATAACCTCATCCACGGCGTGCCGGTTTACGAAATCTGCTCCTCGCGGACGGGGCCCGATTCGTCGGCCTGTGCGACAGGGGATCCTTGATGACAAAAAGAATCCTCCACCCCGATTTCACATCTCGATGCGCCGCACCAATTTTACCGATGCACAGCCAGCCGGTTCTCGACCCGACGATCACCAGAGGAGGATTTGGCTATTCGTTCCGCCACCGTTCGCTCGTCAGCGGTCGGAACCGAGCCTCGTAACAAGACGGTGTCGCGAATGACTTTGACGTGGATGTTTCTGCTGCTAAGCCCGGGCTGAGTTTGCAGCTTCTTCACTATTTGAATCTTCAGTTCTTGCGAGGTAAGCGGTAGCGGTGATTTCTCCGGGTCGGCCTTCTGCCTCGGTTTCGGTGCTGAACTATCCGGCGGAAATGTCGGCGGCGTGCCGCCGGGAGGTATCTTGCCCTGTTGTTGTGCAACTGCCGAGAGCGACAGCGCTAACGCGACCACAACTACGACATAGCTCGTGTTTTTCATGATCCCACTCCCCACCGGGCGGCACCTCCAGAGAAGAGCGCGGTAATCAAAAAGTGCCGGCATCCATCTCCGTTGGTTTCTCGACTATCTGCTTGATACGAGTGTAGATTCGAGAACGGAGTTGTACGCGTGCCACTGAATCTTCCTCTTACTATGTAGAAATTTCCTTGCTTTCCGCTATTCATGCAGCCCGGTTCGCAGAAACATAGCAATCGATACGAGCAAATCGTTAATCAAGTGAACGTCCACGCAAGGCGTTCCTTAGTTTTACCTCTTATTACCTACGAACAGTTAGCGAGTTATCTCGTGGCCGCACAGAGAAATACAATCCCAGTTATTTTCGTTCGCTCTGAAAAACGTGCGACTCCTTGTTCTTTAGCAGAGGAATGAACGGCCAGCACTCTCGGACGAAAGAGGATGTGGATCTCATCCGGCATGTCTACCTGGATTTCGATGAAACTCCACCAGGTTCTCGAGTGAGATTTGAACCTCGGAGATGTCTTCAATCAGGACCACACGTTCTTTCGGGTCGATGAACGAAGCGAGTGCGTTGAGCATCGTAGTCTTGCCGCTACCGGCGCCGCCTGAAATGAGTATGTTTCGACGCTGCTCAACAGCTTCTTCCAGACGCTTCATGGCATGTTGCGGAATGGTGCCGATGCGTACGAGTATGGTGCCGATCGCCTTGGCCAATCCGGGATTGGCGACAACCGGGAAATTGAGCGCGCAAACTTTGCCTTCTTCGATCATGGCGCTGAATGGGGGCAATGGCGTGCCGTAACGCCTATCTACCTAGCCACAAACGCGTTCGCCGACGTGAGTCCAAATGCAAATCCCGGAAGCCGATATATCGTCCAGGGAAATCGCGGAATGCCTTATGGCCATGACAGCACGGGCTCGATAGAACGCCGTTTTGTCGAGCTTGGGCTAAAATTACTTTTCTAGGCCATCGAACTTTGGCTAACGAAACCCATTTGCTTTTCACCACGCTTGTAATGCAGTAACACGTGTGTTTGCAGCTGAGGGACATGTCTCTGCAGAAAAGGAGGCAGCAAGGTTTCGGCACCGTCGAGCATAGGGACGCGGAGTTTCTTAACCTCTTCCGAAAAAAGAAACACCGAAACCTGAACCGCAACCGAAACCTAAGTACGTCCCACCTGTCAGAACGGCTGAAGAACAGATCATCGAGGCCATGACAGGCGATCAGTTGAAAGCCGCTTTGTCTGACCCGAAGAAGGCTAAAGGGATCGAAGCCATCTTGTCGAAGGGGAAGCGATGAGCGATCTGACCAACACCCCAGAGTATTACAGGGCCACGCTCAAGGAAATGGTGACCCGTCTTCAATATCCCGGTGCGCTTACCGGCATGGAAATTGTGCAAAATGGCAAGACTGCCGAATGCTTGCTTTACGTTCTCGACCGACTTGAAAAGATTGAAGCGCGACTCGACCAGATCGAGGCAAATCATGTTTGAGAGCAAGTTTGAGGTTGAACGAGCGTGGTCAGGCGGCCCTCTGCGGAAAGTAGGTTCTGGGGAGGGCGTTCCTAGCAAATATGTCTGTGATGTGTGCCGAAGGTCGTCCGTAGGCGTATACCGCCTAAAACATGACCTTCTGAAGCAGGAATGGGCATGCTACGGATGCTTTAAGAAGGCTGGAAGCCCTCAACCCGACTTTGAAGGCGATTCTCAAGGGCATTGTATTCAGTATATGAATGGCGGGGCAATGGCATGAGTTTCAGCCCTTTTACCGAGTCTCGCATTAGGCAACTCCAGCAAGAACGCGCGGACAGGGACGCAAAAAGATCAGAAGACGCTGCAAAAGCCGCTGAACAGGATCGCAAATCGCAAGAGTTCTATGCGGCCCGAGATGCTGAGAGACGGCAGTCAATCAGCCCGAATGAAGTCACTGCGGCAGAACGGCGTCGACAGGCTATTGAGTTCTACGCCAATCTTCATGAGCAGAAGCAGGAACGTGAACGGCAGCAGAAGATTGCCAAGGCCAATCCGACACTCATAGCGTTGAAGACTGAATATCTCGCAGACAAGACGACAGCATCTCGGAGAAACAGCATTGTCAGTCAGTTCATTGAACTTTATCGCCAGTCGTACGGGAAGCGGGTTCCGGTTGACGCATTGACGAAAGAGTGGGAACAGGAACGGCGTCAAGCGACGCTGCAGAAGATTTATGGTGCGGCCAGCGGGGCAGGAACGAGTGAGGCCAAGTGATGAACCGAGTCAATAGTTACGCGAACAAGTTGTTGCCGACGATGTTGAACCTCCTTATCACGATAGCTATGTCGTCAAGGTCGACAATTATCGAGCGGCCTTGCTTGTATATCTTGGCGCAACTCTCGTCCGCGTTGTCGTCCTTCAGAACGAGGACACTTATTACGAGTTTCAAGACGTCGATGTCGAATCCCACGAGGCAGAATGGCAAGGGTCGGAACGAAGTTGCGATGTTGAGATCAATGCGTTGGCAGCGAGGGCACTATGACGGATGGAACACGACGCCGGGTTATGAAGTAAAGAAAATCCTTGCCTGTTGTTTGGGCACGGTGCTTAACGGGGTCTGAGCGATATGCTCTTGACTGGCGTTAGGTTCAGCCTTCGTGGCTGACTGGAGGGTCATCATGTGGCTCTCACACAATCGCAAGTCCAGTCGCAGTTTGAAGGCGTAGCTCCTGCTGGGTCTGTACATACGCCTAAACCGCCTCAAAATAGGTGCACTTCTGATATAGTCTTCCCGATTGATTCGACGGCACGGAATGGAGATTCTGTGTCGCGTAGACGATTCCAAAAAGGCAGCGTGTTTCTCAACAAGACCAAAACGATGTGGATCGGGTCGTATGCTGAATACGTGCTCGATTCCCACGGCGTGGAAAAACGTAAGCGTAGAGAGGTTGTTCTCTGCCCAGTGAAGAATGAAGGAATCATTACCCGTAAGCGGGAAGCGCAGAAGTTGCTGCAACCGACTATGGATAAGGTGAACTCTTCGCTCTCAGCGAAAGTCAGAGAACGGAAGAACGCAACGTTTGAAGCCTTTGCACAGATTTGGGAGCGGGATTACCTGTCTCTGTCAAAGCCTTCAACCCAATCGAGCATCACAGGTCATCTGAAACGATTAAAGATGGCCCTCGGCAAGAAGGACATGCGGCAGATTGATGCTGGGGGGACATTCAGAAGATCATCTCTGCGATGGACTCCGAGGGGCTTGACCCGAAGACGATTCGTAATCTGTGGGGGATCATCAGCCTGATATGGGCTGCTGCTCTTTCACAGAAATACATTGATTCTGCGCTCCCTAAACCAAAACTCCCACGCAAGCTGAAGAAGAGGCCCAAATTCTTCACCCTCTCCGAAGTCGCCAAGATCGTTGCGGCTTCGCCGAATGAGCAAAAGGTCTTTTACTGGCTTGCGGCAGAGACTGGTTTGAGAGCAGGAGAACTTGCAGAGCTCAGACTGATTGATATTGACGATGAACGCCTCACGGTGAATCAATCGGTTTGGCACGGCAAGACACAAGACCCGAAGACCGACAATGCAGTGAGAACCCTTGCGCTCTCGCCCCAGCTCATCACGTTGCTTTGGGAACAGATCGCACGGCAGAAGGCAAAGGAGCACGACTTCTTGTTTTCTGCCTCCACAGGGGCTCCGTGGGACATGAACGTATTCCGTCGTCGAAAGATGCGGATGCTGCTCAAGTCTCTCGGGATTCGGCAGGCAGGTTTCCACGCCTTCCGACACTTCAACGTCGCGTTGCTCGACTCTCTTTGCGTCCCACTGAAGGTCATTCAGGAAAGAGCAGGCCATGCATTGACTGGCTCCTTCACGCTTGACGTTTACGGTGGGAAGCCTGAGTGGGTGGGCAATGTCGAAGCCGCACGAAAAGCAGGTATAGCGATTGAGCAGTCCGTAGCAAAGGCTCAAGAAACCGAGCCATTTGTCGGCTTAACTGCAGTCAAAGAAGAAAGGCTCCCGATGGCAAAATCGGAAGCCTTTATGAATAAATGAGTTCTTTGGTTGCGGGGGGTGGATTTGAACCACCGACCTTTGGGTTATGAGAACAACCGTTTGCAGTTAAATCATTGAACCTGAAGCACGGACGGGATGATTCAGGTTCTCAAAAACACCGCCAGTTCAACTCAGTCACGGCAGATTATGAGCGGATATGAGCGTTTTGACAGATGGACACAACTGCGAAAACAAGAATGTGCATGTGCGCGGGGAAGAATCGAAGTTGATCACCGACATCGAGAGCGGGCTGGCTGGCATGGGATCCGAATCCTCCCTGGAACGTACATTCAGGGACTTACAGAGCACGGACGGCGCTATTTAGGACATGGAAGTATCCGGTAGTTCACGCTAAGTGATTGCAAACTGATTGCAGATTTCGACAGCCTCAGCACTCGTGCGCGACCTTGCGCAGTCGGCTTACCGCACCGAAGCACGGCCCGACCGGACTTGACACCCGCGAAGTTGACCCCTCTCCGTGCGGCAAGTCACTGATAATCACTGCAAGCAAGGTCACCTGCCGCAAGTATCCTAACTCCGCTTAACAGAGCGACGGCTCCTTCGTGCCAGATACTGCTGATCGAGCGCTTGGCGTATCAACGTCTTGATCACCGCCTGTCGACTGATGTTCAACTCTTTGGCGGCCCTGTCCAGTTCTTCCAGCATTCCCGCCGCCAAGTCAACATTCACCCTCTGTATCGGACCCATCATGCGCCCGGTATTGGTGAAGAACCGTGACACATCCCTCCCTTGGTCCGCAAGGCGGGCGATGGCTTCTGCCGACACTGGCTTCCGAGGTCTACGAGTGTTCTCCATAAAGTTGCTGCTCCTGCTTGGTTGCCTTCCAGAGAGTCACAAGGTGGTAGTACTCTCCTTCTTCGTCCTCCCGCACTTCGAAAATGACGGTGTACAACTGCTCCCCCACCCAGCCGATCGCCCGGTACTGTTCGGCCAAATCCGAGCGCTGATCAAGGTAGTATGGGTGCGAAAAGACCTCCTGCGCCTCTTCGAATCCGACACCTCTTTTCGGGTTTGCTCTTAATCGCCCGCTCTTCCGCTCATCAAAGTGAAACCGCATGAGTATAACAGTTATACCATATCGAGCGATTATGATGAACAACAGAGTGTTTAATGCGCCGCCAGTGTCCTCCTCCCTCCAGGCGTGCCTCGGAGTTGCCTATTCCGGTGATGTGAATGGTGGATTCCAGCGCGATGTGGATAGCCGTTCCGGCGATGTGAACAAAGTCGGAGCGCAGCGACGCTGGAAGTTGCAATGATGCCTGAGACCTTGGACATCAATCAAGGGGGTAAGGTGGTAAATGATTCATCATTGTTTCGTCTCCGTTTTTTATCGTGGTTTCGTCTCTAGCTCCCCTGACCTGAAAGCAGTTCTTTGGTTCTTGCCCGTTTTGTTCTTTTTTGTGCCGATCCCCGTTTTTCTCAGAAAGATTTCGCGCTAGGATCGCCTCAGAGCCACGATTCACGACTCGGTGGACCCACAGTATCCCTAGTTTTTTCCCTTTTCGGTCGCATTTCACTTTTCCAAAGTAGAGCGCTGCCGGCCTGGGATAGCCCAAGGCTCGGTTTGCTCGAATGTATCCGGGGAGAGGCCCTGATTTACGAAGCTCTGGCAGCAAGGCAACGATAAGGGCGCTGATGGGCTTCCGTTCATGAAATCGTATGGCCCGACGGGCCAGCCTCGCACGCCATGGATCTTCAAAGCTGTTACGTTTGAGTGCGAAATTTCATGCGAAGGTATCCCGACTGTGACAATCGACAAACTTATAGCTGAACTTTTGGGTACTTGGCCGTAACGCCACGTGCTCCCATAAATTCTTAGATCGACGCTCCCACCCGCCCGCTCTCCCTCCGCATCGACGCTCGTCGATCTAAGAGCACACGGCGCACATCGCTTGGACCCGCTAATGACGCGGGTATAACGCATGTCATAGCGCTATGGCCAGCATAAACACTAGCTGAAACATAGGGCGCTCAGAGTGCAGGGGGCAACGTGTGTACGGCTCCCATAAGATCCCGTCAACGCGAGCGTGGGATAGAAGACGGCGAGCTCCAAAGCTGCCCTCCTGGCGAAATTTCTGCACATTTTGTGCGCGATTCGATATGCGGGCGTGCGAAAGGCAACGAGCAGCACACAAGTCTGCAGGTCAGAAATCCAGCCTCAATGAAAACATAATTTGCCGCTGCAATGCGGCACCGTTAAGTGCAGTGTTGACAATGATTCCACCGGCCTGACAATCCACGCAGGGGAAGATCGGATTGTCGAGATTAACCTTGTTGAAAAGGTTGAAGATGTCGGTGCGAAATTGCA
>Ga0209217_1000447_pt1 | contig 11339 bp, 15 predicted proteins | sample JacPinW_OM3H0_M2_FD_187957 | JGI IMG/M metagenome (GOLD analysis project Ga0209217, IMG submission 187957) | Forest soil microbial communities from Algoma, Ontario, Canada - Jack Pine, Ontario site 1_JW_OM3H0_M2 (SPAdes) (version 2) | ecosystem: Environmental > Terrestrial > Soil > Boreal...
TTGCGTGTTTGCCGTTGAGCAATCCGTAATAGCCTTTCTCCGGGTCAAGGCCCCATAGCAGTCCCGGCTGGTGGATGAGGTCGATGTATTGCTTGAGCCGATAAGGAATTCCGGAGTTCCACATCGGGGTGGCGATCAGGTAGCGGTCTGCGGAAATGAACCGGTTAGCGATACCAACGACCTCGTCCCATGCCGTGCGCTGCGCGCCGTTAGGTTGTTGGCCGGCTATGATTTTCATTTTTGCGGCGGCCTTGTCGCCGTCGAAGGCGGGGAGATCGGCCTCCCACATGTCGATGGTGTCGACTTCGAGGTCGGGATTGCTGGACTGCAGCGCCGACAGGTATGCCTCGGCGAGTTGGATCGATTGCGAGTCTGCCTTGCGCGGTGACGCTTTGAGGAAAAGCAGTGTGGTCACGTGAGACTCCTCTGATGCAGATGTGTTGGAATGGACGGATTCATGGTCCGATGTGAGTGGCCGATTCAGGTTGTGTGTGCCACTGGCGAGGACAGGGCTTGTTTGGCGTGTTGCTTAAGTGCCGTCATCGCCTGCAGGTAGGAGATGGGACCCCAGCTGATGCGGGCGACACCGAGTTCGGCGAGCCGCTCAACGAGTGGGACTCCGTCCATGATCATCACATTGACCGGGAGCGCGACACCTTCGCAGATACGGCCGATCAGCGTTTCATCTTGTAGGCCCGGGATGAAAAAGCCTGAGGCTCCGGCGTCGGCGTAGGCTTTCGATCGTTCGATGGCTTGGGTGATCGAGCCGGCCGGGTCTGTGGTTTGGCCGAGGAAAAGGTCGGTACGCGCGTTGATGAACAGGTCGATGTTTCGTTGCTGGGCCACGGTGCGGATGGCCAGGATTCGATCTGTTTGCCGGCCGATGTCGTACAGGCCTGTCCCTTTGACGACTCGGTCTTCGAAGTTGATGCCGATCACGCCGGATTCGATCAGGCGGGCGGCGTTGTCGGCCAGTTCGGCGTTGTCCTGGCTGTAGCCGCCCTCGAAATCAACGCTGACCGGCACGTCGACCGTGGACGCGATTCGTGCCACGATCTGTTCTGCGAATTCGAGGGGAATGTCCTCCCCGTCGCGGTATCCGTGGGCTTCGGCGACTGACCAGCTGCTTGTGGCGACCGCCGGTGCACCTGCTTCGACAATGGCTTTGGCGCTTCCGGCATCCCAGGCGTTGTACAACAGCAGCGGCGCAACATCTTTGAGGTGCAGCTGCGCGAACCGTGCCGCCTTCTTGGACTGATTCATGGTATCTCATCTCCTAGATGATGTGCCGCGACTGACGTTCGTCGACCTATGATCGAGACGCCGGCGGGCCGTTGTTGCGGGGCGCGTCGAGCTGCCCTGAGCTAGCGCCGCGCGCGGCGCGGTGTACGCGCGTACCAGGGCGTCAAGGGTGAAGGTTCTGTTGAGACCGCTGGGGTTGGGTAGCACCCATGTCGGTGTGTTGGCGAACCCGGGCGCATAAAGACCCCAGTCGATTTCCCTCTTACCGAGCATGGTTGCCAGGGCGTGCTTTCCGAGGAAGCCGACCGCTCGGGGTGCATAGCGGCGAATCGTTGCTTCCAACCCCGGGCGTGCGGTGCGGAATTCGTCGGACGTGACCTCGCCGGCGCGCCGCGTCGGCCTGCCAACGGCCGTGGTGATGCCGCAGCCGTAACCGAGGAGGCGTCGCTCCTGTTCTGGGCGCAGCCGCGTGTCAGTGCACCCGGCCAAATGCAGCACAGTCCAGAACCGGTTTGTGGGGTGGGAGAAGCTGTGACCGTCGGCTACTGCGCTGGCCGCAGGGTTCAGACCGCAGAAGATGATGTCCAGCCCCACGGTGAGGATGTCTGGTTTGTATCGCAGCACCGAGGTTTCAGACATCGCGATGTTCCAGTCAGGGGCATCGCCGGGCCACATGCACGGCCGGGCAGGGACAGAGGCGCGGACTTTCAAGCGTGTCGCATTAGGCATGTTGCCCCACCGCGATGTCATAGGCGGGGTAGTCGGTGTAGCCGCGGGCGTCGAATGTGTAAAAGGTGTCGCGGTCGTAGGGGTTCAACGGCAGGTTGAGCGCGATCCGTTTGGGCAGATCGGGATTGGAGATGAACCACCGGGCAAACCCAATCAGGTCGGCGTCGCCTCTGGCGACAGTTTTTTCGGCGGTATCGGGCTCAAACGCTCCGGTAGCGATGATCGGCCCGTCAAACAGCTTCCTTAGCTCTTGGGCTGCGACTGGGCCCTGTCCCTCCGCGATGAGGTCGAACCCGTGCACCCGCGGCTCGATGATGTGAAGGTAGGCCAGTCCGTATTCGTTGAGTTTCTTGGCGACGTAGCCGAACAGTGCGTGCGGGTCGCTGTCACCCATGGCGTGGAAGGTGTTACTGGGCGCGATACGCACCGCGACGCGATCGGTGCCCCAGACCGAGATGGTCGCCTCAAGGACCTCGGTGAGTAATCGGGCTCGGTTCTCGACTGACCCGCCGTAGCGGTCGGTGCGGTGATTGCTGATGTCCTGCAGGAACTCATCCAGCAGATACCCGTAGGCCGAGTGCAACTCAACGCCGTCGAACCCGGCCACCTTGGCGTTGTGGGCGGCAATCCGGTATTCGTCGATGACGCCGGGAATTTCATCCGTCTCCAACGCTCGATGCGGCGAAGGGGGTAATAAGCCGTCCGGGGTGGACACCATGTTTGCCGGACTGGCCGGATTAGTCCAAAAGTCGGGATCCACTGAGGGCGCCACCGGCGTTTCGCCGCTGGTTGACTGATGTGAGAGTCGACCGGCGTGCCACAACTGCGCAAACATGTAGGCGCCCTTGGCGTGTACGGCCTCGGTGATGCGATTCCACCCGGTCACCTGTTCGTCAGTCCACAGTCCCGGCGACCCCTTTCCCCCGTGTCCACGATGGGAGACGGCGGTGCCCTCGGCGATGATCAGACCGCCATCAGAACTGCGTTGCGTGTAGTACTCGACCTGCAGGTCGCTGGGCACATTGCTGGGCCAATGTGACCGCTGACGGGTCATCGGCGCCATCACGACGCGATGTTTGAGCGTCGTCGGCCCGATTTGTACAGGTGTGAACAGCTTATTGGCTCCGTTGGTGCTCATCGCTGATTCCTCGTCGTAATGTGTAGTCCAACTCGCCGTGGCCGCGATCAACGTTGTGCGGCCGGCAGTTCGATCAGGTTGGTAGAACCACCTCGTAGGTGTCGCCGGTGAGCGTGACTAGCATGTCAATCGCTTTGCGCAGCTTGATGAATCAGTCATCCGGTGCAACCTTGAGCAGCTGGGGCAAGTCATTCGGCGAAAAATGGTCGCGCAGGAGTTGGTTGAAGGTGTCCCGCCGCTCTTCAGGAAAGAAGATCCTCGCGCCGGGTATTTCAACCGGGGGTTTGGCTCCGGGAATTGTTTCGGCCAGCCAGTAGGCCCACTTCACGGGGAAGTAGACATCATCTGTGGCCCAGGCGATCAGCGTAAGTGCGCGCAGCTGACGCAACTGGGGTTCGATCGCCACGGTGTGGTGATTGTCGAAGGCGGCAAGGAACCGCTGTAAGTCACGCGAGCGTTGCTCGCTGCGCACGAAAGGCCGCAGATAGGTATCGATGTCGTCATCAGAGACGGTTTCGGGCCGCTCGTAGGCCGGTCCGAGAGCATCCGGCGAGCGGTAGATCGCCTTGTCAGCGAGCATCGCATTCAACGTTTTGGCAAGCTCGCCGGCGGCGGCCATCTCCATGAACGGCTTAAACGCCTCGGGAGGCCAGTTGTCGTGCGTGTCGCAGTTGGTAAGCGTCAAGGTTCGCACTCGGTCGGGATTAGTGGCGGAGAAGATTTGAGCGATTCCGCCGCCGCTGTCGTTGCCAACGACATCGACCTGATCGACATCAAGGGCATCGAGGAACTCGGCGAGCATCCTGGCGTTGGCGGTCACCGAAACGTCTTGGTTGGGATCGATTTCGGTGTCACCGTGTGCCAGCAGATCCACTGCAATGCAGCGACGGATGTCGGCCAGCCCCGCCAGCTGGTGTCGCCACAGATGGTGGTTCAACAACACCCCGTGGACGAAAAGTGCCACTGGACCGCTGCCAGCTTCGGCGTAGCTGATGCGCCCGGACTCCGTTGCAACACTGTGAGTCGTCGTTGCCCGATCGGCATGCATACGCCCGGTCATAACCAACCCCTTCTTGCGCGCTTCGCCCAGGACGCTACGACACGCACGCTGGCGGGACTGTCAAAATCTTTAGCAATCCCAAAGCTCTTGATAGAAAACCCAATTCCTGCCGAGAACATGGGAACTGTGGCCAGCCCTCAGCGGATGTATGAACCGCAAAGCGGTGCTTGTAATGGCCTTCACCACCAGCCATCGTCGTCTACCGAGACGCCCGCCAGGCGCTGCAGGCATGCGGTATCAGTCGCGGAAAGCCAAGTGAATTGCTGATGGTGCGGTATGAGACGTCGGAAGGGTGATCCGCGCTCCTCCGCTTGGGATGCGCCGGGACCGGACTGTTGGCGACTTGGGCAGATGACCCCTTCCAAGCGTCACGTGCTGAAGCGCGAGACCCACGCTGCCGAGGCTGCGCGGCGCCGACCCTGAAAGCCAATCAACTATCCCGCGATGGCCGACGCTCCCAGCGGGGGACGCACGAAATAATTGGACGGCGTTTCGCGCTGTAGGCTTTGTTGAGCTAAGCGGGCGCGACCAGGGAGTTTGGTGATGGACAAATCGCGAGCACAGCGACCTGCCAACATCAAGGGTCGACGAACAGTGCAACCCGATACGGCCGAGTTTCACGCTCATCAACTCATAGCGACCGACACCCTGACCGTGTGGGACGTCATCTGCCCGGGTACACACCGGCAAGCAAGTGGCGAAGAGGCCGCAGACACGACCCACTTCGTGTTCCCTTATCAGGGCGTCTATCTCCAGCATGTCGGGCGCTCGTTGTCGGTCGCCGAACCTAATGCCGTCGTCGTCATCAACGACGACGAGCCTTATCGCGTCAGTCACCCCGTAGGAGGTGGCGATTCCAGCCTATCCATCTGGATTGATGCGGAGACACTCCTGGAACTGGCGCCGACCGACTATCTGCGCGCGCCGGGACGGGCGGCCTTCAAACAATCCCGACTGCCAATCGATCCCCCGGCTCAGGCGCTGGCGGCGCAGCTTCGTCACAGCCTTAAGAACGAGTCTTTCGACCACCTCGAGGCTGAGACGCGGACACTGACGTTGTTTCGCCGCACCCTCGGAGAGCGTGGTCCGCGCATAGTGCGCGGCAGCGCTGCGCGCCAGAAGCTGGTTGACCTAGCCAAGCTCGTCGTCTCCTCGGATTTGGGTCGACGGTGGACGCTCGCCGAGATCGCCGCGCATATCGCGGTTTCGCCGGTCTACCTCACCCACGTGTTTCAACAAGTAGAGGGAATACCGCTCTACCGCTATCAATTGCGATTGCGTCTGGCTCGGGCCTTAGACCTGCTCAAAGACTATACGAGTGTCACCGACCTGGCATTTGACCTGGGCTTTTCCAGCCACAGCCACTTCAGTGCCGCATTCAAGCAGGCCTATGGCCAGACACCGTCGGCTTTCCGACGAGCCGCCGGAATCTGACACCGCCGTCCACAACGCCGATCTGCGTGTGCATCACATCGCACTCGGCGGTCGCCCTACCAATTTCGTTGCGCAGAGCCAACTTAACCCGACGGACCGTCGCGATCGACAGCGACGCCGCATCGCGCTCCGCACGCCCATATGCCGACACATTTTCGCACTCAGCATGATTCACCGCTTCCCAACACCGGCGCCGGATCGATAAAGATTCTGACAGCGCCCCCGAGCTGAAACCCGTAACGTTCGCTTCGACTCGATCGGGTTGGAGGGCCAGGACAGATGGCAACGAGACCGAATCGGGGCGCGTCGGCCACCATAGTGCGCTGCTGCCTCGCTCCCGACTGCCCGGCTCGCCAGAGCGAGCGTTCGTCGTCGATACCCTGCCGGGTCGTATCAGCTACGTTGAGGAGCGCTGAGTTATGTCCGAGCTACTTGTTATCGCCCGACTCAATATCACCGCGGGCCAAGAAGAGGCGGTAGAGGCTGCGCTACCAAGGTTTATCGCTGCAGCTCGATCCGAACGCGGCAATCTCACATTCGAGGGATACCGCAGTTTGAATGATCCGCTCGACTACTTGCTGATAGAACGCTATGCCTCACGTGAGGCCTTCGACGAACACCTTGCCGCCCCGCACTACCAAGAAATCGCCCTGAACTACATCGTCCCAAGACTCGATAGCCGGACGATCGAGGAGTTCGAAGTCATTCCCCGTCGTACAGAATGACGAACCCGTCCAGCTGTGCGCGCCGAGCTCGACGCCAGTTGTTCGATGGCGAGCGCGGACTGGGGTAGTCCCGCGGAGATGAATACGGGGACCATCACGTCTTGAAATCAGCGTCGAGGAATGAGTTCACGTCGGTGGCGAACTCGGCGTGATGCTGAAACAGGAAGCCATGGGCCGCATCGGGATAAATCTTGACCGTCGCGTCGGGCAGGAGGCCGCCAAGCAGGTGTGAGTAGCGCGGCAGAATCATCCGGTCACTGTCTCCGTTGGCGACGAGTACCGGCTGAGATATGCCGGTCAACCGCTCCAACAGACTGACGTTGGGGATGCCCCACTGCACGACGGCGTCGTAGTGCGCGGTGCGGGTTGGCCAGTCCGTTGGTTCGTCGCGGTCATCGGTGCGAGCAAAGATGCGGCTGAGAAACTCGCCGCCGGCTATCCGGCTGGACTCGGACGTGGTGAAGAACGAGTGCAGCAATTGATCCCCGGTGGTCTCGGGGCTGCCGACGGCGTCAATGATGTCGGACACCCAACCGTGCATGCCTGGCGCGCCTTGCGGCGCCGTCGCGGCCAGCACGATCCGCTCGACGAGGTCGGGGCGGATCAGCGCGATCTCTTGGGCGACAAACCCGCCGAGAGAGTAGCCAAGCAAGTCGACACGTGTCAGGTCGAGCGCACTGATGAATGCGATTGCGCCGTGGGCCATCTGGGTGACAGACGCAGGAACCTGGCCCGTTGTTGCGCCCACCCCGACGTTGTCGAATGCGATGACTTCGCGCTCTGCGGCAAGGGCGTCGATGAGCGCAGGGTCCCAGTTGTCCAGGTTGCCCCGGAAGTGCTGCAAGAGGACCAGCGGCTGCGCACTGTTCGATGTGCCCATCCGACGGTAAGAGTAGGTGACACCGTTGGCACCCGTCGCCGTCGACGTCGCGGAGTCCTGATAGCTCGCCATACGCCCTCGTCAGATCAAGTTGATTGTATTCAGAAAACGTTGCGCCGCATCGCGGTCGCCGTCGATTGTCACCAGCGGCTCCCATGGCAACCGCTTGGTCGACCACACCAGGAAATCTGATGTTGACGACGTCACCGTTGCGGCGGCGTCGGTCTGGGGTCTTACCGATATAGCTCCGTCAACAACACTGATCACGAAATGCACGGCGGCCGGACCGGTCAGATGAAGAGCGATCGGCGCCGAAATGCTCTGTGGCAGTGCGGGTTGCATCTTGGGGAGCCCTCCCAAAAGCCATGACACGCTTGGGCCAAGCACTGCTTCAGTCGGCGGGGGTAGGTGTTGGTCGATGGGGCCGCGCGGCTTCAAGACGTCGTAGCGCAGGTGAGTTGTCATGTCGAACGTGAACATATCGACGATGGAATGCAGCGGATACGCGCCGAGGTCTAACATCTGAGTTTCCACTGAGGCCAACGGTTCATCCTGCAATGGAGCGAATGTACTCAGCGCCTTGTTAAGTTGCCGCTGGAAGAATTCGACCACTTGCCCGCTCGCCCAGCCACGCTTTTCGTCGACCTGGATGTTGTTGAGCGCCTCGATCTTCAGATCGGGCAGGACCTCGCCGCCCACTGCGGCAATCAAATCCCCGAGGAGACACGCTTCGTGAACCACGACGTCTTGCACCGACCAACCGGTGGCCGCGCTGGGCAGCCGCCACTGATCCTCATCGAGGGTCTCACAGACCGAGAGAATCTCTCGCGCCGCAAGCTCCATCCCGACCATTCCCGCCTTGCTCATCCTGCTGGCAATCGTTCCCGCGTCCTGGCTGAGGCACCAGTGGCGAGATAGTCACAAGATGACAAGATCTGGCCATCGGAGATCGGCAGTCCCTGCCGTCATGTCGTCAGTGCCCGGCGGCGTAGCTCTGTCGGTATCGCTGGGGCGACACTCCGACAGTGCGCTGGAAGTGAAAGCGCAGCGAGGCGTAGGAGCCGAACCCGGACTGCTCGGCGACGCGATCGATGGTCAGTCCAGTGGACTCCAGCAGCCGTCGCGCGCGGTCCACGCGTAACCTTGCCAGCAATTCCATCGGTGTGGTGCCGAAATACTCTCGGAATTGGCGGTTGAGCGTTCGTACGCTCACTGACGCATGATTCGCGATGGCCTGCAGGTCGAGATCGGCGAGTGCGTTGTCCTCCATCCACACGATCGTCGGTTGCAGCGGATGGTCGGCGTCGACGGGTCCGGCGTGCTCGATGTACTGCGCCTGACCCCCGTCCCGCCACGCAGGTACCACTACCCGTCGCGCAGTTTGCCCCGCCAGGTCTGGGCCGTGGTGCTGGCGGATCAGGTGCAGACACAAGTCCACCCCCGAGGCGACTCCTGCCGACGTCAAGACGGGGCCCTCGTCGACGAACAGCACGCTGGGGTCGACGTCGATATCGGGATACCGTCGGGCCAATTCCTCGGCAAACCGCCAATGTGTGGTGGCCCGTCTGCCGTCCAGCAGTCCGGCGGCAGCAAGCGTGAACGCGCCGACGCACATCGATGCGATTCTGACGCCGCTATCGGCGGCGGATTGAAGCGCGACCAGTGCGCGCCGGCCTGGCTCCTCCATGAATCGATGCGACCCCGGCACCACCACCAGGTCTGCTTCCGCCAATGCGTCCAAACCGGAGGAAGTGCGGATCTCGACCTGGCCCCACTCAGCGGTCGTGCTGATCGTGGGGCGTTCCCCGCACACCCGTATCTCATATCGGGGCACACCCTGGGCGTCGGCGCCAATAGCACCAGCCTCCGCTGCTGCGAGGTTGGCCATGCCGAACACCTGGCCGGGAATCATCAATTCGAAACCCATGACCTGGTCCAGCGCCAGCACAGCGACGATCATCGTGGCTAGATCTTAGCGGTTCCCGGCTATCTGGCCACTGGTGTGCAATGCTCTGTTCCGGCACTGTTGAGCCATGTCGAGTCGGCTGGCCCTTCCAGATTCCGATATAGCCTGCGCAGCAAGACAGTTCTTGTTCAATGTCTCGCCGGTACCCGTTGCGCATCACAGCGTGCGTAGTTACCTGTTCGCCCGTGAGCTCGCCGCAGCCAAGGGGCTATACCCCGATGTCGACTACGACGACGAACTCGTTTACCTGAGCTGCGTGCTGCACGACCTCGGTGTCACCGACTACGCGAATGGCGACCAGCGGTTTGAAGTCGATGGGGCCGACGCCGCGGTGCGCTTTCTGTGCGGCGAAGGGGTGCAGGAAGCGCGGGTCACCACGGTCTGGCAGGCGATCGCGCTGCACACGAGCATCGGCCTCGCGCACAGGTTTGGCGCCGTCCACGCCGTCGCCCAGATGGGTATCGCAGCGGACATCGTCGGCGCTGAAAGACAATTACTTCCAACGGGTTTCGCTGACGCTGTTCATGCGGAGTGGCCACGCTATGACATCGGCTATGCACTGGCCGAACTCATTGCACGTCAAGTCGAAGACAACCCGGCAAAAGGGCCTTCGTTGACCTTGCCCGGTCACCTGCATCAGCTCTATTACCCGACGACACCGGCAGTGACGTGGTTCGACATCGTACGTGCGGCCGGCTGGAACGATCAACCCGGAGCGGCTGGCTCGGCGGAGTCGTCGGGTCAGGGCACTGTGAAATCGCCTGACACGTCGCACCCCAGTTAAGTGGTGACGGTGCCAGTGACACCGTTCGCGTTGGTCCGGCACAACGCTACGCAATGAAGGAAGCAGATATGACAGTTGGCTGGAAACCCCAAATTCTCAGCGAAATTGGCGATCGGGAGGAAATCCGTATCAGCAGCGAACGTACGGGTGGCGGATACAACCGCTGGACTCCGGTCTGGGTCGTACGAGTCGGCGACGACTTGTATGTCCGATCCGGGTTCGGGAAGAACGGGTTCTGGTACCGCCACGCCACTGGCTCGCAGGCGTACGTCGACGCCGAGGGTGTGCAGTACAAGGTCAGCCTCATCCTGGATAGGGACTCTGTCTCGATCGCTGCTGTCGACGAGGCTTACCGGCAAAAATACTCAGCCGATCCGTCACTGCCCCTATTGCTTTCCGACCGGGCGCGTTCAACGACGTCGCGGTTGATCCCGCAAACGTGACGTCGATCGGGGCTAACCCTGCCGCTCAGCAGCTGGCACTAGGACGTAGGCGGAGGCGCTGAAATCCGTAGGAGCACAACCGCGGCGCCGAGGCGCGCAACTCCTCGACGATTGCGTACCAACGCTCTGTCTTGGTCATCGCGACAACCGTTCCGTTTTGGTTGCCATCGTCTCCTCCGCCTCGCAATATCGGTAAAGGTCCTCGTCACGCAGTTTGCGTGGACTGGTAGGCGTCATCGGACGGTCCTCTTTATCGCTTCGCTGGCAAGGCTGAGGGGAAGGGAACTTCACCGTAGTACCGGGGACTGACACCGCTGGCACCATCTTCGAACCGGGAAAAATGCGTCAATACGGGATGCGGGGTGGTCCCCATCGAAAAGGCTGCGACGCCTCATGGGTGCTCTTGACGCCGTCAAGACCCGAAACGAAACCGCAGGTAACGAACGGTACTGAATCGGAACGAGACGGAACGAAACCGCAGCTGAGACGGCGTTTTCCCTGGTCAAGAGAGGGGTTCGAGTCCCCTTAGCTCCACTCGTTTGACTAGGCAATACGCGAATTTCGCCGCGTGAACCGGTATCGACGCGGAGCCCGAGTCCGAAGAGCGCTTCATTGCTGTCGACCACGTCGGCGTTGAGGTGGGCGACCAAGCCCGCAACGTGTAGTTGAGTGCGTCTCCGCGCAAACGTCAGCCCGAGAAGCCGTCCCACGTCGACTGGGGCGGACGTCGGGCAGCGACCGCCGACTGCGCGCTGTGCGGCCGATCGACGACGGTTAACCCGCAAACGACACCCGCCTGGTGATCTTGTTGGATATCCTCCCTTCGACACCGGCCCGGCGGAAGGGGGACCAATGACCCCGACTTCACGCCAAACGGTTACCCGCTCCATGGCCACTTTGGCGGCGGCGCTGGTCACGCTGGGCTTTCTGGTCGCTTG
>Ga0209217_1000449_pt1 | contig 11325 bp, 11 predicted proteins | sample JacPinW_OM3H0_M2_FD_187957 | JGI IMG/M metagenome (GOLD analysis project Ga0209217, IMG submission 187957) | Forest soil microbial communities from Algoma, Ontario, Canada - Jack Pine, Ontario site 1_JW_OM3H0_M2 (SPAdes) (version 2) | ecosystem: Environmental > Terrestrial > Soil > Boreal...
CCTGCAGCATCCAACGACCGCCGCAGAGGTGGCAAATTTTGAGCCGCGGGTGAAGCGGCAGTTGGATATTGCCCCCCTGGTGCCGGAAATTTCTGACGGCATGATGGGCGCAGTCGAGCACTTAAGCGCGACGGGATTGTCCTTGTTGGTCGGGCCGCAGTCCGGTCATACAAACAGCATCCGCGTGTTTGTGGGCGGAAGCGTTCTGTGGTTCGTCGACGCAGGCGCTGGTCGGCTCGCTGCTATTCGCGCTTCCAAGAAGGAAATGTATTGATTGGCCTTGAGCCAATCGGCGCGGGCACAACGAGTTAACTCTAGAGCCTTGCTTTGAATCCGTTGCGAGTGGCCCTCAATCGTCGCCATCGTGCGGGTCGCGCTATCGAGCAGCGCGAGAGTCTGAAGATAGTCACGTTGGTTCCCTGCCGGTACAGGCTCCTCACTCCGCGCATCGCTATCTTCGGCGAACGTTCCCTTAGGGTCGCGAAGCACGTCAACGCATTGTACGACGAGTTCGACTCCAGATACGCCCACCCCAGTGAAACGATCGCGTGCCTGAATGATGTTCTGTTGGCTCTGCGGTGTTCTAAGCGCCATGCCTCTTCCTCGCAAGTTGACGAGTAGAGTGATGGCAAAGCCATGGTTAACAAGCTGTAAAGGGTCGTATCGGCGGACTTGATAAATCATGTGGCACGCCGCCGATCCTGTAAGACAAGAAGTCGCCGCTCACGGAGGCTCTGTGAACGCAGCCTGGTGATGCCGAGTCTAGTGTAGGGCCATCGTCGCCATTCCGGATCCCTGTCGCAGAACAACACAGGTCAACTCCAGTGCTCTAAGCACATCGCTGGGTAACGGTGGCGATGACGCTGTACCACACGCTTGGTCGATTTGTACCACGCCATGGCACGTCTGCTGTCTGTTCTATCATGCTATTTTGTAGCGCTATGGTCTCTGGAAGACGTTGCTGACGTTCCTCTTTGGTAGGAAGTCACTGGTATGATGGATTCCAACCACAACTCAATTGCGAGAGCGATTACTAAGTCCATAGGGATCGATTGCTCGCCTCAACAGGTGTTCGAGTTTTTGGCCGACGGCGCCAACTGGCCCCTGTGGGCCATTGTGAACATCAGATCCATCAGGAAGGCAGACGACCCAGAATGGTGGGATATGGTAACCATTCATGGTCCGGCACGGCTGCGCATCCGGCCTGAAGCGCAATATGGAATTCTTGACCACGATTACCACGATGGGCAAGCCCACTGGACGGTTCCAGCGCGCGTGGTACCGAACGGGCCCGGAACAGAGTTTGTGATGACGTTCTTTCAACCGGAAGCATTCACGGACGAGTTCTTTGACAATCAAATCAAGCTTGTCGACGTCGAACTTTCCGAACTCAAGCGTCTCCTGGAGACGGCTTAGCTTGCAGATTGCTGCATCAGGGTACATCGACGCCATCCCCTATGGGACTAATCTCCGCGTCCCACCGCGCCGTTGTGAGCGTGGTACAGGTCTGGTATCTAAGATTTTTCTTTGGTCCGACTGTCCTGCGCTTTCTAGCGGTTGGGAGGGGGTCCGTTTTGGCCATGAGCCTAGTAGCTTCCAATTCCCGAGCGACTATTGTGCCAGAGCGCCGCACGCTGCGATACGACGACGTAGAGGCCCAGGCGACGAGCCAGCCTGGACATGAGCAGTTGTATTCGCAGCTCACGTCCGGTCGATTTGAAGGAACCTTAGACTCTTACGTTATTTCTCCCAGGGTTGCGCTATTCGTCGAAGCGACAAACCGCAGCATTCGCAAGCAGTTTAGCGTTTTGCCAGAACATTTGAGGATCGGCTTCCTTGTGGATGAGGCCGGTCAATTCAAGTGCTATGGAAATGGCGCTCAATTGGGAGGCGGCGATGCCAGCGTGAACCTTCCCATGACGCCCCTTGATATGCATTTTGGCGAGAATTATCGGGGTTCCTGGATTACACTCGATTACGAACACGTACGCAGGATGATGCTAGAGGACAAGCAGCCCTCTCGAAGGCCAGGACGACTCCAAGTGGCCGACTGGGCTGGCGGTTTGTTTCGAGACACGCTTGCGACCGCGCAACAGGAATTGTTCAAGCCGGGAGCACCTCGACCGCACGCAAGCACGGTCGCCGCATTCGAGAAGTTCCTTTTCTCAATCGCTGCCTGGACCTTGTCGACGGCCCTCGGTTACAACGGTCAGGTCCGGCGTCCAAACGTTGCGCACCGGGCTCAACTTCTTCGTAAGGCATGTGAGATCATTGATGGCAAACTCACCGACGGGCTGACGATGTCCGAGCTTTGCTGGATGATTGGAACAAGCCGTCGTACGTTAGAAAACATCTTCATGGAAGCGTTCAACGTCTCACCTTATCAGTACGTACGAACGATGCGTCTTAATGCAATTCGCAAAGCTCTGCTCTCCGCGGAGAACTCAAGCATTTCGATCGGCGAGATCGCGAGCCGATGGGGCATCTGGCATCTAAGTCGCTTCGCCGCGGACTATCGAAGCATCTTTGGGGAATTGCCTTCCGAGACGCGCCAGAGTCGGCCTTGAAACAGCCGGACAATTCTGCACGCCGTACAGAGCCGAATGATTTCTTTGGCATTCTTCGGCTAGTCCACATGGAGTCCGGCAAACTCAACAATTTGCCTCCACTTTTTGGTCTCTTCGCCGATAAGCCTGGCATAATCCTCGGGCGATCCGGGGAGAACCTTGGCGCCGAGCTGAGCGAACCGCGCCTTCAAGTTCGGATCGGCCAGACCGGCATTGACTGATCGGTTGAGCGCGCTGACGATCTCAGCCGGCGTGCCCTTGGGCGCATTGAGACCGTTCCAGATTGGTGCGGCGTACGCCGGGAGGAAGTCAGCCATCGCCGCCACGTCAGGTAGCGCCGCCGACCGCTCGGTCGTCGTCACCGCCAATGCGCGTAGGGAGCCGGCCCTGATGAATTCGATCGAGCCTGGCAAGGTGGCGAAGTAAACCTGCACGCGTCCGCCGATCAGGTCGGTGATGGCTTCGGCGTCGCCCCGATAGGAGACGTGCACCATCGTAACGCCTGTCATTGTCTTGAAAAATTCGGCGGCGACGTGCGGCGGACTTCCCACTCCGCTCGATCCGAAATTTAGCTCACCCGGGCTGGCCTTCGCCTTGGCGATGAATTCGGCTACCGATCGCGCCGAGAACGAGGGATTGACGCACATCACAAGGGGCGCGCTGGCGATGCCTGCGATCGGCTCAGTATCGCGTACGAAGTCGAACTTGAGATTACGGTACAACGTCGCATTGATCGCATTCGCGGCCGAGGCCACCAGCAAGGTGCAACCATCGGCTGGCGCGGCCACGACCGACTGGGTTGCGATGTTCGTCGCCGCGCCGGCGCGGTTTTCGATAATGAACGGCTGGCCCAGTTGCTGCGACAGCCACTGTCCCATGATTCGCGCGATTATGTCGGTATTGCCGCCGGGAGAGAAGCCGACGATGAGATACACCGGCCGGTTGGGATACGATCCGGACGATGCCGAACGGCTCACGAAGGCGGCGACAGCGGCTGTGCCGATTCGAAGAAACTTTCGACGCCGGAGCAACATTGCGCTTGCCCCCGTTCCGGAGCAGTCAAGCGAGCTGCCGTCCCAGCTTTGCTGAGTCCAGGCCAGTCGGCACCTCGTCTCTCTATGTTATCTCAATGGCGATATCGGCGGCAATAATCAACCACGGCATCCACAAAAACCCTGGCGGCGGGCGACATCGAGCGGCCCTCACGGTAGCAGATGCAAAATATCAGCGATTCCGAAGCGAACTCGCGAACCGCTGCGGTTTTGAGCGACCCGGCTGAAAGCTCCTGCTCGACGGCAAACCGCGGCAGCAAGGTGCAGAGCGTGCCGATGCTTGCCACTTCCTTCACAAGCGCCAGCGAATTCGTCACGCAAAATGTCTTCGGCTGAAATTTATGCCTGGCGAAGAGACGGTCGGTCTGCTGCCGCAGTCCGAACGACGGCTCGGTCTGAACCAACGAAAAACTGGCGAGTTCGCGGAGCGAGACGATCTTGCGTCCGGCCAGCGGGTGAGTGGGTGAAAACGCCGCGACCATTTTGTCGCGAAACACTTCCAGCGTGGCAATGGCCTCGCGAGCCGGCGGGTTGAGCACAAGACCGATCTCGGCTGCGCCCGCGATCAGTGCCTCCATCGCCTCATCGGTGCTGCTCATTCTCACATTGAAGGAGACATCCGGATACTGCGCGTGAAAGCGATTCAGCACCGGGGCGACAAAACTCTCGATCGCGGTTTGGAAGCAATAGACGTCAACTGTTCCCGCCTGGAGGTCCTGCAACGCCGCGATGTGAGACTTTACGCGCAAGAATTCGCGCATCACCGCGTCGATCTTGGTCAGCAAGACCTCGCCGGCCGCCGTGAGCCGCATGCCTTGCGCGCGGCGATCGAAAATCGGCGCCCGGAGCTCATGCTCAAGCTTTGCGATCTGGCGACTGATGGCTGACGGCGAGACGTGTAGCTGGTCCGCCGCGGCGCGGATTGAGCGCGAATGCGCGGTGGCGCTGAAATAACGAAGGGCCGTGAAGTCCATGCGTCCCTCAGGTGTTGCATTTTGTGCAACGGAACGGTGTTTACATTGAAATGGCGTCAATGGCAACTTTGGGTCAGGCTCCACTGGGAAATGCACCTCATCCAGGGAGACCGAAGATGCCATTCATCCACATGCTGCCCGACCCGGGCATGAACTACACGCTGAACCGTCCGCTGCTGGACGGCACCTCGCCCGCCCGATTGAAGGAAATCGGCGCGGTTGCGCCACGCATCAAGGACTATGAGTCCTGGCACAAAGTCTGGCTCGAGCTTGCGATGCGGGCCGAGGTCGAGAAGCGCTGGGCCGATGCCGCCTCCTACTATCACGGCGCCGAATTCTACCTGCCGGCCGGCGATGCGCGTAACAAGCTCTACGACGATTTCGCCCGCAACTGGGCGCTCGCCATGCAGGGTGTCGCTGGCTACGAGCGCATCGCGGTGCCGTATCCCGGCGGCCATCTGCCGGGCTTCCGCCTGCAGGCCAAGGGCAAGGAGCGCAGCACCTTTATCTTCAACGGCGGTTACGATTCCTTTGTCGAGGAATTCTACGGCTTCCTGCAGCCGCTCACCGAGCTCGGCTTCACCGTCATCGGTTTCGACGGCCCCGGCCAGGGCGGCGCGGTCCGCCAAGGCATCTTCTTCGAGCATGCCTGGGAAAAGCCCGCCAAGGCCGTCCTCGACTATTTCGAGCTCAATGACGTCGAATGGCTGGGTGCTTCCTGCGGGGGATACCTGTCGGTGCGCGCCGCGGCGTTCGAACCGCGCATCAAGCACATCGTTTCGATGCCGCTCTCCTATTCGGGCCTCGACATGACCTTGAAGCAGATGCGCCCGGGCAAGGCGCCGCAACTCGTGTCGCTGTTCAAGGCGGGCGACCGTAAGGGTTGCGAGGCGCTGATTGCGGAGGAGCGCCTGCCGAGCTCCGTATTTGAATGGTGCGTCACTCAGGGCATGCACATCACCGGCACCAAGACGCCGTTCGATTTCCTGACCGCAATTGCCCAGCATTCGCTCGAAGGCATCCTGCACCACGTCAAGCAGGACATCCTCTTGACCGAGGGCGAACAGGACCACCTGTTTGATGTCGGCTGGATCCACCGGGCGATGCGGGAATTGGTCTGCGCCAAATCAGTCACCGCACGCGTTTTCACCGCGCGCGAAGGCGGTGAGCAACATTGTCAGCTCGGCAATTCGGCGGTGGCCCGTGAGGAGATCATCAACTGGTTGGCCCGGTTTTACCCCGACCTTCAAGCCTCGCGCGCCACATCCGGTGAACGGCCATCAAAACGCGCCGTCGCCTGACCACGCAAGCAACTGGCGCAATCATCGTTGCACAGTGGGTGACCAACATGCGTCTGTCATCCCTATCCGCATCTGCACTCGCCGCGGCGCTCGTCGCCGCGGCTGCGGTGCTCGCGTTTTCCCAATTGCCTACGCTCTTCGTATGGGCCGCCTTCATCGGTTGGGCGAGTTACGACCAGTCCGGAGCGACCGCGCAAGCAGCGAGACGCTCCTCGGCAGCGCTCCTGTTCGGCGTGCTCATGGCGTGGCTGGTCGCCATGATTGTGGCGGTGCGCCTATTGCCGTTGAATACGCCGATAGCGACTGCAGTCGTCGCGGGCATCGCGTCCTTCCTGATCGTACAAGCATCGCGCGCGGCCCTATTCAGCGTCGTGCCGGCGACCTTCTACGGCTTTGCCTCGACGTTCGCTTATCTCAGCCTTTCGACCGGAAGGCTTGCAATAGAGGCGATGACGTCGACTAGCTGGGCAAACGCGCTTCTTAGCGTGTCGGTCTCGCTCCTGATCGGCACAGGCCTCGGAATCGCCCATAGCCGGTTGGCATGTGTTCTGGCCGGATATCGCGGGGGTTCAGCAAGGCTAGGTGGTTCGAATAGCACCCCGGCTTCGGCGCCTGGCGAAACATGACCGAAACCATGACCATACTCGCGTCCCTGGCACCAGTGTTTTTTGTCATGGCGCTTGGCTACGTGGCCGGTCGGACCAAGGAGACCGACAATCGAAACATCGATTCGCTCAACTCCCTTGTCATGGATTTCGCCTTGCCTGCCGCGCTCTTCACGGCGATGGCACAGGCCTCTCAAGAGGCCTTGATTGAACAGGCGCGGCTGGCCTTCGTGTTATTTGTGACGATGCTTCTTGTCTTCGCCGTGACCTACTTCTTGCAGGTTCATCTGTTCGGAAGCGACCGCAAGGAGAGCGCGCTGGTCGCGCTAACCGCGTCGGGACCGAATGTAGGATCCGCAGGACTGCCCATCGCCGGCGCGCTATTCAGCAAATCGGCCTCGATCTCGGTGGCCGTGGCAGTAGCCGTGGCCGCGATCGCCCTGACGCCTCTCGCGCTTTTGCTTCTCGAATCTGCCGATGGCAAAGGACGCAGGCCCTTTGCAGTCATAAGAAGCGCCCTTCTTAAGCCGATCGTGATTGCGCCGATGCTTGGCCTCGTATCATCGCTCGGTGGACTTTCACCACCTCCTCTGCTTGAGAGTACACTCCTCCTGGTTGGTCAAGGTGCATCCGGAGTCGCTTTGTTTCTGACCGGTCTCGTTTTGTCTGCACAACCCATACAACTCACTGCAAATGTGGGATTGATCACCCTCATCAAGAATGTACTGCAACCTTTGCTGACCGGCTTCCTGGCTATGCTGCTGCTCGACAACGTAGAGGCGCGCGTCGCGGTCATGCTCACGGCGGTTCCCTCCGGAGCGTTTGGCGTCCTCTTTGCAGTTCGTTATGGCGTTGCAGCCGCTCAGATCGGAACGATGCTGGTTGTCAGTACAATTGCAAGCATAGTGACCCTCACCGCCGCTATACTAATAGGCTCGGCCTAAGACCGACGTGTCTGCTTTCCCGCTCCGGGCTTCGGAGCCTTTCTCCGATGGATGATCGTCCGCGGGACTACACCCTCATAGTCGTACTCCAGATAGTCGTACTCCAACAGAACGCCACCACTCCTTTGGAATCGGCGGCGGTAGCGGTGCTCTTGAACGGTCACGAGCAGCGCAGTTCCGGTATTAAGTCCAGGTATCTTGAAAGGAATTGATCCTGAACAGGCGGTCGCAGTGCCTAGCCTTTTTTGGTCGGCTCCCCTGCAAGAATGTGCCACGCGATACTCGGTCCGCCTACATAAGTAGAGGTTGACGAACGTTGTTCGGGCCGGCCCAGATATCGGAAGGGTAGCTCAATTGGCGTACAACGAATAAATGGATCGTCACCTTGAGCTGCCAAGAGAAGTGCAGAATGGTCAACGCCGTTGACCGAACACTCCTGGAGGAGAGCATCGCGCCAACGAGCTCTGGGTCCGGGTTAGTCCGTGTCGTCCTCGATGGAGGGAGGGATGAGTGTGACCATTATCAAGGATCTCGCAAGGGCGGTCAGAGAACAGCTACGCGGTGCACGTTCCGTGGGCGCCTCCAATGAGCGCGGCGCCCCAGAACCTCGCGCTTCCTATGGCTGCGGCGTATTGGCGAACGGTGGCCGGGACGAAAGATCGCAACTAATGGATCATTGGGTTGTCGCCACCTATGGAATTCCCGAGGAGGATGAAAACGCTCGACGCGCCTTTGCGTGAAGTTTGTCCTACGACTCTGGCGCAGTGGCCCACGTAAATCCACTTTGTGTCCGACAATGTTTCCCGCATAGTGTCTGTGTACACGATGCTTAACTCCGCCGCGACGAAGTATCTTCTTCTCGCGGCGGCTTCTTTTGAGAGAGCCAGATCACATTCGCTGCAGAAGCGATTTCCAACTCGATGTCCGCTCGAGCGCGGCTTTGGTGGAAGGCTGGATTTTTGTCAGCTCCTGCTCCAGGGGAGAGTAGTGCCTCCGATCCGCTCGTGGAGCCGAGCTTAACTGCGCTTTGACTTTGTTTCTGCACCCTTCACACAAACGAGATACCGCGCACAGACCCATTGGTACAGGTCGACTACGTGCGCGTCGTGGATTTGGATATTGGGGCGAGCAAATCGGACATCTGCGCGATCGGAGTGGTCACCATTTCGGAGCGCGCCGGCAGAACTCGAGCCCGCAACCGCGGGTTGGCGTAGAAACGGGTATGGCTGTTGGTAGCACGCAAGCCGCTCGCGTGCGAAGTCACGAGCGCTTTCGCCGAATGAGCGGTTATGGAATGACCCCTTATGGCGGCGGACATTGGTCAAAACGTCAACCTCAGCAAAGTGCGTCAGAAGCAGTCATTTGCGTCACATGAAACCCGGATTACGGGGCAGATACCCGGTCCAATCTCCAAAATCGCGTGTCGATATCAACAGCATCGGAAAGGTGATGCGCATGCCGTGCTCGACCGCGGTCCTTAGAGCCGCTTCGCTCGCGCCGGGAAGGAAGGCCGACACCTGTGGAGAACCAATCTCAACCGCAAGAGCCAGCGCAGTCCTGAATGCAGAGCCGAGCGCGTCGGGCCGCGCGACGGCGAGCGGTCCGATGTGGCCACCGGTGCTGACATAGGCATAGCCTACGCAATCTTCTCCGGAATAAAGGCCCACACCTCTCGTCGTCCTGTCGTTAAGCAGATACCGGTGATGCTTCTCTCTCGAGACACCCAGAACCCGGGCGTCAATATTGGCGAGGTTTTGCAGGTCCGAAGCTGTTTGCTCGAGAGATACGGGGCGGAATTGCGGGCCCTGCAAGCGGCCCATCAGGAGTTCACGCGAAACACTGAAATTATAGATGGGAATGCGCGGAAATAAGCCATTCCGAATATAGAGTCCCTGCGATACGGTGTTGAACGTGAAGGTGATCAGCGCCCTCTTGGTAGCGCCGGATTTCTTCGCATGTTCAAATGTCCGTTTCAGCAATTCGTTGCCAATCCTGCGGCCCTGATGATCGGGCGACACGAAAAGCTGCGCGAGAAACCACAAGTCGCCGCACACCCAGCTCCAAGCAAATCCGAGGATTTGATCGGCCTCTTCCGCCACCCATAAGCCGTTCGCATCATCTTTTAGCGAAAACAATTGAAACTCGGGTGGATGCGCCGCGGCCATTGGTCCAAAGCCGTGACGTTGGGTGAGGTCGTTGATGCTGGCAACGACAAGCTGATCGCTTCTCTCCAAGTCCTCCTCGCGGGCGGGTCGGCACAGGATCGGCATTGGACAATTTCCCGATGCTTTCACATGAGGTTAGCTCAGGCCAACGGCCGAATATTCTGGTTCATGCGGAAGAAGTTTTTCGGATCGTACTTCGTCTTGAGTTCCTGGAGGCGCCGGTAGTTGGCTCCATATGCGCTGCGGACCGGTTCACCCACGTCGTCGTCATCCAGGTAGTTCACGTACCGGCCGGAGGCGACGAAGGGCTGCATCTCCGCATAGGTCTTTCGCGCCCAGGCAATGCACGCGTTGGTATTGGTCGGCTCCGTCCATTGGGAGAGCACGAGGAAGTTATACCCCTCCGTGCGATGCGGGAAGGCCGTGTCGCCGACACCGATCCGGGCCGCGGCGCCGTGGACGTGCTCAAGGAGCAACTGGCCCATCGGGGTTGGGCATCGTGCGAAGCACCCGATCATCGTGTCGATAGCATCGTCGCTTAGCCGAGCAAGGAAGCTCGATTTCCAATAGTTGAATGCACCTCGCGGATAGGCACCATCGAGCATCCCATTGAGTTGGCAGTAGGACATTGGACCGAGCGCATCGAGGGCGGGAGACCCGAATTGCTTGAGTGGCCGTATTGCTTCTTCGCCGGCGCCAAGTGAGCCGCAGTGACACGTCGCCAGGGCCGCCAACTTCGTGCCCGAACCGTCAGGAGCATGAGTAAGGGTTCCGAAGATCGTATGTTCATCAGGCAGTGATGCGGTGCTGTCGCGAAAGAACCTCAGCAGGTCACGGGCTCGGTTAAACGGGTGGGCGATCAGACCGGCGGTGACCGTGGGACCTACCGCATGGAGCTGATATTCGAACGAAGTCGCCACGCCGAAGTTTCCACCTCCACCGCGAACAGCCCAGAACAGATCGGGTTCTTCATCCTTGCTTGACCGCACTATCTTACCTTCGGCGGTGACGAGTTCGACGGATCGAAGATTGTCGAGGGCGAGGCCATACTTGCCCATTAACCAGCCCAGCCCACCACCCAGGGTGAGCCCAGCGATCCCTGTGCTTGAAACCACCCCGCCCGTGACCGCCAGACCGTGCAGTTGCGTCTCGCGATTGAGCTCGGCCCAGGTGACGCCACCCTGCGCCCGTACCGTACGGCTTTTGGGATCGACGTGAATTCCTTTCATCGGCGCCAGGTCGATCACCAATCCGCCATCGATGGTCGCGCGCCCTGCCACGTTGTGACCGCCGCCACGAACCGCCACTTCGAGGCGTAGCTTTCGCGTGAGGTTGACGGCATCGACGACGTCGGCCACGCCACGACATCTGGCAATTAACGCCGGGCGCTTGTCCACCAGACCATTGTGGACCCTTCTTGCTTCCTCGAACCCCACGTCCACAGGCCTCAGGAGTTGCCCCGAGAACGTGCTGGAAAACTCCCCGACGACGTCGGCAACGGATGGAACTGACCTCATGGGGTGCACTCCTCGTTTAGGCCGCCATGTCTTCTCCCACCTCGGCTGCGCGAGGAGCAAACGCGAATAATTCAGCCCAAGATGAAGCATTTTCATCTACACTACGGGGATGAACAAGCTGCCGCCCCTCATCGAGTTGCGCGCCTTTGATGCTGCGGCGCGGCATTTGAGTTTCAAGAAAGCCGCGGCCGAACTTGGCG
>Ga0209217_1000450_pt1 | contig 11322 bp, 11 predicted proteins | sample JacPinW_OM3H0_M2_FD_187957 | JGI IMG/M metagenome (GOLD analysis project Ga0209217, IMG submission 187957) | Forest soil microbial communities from Algoma, Ontario, Canada - Jack Pine, Ontario site 1_JW_OM3H0_M2 (SPAdes) (version 2) | ecosystem: Environmental > Terrestrial > Soil > Boreal...
AACTCCGCCCCAATCTTGGACAGCCAGGCGACATCCAGAAGCGCGATCGACCGCTGGGCGCACAACCTGAACATATTGGGCGCGGAGTCCGCGCAAGAAGACTCGCATCTGAAGAGCGTTTTATCCCAAGCGGCGCCGACCGCCGATCAAGTCAACTCGGTATTCAGCGACGTCCGCGACTCGCTGCCGCAGACCCTGGCCAACCTCGAAATCGTGATCGACATGCTCAAGCGCTACCACGGCGGCGTGGAGCAGCTCCTGGTGTTCTTGCCGCAGCTCGGGTCGATCGTGCAGGCGATATCCGCGCCCTACGAGAAGGACCGCATGGCCGCGCTGGACCTCTCGCTGGCGATCAACTACCCGCCACCCTGTTTGACCGGTTTTAGGCCGGCGCCGGAGTGGCGCGCGCCCGTGGATACCAGCATTGCGCCGTTGCGGGAAGGTAACTACTGCAGGATCCCGCAGGACTTTCAAGCCAACGTGGTGCGCGGAGCGCGCAACATGCCTTGCGTCGATGTCCCGGGTAAACGCGCGCCGACGCCGCAGGACTGCCGGAGCAACAAACCCTATGTGCCGTTGGGCACCAACCCGTGGTTCGGCGACCCCAACCAGATCCGGAACTGCCCGGCACCGGGCGCGCGATGCGATCAGCCGGTAGATCCCGGCCACGTGATACCGGCGCCGTCGGTCAACAACGGCCTGAACCCACTGCCCGCCGATAGGCTGCCGCCAGGCGGGCTGACACCGCCGCCAATTAGCGATCCGCTGCAGCGGCCGGGTACCGGTAGCGTTCAGTGCAACGGGCAGCAGCCCAACCCCTGCGTTTACACTCCGGGCGGGCCACCGGCCGCCGTCTATAGTCCGATGAGTGGCGAGGTGGTGGGCCCTGACGGTGCCAAATACTCCGTCAGCAACTCGAGCAACACAGGAGACGACGGATGGAAGGAGATGCTGGCGCCAGCCGGCTGAACCCGAACGAGACCGACGATTCGTCTTCGGAGGTGAAGGCCGAGGATTCGGCAGAATCCGAGGTCGGAACCGACCCATCGAGCACCGCCGAGGTCGGAACCGACCAGACCAGCACTGAGGTGACGGCCGAGGAAACCGGCCCCGAGACAACCGCCGAGAGTCTCGACCAAGTGACCGACGCCGAGGATTCGTCAGAGTCGGAGGCCGACACCGAGGATGCGACCGACTCGGCGAACGACGGGCGAAGCGCGTCGCGTCTGGGCCGCGGCTGGCTGGTCGGCATCGCGGCAGCGCTCGTCGTGCTGGCCGGCGGTCTCGGCGCGGGCGGCTACCTGGCGCTGCGTTCGGACCGCGACAGTCAGGCCATCGCACGCCGAGACGACGCGGCCATGCAGGCCGCTAAAGATTGTGTCACGGCAACCCAGGCGCCGGATATGCAAGCGATGGCGGCTGCCGCGCAGAAGATGATCGAGTGTGGCACCGGGGCTTTCCGCTCCCAAGCGATCTTGTACAGCGGTTTGCTCGTCGAGGCCTATCAGGCTGCCAACGCTCAAGTCCAGGTGTCGGATCTGCGCGCGGCAGTGGAACGCAACAACGACGACGGTTCGGTCGATGTGTTGGTGCCGCTGCGCGTCAAGGTGTCCAACAGCGCAGCGCAGAACCAAGAAGTGGGCTACCGGTTGCGGGTCACGATGGTTGCCGATGAGGGCAAGTACCGGATCGCGAAGCTTGACCAGGTGGCCAAGTGACGGTGGTGGTCGAAGAGACCGAGGCCACGCAGGCAGTCGACGAAGCAGCGCCGAATGAGCTGGCGGGCTGGCATATTCGGGCAGCTGCGTTCGTGGTTGATGTGTTGCCCGGCCTCGCAGTGGTGGCGACGATGGTGTTGGTCTGGTTGGCGGTGCCGCTAGGCAGCGCCTGGTGGTGGATAAGCGTTTCCGTCTTGGCCGCCGCGGCGCTGCTGACCATGATCAACCGAGTGATGTTGCCGGCGCTCAGCGGTTGGAGCCTGGGACGTGCCTTGATGGGGATTGCAGTCGTGCACAAGGACGGGGCTTCGGTCGGAATGGGGCGACTGCTGTGCAGAGACCTCGCCCATCTGCTCGACACCGTTTCGGTTTTCGTCGGTTGGCTGTGGCCGCTGTGGGACCCACGCCGGCGTACCTTCGCCGACTTGCTGCTGCGCACCGAGGTGCGCAGCAGCGAACCGGACCGTCGGCCCGCCGACATTGGGCGGAAGGCCGCTACCGTGGTGTCGACCGCGGCGCTGCTCTGCATCGCCGGCGCCGCATCGAGCGTCGTGGCGGTCCTCTTGCCTGATCGGGCGTCCGACCAGACGCGCGACGCCATCTCGGCGCAGGGACCGAAGATTGTCACCGAGATACTGACCTACGACCCGAAATCCCTCAAGCAGCAATTCACCCGGGCGCAATCGCTGACGACCGTGAAATACCGGCCGCAGTTGGTCAAACAGCAAGAGACAGTGGAAAAAGGCCACCCGGTCGTCAACGAGTATTGGGTGACCGATAGCGCGGTACTGTCGGCAACGCGAGATAAGGCCACGATGCTGTTGGCTCTGCAAGGCCACCGCGGGGAAGGCAACGAGCAACGCTTCATCACCGCCACCGTCCGGGCTTCGTTCGTCAAGGCCGCCGACGCGCGCTGGCTCGTCGACGACCTGACCGTACTTACGAAGCCCAAGCCAGCCAAGGGTGAAAAATGAGTCCCCGCCGCCGAATTCAGCCCGGCGAAGAGCCGCTGCTCACCGAGCAGGTGCCGGAAGCGACGTTGTGGTCGAGGTTGCCGGTGCGGCTGACGTTACCGCGGGAGTGGTGGAAGCCGTCGCGGGCGTGGACGGTGCCGCTGGCGATGGTTGCTGCGGCGTTGCTTGCGGCCGGCGGGATCGCGATGTCTTCCTATGTTCTGGTCAACCAGAGATCGCATCACCAGGTAGCGATGAAGGACGTCGACGTGCTCGGCTTCGTTCGATCGTTCATGACGGGCTTCACCACGCTGGATCCGTTTCACGCCAACGCCTACGTAGACCGGGTACTGGCCCAGTCGACAGGCGATTTCGCCAAGCAGTACCGCGACAAGCACAACCAGATCCTCATCCAGATCGCCCAAGCGGAACCGACCAAAGGCACCACTCTTGATGCCGGGGTGGAAAGGTGGAACGACGACGGCAGCGCGAACGTGCTGGTGGCTACCGCCGTCACCTACAAATCTCCGGACCAAAAGCAATTGATCGACAACACAAATCGTTGGGTGGTAACCGCTCAGCGGGAAGGCGACCAGTGGAAGATCAGCAGCCTGCAGCAGGTGATCTGACCGACGAGACTCCCGATAGCCAGTCGGGAGATGATGCGTCGGTCGGAGAACCCGAATCGGAGGCTTCCGAGGCTGAATCCGCGATCGACTCGGACGCGGGCGGCGAAATCGACGACGGGACAACCGAAGACGAGGAGGACAAGCCCAAAGAAGCTGAAACTGGCCTGCGATACCGGCGACCCGCTGGCAGATGGTCGGCGATCGCGGCGGTTGGCGCGGCCGTCCTGTTCGTCGGCTCCGCGGCGTTCGCAGGCGCGACCGTGCAGCCGTACCTGACCGATCGCGCCACCGTGGCTACCAAGCTGCGCATCGCGCGCACCGCCGCCAATGCGATCACGACGTTGTGGACCTACAACCCGCAAAACATGGACAAGCTGGCTGATCGGGCGGCGCAATATCTCAGCGGTGATTTCGAGGCGGCATACCGCAAATACATCGACGCGATCGTACCGCCCAACAAGCAAGCCCAAATCACCAACACCACGCAAGTCACCGGAGCGGCAGTGGAGTCGCTGAACGGTCCGGACGCCACCGCCGTCGTCTATACCAACACCACGTCCACCAGTCCGGCTACCAAAGACATGCCGTCCCTGAAGTACTTGTCCTATCGGCTGGTCATGAAACGTGATCACGCGCGATGGCTGGTTACCAAGATGACGACCATCACCTCGCTGGATCTGACGCCTAAGTTCTAAGGACCGCATGGCCGCTGACGTGATGGCCTCGCCGGTATCGGACCGACTGACGGTCGCCGCGTTGTTGCTGTTGACGTTCGCGACCGGGCTGGTCGATGCGATCAGCGTGCTGGTGCTCGGTCATGTCTTCGTCGCGAACATGACCGGGAACATCATCTTCCTCGGATTCTGGTTCGTACCCCGCGCGGGCGTCGATCTGACCGCCGCGATCGTTGCGTTCGTCAGTTTCCTCACCGGCACCGTAATCGGTGGCCGGCTGGCCCGGCACTTCGGCGCGCTGACCCGCCGGTGGCTCACCACGGCGCTGGGCATCGAGGTCGTCGTGTTGGTGGCGCTGTCGATCCTGGCCGGCACGGGTGCGCTGAGCTATCAAGCCAACACCAAACTATTTCTGATCAGCGGGCTGGCAACGACATTCGGCGTGCAGAACGCCACGGCACGCCAGTTCGGCATTCAGGAGCTAAGCACCACCGTGCTCACATCGACGGTCGTCGGCATCGGTGTCGACAGCAGACTGGCCGGCGGCACGGGCAAACGTGAAAGGCTGCGCTACAGCGTCATTTTCGCTATGTGCGGCGGTGCCATCGTCGGTGCCACGATGTCGCGGTTCGCCGTGGCCCCGGTGATCGCGTTGGCTGCGGCGGTGGTTGCGGTCAGCCTGCTGATCTTCCGATTCGGGCCCGATCGCACCGCCGTCGGATCTAATTGAAGGCAAGCCAGCTGGGCAGTGAGCGCTCGTGCGAGTCGCAAAGTACTTGGCGGGTATCGCAATTCCCCTTCGGCACGCCGGCCCCGGCCCACATGCCGCCGGTGTCGCGGCGCAGCACGATCGCCGATGACCCGCCGCCGTCGAGCAAGACAGCGGTGTCGCTGCCCAGGCCGCGGAACAGGTCCTGGATGTTGTCCGGCGTGTAGCTACCCCCTTGGAACACATACATCTCGTCTCGGGGCTTCGAATAGGCAAGAGCCGTGCGTGCAGCGCTGGGACCGCCGTCGTGGAGCTGCCCGGTACTGCCCGGGGATAACAGCCCGAGCCCGCTCACCGCGACGAACGACTCGCCCCGGTCGACCAAGCCGGTGACGACCGGGGTGGCAGCGTCGTAGTCATGGCCATCCCGGCCACCCCTGGGCCACAACACCGATGGCGCACCATGGGTCGGCAGGATCATCGTCGCCAATGCGCTCCAATTTTCGCCCCCGCCGGACAGGCCCTGTTTGCCCGCATAGGGAATCGTGCCGGTGACCGCCTGATTGGCGTGACCCTGGCCGCGAGTGTTGTCCACGTAGGCTCCCAGCGGTGAGCTACAGCCGGTGGACCGCCAAGAGCCGGACTTCTGCCCGCGGACGTCGAAGAAATTGGCATTGATGGCGATCGTCGGCTGGCCCATCACCTGCCAGGCCTGCACTGGAGCGTAGGTCTCCGAGGCCTGCATCAACCCGTCGCCGGTGCGCGCCGCGGGATTGCGTTCACAGCGTGCCTGGTAACCGCTATGGCTGTCCACCAGGAGATGTGGTGAAAGCCGTTGTGAGGCACCTTTGATGATCATCAGGTGGCCACCGCTGTTGCCGTCATACCAGCTACCGCCGGCGTTGAGCATCGGCGCCGGATGCCCACCGCCGAAGTTGTACACCAGGTAGGAACCTTGGGTATTGGCAATGGCATTGGCCAACAGGTCACGGGCCTCGGCGCGCGCGACCGGCTGCCCGGTACTGGTCGCCAGCGCCAGGCACAGCGTCAGCACGGCGCAGCAGGCTGCGATGCGCCGGAAGGCGGCGGCGAGAGACGGCACGGTTGCCCTTTCGGCGCGAAAGTTGGTACAACCAGCACAACATCAACCGCAGGGATAACGCAGTAAACTTGCATAACAGTCCCGTGACGGTTTAGGCGCGGTCCAATTACGTTCGGCCGCTGGCTATTTGCGCGCTACTCCGGCGCGCTCGTCGCCTCAGTCGTCAACTCGGCGGTAGCAGCCGATTCGGATGGAGTCGTTGCCTCAGTCGACGCCTCGAACCCCGGCGGAATCCGGTGATAACCGCGGCGGTCGTAGATCCAGGTGACGATGCCGCCCAGCAGCAGACCGATGACGAGCCCGATGGCGGTCATCGTCAGCGCTTGCGACAACCCGGCGTCGGCTTGACCGTCGAAGTACAGCAGCGACCGCGCGCCCAAGAACACCTGGTGCATCGGCTCGAACTTCGCCAGCCAGCCGAAGAACTGCGGCGTGGCCTCCAACGGCACCGTGGCACCCGCCGACGGCAACCCCAGGATTACGAACACAAACATGCTGACCAGCAGACCGAGTGCGCCCAACACGGCGATCAGGGACGTGGATGTGATACCAACTGCCGCGATCGCGAATACCCCGTAGAGCCATAACGGCAAGCTGTGCTGGATCGGCATACCCAACCGCGACGCGATGAACATGTAGACGCCCGACGTCAGCAAGGCCAGCACCACCATCAACGCCCATTTGATCAACAGCGTGCGGAATCGCGAGATCTTCACCTGTTCGGCGAACCGATAGACCGGACCGAATTCGGCGGGCAATAAGCCGAGCATCGAGTCCACCAGCATGCTGACCACGATGCTTCCGGTGAAGCCGGCCAACAGCAGTAACAGCGAATAGTAGAACGCGGACAGTCCAGTGCCGGTCCCGTCGGGCAGCGCATTGTGTGCCATGGGTTGGACTTCGATCGGGTTTAGCAGCATCAGCGTCACAGCAGCGGGCATCGGCCCTCGACCCGCTTGCTGCGCTACTTCTCGTGAAAGCTGTTCGCCCACACGGTGATCCACCATCGTTAGGGCACGCGTGAGCGCCTGACTGGCGATGCTGGCCCCCAGGGTGCCCGCTCGCGGATTCGACGAGACGAGAATGATGGGCCGCTCGACGCGCCCCGGCGTTAGCGCGCTTTTCGCATAGGCCCTCAGCTTGGAGGAGAAGTTGGGCGGTATCACCGCGACGCCGTAGATCTGTGCGGTATCGAGTTGGTGCTTGGCGTCGTCGTGACCTAGTACCCGGACGTCATACGCTTCCGTGTCAAAGCCGGACAGCAATCCCTTGAGGACCTGTGCGCCGGTGGGCCCGGCATCCTCGTTCACCACGGCGATGGGGAAGTGCCGCAGGTTGGTCATCGGCCGCAGGATTCCGCCGAGGTAGAAAACGGCCAGCGCCGCCAAGACGACCAGGGTGATGACGATCGGAACGGTCCAGAACCGTACCGTCCGCGTCGCTTTGGGTTTGGCCAGGCCGGATTGGCTGGTGTCACCCGGGTGCGGGAGTGTGGCGGCCGCGTCGGCGTCGGGTGCTGCGTGACGGGCGTGGGAATCAGACATCACGGGCTCCTGTTCGTCCGCGCCCACCCTATGACGCCGGTTGCGGTGTTGGTGCTTACGTTGCGATATTTTCCAGGCCGCCGGCGTGGCTGCGTCAGCCGACGAGCGCCGCATGCATCTCCCAGACCAGAATTTCGCAGGCCTCGTGGGCCGTGACCTGGGCGCCGTTCGAGGCGGTGAACCGCACCGCATCGCCCTCGGCCAGTTCGGCCTCGTCGCCGGCGGTCGGCATGTTCAGCCGGCCGCGCGCGACGAACAGGTGCAGATAAGGCGCCGCAGGCAGCTCGACGCTGTCGCCGCGCCGCAGTCGCGCGCCGTGCAATGCCGCCGACCGGTTGTGGATGGTGATTACGGCGTCGTGCCCGGGCATGCCCGAGGCGATCGTCACCAGGCGGCCGTCGAGCAGATCGTCGCCGATCTCGTGCTGCTGGTAGCTCGGCGGGATGCCCGACACATCGGGCTGTACCCACATCTGCACGAAGCGCACCGGATCGCTGGTCGAATCGTTCTTTTCGGAGTGCAAGATGCCGGTGCCCGCCGACATCCGTTGAGCCAGGCCGGGATAGACCACTCCGCTGTTACCCGTGGAGTCGCGATGCGCCAACGAGCCGTCCAGCACCCAGGTCACGATTTCCATGTCGCGGTGCGGGTGGGTATCAAAACCGGCAGCCGGTGCCACCATGTCGTCGTTGTTGACCAGCAGCACGCCGTGGTGGGTGTTGTCCGGGTCGTAGTGGTCGCCGAACGAAAATGACTGCCTGGAATTCAGCCAAGACGTCTCGGTGACCGCCCGGTCGGCGGCCCGCCGAATCTGCACGGTGGCAGGCATACCGTCCAGGCTAGCCCGGCGACGATGCAGAGCGAAGCGATGAGGTGGGGGCACCTCCCGCTTGCGGGGGAGAGTCGGGCAATCCAACTCAGCCCTGCGCCAGGATCTACCAGTCGGCCTCGGTGTAGCGGATGACGCCACGAATGTTCTTGCCGTCCAGCATGTCCTGATAACCCTGGTTGATGTCTTCGAGTTGGTAGGTGCTGGTCACCATCTCGTCGACTTTGAGCAGGCCCGACTTATACAGCCCTACCAGTCGGGGCGTCTCGACATGCGAGTTGCCGCCGCCGAAGATGTTGCCTTTCAGCGTCTTCTGCAACATCGTGAACAGGAACAAGTTGAGTTTGACGTCGACGTCGGTCATCGCGCCCATGCCCGTCACCACGCAGGTGCCGGTCTTGGCGGTCAACGTCATCGCTTCTTCGATCATCTCGCCGCGCATCTCGCCGACCGCGATGATGGTCTTGTCGGCCATCAGTCCGTAGGTCAAATCGATCATCGGCGCGATCGCGCCCGCCATCGACTCGTAGACATGCGTGGCACCGAATTTGATGGCCTGCTCGCGTTTGAACTCGACCGGATCGATGGCGATTACGTGTTTGGCACCGGAGAGCACTGCGCCCTGCAGCGCGCTCATCCCGATACCGCCGACGCCGACGATAGCCACGGTCTCACCCGGCGCAACCTGGGCGACGTTGGTGGCCGAGCCGAATCCGGTCGGTACCGCGCAACCCAGGATCGCGGCTGACTCGAACGGCACAGCGGGATCGATCTTGACGACCGAATCCTTGTGCACGGTCATGTACGGCGCGAAGGTGCCGAGCAGGTTCATCGGAGACACGTCGTGGGACCCGGCCCGCACCCGGCAGGTGCCGTCGGCGATGGCCTTGCCGCCGAGCAACACCGCGCCGCGGTCGCACAGCGACCGGAAGCCCTTCAGACACGGCGGGCACTGGCCACATGCCGGGATGAAGGCAAGGATGACGTGATCACCCTCGGCGATGTCGGTGACCCCCTTGCCGACTTTGGTGACGACACCGGCGCCTTCGTGGCCGCCGAGTGCGGGCAGCCCGATCGGGGTGGCTCCGGTCGTCAGGTGATAGTCGGAGTGGCACATACCGGCGGCATGCAGCTGAATCTGTACTTCGTCGGCGATGGGATCGCCCACCTCGATCTCATCGATGCGGAACCCCGAATTGAGCTCCCAGAGAAGCGCGCCTTTGGTCTTCATCCGAGCGATCTTAGCCAACCGCTGAGAACGCGTTACAAAACGGGCTGCTATATGCGCTTTGAGCTGCGGTAACGATCGCCTACATGGTCTTGTGCGGTACCCCGATGGTCAGCCCACCGTCGACGACGAACTCCCCGCCGGTCGAGTACGACGACTCGCCGGGATCGGCGCCGCGGCCCAGCGGGATCTGCAGGAAATCCTCGGGGACGCCTGCTGTCATCGGGGTGCGGATCAGCCCGGGGTGGATCGAGTTCACCCGGATTTGGTGGGGCGCTAATTCCAATGCGGCGGCCTTGGCCAGGCCGCGCACCCCGAACTTCGATGCGACGTAGCCATAGAGCCCGGGACTAGCGCGCAGGCCTTCGACCGAGGAGATGTTGATGATCGAACCACCGCCGGCCGCGATCATCGGTTCGACGGCGGCCTGCATGCCCAGAAAGGTCCCCGTGAGGTTGACGTCGATGATCTTCTGCCAGTCGGCCAGCGGGAAGTTCAGCAGGGTATTGCCGTTGAGGATGCCGGCGTTGTTGACCAACACGTTGAGCGCGCCGAACTCGCGCAGTGCCACGTCCACGGCCGCCTTCCACTGATCGGGCTGTGTCACGTCGAGGTGGACGAACCGCGCCGCATCAGCGGTCACCGGATAGCCGACTGTTCTAGCGGCTCAACGTCGAGTGTGGGGTTGAGTGGCCAGTTAACGCACGAGTTTGGCCGCGTTGCGTGGCATAACTGGCCGTTCGACAAACTTGTCAGACTCGGATGCCAACGTGAGCGCATGGGGGAGCAGTCCTGGCCGTTCATCGGTACGGAAGCGCTGGCCGACGGGCACGTCACTAGGCGCGCGCTGCGCAGCCAATATCGGCCGGTCTACCGCAACATCTACGTGCCCAAGGGGCACGAGCTGACCGCAGCCACCCGGGGAGTTGCTGCCTGGTTGTGGTCTGGACGCACGGCGACCGCCGCCGGCTTGTCGGCAGCTGCCTTGCACGGCACACGATGGATTGACCCGGGTCTTCCTGCAGAGCTGTACCGGCGCAACGGTAAGCAGGTCGATGGGATCGTCATCCATCGCGACGAGCTGTGCGACGACGAAATCTGCACACTTCGCGGAATAGCCGTTACCACACCAGCCCGGACAGCATTCGATCTCGGGCGCCGAAGAGGTCTGATACCCGCCGTGGCTCATGTCGATGCGCTGGCCAACGCGACCAAGCTAAAGGCCGTTGACGTCGACGACTTGATTCAAAGACATGCGCGCGTCCGCGGCTTGGTTCAGTTGCGCCAGGTGCTTCGACTGATGGACGGCGGCGCCGAATCTCCTCCGGAAACCCGGACCCGACTGTTGCTCGTGCGTTCGGGATTGCCTAAGCCTGAGACGCAAATCGTGGTACTGGACAGGTTCAATTATCCGTTCGCACGTTTGGACATGGGATATCGCGAATGGAAGGTCGGTATCGAATTCGATGGTGCACAACATTGGACCGATCCGGCTCAACGGACAGCCGATATCGACCGCTACGCCGAACTTGCCGCGTTGGGCTGGCTGATCATCCGGGTCAGTAGCGATCTTCTTCGCTATCGTCCCGAGGTCGTCGTGGCCCGAGTATGTGCCGCGCTTCGTCAGGCGGGTGCTGAATGGCCAGTTATTGCACGGATTTTGCGGGATCTTGTGCCATAACTGGCCATTCGGCGGCTCAAAGGTGGGCCGGCAGGCCGAATTTCGCGAACAGCGTGGTGTCGAGGAAAGCCACCACATGAGACACCCCGTCGGCCCGCATATCCAGCACATGCAGTTGGAACGGCAGGTGCTTCTCGCCGTCGCGCATGTACATCGCCGCGGCGGGCTGGCCGTTGGCGGTCAGCGGGAGCATCCGCATGTCGCCGGGTTCGTCCGCGGGGCACTGCTGATGGATCAACGCGATGATGGCCCGCG
>Ga0209217_1000452_pt1 | contig 11303 bp, 10 predicted proteins | sample JacPinW_OM3H0_M2_FD_187957 | JGI IMG/M metagenome (GOLD analysis project Ga0209217, IMG submission 187957) | Forest soil microbial communities from Algoma, Ontario, Canada - Jack Pine, Ontario site 1_JW_OM3H0_M2 (SPAdes) (version 2) | ecosystem: Environmental > Terrestrial > Soil > Boreal...
CCGAGGCCGAGGGTGATGCGGTTGCCGCCGGACCACTGGTTGTGCTGCCGCACGCGGCGAGCAGCAAGACCGAGCACGCTGCGACCGCAGCCATTCGCAAGAAACGCACGATGGCTATTACGGAGGATCGTTACACCGTATAGACCTGGACCTGGCCCTTTTCGACCCGTACCTGCAGTGAAGGCAAGGGCGAGAGTGGGCTCGAATAATTGGTGGGCTGGCCATCCTTCTCAAAGGTCGCCCCGTGGCACGGGCACTCGAACCGATCGCGGAACTTGCTGTAGTTGAGGATGCAAGCCATATGCGTACAGACGGCAGACAGTCCCTTGACCTCCTGTCCCTGCCGGATCAGGAACCCCTCGATCGCACCGGATCGGAACGCAACCGGCGTCGCCTCCGGAAGGTCGGTTAGCGCCTTGACCGGTTTCCAGCTCCCGTTCTCGACCAGCAGTGGCCGCGCTCCCGTTTTTGGCGCTCCCTTGCCGACCTGCTGGATCCCGAGCACCGCCGCGACGCCGGCGGCGATACCGGCGGCACCCGTTAGCAGCAACGACCGGCGGCTGGGGCGCGAGGCCGGGTCCGGCTGCGCCGACCGCTCGCCGACCCAGTCGTGAATCGAGCCCTGCATGCGCTCCAGGAACTCCTTCGAGGGAAGCCCGGCTGCAGGCTTGGCCGCCCGCAGCATGGCGGCCGTCTGCCGCGCCCGCAGGGCGTCTTCGTCGGGCAGTGGCGTCCGCTCAGGACGGCGGTCCTGCAGCAGGTCCTCGACGTGCTGATCGAGTTGTTCCGGATCGTCGTTCACGACGGCCTCCCGCGTTCCCGCCCGGCGCGGTTCAGCGCCCGGAATTGCAACACCTTGACGTTTGTCTCGCTGAGGTTGAGCTCCTGCGCGGTTTCTCGAACCGAATAGCCGCGCAGGAACCGCAGCTCGAGCACCCGCCGGTAACTCTCAGGGAGCGTAGCGAGCAGGGCGTCCACCCGCTGGACGGCTTCGGGATTCTCACGCGGCGCGGGCTGCTGGGTCACGTCGTCGTCGAGTTCACCGGCGCCCTCCGCGTAATACTCCCGCCAGTGGTCGGCCAGGGTCGTCTGGGCGACCCGGTACAGCCAGCTACGCAGCTCGGGAACGGAGACATCGTTGCGCATGCCGTTGATCGCCTTCACGAACACCTGGGCGGTGAGGTCCTCGGCGTCCGGGCGGTTACCGACTCGGCCGTAGATGTATTGATAGATGGCTGTCACATGCGTCTGGTAGGCCCAGGTCAGGTGATCCTGGCCGTGGGGGGCGTCGGCGTGAGGCAGCGGGACGATCTTCCCGGAGGAAGCGACTGCGGCGCCGGTTCTCTGCTCCTCACGCATCCGCTTCCGCAGTTATATACCGCCCGGGGTTACGTGGTCGCAACCGCTCGTAATCCCGGCCCTGTTCAGCAGGGGGTCAATGTGGGAATACTGGAGGAGGGAAAGAGCTTAGATAACATGGGAGCCTCGCAATCGATGGATAAAGACCGCCGTTACGACGTAGTCATCATCGGCGCCGGGCCAGCTGGCCTGACCGCCGCCCTCTACGCCGGCCGGGCACGGGTCAAGACCGTGCTGCTGGAGCGGGGCGCGCCGGGTGGACAGTTGCTCAACACCGAGGCGATCGAGGACTATCCTGGCTTCGACCACATTACCGGCCCAGAGCTCGCGGTGCGGATGGCCGACCAGGCCGCCAAATTCGGCGTCCAGATCGAGACGGCCCGCGTGACCGGCATCCACCGACGCGGCGACAAGCAGGTGGTACAGACCGAAGACGGCGACTACGAGGCGGACTTCGTCATCCTGACGGCAGGCGGCGAGCCGTTGAAGCTGGGGATTCCGGGCGAGAGTGAGTTCCAGGGACGCGGGGTCTCGCAGTGCGCCGTCTGTGATGGTGCCTTCTTCAAGGAGGAGGAGGTCGCGGTGGTCGGGGGTGGCGACGCCGCCCTGGAGGAGGGTGTCTTCCTGACCCGCTTTGCGAAGAAGGTCTACATCATCCACCGGCGCGAGCAGTTTCGCGCCCAGGCCATCCTGGTCGAGGCGGCGCGGAAGCATCCGAAAGTTGAGCTGATAACCAACACGATCGTCACGGAGGTCAAGGGCGAGGACGGCCAGGTCAAGGAGATCGTGCTTAAAGACGCCGTCACCGGCCAGACGCGACCGCTCAAGGTCACCGGCCTGTTTGTCTTCATCGGCTTTCAGCCGAACGTGCAGTTCTTCGACCATCGCGAACACGTCGAACATGACCCGCTGGGATTCCTGGTGACCGATTCGACGATGCAGACGAGCCTCCCCGGGCTTTACGCTGCGGGTGACGTGCGGTCGCAGTTGACGCGGCAGATCACGACGGCCGTCGGCGACGCCACCACCGCGGCCATCGATGCGGTCAAGAAGCTCGAGGCGAGGAAGCACGCGCCCACGCCGGTGCCCGTCGATCTGTACGGCCCCACCCGGCCGGACCTCGTCGGCAGCTAACCCAGACCGGCCGCCCCGCGTTGCCGCCGGTGCTGCGGCCGGATTGTTCATCGTCGCCGCCGGGCTGCGGCTCTGGGGGATCAACTTTGGGCTGCCGGCCCTCTACCGACCAGACGAAGACGTCACAGTGGGGCGGGCCATGGGCATCTTCCATGGCATTCTCGATCCGCATTTCGCCGACTGGCCACACCTCTACTTCTATGTGGCGGCGGCGTGGCTTACGCCGTTCCGGGTAATCGGGATCGTCCAGGATCCCGCCTCGGGGTATCTGTGGATCCGCGTGCTCGACGCGCTGCTCGGCAGCCTGACGGTCTTACTCGTCTTCGAATTTGGCCGCCGCGCGTACGGCTGGCTGGCGGGATTCTTCGGAGCCTCCGCGCTAACGGTCGCCTTCCTCCACGTCCGCGACAGCCACTTCGCGACGCTCGACATCCCGCTGACCCTGGCCTGTGTGGCCACGCTCTATATCGCCTATCGCACCATCCAGTCGCGTGGCGCGCGGCCCCTGCTGCTCAACGGGATCAGCCTTGGCATCGCCGCCAGCCTGAAATACAACGGCGCCCTTGTATTCGCCGGGATCGCCGCCGCCCAAACGCTGCGGGCCCGCGCCGAGCGCACGCAGATGTCGCGAATCCTGGCGCGGTTGGCGGTGATTGCCGCCATCGGCGTTGCCACCCTGGTGCTCACGTCGCCATTCCTGGTGCTCGACCCCGGCATGACGCAGCATGGCATCGGCTATATCTTTCAGCACCTCGGAACAGCGACCGCGCCGGCGATCGGCTGGGTGCAATTAAGCCTCGCGCTCTGGTCTGGCATCGATCCGGTGCTGGTGCTGCTGGGTATCGTGGGCATCGCGTACGCGGCCTGGCGCAGGCACCCGGCCGACGTCATCATCCTGACCTTTCTGGCCGTCTACATCCTCTTGATCGGCGCCGGTCGGTCAGTGTTCTTCCGCTACGCCGACCCGATGATCCCACTCCTGCTCCTGCTCGGGGGTCGCGCTCTGGCGGTACTGGTCGAGCGGGCAGCGCGCGGCCAAGTCCGACGGCTCGCGCTCGCCGTGGCACTCGTGCTGATCGCGGTCGCGCCGCTGGTCCACGATGTCCGCTACGACCTCCTGATCCAGCAGACGGACACCCGCACCCTCGCCTTCGACTGGCTGGCGAACCATGTGCCCGCCGGCAGCCGGGCCGCCGTGCCTTACATGGCCGGGCCGGCCCACGACCAGGCGATGATCGATAGCGGAGAACACAGCCACGGTGCGACCGATCTTTACGTGGCGTCCTTTCTCGACAGCCGGCTCGAGACCCAGTACACCATCCATGAACTGACGCGCGACGACCTCCAGTTGACATCGCTCGACAGCTTTCGGAAAGAAGGAATTACCTATGTGGTCGTCGGTTACGAAACGCCAGGGACCGGCTGCGTGGTGGACAGCCCGCTCGAGCGGGCGCTACGGGCGCAGGCAGCACCGCTGGCGAGCTTTTCGCCGACCACCGGCTGCCCGCAGAGCGTGTTCGACCCCATCGACACCTACTATGTCCCGCTCGCCGGCTACGGCGGCTGGGTCCGGCCGGGCCCCTACATCCGGATCTACCGCCTCGGCGGGTGATCCCGAATCAGCGGCTTGGCCCCCGCTCGATCCCCGTCTATAGTGAAAACCAGTGAACCTGATCGCCCTGATCAAAGAGCGGGCCAAGTACTACAAGTGTCTCGCCTGCGCCCAGGCGCTCGCAGACTGCCAGGTGAAGGTGCTCAACGAGGCTGACGGTCATTGCACGGTTGAAGTCACCTGCGCCAACTGCGGCGTCAGCTTCGTGGCGGTGCTCCTCCTCAAGAAAGCCAAGCATCCGGACGGTTTGCCCAAGGCGGCCGAAGAGGGGCCGATCAGCAGCGACGAGATGCTCGACGTCCACGAATACATGAAAGCCTTCAACGGCCCGATCAAGGAGCTTGTCCGCTGGCGTCCATACCGCCAGCAGTCGCCGTCGTCCTGACAGACTTCTAAGATTGGTGGCGATGGTGTATCTCGACCACTCGGCGACGACGCCGCTCGACCCCGAGGTCCTGCAGGCGATGATGCCGTATCTCACCGAGGAGTTCGGTAACGCCTCCAGCGTCTATGGCCTGGGCCAGCGCGCGCGGCAGGCGATCGACCAGGCGCGCGATGAGGTAGCGGCCTTTTACGGCGTGGTCGCCAAGGAAGTGATCTTCACCTCGGGTGGTACCGAAGGCGACAACTTCGCCTTCCGCGGGATCGCCGAGCGAAACGCCGATCGCGGCCGGCACGTCATCACCTCGACCATCGAGCACGATGCCGTGCTTCGTTCCGCGGAGGCGCTGGAGCGCGACGGTTTCGAGGTGACACGGCTGCGCGTCGACCGTTTCGGCCTGGTCGATCCGCATGCGTTGAGCGAGGCGCTGCGTCCGGACACCATCCTGGTGAGCATCATGCACGCGAACAACGAGGTCGGAACCATCGAACCGATCCGCGAGCTCGTCGCTGTGACTCGCGAGCACAGTGACGCCTACTTCCACACCGACGCCGTGCAGTCGACTGGAAAGATCCCGGTGCGCGTCGATGAGTTGGGCGTCGACCTTCTCTCGATGTCCGCGCACAAGCTCCATGGTCCGAAGGGCGTCGGCTGCCTGGTCGTGCGCTCCGGCGTGCGGCTGGAGCCGCAGCTGCACGGTGGTGGGCACGAGCGCAACCGTCGAGCCGGGACCGAAAACGTCGCGGGCATCGTCGGGCTCGCCAAGGCCATGGGCATAGCGAGTCGGGATCTGGCCAAGAACACGGCTCATCTCGTCGCGCTCCGCGATCGTCTGATCGAAGGCGTCCTCAACCGGATCCCCGGCGCCGAACTCACCGGGCATCCGCAACAGCGCCTGCCGCACCATGCCAGCTTCCTGTTTGCTGGGGTGGAAGGCGAGTCGCTACTCCTGCAGCTCGACATGGAAGGCATTGCCGCGTCATCGGGCTCGGCCTGCACCTCGGGCTCACTCGAAGCGAGTCATGTGATCCTGGCGCTCGGCTACCCACGGGAGCGGGCGCTCGGCAGCCTTCGCCTCTCAGTGGGAAAGGGCAACACCGATGCCGACATCGACCTCGTCCTGGACCGCCTGCCCGCCATGGTCGCCCGGCTTCGCGCGATGGCCCCGATCTCCGCCGCCTGAGGTGCGGGCGTGCCGGAAAAGTTCTACAGCGTGGATGAGGCCAACGCGCTGATCCCCAAGCTCAAATCCGTGCTCGAGCGCATCCGGAAGACCCAGGAGGAGCTGGCGAAGGACAAGACGGTCGCCGCGGTGCGCGAGAAGGCGGCCCAGAATGGGGGCGGTTTGCCGGGGCGCCATCTGTCGGCCCTCACAAAAACGCTCGACTCGGACCTGCGGCAGCTCGAGGAGTGGGGCATTACCCTTCGAGATCCAAGCATCGGATTGATCGACTTCCTGCACAAGCGTGAGGGCGAGACCGTCTTCCTCTGCTGGAAGCTCGGCGAGGCCCGGGTGGAGTGGTGGCATCCACTCGAGACAGGGATCGCCGGCCGCCAGCGCCTCTAGCCGCTCCGGAAGACGAAGGCGATAACGAACAGCACGAGCAGGATCGACGAGATCGACAGCCCGATGATGCCGAGCAGCCGGCCCGTTTTCGCCCGATCGTCACCCTGGTAGCGGTTCGGCGTCGAGCGAATTTCGCGAACGGCGCCGTTGCCGAAGACGATGGCCAGGATCCCGGTTGGGATCGCGATCAGCGGCATCCAGAAAAAGAGCAGGGTGGTCACGCCCCAGGTCATGGCACTGGACGCGCCGTGATGCATCGGCCGGTGCGGCGAGATCCCCTCACGCTCGGCGAGCTGGTCGAGCGCGGCAAGCGGGCCGGCGGTGGCCACGACCTCCGGGAGTGCGCGCTGCAAGGCAGATCCCGCGCTCTGGGCGAGCGCCTCGCGCCGCGCCACCGGCAGCGACTCCCGACGTGCGGCGTAGGCGACCACCAGCCGTCGAAGTCCGGGGTCGAGCGCCGACGGCTCGCCAGTCGGGGCAGTGGCTGTGGCCGGCGTGGATGAGGGCGTCGCCCAGATCGACGCTGTCGGTTGCGGTGCCGCGACCGCAGCGGCCGGCGCACTCGACAGGTCATAGAGACTGACGCGCTCGCGATCGCGCACCACCAGTGTGCCGGCGGCGAAGTCTCCCAGCCGCTTGCCGCGGCCGTTGATGAACAGCGTCAACATACCGATGGCATAGAAGATCGGAAGGAAGTCGACGATCCGCACGAGGTTGCGAATCGCAGCCTGCCCGAGGGTCAGCGGCTCGCCGTGATCGCCAACCACGCGCAGCCGAGTCGCGCGCTTGCCGAGCGTTTGCCCGTTCCAGGCGGCCTCACTGACGAGGAAGTAGCCCGCTACCAGGATGAACCCGAGGATGATCTCGATCAGGAGCGCCAGCTCACCGGAGCCGAAGATGCCGCCCAGCGAGGTAGCGAGGATGGTGATCGCAATCAGGACCACCGTGATGACGAGCGAATCGAGGATCTGCGCCAGGAAGCGGCTGCCAATCCCGGCGATCTCGTACTGGAACGCGACCCGCTCCGGCGTGGAGATGACGAGATCGTCTGACGCGTCCGGCGGGTGCACGCTCTCACTCTACCCGCCGATTTTGCGAGAGGGCGTCGCAGTCTTGCGACAAGAACCCCCGCCCTTGGCCCGCCCCGCAAGGGGGAGGGAGATTTCAGGGCGGCGTCCGTCATCATGAATAGGTGCGCGCCGATGAATTTGTCAGCCGCCGGCGACCGGAGTGGGACCGCCTGGAAAAACTCCTGACGCGCGCGGGCACGAGCAGGGCGGGCGGGCTCCGCGCAACGGAAGTGCTGTCGCTGGCCGCGCTCTATCGCAGGGCGACGGCGGACTTCGCCCGCGCCAAGCGTGACTGGCCGACCGAGCCGGTGGCAAGCTACCTCAACGGCCTGGTCGCCAGGGGCCACGCCGCGGTCTACCGCCAGGGCGGCAACCTGGGCGAGCGCATCGCCATCTTCTACAAACGCACGCTGCCCCAGACCTATCGGGAAGCTGCTCCCTACCTGATCGCCTCGGCGGTGCTCCTCTTCGGTCCGGCGCTGGTCGCTTTCGTCGCCATCACCCTCGATCCGAAGCTGGCGTACGCGCTCGTGCCCGCCGAGCTGGTGCAACTCGTGCGGAGCCATCACCTCTGGACCACCATCCCGGTGGACAAGCGGCCCCTGATGTCGGGCGTGATCATGACGAACAACATCAACGTCTCGATCCTCGCCTTCGCCTTCGGCGCCCTGCTCGGGCTACCCACCATCTACTTGCTGATGACGAACGGGATTCAGCTGGGCGGTCTGCTCGGACTCACCAATGCCTACGGCATCGCGCCCGGTCTCCTCGATTTCGTCATCGGCCACGGCGTGCTGGAGCTTTCGGTGGTGGTGGCGGCCGGCGCCTGCGGCCTGATGATGGGCTGGGCGGTCCTGCTACCTGGCGCCTACCGTCGTCGCGACGCGCTCGTCCTCGCAGCGCGCAGAGCCCTGGTCATCCTTGCCGGGCTAGCCCCGCTGCTGATCGTCGCCGGCATCATCGAGGGCAATTTGAGTCCCTCGGATGCGCCCACCGGGGTCAAGGTCGCGGTCGGCCTGACGACCGGAATCCTGCTGTACTCTTACCTGCTTTTCGCCGGCCGCCGCGCTCAAAAGCCCGCGATGAACGCCGGATAGTACACCTCGTTGACGATCTGTGTCGCCTGTCCATCCGCCCCCACCAGCCAGAGTTGGTCTACATCGCCACTGTGAGCCTGAGTGCCAACGGCAATCGCGATCTTCGGCCCGTTCGGCTGTGCCATCGCATAGACAGTGCCTCCCCCACCCGTGGCAGTACGCCACAGGGTCTTGCCGGTCTGCCATTCGATGAGCGTCACGTCGCCGGCGGTCCCGGCATAGGACGGGCCGATGACGACCCGCATGCCGTCCCAGGAGAAGCGCAGGACGCGTTGCTTGCCAACTTGGCCCACGACCTGTCCGTCGGCCGTCCGCCGAATCAGCGTCACCCCATCCACTGGCTGACCCTGGGTGTCGTAGTTGGTCGTTTGTTCCGCCAGGTATTTCCCGTCGTGTGAGCTGATCACGCTGGTCGATTGCGCCGAGTAAGCCCGTTGATAAAGAAGGCGCCCGCTCGAAAGGGCGAGGACGCGAACGCTGGCAAAGCCTGTCATGCCGATTTCGCCGACCACCGCTCGATCGTTCAGCACACTGCACGCCAGAATTGCCAAACTCGAGCGAGCACCGATTAATCCGGCCTGCGCGATCCGACGCGCCGGGCCATCGACGCGGCCCACGAAGAGCCACTGTTCGCCCGGGCTGGCGCCGGACGGGCGTACGTCGCAGAGGCTCCGATTGTCGTCAGCCAGCATGGAGTTGTAGTAGGTGGATGGTGATCCGGTCCTGACCGTTGCCCCGCGGCGATCGACATACATGCCGCCCTGACTGCCAAGGATCGATCCGTCCGGTGACTGCTGGATTGCCGGCGTCTGATACATGGTCCCGACCAGGGTCCCGGTCCAGTCGATCGCCACCAGGCGCTGATCCGCAGCCGGGCCGATCCAAGGTGAAACCGCCGAGTACCAGATGACCGGTGTCCCATCGGGAGGCGCCCCGGGCTCCGTCGTAAAGGCCCACTTCCGCTGGATGTTCGCCGCCCTCACCCCGTAGTCGACCACCGCGGTGACCTGGTAGCTCGTGTGTGGCTTCAGTCCTGCATAGCCGACAATCCATGTGCTTCCTGTCCAATGCCCTGGCTCGAGCGAGCCGTCGGCCGGCGCGATCTGCACCTGGGGATCGACGGGCGGACGGTGGTTGAAGTCGACCGTCATGGCTCCGGTGCGCGTGACAATGGTCTGCCCGTCGGTCGGCGCGAACTTGACCAGGACGGGATACCCCTCGGCGGTGAAACTCCAGCGCTTCACCAGATGACCGATGTCTTTGAAGCGACTCCGATAATCGGCAGCGAGCACAACCTGGTATCGGGTCGCGAGCCGGAGGCCGGAATAGCCCACGATCAGCGTGCTCCCGTCCCAGTGCGGCGACTCCAGGACGCCGTCAGCCGGCTCGATTCGCAGCGTTGGCGTTCCAACCAGATGGCCGCCGAATGCGACCTTGACGTCTCCCAGGACCGGCACCTCTTTCGCCCCCGCCGGCGGGTTCACGTCGGTTACAGTCGGCTGCGCCGTCGCAAGGGCATCGGCACGAACCCAGATAAAAGCCGCGAGCGCCCCCGCGAGGACAACACCGCCGAGACCCAGGAGCACTGCGCGGCGGCGTCCAACCGGCTCGACCGCCTGTTCCTCCTCGAGGAGGTCGACGATCCGTAGATGGAGGCTCTGACTGACCGTCGCGGTTTGATCGGCATGCTCCTCCATCGACTCCGGCGACCGGCGACCCCGCGAAGCCCGTCGGCGAATGCTTGCGTGCAGCCGTTCTTTCAACTCCACGGTCTGGTGCGTGGCGGCAAGGGATGGCGCGAGGGTGGCGAAGGCCTCCAGCAGGATCCGGTCCGCCGACGCCGGCTCGGACGAAAGAGCGAGCGCCCGCCGGTACGCGTCGGTTTCAAGCTCGCGCACCAGTTGATCGATTCGGTTCCGATCGAGGGTTTTCACGCCGGGTTCGCTCAGAGAAACGGGCAGAGCCGTTGTAAAGTTACATCAGCCTAGAAGCCAGGGAAAATGGGTCCTTTCGCGACTTGCGTCGCGGCGCCGTTGGCATGGACCAGCCAGAGCTGCTCGACTGGCGACTGTCCGGTGCCGTCCGCCGAAACCCCGACCATGAAGTCCGTACCCCCGGGTCTGGCCAGAGTAGACACGTAGGCGGCGTCTGGGGCGACGCCGGCCGGCTCGGCCAGTCGCCAGAGAATCTGGCCATGCTGCCAGTCGATGAGGCGGACTTCGCGGTTGCCGACAGAGCCATGGGCCGGCATCGTAATCACCCGTGATCCGTCCCATGAGAAATTGACCACGCTTTGGCCGGCCAGGCGCGCAACCACCGTGCCATCTGAGGTTCGCCGAATGAGCGTATCGCCATAAACCTGAAACCCCTGGGCATCGGTCGACATCGTCTGCTCGGCAAGGTACCGACCGTCATGCGATGCCACCACTGACGAAGCGACCTGTCCGCTGGGGTACTGGTGCTGATACAACAGGGCCCCCGTCGATAGAGCGAAGACGCGGACCTCGGACGTCCACGCGATGACGTCCTCAACGACCACAGCCCGATCGCTCTGATAGCTGCAAGCGGCGATTCTGGGGCCAGACTGGCCGCCGTACTGGCCAAACTGCACGACCCGGTGAAGCGGCGACCCGAGTGCTCCGGCATACAACCATGCGGGCTCGCCATTGCCAGTTGGCAGGCTACCCGTTGCCGTTCTCATTTCGCAAACGTGGCGGCTGTCATCGGCAAAACCAGGGCCGCCCTTGAGGCCGAGCGGGGCGGCCAGAATGGTCCCGGTCTGGTCCGCGTAGCCGGATCCAAGAAAGAGCCGGGTGCCATCGGGCGCTTGATTCGCCATCGTCGTGGTGTAGAGGCTGCCAACCAGCGTCCCGTTCCAATCCAGAGCAACCAACCGGTACACCGGGTTCGGGTCTGGTGGACGGCTCGACAATGGGTTCGACGTCGCATACCAGATCAGGGGGATATTCTTCGGCGGCGCGCCGGGTTCTGCCGTGAAGCTCCATTCCCGATGGAAGCTGGCTGCTGGGTTGCCGAAGTCCAGGTCCAGCAGCAGCCGGTACGACCGGAGCGGCTGGAGTCC
>Ga0209217_1000453_pt1 | contig 11294 bp, 10 predicted proteins | sample JacPinW_OM3H0_M2_FD_187957 | JGI IMG/M metagenome (GOLD analysis project Ga0209217, IMG submission 187957) | Forest soil microbial communities from Algoma, Ontario, Canada - Jack Pine, Ontario site 1_JW_OM3H0_M2 (SPAdes) (version 2) | ecosystem: Environmental > Terrestrial > Soil > Boreal...
TCGCGGTCGGCGAGCGCATGTTGGTCTTCGGGTGGCGCTTCTGGGTGTGGATGAAGTCGGGGAATTTCAGGGGATCGCGCACGAAGAACACCGGCGTATTGTTGCCGACAATGTCCCAGTTGCCCTCATCGGTGTAGAAGCGCAGCGCGAAGCCGCGCACGTCGCGCTCGGCGTCGGCCGCGCCGCGCTCGCCGGCGACGGTGGAGAAGCGCAGGAAGGCCTCGGTCTTCTTGCCGACCTTCAAGAGCGCAGCGGCTCTCGTGTATTTCGAAATATCGTTGGTGATCGTCAGGGTGCCATAGGCAGCCGAGCCCTTGGCATGGACGGTGCGCTCCGGAATGCGCTCGCGATTCTGGTGCGCCAGCTTCTCCAGCAGATGAAAGTCCTGCATCAGGACCGGCCCCATCGGTCCCGCAGTGATGGAATTCTGGTTATCGGCGACCGGCGCGCCCGACGATGTCGTCATGGTCGGATTCTTACTCATCGATTCTCTCCTTTGGGGGAAGGTGACGCAAACAACTACGAAGGGTTGCCGATCAGGTCCAATCGTATTAATAATAACCACCGATAAGAAAATCTGATCGATATGATTTCGCTGAAACAACTCAAATATTTAGAAGCGGTGGCGCGCACCCGGCATTTCGGCAAGGCCGCCGAACAATGTTCCGTGACCCAGCCGGCGCTCTCCATGCAAATCCAGCAGCTGGAAAAGACGCTCGGCGTGCAATTGATCGAGCGCAGCCGCAACGGCGTCATGCTGACCGAGGCCGGGCGGGACATCGCCGGCCGCGCCACCCGCATCCTGGCCGAAACGCGCGACATCGTCGATCTTGCCCGCCGACAGGGCAATATTCTGTCCGGACCTCTGCACCTCGGCGTTATTCCGTCGGTCGCGCCCTATGTGCTGCCGGCCCTGCTGCCACTGATCCGCGACAGGTTTCCCGATCTCGATTTGCACTTGCGGGAAACCCAGACCCAACATCTCGTCGACGAACTGCTCGATGGCGGGCTCGACCTGCTGTTGCTCGCATTGCCCATCGAGAATCCGGAAATCGAAACCATCAAACTGTTTAACGATCGCTTCCTGCTGGCGATGCCGAAGTCGCGGCGCATCTCGAATCGCATCCGGGCGACGCCCGATCTCCTTCAGCAGGACCGTCTCCTGCTGCTCGAAGAAGGCCACTGCCTGCGCGATCAGGCGCTGTCGTTCTGCAGCCTCCGTCGCGTCGACAACATCGATACGTTCGGTGCGTCCAATCTCTCAACCATCGTCCAGATGGTGGCCAACGGCCTCGGCATGACGCTATTGCCAGAACTGAGCATCAAGCTGGAGTGCCGCCAGGACGATATCAGGCTGATGCGCTTCACCGACCCGCAGCCGCGCCGCGTTGTGGGGCTAGCCTGGCGCCGAAGTTCGCCGCGCAAGCGACACTTTGTCGAACTCGGCAAGCTGATTACGTCAGCGACGTCGGCACAAATGCGGGATTCGGAAATGGTCTGATGCCAAATAGTCTGATGCAAGGGCTTCGAGTTCAGCTCGCGCCGCGCACTACGGTTTTAAGATAATTATACGCTTTAATGATTTCGATCAGGCGATCTTCGGTGGAGCGGTCGCCGCCATTGGCGTCGGGATGGTGCTGCTTCACCAGCGCCTTGTATTTCGCCTTGACGGTCTCGAGCGTTGCATCGGGGCCGAGCCCCATCACCTGCAGCGCCTTGCGCTCGGCGTTGAAAATTTTCCGGGTTTCGACCTTGGCCTCGGCGCCCGGACCCGGCCGCCAGCGGCCGCGGCCGTTGAGTTCGCTGAACATGCTGAACGGATCGGACGCGCCCTCCAGATCGGCCTCGGCGCTGCCCTTGCCCTTCTTGGCGCTGGTATTGGCGCCCATCTTCCAGGTCGGACGATGGCCGGTCAGCGCATCCTTCTGGTAACGCGCAACCGCGTCCGCATTCATGCCGGAGAAGAAATTGTAGGACTGGTTGTATTCGCGGACGTGATTGAGACAGAAGTGCCAGTATTCCTTGTCATTGGCCCGGCCCTTGGGCGCGCGGTGCGGCCCCTTGTTCTTGCAGTCCGGCCATTCGCACATGGCGGATTCTTCGCGCGCCTGCGCCTGCTGCTTCGCGCTCAGCTTGTTGGGCTTGATGCGAATGGAGTCGAAGAATTTTGATGAATCAATCGGCATAGCTGACTATGACAACGCAATGCGAAAAGCTTCAAGTCTTGACATTGCGAATACCTCACTCTCGATGCGCCATTGACGAAGGGCGTTCATGGACGTATTGCCGCCGCCATGAGCACCAGGGACATTATCACAAAAAAGTTGCGCGAAGCTTTCGCGCCGGAAAGCCTCGACGTCACGGACGAATCACATCTGCATGAGGGCCACGCCGGCCACAGGCCGGGCGGCGAGACGCATTTCAGGGTCTATATTGTGTCGCCGGCGTTCCAGGGGAAGAGCCGGGTCGAACGCCACCGCATGATTAATGCAACCCTCGCCGGGGAACTCGCGGGCTCCGTGCACGCGCTGGCAATAAGAGCGCAGGCGCCGGGGGAAGCGGGGAGCTGAGATTCCACGCGTCAGGCGGGGTATCCAGTAATTCGAGACTTCGAAGCTGGAACCTCGACGGCGGGCGTACTGGATGGTCCGCTGCAGCCTGTCATCGGGTGGCGCGGAGCCTGCCATCGGGCGCGGGGCCCCGGATTATTTTGCGGTAAAAGAGATTTACTTGCCCTCTCCTTGAGCCGGCGGCTTTCGCCGGGGGCGCCGTATCTCCTTCCTCTCCGCAAGGGGAAGCGGGAGCGCCCGCCTTTTATTATGTGCGAAACTCAAATTTCATTCCACTTCGTCGATCGCGAATGTTAGGCGGATACTCGCGACCAAGAACGGTGCAAATATCCTTCCGGGAAAGGCACGAGATGGATGGTCCCTCGTGGATTGAACTGGTCGAAGGAAATGTCAGCCGATTTGGTGATCTTGTTGCCGGCATCGATCCGTCTCTTTCCGACATTCCGGAATTTTTCGACAGCCGCGATGACGGCGTCTGGATAGATCGATTTGTAAATTTCATTATCGATACAATCGAGGGGCGAATCGGCTTCGTAAAATTCCAGTCGGCCTATTTTGAAGCGTGTGGCCTGGCGGGCCTGAGGGCGCTCTCTTCCGGGATCAAGAAAGCCAGGGCCGCCGGCATAGGCGTCATTCTCGACGCCAAGAGAGGGGATATCGGCGCGACGGCTGCCGCCTATGCGCATGCTTATCTGACACCAGCGGCGGCCGGTGGCAGCGGCGATTTCGAAGCCGACTGCCTGACCGTTAACCCCTTGATGGGGCCGGATACGCTTGAACCTTTTGTGGAATGCGCGAACCGTTTCGGCAAGGGTCTGTTCGTGCTGTGCCGCACATCCAATCCGGGAGCTGGCTGGCTTCAGGACAAAATGACCGGCAATCGCCTCATTTCCGATCGCCTCGCCGATCTGATTGCCGGAATGGGCAATATGGACAGCGGTTCCTCCCGACTGAAAGCGGTAGGCGCGGTGGTGGGCGCAACAGTGCCGCATGAAGGCAGACGCTTGCGGCAGTTGCTGCCTCGCTCGATCATCCTGGCGCCAGGGCTTGGGGCTCAGCGTGGAGACCCCGCGGCCATTCATTCCTTGCGCGGGAATATTCCAGGCGACCTGTTGATCCCGGTGTCGCGCGGTCTGACCCGCGTAGAAGATCGTGGAATTTCACCTGAAGATTATCGACAGCTTGTCATCGACAGGATCGATGGCTTCAAAACGGCGGTTGCATATGACTACCTCAGTAGCCGGGCCATACCGGCTTGACGCCAGGCCTATCGCGAAAATCCTGACGTTCGCGATGAAGTCCGCGCCATTGCAAACAGCTCAGCCTCTTTCCTAAAACGACGTACCCGCCCGCTTGGGCTTTTTCTCCTCGACCCCGGCCTCGCGCGGCACCGCCACGATCCGCAGTGCGGTGATGCGGTTGCGTTCGCGGCGCAGCACGCGGAAGCGGAAGCCGTGGAAGGTGAAACTCTGGCCGCGTTCCGGGATCGAGCGTGCCTCGTGGATCACCAGCCCCGCGACGGTGGTCGCCTCCTCATCGGGAAGATGCCAGTCCATCGCGCGGTTGAGATCGCGGATCGGCACCGAGCCGTCGACCACCACCGAGCCGTCGGGCTGGGCGCGGACGCCGGCCACCACCACATCGTGCTCGTCGGAAATATCGCCAACGATCTCTTCCAGAATGTCCTCCAGCGTCACCATGCCTTCGACTTCGCCGTATTCGTCGACCACCAGCGCGAAGTGGGTCTTGCGGCGGCGGAATGCCTTGAGCTGTTCGGATACGGGCCGCATTTCCGGCACGAACCACGGCGGCAGCGCGATGGTAGAGACGTCGATCCTCGATGTATCGCCTTCGGCGGCGCGTATCGCGCGCAAGAGATCCTTGGCGTGCAGCACGCCGATGATGTTTTCCGGCTTGTCGCGCCACAGCGGAATCCTTGTATATTCGGTGGCCAGCACCTCACGCACCAGATCTTCCGGAGGCAGGTCGGCATTGATCATCACCATTTCGGTGCGATGAACCATCACGTCGGAGACCTGAAGCTCGCGCAGATCCAAAAGCCCGCCGAACATGTCGCGGTCCAGCTTTTCGACCTTGCCTTCGTGATGAAGAAGATCGACCGCGCCGCGCAGCCGCTCGGTCGGCGACAGGATCGGCTGGTTGGCGCCGATCTTGATGCCCAGCGCTTTCATCAGCACCCGGACGATCGCCTCGATCACGGTGAGCAGCGGTCTCAGCACGTACACCATCAGCTTCATCGGGCGCGCGACCAGAAGCGACACCCGGTCCGGCGCGTTGATGGCAATGGTCTTCGGCAGCACCTCGGCGAAGATCACGACCAGCACCGTCATCACGCCGGTGGCGTAGAGCACGCCGACTTCGCCGAACCACGCCGTGAAGATGCCGGTCGCCAATGCGGAGGCGCCGATATTGGCGATGTTGTTGCCGAGCAGCAGCGCGCCGATCATCCGCTCGCGCATCGCAAACAGGCTGGAGACGACACCGGCCTCGCGATTGCCCTGCTTCGACAGCCGCAGCATGCTGGCGCGCGAGGCGCCGGTCAGCGCGGTCTCGCTCGCAGAGAAGAACGCGGAGACCAGCAGCAAGGCAATGACAATGGAGAATGTAAGCCAGTCCATGGCGTGATATTCACTTCATCTATGGTTGGAGCATGATCTTTTCGGAAAACCGGTTTCCACTTTGCGCTAACGCGGCCCTCCGGGTCCGGATCATGCTCCAGGTCTTGATTTAAGTCTTGCGCGCCAGCCTGGCTTTCAGAAAATCGCGAACCAGCGAAGGCTCGACGTCGGGAGCGATGACGGCGCGGCCGACAGCCCTTAGCAGGATGAAGGTGAGCCGGCCGCGCTTGACCTTCTTGTCCTGCGCCATCAGCGTCATCAGCGCGTCGGCGTCCCCTAGCCCTTCCTGGGCAAATCCTGCGATGTCCTGCAAATGGGTCGGCAGACCGACCTCGGCAAGGTGATGTTTGACGCGCACGGCGTCGGATTCGGCGATCATTCCGAGTTGCGCGGAAAATTCCGCCGCCAGCACCATGCCGACGGAAACGCCTTCGCCGTGGAACAGCCGGTCGGAAAAGCCGGTCGCAGCCTCCAGCGCATGCCCGAAGGTATGGCCGAGATTAAGCAGCGCGCGCTCGCCGGTCTCGCGCTCGTCGCGCGCCACGATCGCAGCTTTGGCGCGGCAGGAGGTGGCGATGGCGTGTTCGCGCGCCGCACCGCCCGTGAAGATATCGGCGTGATTGGCCTCCAGCCAGGCGAAAAATGCTTCGTCGCCGAGCACGCCATATTTGGCGACTTCGGCATAGCCGGCGCGGAACTGACGCGGCGACAAGGTGTCGAGCACCGCGGTGTCCGCGACCACCAGAAGGGGCTGGTGAAACGCGCCGAGAAGATTTTTACCCTGCGGCGAATTGATCCCGGTCTTGCCGCCGACGGAAGAGTCGACCTGGGCCAATAGCGAGGTCGGCACCTGCACGAAATCGACGCCGCGGCGCAGGATCGCCGCCGCGAAGCCCGCGAGATCGCCGACCACGCCGCCGCCGAGTGCGACCACCAGATCGCTGCGCTCGATTTTCGCAGATATCAGCGCCTCGCTGACCTGTTCCAGTCCGGCATAGGTTTTCGAGCCCTCGCCTTCGTCGACAATGATGCGCGATGTAGCGATGCCGGCTTCCGACAATGAGGCCTCGGTTTTTTCCAGCCAATGCTTTGCGACATTGCGGTCGGTGACGACGGCCGTACGCGCGCCGGGCCGCAATGCGGCGATACGGGCGCCCAGCGATTGCAGCACGTTGCGGCCGATGACGATGTCATAGGCGCGCTCGCCGAGCGCGACATCGACGGTAACGGATTCGGAATGTTTTAGGGGCGCGGTCAAGGTGCTGCGCCTATTTTGCCGTGCGTTTGTTTCGCGCCGTCGCCGCACAGCCAGGCGTGCAGGGCGTCCATGCATTCATCGACGATTTTTTCGTGCGGCACGTCGCGCGACCATATCGTAAGATCGGCATGCTGATACACCGGTTCGCGTTCCCCAATCAGACGCCCGACGGTCGCGGCGGGATCCGCGGTCTGCAGCAGCGGACGGTCGGCACGGCGCTTCACGCGCTTCATAATGGTATCGGCATCCGCCTTGAGCCAGAGCGAAACCGCTTTGCTGCCAATACGGCTGCGGGTCTCCTCGCGCATGAAGGCACCGCCGCCGGTGGCGAGCACCACCGGACCGCTGTCGAGCAGCCGCGCGATTACCCGCGCCTCGCCATCCCTGAAATGCGGCTCGCCATGGGTTTCGAAAATGTCCGGTATCGACATGCCCGCCGCCGCCTCGATCTCGATATCGGCGTCGACGAACGGCAGCCGCAGCCGCGCCGACAGCCGCCGTCCGATGGTGGATTTGCCGGCGCCCATCATGCCCACCAGCACGATCGAACGCGTTCCCAGCGCCGCTGATATCTCGGCCTCCTGGGATGCGCTGGCGCCGGCCGGTGAGGCTGTCTCAGGCATCGAATTACTCAGTCGCCGCAGGAATGGCGGCGTTCCGCCACCTATACTACCCCCGCCGATACCGTTGCCAGAGACTCTTGCAACGAAGGGGCGAACATGTTGGTAGTCGTGGAGTCAAACCCGGCCATCCCCTATGATTTCAATGGCTAATTCGCCGCCTTAGGCTCTGACATGCCCAGCCTGTTCCGCTTTCTGACGGTGGTCGCCGTGATCGGCGGGATCTTCTATGGCGTGATTTTCGCGCTGGCGAATTTCGTTAACCCGAAGCCGCGGGAAATGACCGTCACCATCCCGGCAGACAGGTTCCTCAAGAAATAGGCGCTAGTATCCGATTCGTGGATGGGAGCGGCGAACTCGCGTTACCCAAGCCCTCTTCCCACGGGAGAGCATCCGTTGTCGCGGAGACGTCAAGACCAATGCGTTCCAGCAAGACCTCAGATGCCAGACTGATAAATCTGTTCCTCGACATGATCGCGGCGGAACAGGGCGCGGGCGATAACACGCTCGATGCCTATCGGCGGGACCTCACCGATTTTTCCGAATTCCTGGCGCGCACTGGACAAGGCTTTATCACTGCCGAAACGCAGGGATTGCGGGATTACCTCGCCGATCTCGATGGGCGCGGGTTCAAGTCGTCGAGCGTGGCGCGCCGGTTGTCGGCGATGCGGCATTTGTTTCGCTTCCTGATGAACGAACGGATACGCACCGACGATCCGGCGGCTATCCTTTCCGGGCCGAAGCGCGGCCGCGGCCTGCCGAAGGTGCTGTCGATAGGGGATGTCGACCGTCTGCTGACGCGAGCGAAGACGCTGAGCGAAGCGCCGGAAGCCTCACCGCTGCAGCGGCTTCGCGCGATGCGATTATACTGCCTGCTCGAGGTGCTCTATGCCACCGGCTTGCGGGTATCGGAACTGGTGGCGCTGCCGCTTTCGGCCTCGCGGCGCGACGCCCGCATGATCGTGGTGCGCGGCAAGGGCAACAAGGAGCGGCTGGTGCCCCTGAACCAGGCATCGCGGCAGGCGATGGCCGATTACCTCGCCGCGATCGAAGCGCTCAAGCCGGATAAGAAGAAAAACGCAGCAAGCTCGAAATGGCTGTTCCCCTCGTTCGGCGCGAGCGGACATTTGACGCGGCAGCATTTCGCGCGCGACCTGAAGGAGTTGGCGGCTTCAGCCGGACTGGCGCCGCGGCTGGTCAGCCCGCATGTGTTGCGCCACGCCTTTGCCAGCCATTTGCTGCACAATGGCGCCGATCTGCGCATCGTACAGACGCTGCTTGGCCACACCGATATCTCGACCACGCAGATCTACACCCATGTGGTCGAAGAGCGGCTGAAGAGCCTGGTGCGCGACCTGCATCCGCTGGCGGAGAAGTAGAGACCGCTCCGCCGCCTTGACTTCGGCGCCTTCGCGACCGAAAGAGCCATTTCCCGCCCGCGACCTCCTTAGCGTGCAATCGGCCAAACGGGCTCATGCCGCATCGGAATGCGCGCTAAACAATTGAAGGTGCGTGCTTTATTGACGCGGAGCGGAATTCGCGTCGCCTGAAAGCACGTTCTTCCTTATATTGATTTGATGCCGGATCACATGCGCTCTTATCTCGATTTCGAAAAGCCCGTCGCCGAACTCGAAGCCAAGGTCGATGAATTGCGCGCGCTGGCGGCGACCGGCAGCGACATCGGCGACGAGATTTCGCGGATCGAGGACAAGGCCGCGGAGGCGCTGAGCGACCTCTACGCCAATCTGACGCCGTGGCAGAAAACGCTGGTCGCGCGCCACCCGCAGCGCCCCCATCTGACCGATTTCATCAACGTGCTGATCAGCGAATTCACACCGCTGGCGGGCGACCGCAAGTTCGGCGAGGACGAAGCGCTGATGGGCGGATTTGGCCGCTTCCGCGGCGAGAGCATCTGCGTGATCGGCCAGGAAAAGGGCGCCACCACCGAATCCCGCATCAAGCATAATTTCGGCATGGCGCGGCCCGAGGGCTACCGCAAGGCTGTCAGGCTGATGGAGATGGCGGATCGATTTGGCATTCCCGTGCTGTCGATCGTCGATTCCGCCGGCGCCTATCCCGGCATCGGCGCGGAGGAGCGCGGACAGGCCGAAGCAATTGCGCGCTCCACCGACGCCTGCCTGTCGTTAGGGGTGCCCAATGTCGCGATCATCACCGGCGAAGGCATGTCGGGCGGCGCCATCGCGATCACCACCGCCAACCGCGTGCTGATGTTCGAGCACGCCATCTACAGCGTGATCTCGCCGGAGGCGGCGTCCTCGATCCTGTGGCGCGACGGCACCAAGGCCCAGGAAGCCGCCACCAGCATGAAAATCACGGCGCAGGACATGCTGCGTTTTGGCGTGATCGATTCCATTCTGAGGGAGCCGGCCGGCGGCGCGCATCGCGATCCGACCGCCATGATCGCGACCACCGGCGATGCCGTCGCGCAAGCCCTGAACGATCTGCGCAATCTCGATGCCCACATGATCCGCAAGCAGCGGCGCCAGAAATTCCTCGATATCGGCAGGAAGCTGGGCTGAGTCCGCGTTCTTGCCGGAAAAGGCCCAAAACGGCCGTCCAACCCCTAACCCCCGGCTTTTTCAAAAATCCGTCGTTTCGGCCCCAATTAGGCCCAGACACCGATATTTAACCTCTATTGACCATGCCTAGGTTGGAACCAGCCGTGACGCCTCGATCGGCTTGCGGGCAAGGGACCCAAAGGGTAGTATTTTAGTCAATGGCTTCAGGGCATGAACGCTATGATTGGGGTGCGAAAATTGCCCGTTGGGTGTGGAGCTTTGCATTGATTTATCGCTCGCTGGTTCGCGCGCTCATCACATCGGTCGCGCTCGCGGCCGGTGTGCTGCTGGCCGGCTGCAACAGCGACGAAATCTCGCTCGCGAATAACGCCAAGGCCAACCAGCCCGTTCCGGCAAAGCTCGTCGCCGACATGACCGCCAAGGACATGGACCTGCAATCGCCGATGCTGGTCCGGCTGTTCAAGCAGGAAGCCGAGCTCGAGGTCTGGAAGCAGGATCGCTCCGGCCGCTTCGCGCTTCTGAAGACCTATCCGATTTGCCGCTGGTCGGGAGACCTCGGACCCAAGGTCCGCGAAGGCGACCGCCAGGCCCCGGAAGGTTTCTATTCCATCTCGCCTGCGCAGATGAATCCGCAGTCGGCCTATTATCTTTCATTCAACACCGGCTACCCCAACGCCTACGACAAGGCGCTGGGCCATACCGGCTCGCAGCTGATGGTGCATGGCGACTGCTCGTCGCGCGGCTGCTACGCCATGACCGATGAACAGATCGCCGAAATCTATTCGCTGGGGCGGGAATCCTTCTTCGGCGGCCAGCGCGCATTCCAGCTGCAGGCCTATCCGTTCAAGATGACGCCGCTCAACATGGCGAAACACCGCAACAATCCGAACATGCCGTTCTGGAAGATGATCAAGGAAGGCTACGATCATTTCGAGGTAACGCGGCAGGAGCCGAAGGTCGATTTCTGCGAGAAGAAATACGTGTTCGATGCCGCCAAGGCGCCGGATGCCAAGCGGGATCCGGTGTTCGACGCCTCTGCCAAATGCCCGGCCTATGTCATCCCGGATGAAGTCGCCGACGCCGTGCGCACAAAGCAGCAGGAAGACCAGGTCGAGACCGCCAAACTGATTTCGCGGGGAACGCCGGTCGCCCGCATCAACACCGGCATCGACGGCGGCATGAACAGGGTGTTCGCCGCCAAGCTGCCCGACGGCAGTACCGGACTGTCGGAAGGCGGTGAGGGCCAGGGCCTGTCGCTCGTCGCGCTTTCCCGCGCGCCCGGCACCATTCCCTCGACGGTCAATCCGCCGCGCGGGCCTGTTACTTCCCCGCAAGAGCCGTTGGTGGCCTCGATGGCGCCGGCTCCAACACTGGCTCCCGCGACGCGGGTAGCGTCCGCGGCGCCGAACGCGCAATCCGACGGATTCTTCAGCAACCTCGCCCGCAAGGTGGGCCTCGGCGGCGCTGCAGACACCACCGCGAGCGCGCAGCCGATTCCGGCAAAACCGAAAGTCAGCGAGGCCAAGCGGAACGAGCCGCCGCGCCCGGAAAGCTCGGCGCCGAAGACCGCCGCCGCGGCACCGAAGGCGCCGGAAACCAAACAGGCCTCCGCCCGCCCGCCGCTGAAACCGTCGCTCTCCGACACCCCGCCGGCCGCACCCGCAGCC
>Ga0209217_1000454_pt1 | contig 11289 bp, 6 predicted proteins | sample JacPinW_OM3H0_M2_FD_187957 | JGI IMG/M metagenome (GOLD analysis project Ga0209217, IMG submission 187957) | Forest soil microbial communities from Algoma, Ontario, Canada - Jack Pine, Ontario site 1_JW_OM3H0_M2 (SPAdes) (version 2) | ecosystem: Environmental > Terrestrial > Soil > Boreal...
CGAGAGCTTGGCATCCGTCACCGTCCCCTTCAGACCCTGCAGTGACCACGCCGGCGAATTCTCCTCGCGCAGGAAGCGGCCGGCGCCATCGAAGAGCCGCGCGTGCAACTGCACGGTGTCGCCAGGCTTCAGCACCATTTCGGTCGGCGCCACCTGCACCCACGCTGGCGCGCCGTCACCGGGCTCCATTGCCTGGGTCACCGGTTTCCAGGGTTTGGCCGGCGTCCTCTTCGGGCCGATGGCGTACAATGTGTCGCTCGAAACGAAGTAAACCCGACCGCGCGCAATCGCCGCCGAAGCGACAACCGGCTCGGGGATCTTTTGAGACGTTATACCCTGATCACTGAGCGGCAACTCCACTTCACTCAATACCTCGCAATGGTCAGCGTGCGGCCGCAGGATGTAAAACTTGCCGCTCTCGGTGCCGACGTAAATCTTGCCGTCGCCCAGCACCACCGACGCTTTCTGAAGTGTGCCCAGGTTTTGCTTCCAGAACTCTCGGCCTGTCTCCAAATCGAACGCGAAGAGATTGGCGCTGTTATCGGCCTGATAAATTCGGTCTCCATCGATCACGGGAGAGGAGAAGCCGCCCATGAACCCCCTGTCGGCCCACTTGATACTTTCCTTGCCGAGCTTCCCTTTGCCCGTGGCGTCGAAGGCGGCGATCATGCCCATTTCGTTGCTATCCAGGTTCTCTTCGCTGTGGGACAGGATCGCATACTTGCCGCGCACCAGGATGCCGGTATTCAGGGCGCGCTTGGCGACCACGAGATTCCAGACCGGCTCGCCGGTCTGCGGCTTGATCGCCAATGCTGCGCCGTCGGCCCCGCCGGTCACCAGCAGCCGCACGCCGTTCACCGTGGCGATGCTCAGGGGCGCGTAGCTGGTGTCATACGGACGCCCGCCAGGCGTGCTGACCCACACAATGTCGCCCGTCCTCTTGTCTAGGGCGATGAAGCGCTGTGCGCGGTTCGCCTGAGTACCCCAAGTCGATGTGGGCGTGCTGACGATGACGAGATTGCCGTCCAACATAGGCGAAACCGTGCGGCCACCGTGTGTGGTGAACGGGGAAAACTCCTCCGTGATGGAACGCTCCCACAACTTCTTGCCGTCTTTGGTAAGCGCTGTCAGCAGGTTGTTGACGCCGAACACGTAAACGTTTCCCGTCTCGGGATCGGCCACCGGCGACGCCCAGGCCACACGATGCGCCGGTACGTCGCTTTGATACACGTTGAACTTGTATTCCCAGATCTGTTTGCCGGTGTCCGCATTGAGGCAAAGGACCCGCTCCTGCTCGGTTTCGCCCTTTCCGGCGGTGTTTTGCAAGTAGAGGTGATCGCCAAGCACGACTGGGGTAGAGCGCCCGCCGTAGGGCGCCTTCCAGGCCAAGTTCTGCCCACTCAGCAACCACTTTTCCGGCAGGCCCTTTTCCCGCGAGACCCCCTCTCGATCGGGCCCACGCCAGTCCGGCCAGTCGCCCACCGAGCCGATCTGCTGCGCCCGCGACAAGGAAGCGAAACAGAGCAACAAAATGAAGAACCGTTGCACCATGCAAGAATTTTACTGCCCCAGCGCCCGGATCGGTTCGCTAAAATATAATGAGGGCTCGCAAATCGTCAAGGATCACAGAGCTCAGAGGTCCACCCTCCGGCGAATGGTCGCGGAGTGGAAGAGGCTCTAACGAGGATTCCGGAACAAAGTGACGGCGAATATTGTAGCGGCGGTTTCCGACCGCCGTCTTTTCAGCGCTCAGAGAGCTGGAGAGGAAAATCTTGAGTACAATACCCCGCCATGGTCAAAAGACGACTACTGATCTCGGCGTTTCTTGCGATTGGTGTGACGCAGCTTGCTGCCCAGGACCTTAACGAAGATCTGATGGAAGCGGTCCGCCGGGGCGATGCGGCCCGTGTCGAAGCGCTGATCGCCAAAGGCGCAAACGTGAACGCCTCCTGGCGCTACGGCCAAACGCCGCTGTTTTTCGCCTGCGACCGCGGCTTCACTCCGGTGGTCGAGCTCCTGCTCGAACACGGAGCCGAGGTGAACATCAAAGACACCTTCTATGGGATGACGCCCGTGGCGCGGGCAGCGGACAAGGATCACGTCGACATCGTAAGGATGCTGCTCGCCAAGGGGGCTAACGCCGACAGTGTGCTCATGGGCGGAGCAGAAGACGGCAAGCTGGATCTGGTGAAGGAGGCTCTCGATACGGGCAAGGTGAAGACGGAAAGCCTCTCGTGGGCGCTTTCGGCCGCTACCCGGGAGAAGCATCCCGAGGTGGCCGAGCTGCTCAAGGCCGCCGGTGCTACGCCCCTGCCGCCGGCCAATTACGTGGTGGACGCCGAAACACTCTCGCGCTACACGGGGCGCTATCAGGGCGGCCGCGGCGGCACCGAGATGGAGATCAGCTTCGAGGTCAAGGATGGTAAGTTGATCGGGCAATTCTGGGGTCCGCTCACTTTCGCTGCCGTCAGCAAGACCCGCTTCCGCGGCGTCGAATACGACGGACTCGAGGTCGAGTTCAGAGTGGAAGACGGCAAGGTAACCGGATTCACGGAGCTGCAAGGCGGCGAGAGCCGAGAGTTCACAAGGGTCGTGACGAAATGATCTCGCGAATCCTCGCCATCTTTGCCGTCCTGGGGCTCGCGGCTGGGACCGCCGCGCAGAATTGGCCCACCTTCCGCGGCACGCAGGCTTCGGGGGTGGCCGACGGTGCGAATCCGCCCGTCTCCTGGGACCTCAGCAAATCGCGAAACCTTGTCTGGAAGACGGAGATTCCAGGCCTTGCACATTCCAGTCCCATCGTGTTCGGTGATCGGGTTTTCGTCACCACCGCTATCAGCAGCGACGCCAACGCAGTCTTTCGTCACGGGCTCTTCGGCGACGTCGAGCCATCGACCGACCTTTCCAAGCACACTTGGAAGGTTTACTGCCTGGATCGGAGGACGGGCAAGATCCTGTGGGAGGAGATAGCTCACGAGGGTATTCCCAAAAGCAAGCGTCATCCAAAATCGAGCCAGGCATCTTCAACGCCCGCCACGGACGGCCAGCATGTGGTCGCTTTCTTCGGCTCGGAAGGCCTCTACACGTACAGCGTCGACGGTAAGTTGCTTTGGAAGCAGGATCTCGGCGTGCTGAATGCCGGCTGGTTCTACGATCCCGACTATGACTGGGGTGTAGGTAGCTCACCGATCATCTATAAGGGTATGGTGATCGTGCAGTGCGACATACAGAAAGATTCTTTCCTGGCGGCATTCAACGTCAATGACGGCAAGCTGATTTGGAAAACGCCGCGCTCTGAGCTTCCCTCCTGGGGTACGCCCACCGTCTACGAGGGCAGCACTCGCGCCGAGTTGGTCACCAACGGCACCAAGGGCATCCGCGGCTACGACCCAATGACCGGGAAGCAGCTCTGGCAGATCACCGGCCATAATTCTGAGGTTACAAGCACGACACCGATCATCGCCGGCGGTCTGATTATTGTGGCCAACGGGTACCCGCCCATTCAGCCGATCTACGCCATCAAGCCGGGCGCGAGCGGCGACATCACACTTCAGGAGGGTCAGGAGTCGAACCAATGGATCGCCTGGAGCAAGAAACGCGGCGGCCCCTACCTGCCCACGGCGATAGCCTATGGAGATTTGCTCTACATCTGTTCGAATAACGGCATCCTGACGGCATACAAGGTGGAGACGGGTGAACGCGTCTACCAGCAACGCCTCTCCGCCAGCGGCAGCGCCCACACCGCTTCGCCGGTGGCCGCCGACGGCAAGCTCTACTTCGCTGACGAAGATGGTGACGTCTTCGTGGTCAAGGCGGGTCCGTCGTTCGAGCTGCTGGCCACCAATCCGGTGGGCGAGGTGCTGATGGCGACGCCCGCGATTTCGACCGGCATGATTTTCATCCGCAGCCAACACCACGTTTTCGCGATAGGCGTTACTTCCGCCAACTGAAGCGGGTATCGCTCCCAATCCGGGATTGTAGGGCCGGGGCTTGCCCCGGCCTGAGGCTGACCAAAAGGGGTCGGCCCTACATTTTCATTAACGTCTAGCCCCAGGACGGGCACATTATATGCCCCAAGGAGGTCGCTCTTGGTTCGATTGAGACTTGCCGGGGTGCTGCTCGCGGGCTGGCTCGTAATGTCGGCCAGCGCGGCCGATTGGCCGCAATGGCGCGGGCTCGAGAGAAACGGCATCTCGCCGGAGACCGGGTTGCTCGACGCCTGGCCGAAGGGAGGTCCGCCGCAGATCTGGAAAACTCAGGGGCTGGGCCAGGGATACGCGGCGTTTGCCATCGCCAAGGGCCGGCTCTTTACTCAGGGGCAGCGCGGTGACCACCAGTTTGTTCTGGCTCTGGATGCGGCCACGGGAAAGAAACTGTGGGAGACGCCGACGGGCCCGGCATTTCCACAGGACCGGGGCGACGGACCGCGAGGGACTCCGACTGTCGATGGCGACCGGCTTTTCGCCATGGCGGGCGAGGGCACCCTGGTGTCGCTGGACGCGAGGACCGGCGGCATGCTCTGGAAGATGAACGTCGCCGAGAAGTTTGGCGGCCGGGTTCCTAACTGGGGGTATAGCGAATCGCCCCTGGTCGACGGCAGCAAGCTGATTGTCACACCTGGCGGACCCGGGGCGGCGATCGTTGCCTTGGATAAGAAGACGGGTAAGTTGATATGGAAATCGCAGAGCGACCCGGCAGCATATTCTTCCCCGATCGCTGCTGAAGTCGGGGGCATTCGCCAGATCATCGTCTTCACCAGCGAAGGCGTGGTTGGGCTGCGGCCGAACAATGGGGCGTTGCTGTGGAGATACAACCGGGTCGCGAATCGAACCGCTAACATCGCCACGCCCATCTTCCAGAACGGGTTTGTGTTTGTGTCTTCGGCCTATGGAACCGGTTGCGCCCTACTGAAACTCACGGCCGAGGGCGGGACAGTGAAAGCGACGGAAGTCTACTTCAGCAGGGAAATGCAGAATCACTACAGCACCTCGGTGGTGGTTGGCGATAGCGCCTACGGGTTTTCCAACGCGATTCTAACGGCGATGAACCTGGAAACGGGCCGGGTGGCCTGGCGTGATCGGAGCGTGGGCAAAGGGTCGGTGACTTATGCCGATGGAAAGCTCTACCTGCTGAGCGAGGACGGCGTCGTGGGACTCGCGGAAGCAACTTCAGTAGGCTACAGAGAAAAATCCCGGTTCGAGATCCCCCGCGGCGCCTTTCCCACCTGGACACCGCCGGTCATTTCCGGTGGCCGTTTGTATCTTCGCGAGCAGGATAACCTCTATTGCTTCGACATCAGGAGAAAGTGAGATCGAAGGTAAAGCCGTACTGGCGCCGGCGCTCTGTCACACCTTCGTCGTACGGCCGTTTAGCGAAGCCGGCTACGACTGGGAGCGCAACTTGAATCACTGATGACGGTAATACCTTGGCCTTATCAACACGGGGATAGCGTACGCCTGCGTTTTGTATGTGACATGGGCGCCGCTTTCTCCCCCCACACGTCCTTATCAGCGTGCCTCGGCGTGAACCTTGAATCGGGACTTCACGGCGTACCCAGATAAATAAGCCGGTCCATGCTTTCCGAAAACGCTCCGGTTCCGCAGAAGCAAGCAGAGTATCCCTGCTCAGTTCAAAAATAAAAGTACGACGCACGATCGTTTCATCGCCGCTGTGCTTCGGCATGGAGTCGGAAGGCCGCGCAGAAAAGTTCGCATCGGGATCGAAGGGCAACCAATCAAGGACGAATCCGGCGGTAGGTTGACATAGTCCAAAGCCCACTTCCCTCGTTTGTTCCAGCGCGAATCAAGGGCGCCGGCTCTGTGATAGTGGAGGAAGGCAAATGGTCGGAGCCGAAGCCTTCCCTCTTCAACCGGGCGCACCCACGAGAGTAAGGTAAAGAAGTTTTTGAGCCGTCTGCTGCTTCCATATCGCCAGAGATCACGTCGGCTGCGGAATCTTCATGGCAGCTAGAATCGGGGTAGTCATGAAAGTAGTGACCAGTGCCATGATAACCATCATGGTGAATAGCGGAGGCGTCAGGATCCCGAGATCGAGACCAGCGTTCAGGATCACCAATTCCACCAGTCCGCGAGTGTTCATCAAGATGCCCAAGCCTAGCGAGTCCTTCCACTTCATTCCAGATGCCTTTGCGGTAAAAGCGGCTCCGGCCAGCTTGCCAACTACCGCCGTGACCAAGATCGCCAGCGTATATTCCCACATAGATTTTCCCGTTAAAAGATCAATGCGGGTCCGCAGTCCGGTCAGCGCAAAAAACAGAGGCAGCAAAAGCGCGAGGCTGACTGACTCGATGCGCTCGACAATCTCGCTAGTCATCTGTCGGTTGTTCGGCATGATCAAGCCAGCGACGAAAGCTCCAAACAGTGCATGCACGCCGAGATGTTCCGTTGTCCAACTGGCCGCGAGCGTGATCAGGACTACGATGGAGATCAGTTCCACACCCGCACCACACCTTTGATAAATGGACTCGACAAAAGACACCGCGCGCCGAACGGGAACCAGCATCATCGCAACGAACCCCGCAAGAAGAAGTAGGCGGACGGCGAAGTGACTCCAGCTTTGTGCGGAATGCACCACAGCCGTGAGAATGGCCAGGAGCAACCAGGCGCTGATGTCGTCAATCGCTGCACATGAGATGGCCACCGTCCCCAGGCTAGTTCCTAATAGATTTCGGTCTTTCAAAATTCGGGCGAGTACGGGAAACGCGGTGACACTCATAGCCATTCCCATGAAAAAACCAAACGTGAGAAACGCAACCCCTACGCCTGCAAATTGCTGATAGAGCGTCTTCGCCAATCCGAAGCCCAATGCGAGGGGCACCACAATGCTGAAATTGCTAATGAGCACGATGGCCGTTCGTCGCTTAAACATGTGTGCGAGGTCCACCTCAAGCCCAACCACGAACATGAAGAGCAAAAGCCCAAGCTGGCTCAAGACCGCAATTCCGGGGATCGCTGACGATGGAAAGAGATGGGCAAAGGTTCCAGGGAAGAGCCGCCCCAGAAGAGACGGTCCCAGCACAATTCCGGCTATCATCTCACCCATGACACGCGGCTGACCAATGCGCTGAAAAGCCCAACCTAAAGCACGCGCTGCTAGCAGGATAGTGCCAACCGAGAGGATCAGCTGTTCCGTATTCACCGAGCACCGTTCTTGCTACCAGGGTGACACTGATTCGCAAAATCGTTTTCGTTTCGTCTTCTCAACCGATTGCTCACGAAATGCGGTTTGCATAATAGTCGTGCTGTTGCCACAGTTAAGCTTGGCGCATCTCAGCTAACATCTCGCAAGAATACGGAGGAAGCCGAACGATCTACCCTCACGTGATTAATGCTACACTCGACTATGATTGTGACACTGGCGAAGGCGCCGCACAGGCTCGACCTTCGTCGCAGATCACTGAGACAGGTTCAGATGAGAGGGTAGGACGGCAGCCTTGGTCATACGATCAGGTGTGGCGTTCCTTCCTGAAAGCCGGGACAGGCGCGGGCATCTCTAAGCTAGGCACCCACAGCATGAGGCACACGTACCGGTCATGGCTTGATGCGGTGCTTCCGCATCCCCTTTCTCAGCTTGGAGTTTCTTGCCCATGCTGTGAGCCTTCAGCGCTTCCAGCGAAGGCGTAGTCGCCTGCTCAATAGGTGTGTCAAACCTCTGAATGGAAGTGAGAGATTCGCCGAGCCTTCCCCGAAGGCTCGTGGCAGCTTTCCCAAGGGTGTTAAGAACGTCCTCTTTCCGCGAAGCCTGCATCTCCTCACGCGCAAGGGAATCTCCGCTGGCACAATTCACGGCGTTCAAACCAATCACGTACTGGCTGCCCAGGCTCCCAATTGTCCCGGCCAAGACCGCCGTACTTCCCGTCCGTTCGCAAATTTCGTGGGCAACATCCACCGTGATCCGCTCGCTAGGTGACCGGCCCATCATGCGCAGTGTTTCACCCACTCTTTGATCAGAAAGAAGATTCATGAAAGGGGACTGCGCGAGTTGCGCTGCCAGACCTTGTTTGAGCGTGTCGTCAAAGATCGCGTCGCCAGTCGTGTTCGCAAAGTCCGTAAGCACAATTGTGTCTTTTTCGGTTAGCACCGGCGCTCTTCTCGCGAGCCAGTACCAAGCGCCACCCGCCACCAACACAACAACCAATGCCGCAGCACCAATGGCCTTCCAATTAACAAACAGGGCGCCTTTGACTTGTGGTGTTTCTCTGGATGCCACCGGTGTCGCAGTCTGTTGTTCGCTTGCGACTGGGGCTTCCTCCGTGGCCGAGGCCGACGCAGACGAAACCGCCACTCCCAAATTCAACTGGCCCGTTCGCCCCGAGTCTGAGTCCCGCTTCAGCCGCTGCAGTTCCGCCCGCATATCGGAGGCATGCTGATAGCGGAGATTTCTATCCTTCTCTAGTGCCCGATTGATGATGTCTGCTAGCTTAGGCGGCAGGTCAGGATTTAGCCTTAACGGGTCTACTGCAACGCGGTTCACGATAGCTTCACAGATCATCGCCGAGCTTTCCCCACGAAAGGGGAGTGCGCCTGTCGCCATCTCGTATAGCACTGCGCCGAAGGAAAACAGGTCAGTTCGGGCATCGAGTTCCCGGGCTCGCACTTGCTCCGGCGACATATACGCCACCGTCCCCACCATTGTGCCCGGACTGGTCAGATGCTCCGCGTCCACTGAACCCGTCTGCGTGTTAAGAGACGCAATTTTGCTTGAAGAACTGCCTGCAAGACTGACCTTCGCCAATCCAAAGTCAAGAATCTTTGCGTGCCCGCGTTTGGTCACAAATAGGTTCGCAGGTTTGATGTCGCGGTGGACTATGCCTTCTGCGTGTGCTGCGTCGAGTGCGTCCGCAGTCTCGATGGCCAGTGAGAGAATCAACTCCGTCTCCATCGGTCGCCCCGCAATGCGATGCTTCAGCGTCACGCCGTCCAGGAACTCCATGACGAGGAACGGATGGGTGTCTTGCTGCCCGATCTCATAGATCGTGCAGATATTGGGATGGTTGAGAGCGGAGGCCGCCTGCGCCTCCGCTGGAAGCGGGCCAATGCTTGTGAGTCCTTGGCGACTTCATCCGGCAGAAACTTCAGGGCAACAAATCGGTGCAGGGTTACGTCCTCGGCCTTGTAGACCACACCCATCCCACCGCCGCCCAGCTTCTCAACGATGCGGTAGTGCGAGATGGTTTGGCCGATCACAGCGAGGCTCCCGTGCCTGTTGGGAGCGGATGTTAGTCGGCAGCCGCGGGCAAGTCAATCAGAAGCTCGCGCTTTGACCCTGCCGCAGTGCCCGTCCGTGGCTGCTCAACTCACTGCAGCTTCGCGTACTCCGCCTTGGCTTCCTTCAGAATGGGGATGTCGGGGTCGGCGTCTTTCCACAGGGCGAAGAAGTCCTGATAAGCGGTGCGTGCTTTGGCGCTGTCACCAGAGAGGGCGTAGGCACGCGCAAGGCCGAGATGGGCCAGAGCTGCGACCGGGGAGTTTCCCGCGATACCTCGGTGGTCGAGGATTTTCTGGAACTCTTGCGCCGCCTCTCCGGCTTGTTGCGCTCGCAGATAAGCTTGGCCGCGAACGTAAACAGGGTAGAGAAAGGGGAGTGGTGGAGCCTGTCCCAACTCGTGCGGGAGGGCGGCTTGAAGGAGCTTGATCGCCTGGGCGGGATTGTCCCGGCTGATCGCGATCTGAGCGCGGATCGCTGCCAACCAAACGTTGTTGAGCAAGGTGGCATTGGGGAACTTTTGGCTCAGTGCGCTGGCCAGTGCCTCCGCACGTGGCCCATCTTTGAGTTCTGCGAAGGTCAGGGCTGCTAGGATTTTTGCGGGTTCGCCGGGTGCCATGGTCAACGCTGCCGTCGCGCCTTTCCGGCCCGCATCCAAATTGCCGTACTCCGTTTCCCATAGTGCTGCAGCCGCCTGGGTGGTTGCTGCGGCCGCCTTCAAATTGTCCCGCTGATCCGCTGCTAGTGAGTGCTGGAAGAATTCTCGGCACTTTGAAAGCTTCCCGTAATATGCCGCCGTGTTCGCCTCGACAGAGAAAAAGATACCCTCAGCTTGTGGCCTACCAAGTGCCCAAGCTGCCTGGCGCTCTACAGCGCTGGCATCACCTCTCAAGGAGGCAACGACATGCATTCCAATGTGTAACGCGTCCTCATCGGGTCTACGCGTCAGTCCCTGCTCGAAAATGCTCCGGGCCTCGTCGAAGCGATTCAAAGCCAGATACTCGAGACCCATGATTGCGACATTGTTCGGGTCGAGACGGGCGGCCTCCTGGGCCTCTTGAAGAGCCTTCTCGTGTTGGCCCAGCGAAGAATATCCGATTGCCAAATTGTTGGGAGGGATGTCGTCTCGTGGGTATGACTTCGCCCACAACTCGTAGGTTTGAATGGCCTGCGGGTAATCCCCAGTAACAGTGTCGTAATAGTGAGCCGTGATATAGAACTTCTCGCGTTCACTGGTGCGCTCCCGTCGCTCGAATGCTTGCTTGATATATTGGGCGGCCAGTTCGTCTTCGCCGACATTGCTGTACGCTTGTCCCAGCGCGGCGTAGGCCAACGCGAAATTGGGGTCTAGCTCAATCGCATGCTTGAAGAACGGGATGGACTCCGGCTCTGATCCCCCGATATGCAGGTTCCACGCCACGGTGTACGCTTTCAGCGCCTCCAGCGATGGCGTGGTAGCCTGCTCGACTGGAGCGTCGTATTTCTGCACCGAGGCCAGCGACTCGCCAACTTTGCTGCGCAAACTGGAGGCGGCTTTGCCCAGTGCCTTGACCACGTCTTCCTTGCTCGTGGCTTGCACCTGCTCCTTAGCTAAAGAATCTCCAGTGCTGCAGTCGACCGCATTCAAACCGACCAGGTATTGGCTGCCCAGGCCAGAAATGGAACCCGCGATCATGGCCTTGCTTCCAGTCCGCTGGCACAGTTCCCGCGCTGAGTCCTGCGTGAGACGTTCCTTGGAGGAGCGGCCCATGAGGCGGAGGGTCTCGCTGACCTTTTGTTCGGAGAGGATGTTTAAGAAGGGTGACTGCTCCAACTGCACGGCCAGGGCCTGCTTGAGGGCATCATCAAAGACGGGATCGCCAGTGGTGTTGGCGAAATCGGCCAGGACCACAGTGTCCTTCTCCGTCAGAGGCGCTGTCGAACGCGAGCGGAGGTAAACGCCACCGGCGATCAGGGCAGCAACTACGAGCACGGCCACGGGGGCGAGAATCTTCCAGAGGTTCCGGCCGCTAGCTACAGGAACTGCGGCGATCTTCACAGCAGCCGATGACGGCGACGGTGTCG
>Ga0209217_1000457_pt1 | contig 11246 bp, 11 predicted proteins | sample JacPinW_OM3H0_M2_FD_187957 | JGI IMG/M metagenome (GOLD analysis project Ga0209217, IMG submission 187957) | Forest soil microbial communities from Algoma, Ontario, Canada - Jack Pine, Ontario site 1_JW_OM3H0_M2 (SPAdes) (version 2) | ecosystem: Environmental > Terrestrial > Soil > Boreal...
GCCGATCCGGGCGAAGTCGGCGGCCATCTCGCGGGTCAAGGCCGACAATGCCGCTTTCGAGGTTGAATAGGCCGAGCCGGCGAAGGGGTGCACGTGATGGCCGGCGATCGAGGTGATGTTGACGATCGCACCCTTACCGCACGCGAGCGCCGGGGCAAAGGCACGGGCCAAGGTCAGCGGCACGAAAAAGTTCAGCTGAAACACCCGGTGCCAATCTTCGATGTCGCCGTTGAGGCAGCCGAGCCGTTCCTTGGTCGGAGCCTTGGGCGAAACGCCGGCATTGTTGACGAGCGCGTGCAGCGAGCCGTCGAGAAATTGCCCGGCCTCGGCGATGAAGTGGTCGAGATCGGCCGGGTCGCCGAGGTCGGCGGTGATGTGGTGGGTCCAATTCGGGTCCCGCTTGCACTCGGGCGGCACGGCATCCCGCGAGCAGGTGATGATCCGCCAGCCGGCGTCGCTGAAGCGCTTGACCGTGGCGTGACCGATGCCGCGGCTGGCACCGGTCAGCAGCAGGACCTTGCGCCCGCCGCTCATCGCGCCGCAACCCGGCGCGGAAAGTTCGCGCGCGGCTCCTCGATTCCCTCGGGATCCTGATGGATCATGATCTCGGCGTGCGGATAGGCGGCGCGCAGCTTGGCTTCGACCTCGTCGGAGATTTCGTGGGCGCGGATCAGGCTCATCGCTCCGTCCATCTCTATGTGGAGCTGAATGAAGGCGGTCGGTCCGGCGATCCGGGTGCGCAGATCATGCGCGGCCGCCACCTCGGGGTGCGACTGCGCGATCGCTCGAATTTCTTCGCGCTCGTCGTCGGGCAGCTCGTGGTCCATCAGTTGGAACAGCGACAGGCGTGCGAGCCGCACGGCGCTGTAGACGATCCAGACGCCGATCGCGGCGCCGAACACCGGATCGAGAAGCGGCAGGTCGAGGGCGTTGCCGAGCAGGAGGGCGATGATGACGCCCATGTTCAAGACGAGATCGCTGCGATAGTGCAGCTCGTCGGCGGTGACGGCGATCGATCCGGTGCGCCGCACGACATACCGCTGGTAAAGCACGAGCCCGACCGTCACGGCGATCGAGAAGATCATGACCGCGATCCCGGCCGGGGGGTTGTCGACGCGGACCGGCCAGATCAGCCGCCGTACCGCCTCGGCGAAGAGCAGCATCGCGCTACCGATGATGAAGGCGGATTGGCCGAGCACCGCGAGCGGCTCCGCCTTGCCGTGGCCGAAGCGGTGCTCGCGGTCGGCGGGGCTCATCGCATGCCGGATCGCGACCAGATTGACGACCGATGCGACAGCGTCGAGCAGCGAGTCGACGAGGCTCGACAACAGCGCGACCGACCCGGTTTCGAGCCAGGCCGCGAATTTCACCGTGATCAACAACGCCGCGACCGCGACCGAGGCATAGGTCGCCAACCGCCGCAGCCGGTCGGCGGGCGCTCCGTGGATCAAGGAAAAAGCCGTTCCCGTCGCCATTCCTCGCCTTCGCGAACAAACAACAACCGATCATGCAGCCGGAACGCCCGCTCCTGCCAGAATTCTACACGCTGCGGCACGACCCGGAAGCCTGACCAGTATATGGGGCGTGGCACTGTACCCTCCCCGTAGCGTTGAGAAAACGCCGCCACCCGGCGCTCGAGCTCGGCGCGGCTCTCAAGAGGGCGCGACTGGTCCGAGGCCCAGGCACCGATCTGGCTGTCGCGCGGCCGGCTGGCGAAATAGGCGTCGGCTTCGTCGTCCGCGACCGGCTCGACATGACCTTCGACGCGAACCTGCCGGTTCAGCGACTTCCACAAAAAGCACAGCGCGGCATAGGGGTTGGCGAGCAGCTCCGTCGACTTCCGGCTCTCGAGATTGGTGTAGAAGACGAACCCGCGCTCATCGAAGCCCTTCAGCAAAACGGCGCGAGCCGACGGCCGTCCGTCGGGAGCCGTCGTCGCGAGCGTCATAGCATGCGCGTTTGGCTCGCCCTTCCACGCTTCGTCGAGCCAACGTCGAAACGGTACAAGAGGTTCGAGCTCGGGGATCTCGTCGATCATACTATCTGAGCCATTCCGTCGCGACAGCGCCGTACCTACTCCGAGGCTACGCTTTCGGCAACCGTCGGCGCCGCACGCCAGTGGCCCTGCCGGCGCATCGAAGGTTCGATAGTGTCCGCGAGCAGCTCGGCGATGGTCACCTGCATCGCCGCAGCCTCGGAACGGACGATCCGATCCATCGCGGGCGCCACCTGCCGCTGCCACGGCGCCGAAACCTGGTCATCCCATCGTCCCGCCAGAGGGAAGCGCAAGGCTTTGTACAGGTCGTGCAGGGTGGCGGTTTCCGGGCTCCAGGCGAGCACCCAGCGACCATCCTGTCTATGCGCGGCAAAACCGGCCTCAGCAAGGGGCTTGAGGTGCTCGTCGATCACCGTCGTCGCCACACCAAGTTCTGCAGCCAGCGCTGATGTCGATCTCGCTTCGCCGTGCTTTTGGGCACGCACCAAAGCCGCGATCAAAGCAAGGCTCAAACCGAGCCGCACTCCACCCGCCGACGCATTGCCGATGCGCTGGTCAATACGCCATCTCGGCAAGGCAGCGGCAACCACCGCACCGAGCAGAACCGCCATCCAGGAGATATACATCCATAAGAGGAAGATCGGGATGATGGCGAGCGCACCGTAGACCGTGCTGTAGAAGGACGAAGCCCCGATATAGATCGAGAACCCGACCTTCAGCACCTCGATCGCGACGGTTGCGATCATCGCACCGAATGCGCCGTCTCGCCACCGCACGGCACAATTCGGTATCAGGCAATAGAGGAGGGTCAGAGCGACGAATTCGAGCAGGGCCGGGACCGCGCGGGCGAGGCCATGGAGCCAACTGCTCGCGAGCCACACCATCGCTTCCTGCCCGAAGCCGACCTGACGCGCTGCGATCTCGAAATAGGTCGAGAGCGACACACTGATCCCGACCAACAGCGGGCCGAGGGTTATCAACGTCCAATAGGCGAGGAGTCGCTGTACCCAGGGACGCGGCGCGGTAACGCGCCAGATCAGATTGAGTTGGTCCTCGACGGTAACCAATAGCAGAACGCCGGTCGTGGCGATGCCGGCAACCCCGATTGCCGTCGTCTGTGTTGCCGATTCGGCGAAGACGCGGAACCACCACGCCGCCTGCTCGCCGATCGACGGCACGAAGTTCTCCAAGGCCAACTGCAGAAGCTGGTCGCGGACCGGCGCGAAGATCGGAAAGCTCGACAGCGAGCCCAGGGCAATTACGGCAAGCGGCACAAGCGAAACGAGGGTGGTGTAGCTGAGCGCACCAGCGGCGGCGAAGCAGCCGTCTACATTGAACCGACGCAACGCGTAGAGAGCGAACGCGGTTGCCGTCGTCGCCAGGTGTCGCAGTCTTCCGCCTCGCCTGGTCGACCGGCCCTCTTCTTCGGCAGCCGTCATCGCGCAAACCTTAGGCATCTCCGTTTACCTAAACAAGCATGCGGCCGCATTTTCCCTGTGGGAGGACCCTGATTGGCCCCGGATCGTCGCTTCGTGTAGGATGAGGGTAACCGCGAGCACTGGGGAAGACGATGCCGCTGATGGCGGGTAAGCAGGGCCTCATCATGGGTGTCGCCAACGAGCGCTCGCTCGCCTGGGGCATCGCCAAGACGCTACATGCGCACGGCGCCGCACTCGCCTTCACCTATCAGGGCGAGGCGCTCGGCAAACGGGTGCGACCCCTCGCCGAGAGCGTCGACAGCGACTTCGTCATCGAGGCTGATGTCACATCCGAAGAGAGCCTCGATGCGGTCTTCGATGCGCTCGCCCGGCGCTGGGGCCGCCTCGATTTCGCTGTTCATGCCATCGCATTTGCCGACCCGGCATCGCTGAAGGGTAAATATCTGGAGACGACGCGCGACAATTTTTTGCGCACCCTGGAGATTTCCTGTTACTCGTTCACCGACCTGTGCCGGCGCGCGGTGCCGTTGATGACGGCAGGCGGGGGCCTGTTGACATTGACCTACTCCGGGGCGGAGCGGGTGATGCCGCACTATAACGTCATGGGCGTAGCAAAGGCGGCGCTGGAAGCGAGCGTGCGCTATCTCGCCGTCGATCTCGGTGGCGACAATATCCGGGTCAACGCGATCTCCGCCGGTCCGATAAGGACATTGGCCGCCTCGGGGATCGGTGACTTTCGCTACATCCTGAAGTGGAACCAACTCAACTCGCCATTGAAGCGCAACGTCACGATCGAAGACGTCGGCGGCGCCGGCCTGTACCTGCTGAGTGATCTTTCGGCGGCAGTCACCGGCGAGGTCCATCACGTGGATTGCGGCTACCACGTCGTCGGGATGAAGGCTGTCGACGCCCCGGATATCTCGGTGGTCTAAGTCAATGTGTAGGCAAAACTCGGCAAGTGCTTTGTCATGCCGGCGCAGGCCGGATTGTTGAAGCGATGGCGGGGAACTCGTTCGGCACCTTGTTCCGCTTCACCACCTGGGGCGAGAGCCACGGGCCGGCGATTGGCGTCGTCGTCGACGGGGTGCCGCCGCGCCTCCCGCTCGCCGAGGCCGACATCCAGCACTGGCTCGACAAGCGCAAACCGGGACAGTCGCGCTTTACCACCCAGCGGCGCGAGGAGGATTTGGTCAAGATCCTCAGCGGTGTGTTCGACGGCGTGACGACCGGCACCCCGATCCAGCTCTTGATCGAGAACACCGATCAGCGGTCGAAGGACTATCGCAACATCGCCGACCGCTTCCGCCCGGGCCACGCTGACTATACTTACTGGAAGAAATATGGCGTGCGCGACTATCGCGGCGGCGGCCGCGCTTCGGCGCGCGAGACCGCCTCGCGCGTTGCTGCGGGCGCGATCGCGCGCAAGATCCTTGGTTCCGGCGTGACGATCCGCGGTGCTCTGGTCCAGATCGGCCCACACCCGATCGACCGCAGCGCCTGGGACTGGCGGGCCGTCGAGGACAACCCCTTCTGGTGCCCCGACGCAGCGAGGGCGCTCTTCTGGGCTGATTATCTCGATAGCATCCGAAAAGCCGGCTCCTCGGCCGGCGCCGTCATAGAGATCGTCGCGAGTGGAGTGCCGGCAGGGCTTGGGGAACCGGTCTACGACAAGCTTGATGGAGATCTTGCCCGCGCACTGATGACGATCAACGCAGTCAAAGGTGTCGAGATCGGTGCAGGCTTCGCTGCGGCAGAGCTCGCTGGGGAGAAGAACGCCGACGAGATGCGGATGCAGGATGGCCGCGTTGTGTTCCTGTCGAACAACGCCGGAGGCATTCTGGGCGGCATCTCCACTGGTCAGGAGATCGTCGCCCGATTTGCGGTCAAGCCGACAAGCTCGATCCTCAATCCGTTGCGCACCGTCGATGTTGAAGGCAACGAGGTCGAGATCTCGACCCCTGGCCGGCACGACCCCTGCGTCGGCATCCGGGCGGTTCCGGTGGGCGAAGCGATGGTCGCATGCGTTCTCGCCGATCACCTGCTCCGTCATCGCGCGCTGATCCCAGAAATTTGACAGCATGCGCCGCCTGATTATCGGCTTCTTTGCCACCGTCGGTTTTTTGACGGTGCTGCTCATCGGCGGCCTGGCGCTGTTGGTCACCGGCCTCAAACCGCGAATAACCTCCCTGGCCGACCACATCATTTTGAATCTCGACCTCACCCAAGGGCTGGCCGAGGGTTCGGATGGAGACCGCTTGCTGCGGCTGTTGGTCGGTGCTGAACCCACCCTACGCGATGTACTCGACGGGATCGAGACCGCCGCGAGCGATTCCCGGGTCCAGGTGCTGCTGGCGCGCGTCGGCGATGACGAGCTCGGCCTTGGCAAGATCCAGGAGCTGCGCGACGCGATCGCCGCCTTTCGCGCCAAGGGAAAATTCGCCATGGCCTACGCCGACAGTTTTGGCGAGTTCGGTCCAGGGACGAGGCCTTACTACCTCGCAACCGCATTCGACGAGATTTGGCTGCAACCGATGGGCAATGTCGGGCTGACCGGTCTTTATGCCGAAATCCCGTTTTTTCGAGGCACTCTCGACCTGCTCGGGGTGGCTCCCGAATTCGATCATCGCAAAGAATACAAGACGGCGATCAACAGTCTGACCGAAACCAGGATGACGCCGCCGCATCGCGAGGAGGTTGAGGCGCTGCTCGCCTCGATGGCTCGGCAAGTCGTCCATGGGATCGCCGAGGGCCGAAAATTGCCCGAAGCCGAGGTCCGCGAAACGATCGATCGCGGCCCGCTCCTCGCCGATGAAGCGCTCCAGGCGAAACTCGTCGATCGCCTCGGCTACCGCGACGAGGTCGTTGCTCGGGCCCACGCGCGCGTCGGATCCGGTGCCGAGTTGACAGGGTTGACGAATTATCTCGACCGCGCCGGGCGGCCGCATGCCGAGGGCGCGACGATCGCGCTGATCCACGGAGCGGGTCTGATCGAGCGCACCGCAAGCTCGACCAATCCGCTGACCGGGTCGAGCGGGATGGCCGCGACCGAGATTACCCGCGCGTTTCGCGCTGCTGTGCGCGACAGTAAGGTGCGTGCGATCCTCTTTCGCGTCGACAGCCCGGGCGGCTCGGTCGTCGCCTCGGAATCGATCTGGCGCGAGGTGGTTTTTGCCCGCGAGCGCGGCAAGCCAGTCGTCGTGTCGATGGGCGATGTTGCCGGCTCGGGCGGCTATTACGTGGCCGCGGCAGCGGACAAGATCGTGGCTGAGCCGGCGACCTTGACCGGCTCGATCGGCGTTCTCGCCGGCAAGATCGTGATGGCCGATCTGTTCAAGAAGCTCGGGATATCGACCGATTCGGCGCAGATCGGCGCCAACGCGGCGATGTTCAGCAGCACTTCGGATTTTTCAGAGCGGGCGCACAGCCGTCTCGAGGCGTTTCTCGACGACACTTACAAGGGCTTCAAAGATCACGTCGCCAGCGGGCGCCAAATGACCCAAGAAGCGGTCGAAGAGGTCGCCAAAGGCCGTGTCTGGTCGGGCGAGGACGCCAAGGCGCGCGGTCTCGTCGACGAGCTTGGCGGCTATGCCGTGGCGCTCCGCCTCGCCAAGGAGGCCGCCCGGATCCCGCTCGACGCGCCGGTCAAGCTCACCGTCTTTCCCTCCGAGAAAGACCCGTTCGAGACGATCTACGAGCGGCTGTTTGCCAAGAAGCACGACGGCGAAGAGAGCGGTCCGAGCTCGGGATCGATCGAACGCTCGCTAAAGACGCTGGGGCCGCTGCTCCAGCATCTCGACGCGCTCCGTGATAGCCCCGGCCTGCTGATGATGCCGGCTATCGGGCCCATTCGGTAATCGTTGAGCAGGGTCTTTCGCGTGACGGGTGGGAAGGAACCTGATAGCGTCGCCTGGTCAGGACTTGCCCACCGAGAATCTCTCCAATGCCCGATGCGCTGACTGTGATCCGCCACGCCGAGCGGCCGACCGTAGCATTCGCCGGCGGCGCCACCTACCAGCCGATCGTCGGCGACGACACTGGTGCCGGTCTGCCGATCCGTACCGGCATCCAGACATCCCCGCCGGGATATCAGACCCGCCTGCACTCCCACCCCTACGTCGAGGTGTTGACCGTGCTCGAGGGCTGTGGCGAGGCGTGGCTTGCGGGCGAGGAGGGTGTCGTGCCCCTCGAACCCGGCGTCTCGATCGCCCTGCCGGCGAACCGGCAGCACGCTTTTCGGGTTGTCGGCGACCAACCGCTCGTCACCTTCGGCATCCACATCTCGGGTAAGCGCATCGTCGACTACGCTGAGCCGCCGATCGGCGACGGCTGACCGCTTTCCATCGGCGCTCCGCCGCGCCACACTCGACCGTTCTCGCAACTAGGGAAACAACCCGATGGCCATCAGCCGTTTCGATTTGACACAACCGCCCGGACCGCGCATGAGCCGTTGCGTCGTGCGCGACAACACGGTCTACCTCGCCGGTCTGACCGCCAGCGACGCCTCGCAGGACATCAAGGGTCAGACCAAGCAGATCCTCGACAAGATCGACGGTTATCTGGCTCAGGCGGGAACCAGCAAATCGAACCTGCTCTCGGCCAATCTGTGGATCAAGGACATGGCGCTGTTCGCCGACATGAATTCGGTATGGAACGCCTGGGTCGACCCCGAGAACCCGCCGGCCCGCGCTTGTGTGAAAGCGGATCTAGCACGCCCGGATCTGCTGGTCGAGATCATGGTGACCGCCGCCAAATAGCAGGATCCCGCGGCGGTGTGAGCCGCCGATCAGGAGAGCCCGATCTCACCGTCGACGACGTGCTCGAGCCCGAGTTCCGGGATCGAGAGAGTAACCCGCGGCTTGAGCAATGCGCTTTCCACGAGCCGGCCTTTGGCGAGCGCGTCGCGCACTGCGGTTTCAATCTCGCGTTGCGAGGTCACCCCGACGACCTTGAGGAACTTGCGAATATCCATGTTGAGGCGGTCTTCGTTCATCGTTCACCCTCTGCCATCAGACTACCGGCGTCACCGGTGAAGTAGCTCCGCGCGCCCTCCTCCGCAATTCCCGTCTGATCCGAACCATCCGCTTCAGCCATGGCTCTGAGCTTTCGCGTCCGCGCGCCGTTGCCGGTCTCCGACGCGGGTGCCACTTCCCCGATGGGCGAGCCGATCGCGCTTTATCGAGAATTGCGCCGAAAGGGGAGCTTGCAACCCGACCCGGCGCAACAGCTGGCGGTCGAAAAGCTCCAGAGCCTTTACCGCGCCCTGCTCTATTACCGGCCAGAGACCGGGCTCCACGGTTGGCTCGCCCGCTTTGGCTTCAGCGCCAACGGAGCCGTCGAAATCCCGCTCGGCCTCTACCTGTGCGGACCCGTCGGGCGCGGCAAGTCGATGCTGATGGATTTGTTCTTTGGCACGGTGCCGAACCTGCGCAAACGACGCGTCCATTTCCATGCCTTCATGCTCGAAGTGCACGACCGCATCGAACGGGAGCGCCGCGCCAGAACCGCCCAGCCCATCGACCAGGTCGCCGCCGACATCGCCGGCGAGGCGGCGCTGTTGTGCTTCGACGAGTTCCAGGTCGACGACATCGCCGATGCGATGATCCTCGGGCGCCTGTTCGCGGCATTCTTCGATGCCGGGGTGGTGGTCGTGGCGACCTCGAACCAGGCACCGGACCAGCTCTACGAGCATGGCCTGCAGCGCGAGCTGTTTTTGCCCTTCATCGCACTCCTCAAACAAAAGCTCGATGTGCTCGAACTCGACCGCGGACGCGATTGGCGTCTCGCGCGGCTGGTCGGCAAGCTGGTCTATCACTACCCGCTCGGCACGGCGGCGCACGAGGCGCTGGAAAGCGCCTTCGCCGAGCTGACCGACGGCGCACCCGGCAACAGCACGACGCTTCTGGTCAAGCGGCGACCGCTGCTCGTCCCCCGCGCTGCGCGAACGGTCGCCTGGTTCAGTTTTGCCGACCTCTGCGCCAGACCGCTCGCTGCCCCCGACTATCTCGCCATCGCCGAACAATTCACGACCGTCATCGTCGAAGGCATCCCGCGCCTCGCTCCCGAGCAGCGTGACATGGCTCGGCGTTTCAACATCCTGATCGACACCCTCTATGAGGCGCGCACCTTGCTGATCGCCTCTGCCGAGGTGCCCCCCGAAGCAATCTATGCTGCCGGCGACGGCACTTTCGAATTCCGCCGCACCATCTCGCGGCTGATCGAGATGCAGAGCGAGGACTACATCGCCAACCGCCCGCGGCGCTGAGGGCAACGTATGGTTGTTCGCTATGTGACAGCCCGCTGCATATACAGCGAATCTACAGCGGGGCTCCTCTTCAGGTTGTAGGACTCCGACCGCCCCTTCGCAAACGGCCGCCACACACCGGCATCGGCAGTCTTTCCTCCATCTGGTCGACATATGCGCCCCGCTCGCGTTCTCGACGCCCCACTAGGCGCCGCGATCAGCCTGATTGTGCGTTTCTAATACGGCAATTCTATGGATGTTAAGGTCGCAACCAGCGGACATCCGAGGGAAAACGATCGCGGGAACCACCTTGACCGGCATGGTCCTGAATGTCAGGCTGGTTAACGCGCGAGTAGAAGTGCTCACCTCGCCGATGAGCGGAGCAGTACATTGCTCTACTCCTTTGAAGATTTTTCGCTGGATACGGCGCGGCGCGAGCTGCGGCGCGGCGCGGCGCTGATCGCTCTCCAGCCTCAGGTCTTCGATCTACTCGAATACGCGATCCGCAACCGCGAGCGCGTCGTCAGCAAGGACGATCTGCTGGCCGCCGTGTGGAGTGGACGGATCGTCTCGGAATCGACATTGAGCACGCGGATCAATGCGGCGCGCAGCGCGCTTGGCGACAGCGGCGAGGAGCAGCGCCTCATCCGCACCGCGCACGGCAAAGGGATCCGCTTTGTCGGAGCGGTGCGCGAGCAAGCAGAAATCGTAGGCAAGCTCGCAGCGAACCTAGCCGTCGATGTTGCAGGCGACGGTCGGCTGATGGGGCAGGCCGAAGTCGGACCCGCCAATTTCTCTGAGCAGGCGAAGGCGCGCGACGACAGGCCAACCAGCCCGATTTCGGCGGAGCGGCGGCAGCTAACGGTGATGTCTTGCAATCTCGCCGACTCGACGGCACTGGCCTCGCGCCTCGATCCCGAAGACTTGGGCGATTTGATTGCTGGTTATCATCGCGCCATTGCCGAAATCGTCGCCCGGTTCGAGGGTTTCGTCGCGAAGCATCTGGGCGACGGAGTATTGATCTATTTCGGTTATCCTAGCGCTCACGAGGACGATGTCGAGCGGGCGATCCGCTGCGCCCTGACCGTCCCCGACACAGTGACCCGACTCGGACTCGACGGGGAGCTCCGGTCCCGTGTCGGCATCGCGACCAGCATTGTCGTTGTCGGCGATTCGATCGATAGCGGCGGTTCACGGAAACGCAGCGTGGTCGGTGAAGCGCCGAACCTCGCCGCCCGTCTCCAAGACCTCGCCGCGCCCAATTCCGTGCTGATCGCCGAAAGCACACGCCGGCTGGTCGGCGAGCTGTTCGAGTATCGCGCCATCGAGGACAAGGGCATCGCCGCCAACTCCGCCCCATCTGTTGCAGGAGGCGAGACTTTGTGATCCGTCGAATTTCAGAGAAATTCAGGGGGAACAGAGTGTCCCTGCTGCTTCGCCGCCGTCACCTAGTTCGTCTACATCAGTCCGCTCATCAAATGGACACTCACTCAGCGACATCGACCTTGAAACATTATCTGTTACCGCACGCAAGAAGGATCACGATGGAATGGCTTCCTCCAGGAATTTT
>Ga0209217_1000458_pt1 | contig 11225 bp, 8 predicted proteins | sample JacPinW_OM3H0_M2_FD_187957 | JGI IMG/M metagenome (GOLD analysis project Ga0209217, IMG submission 187957) | Forest soil microbial communities from Algoma, Ontario, Canada - Jack Pine, Ontario site 1_JW_OM3H0_M2 (SPAdes) (version 2) | ecosystem: Environmental > Terrestrial > Soil > Boreal...
GAGCCGGTAACCGCGAAAGACTGGTCGATCGGCGCGTCGGCCAGCGCGGAGAGCAGGGCGAAAAGCTCGGCGGCTGAGGCGCTGTCGCCGTCCACCCCGCCATAGGATTGCTCGAAGACGAGGCTGGCGTTGAGTGACAACGGCCGGGTATTGCCGAACCGTCCGCCGAGAAAGCCGCTGAGGATCAAGACGCCCTTGGAATGCAGCGGGCCGCCGAGGGCCACTTCGCGCTCGATGTCGACGACCTCGCCGCGCCCGAGCCGGATGCGCGCAGTGATGCGGCTCGGGTTGCCGAACGAGAGACTGCCGAGCGTCATTACCGAGAGGCCGTTGACCTGGCCGACCTGTTCGCCGTCGGTCTCGACCCGGATGGTCTTGCGGCCGATCTCCTCCTGCAGGCGGCGGTAGATTCGGTCACCGCGGCGGAATTGGGCGTCGATCGCCTTCTGCACCTCAACCGCCGTCACGATGCCGTTGCCGGCGCCGGCGGCCAACTGGTCGGCCTCCTGCAGCAGGTCGACGATTTCGCGCAGCCCGGCGGACAGCCGGTCGGCCTCGCCGGTGAGCCGCGCCGCCCGCTCGACGACCCGCGCCACCGCGCTGCGGTCGAACGGCAGGAGCTTTTCGCGGCGCACCACGCCGGCGATGAAGCGGGCGTAGAGCAGGGTCGTCTCCGGCGTGCGCTCGACCCGGTCGTCGAAGTCGGCGGCGATCTTGAAGAGCTCCTTGAAGTCTTCGTCGACCGAACTCAGCAGGTAATAGAGCGAGGGCGGGCCGAGCAGCACGATCTTGACGTCGAGCGGGATCGGATCGGGCTGGAGCGAGACGGTGCTCGCCACAGTCAGCAACTGTTCCAATGTTTCGATGCGGATCTCGCCGGCATTAAGTGCGCGCTTGAGTGATGCCCAGCCGAAATTCCCGGCGAGCAGCCGTTGCGCATCGAGCATCAGATAGCCGCCATTGGCGCGGTGCAATGCCCCCGGGGTCAGAAGGTTGAAGTCGGTGACGAGGGTGCCGAAGCGAGCAATGTACTCAACCCGGCCGACCAGGGTTTGGTGGGTCGGGTTATCCTCGTAGATCACTGGGGCGCCGTGCTGCCCGCCATTGTCGACGATAACGTTGACCTGATAGCGGCGGAAGCGCGCTTCGGTCATGGCTTCTTCGGCCGGGGCCGACACCGCAACTGGGGCCGGCACTCCCGGAGGGGGCTGCGCCGGCGCCAGAAAATCGTCTGCATTTTCCTTGATGTCACGCTCGACCGCGTCGAGATGCTGCACGACATCAGGCAAGTCGCGATACCCGGCGCGCAGCTCGTCCATCATCAGCGCGATCGCGGCGCCCGTCGTGCTGCGGTTGAGCTCGCGGACGGCCTCCCGGTGCTCGCGCTCCCACTGCGGCACCTTCTGCATTACCGCTTCGAGCTCGCCCTGCATCTCTTCGAGGTCGTGCTGGATACGCTCGCGCTCGGCCTGCGGCAGCGCCTCGAACAACTCGGGAGTCAACACCTTGCCGTCGCGCCGCGGCGCCAGCGCCAGTCCCATCGGGGTGCGCAACAGCGTAATGCCTTTCTCCTCACCACGCCCCTGCAGCTCGCTAAACGCCTGCTCGTTGCGCTGCTTGAATTGCTGGTCGATGACGTCGAGCCTGGCTCGGTAGTCGTCGCGCTCGAAGGCCGCCGGCAAGGCGGCGCGCAATTCCTCGACGAGCCGCTTCATCGCCTCCCGCAAACCATTGCCGCGCCCTGGCGGCAGCTGGAGGCGGCGCGGTTTCTGGGGATCGATGAAATTGTTGACGTAGCACCAGTCGGACGGCGCCGGCATGGCCTCGGCGCGGCGCCGCAACAGATCCCGGATAACGGTATGCTTGCCGGTGCCGCTGGCGCCGAGAGCGTAGACATTGTAGCCCTTGTGGCGCATCGCGACGGCGAACTGCACCGCCTCGACCGCACGGTCTTGACCGATCGGTTCCAGGAGATCCGCGATCTCCGTAACCTGCTCGAACGGCAACTCGGTCGGGTCGCAAGGCCGATGGAGCAGAGCGGCGGGAAGCGGCCGACCGGCTTCGACGGCCGGGAGCCTGGTCCTAGGCTCCGGGCTGCTGTTTCTTGTCAAGAATGCGCTGGTGCAGGTTGCGGACGATCATGTCGGTCAGCCGCTCGTTGTGCATGAAGAGCCGCTGCCCGATCGGGTAGGGATCCTGCTTGGTGACCTCGATCGGCTCCTTGAGCGCGTCCTCGGCGGAGAGGCCGCGGTCGACAAACCGTTCGATGCAGCCGACCCAGTTCTCGACGATCTGGCCCTGCTCCTTCAGGTAGGCCTTGGTGCACGGGTCGCCGTGCCCGGGCACGATCGTCTCGACATCGAGCGCCTCGATGCTCTTGAGCGCCGCGAGCCATTCCCAGGGATCGCATTCCTGCAGCCACGACCGGCACTTGTAGAAGACGTTGTCCCCGGTGAAGACGACCCCTTCTTCCGGCACGAGGACCGAGGTCTGGGGTGCCGTGTGCCCAGGCATGTGGATGATGTCGAAGGTGTGATTGCCGACGTTCAGCGTCAGCGTGTCGGTAAAGGTCAGCTTTGGCGGGTTGGCCGCCGGGTAATCGGGGTGCCCGACGAGCCAGACGCTATCGGGATCGGTCTCCTTGAAACGCTCGCGCTTCTCTTCGAGCGAGCCGAAGGCGTAGAGATAGCGCTCGAAGCATTCCTGCAATTTGACTTGGCCGACGACCGTCACATTCGGGAAATAGGCGTTGCCCGAGATGTGGTCGCCATGCGGCTCGGTGTTGATCAGATAGCGGATCGGTGCCTTCTCCTCCATCCGCTCGCGCCAACGCACGGCGTCGATCGGCTGCTGCGGCGAGTCGATCATCACATAGCCGTCGCTGGTCTCGACAAAGCTCGGGTTGCAGCCGGCAAAATAGATTTCGGTGAACGAGTTCGGTCCGACCCTGCGCATCGACACCTCCCGTTGCAGCTGATGCCGGCGATTGTCCCCGATCGGCCGGGCCCGCACAAGAGTGCGGGCTACTTCGTCGGGTAGCCGCGGGAGCCTGCCACTGATGTCGAACCACGGGGTCTTGCGATCCACAAAGATGTGACAGCCGAGCAGCAGATTGACCCCGGTATTGCGATCGAAGGTGAAGGGGCGAAGCATCTGTTGCTATAAAAAGCGGCCGGTTCGAGCAGAGAAACCGCCGCGTGCCCTGGCCTGTCGCATGCCACTCCCGCGTTTGAGCTGCGCGCGCCCCGTGCATGCACGATCAAGGGCAGCGGGATCGCCCTCCAGCCTGCGCGGCCACGCGTCTTGCAATCATCATAAAAATGCCGAGTTCGCAACGTAAGCTGCGACCGCATCGGTTGCCGGGATGGCTGCGGGCCTTTCTACCAAAAAGCGATATTTTGCTGCAGATTCGCTGTAGGAGCAGCCAATGAGCGACAGGCAATTAAACTTACGGTTATGATCAGCCCGTCGCGACGGCGCCGTCCCACGCCGACATCCTGGCTTGCCACCGTGCCGAATGGGGCTTGGATCAACGGGCCGGGCCAACGGGGTCAGAGCGATGCGAAGCCACGGACCTCCAGCGCTTAGGCGAACGCGTCCGGCGCCATCGGGTAGTCGGAAAAGAACAGTGCCGCGCCCAAATCCGTCGGCCTCTGCCAGCCCGCGGCGGCGTGGCTGTTCTGCGCTATGCCATGCGGACCCTGACGGCTTCGGGGCCTTTGCGGCCCTCGGCGATGTCGATCAGCACGCGCTGGCCTTCAGTGAGGGTGCCGATGCCGGAGCGCTCCAGCACCGAAGCGTGCACAAAGGCATCCTTGCCGCCGCCCTCGCGAACAATGAAGCCGAAGCCTTTCTGCGCGTTGAACCACTTGACCGTGCCCACCTCTTCGACAGCAGTCTCGAGCGACGGCCGGCTTGCGGTTGGGTAGGCAGAACGCCGCGGCGCTGCCGGAGCAGCCGTACTGCTGTCAACGCTGAGGACCTCGGTGACCTGCGGGCCTTTCTGACCCGGCGCCACGCGGACCTCGAGCGTTTCGCCCGGCTGTACTGCAGCGATGCTGGCGCGTTCGAGGACCGTCGCATGAAGAAAGGCATCCCCGGAGCCGTCGCTGAGCTCGACGAAGCCAAATCCCCTTTCCGGCTTGAACCATTTGACAACGGCGCGGACCGGCGGTCCGGAGGGGGTCTCGAACCGTGATGGGCTAAAGCGCGGTGTCGCTCCGAATTCGCGGAGATGCGGGTCGTAGCCGTCATCGTCGAACTCGCGGCGTCGGGTCTGACGAAAATTCCTGTCTCTGATCAAGTCTGCTTCCTGTCGAATCGGTTCACGGCCCCAATGGCGACCGCAGAAGCCGATTGTTCCAAAAAATCGCGTCGGGCGCGAGCGGAATAAATTCGGAAAGAGGAGATTGCCGCACGCCGGGCAAAATCGCGCGGTTTTCGACTGCTTGCACCTTCGCCGGGCATGCCGAGGTCCCACTGTTTTCGCCTCAACGCTCAGCCGCCTCGGAAGTTCGGTTCCTCCGATCTGTCGTCACAAATTTTCGGCGGGCCGCGACCGCGTCGACGGTCAGTAAAACGTCGGTTCGAGCTGCGGCGGGCACGCGAAACGCGAGGCCAAGAAAGCGTGGCACAAGAAGACGGAACCAGTCTATATGACCGGGCGTTGGGGTTGGCGCCTCGACAACGGAATTTGGTAAGCAGGAGACTGACGGAATGCCCAGGAAACTCGCAGTAGCGGTTAGTGCGTTCGGCCTCGTGGCTGGCGCTTTGGCGCTCGGGATGCCGGCGCAGGCGCAGGGCGTAAAGGCCGGGGTGCTCACCTGCAACGTGGCCAGCGGTTTTGGGTTCATCTTCGGCTCATCGAAGTCGGTCAACTGCAGCTTCTCGCCGCCGGGAGGCCCTCCGCAACACTATGTCGGCTCCATCGACAAATTCGGCGTCGACATCGGCTATACCGCGGGCGGGGTTCTCGTTTGGACGGTCCTGGCCCCGACGACCTCGCCGGCGCCCGGCTCGCTGACAGGATCCTATGGCGGCGCCACCGCAAGTGCGACGGCGGGCGTCGGGGTCGGCGCCAATGTTCTGGTCGGCGGATCGGGGAACACGATCTCGCTGCAGCCGCTCAGCATCGAAGGCAACACCGGCCTCAATATCGCCGCCGGCGTCGCCGCGCTGACCCTAACTTTCCAGCCGGGATAAAAGAGCGCGCGTTCTTCGTCCCGTCGCGGGTCTCCGGGGCGAAGTCAGCCGCGAGGGAGGAACCGTGATGCCGACACTCCAGTGCTCGCCGGACGGGCAGCTCCGCTACCTCGTCGACGACTTTACCGACCCTTGGCGCCAGTCGGAGACGATCCTGCTGCTCCACGGCAATGCCGAAAGCGGGGCGGCGTGGTATGGGTGGATGCCCAATCTTGCACGCCGCTTTCGCGTTGTCCGACCGGACATGCGCGGGTTTGGCCAGTCGACGCCGATGCCGCGCGATTTTCCGTGGACGCTGGACGTTGTAATCGGCGATTTCGTGCGGTTGATGGACGCGCTCGGCATCGAGCGTTTTCACCTCGTCGGCGCCAAGATCGGCGGGACCATCGCCCGCGCCTTCGCGGCGCGCCGGCCCGAGCGCGTGCTTACCTTGACGGTCGTCGGCACGCCCCCGCCGATGCGTGAGGGTGCGGCCGAACGCGCGCCCGAGCTGGCCGAGGAATTCGAGCGGCACGGCGTCGAGCATTGGGCGCGTCGTACCATGGCTGGTCGCCTAGGCGGCACCTTTCCTGTCGAAGGCGTCGAGTGGTGGATCCAGTTCATGGGGCGCACCGCGGTTTCGACCCAGATCGGCTTCATGAAGACAATCGCTTGCGCCGATATCAGAGCTGACCTGCCGCAGATCCGGTGCCCGACTTTTGTCATCACGACCGACGGCAGCGGGCTCGCCTCAGTCGAGGAGACCCGGGCGTGGCAGCAGCAGATCGCCAATTCGCGCCTGCTGGTCCTGCCCGGCAACTCCTACCACGTGGCGGCGAGCCACGCCGAGCGCTGCGCGGAGGCGACACTCGACTTCATCGCCCGCAACGGCGGCACGTAAACCTCGAAAGGATCAGCGCACTTTGCGTTCGCCCACTCGCGTTGCCGTCGCCGGGTCGTTCCGGTCGTCGCGCCAAGTTGGATGGGTGAAGTGGATGACAAAGTCTCCGTTATAGGAGACCACGGCATTGTCAAATACCAACCTTCCAATGCGCCGCCAATTCGCAAAGGTCCGCCGTTGAAAAAAATTCGGGCCTTTAGTTGACCCTTCATCGGTGACCTCAATGTGAAAGATCAATGTTCGCTTGGGTATAGGGTCGCCTCGATCAAATATTTGCGCCATAATTTCGTCGCGAAAATCCAAGGCTTCGCCCGGGATTCTCGGCTGGGCGGAATCGACAAGCAGGCGCATAAAGGCTGGCGCTCGCGTCGGTTCACCGTCCGGTTTTCCGAGCTCGGCGATTTGGTAGACCTGCCGCTGCGTCGGTTCCTTATCGGTCTTGTTAAAGAGTATTGATTCGACAAGCAAAACCGGCACACCAAAGCCGCGGCGCCAGCTCGTCGTATTGGGTGCGTTGAGCAGTTCAGCGTCGTTGATGTAGTCGGTGCGGTCGCCGCCGATGTCCTGCTGAGTGATGAAATTGGCGGTGCGGAGGGGTTCGCCATGGTTGGGATCGGCAGTTGGAAAGAGTTTGCCGACCAGCGATAGCGACCGTTCGTGCCCGCGCCGCGTTTCCTTGCAGCACGTCGAATAACGTCCGACGACCAGCGCCCGGCTGTCCCGCCGGAAATAACCGGAATACGGCGTCTGTTCGAAAATCTCCCACTGACCCGTCAGGCATATGCCGTTGGGATGAATAATCCGCCGGAAGCCCTTACGATCGCCGCCCCATCGCAGATCGGCGCGAGAATCGACGGCTCTCGCAACCGCTTGACGAAAAAAGTAAGGCAGCCCGGTTGGCAGAGCCCCCCGCAACGCGCTGGCCAGGCTCACGCCGTAGATCGGGATTGGCGGCTCGCCGGCGGCACCCCAGACCCTCTGGTACGGGTTCGCGAATAGAGCAGCCCGTACGTCCGAGAACCGCGACCCGCGATAGGCGCGGTCTTCTTCGGTGACCTCTTCCGTTCCAAAAAAATCCGGTTCCATGGCGCTGTCCCCCGCACCAAAACCCGGCTTACTTCGGCAGCAGCTGCGCTCCCGCAGGAACCGGCACCTCGAAAACGTTGAGGGTTACCGAGACGAACGAGTAATAGCCGATGAGACCGGTCAGGTCGACCAGCCCGCGCTCGCCGAAGCGCTGCTTGACCTTTTCAAAGAGGCCGTCATCGACGCCATGATTGCGGTAGTAAGTGCTGCAGAAATCATAGACGAGCTGCTCGTCGGGGTCGGCGAAAACCGGCGTGCGGCGCTCGGCGATCGCGTCGATGACCTCCTCGGCGAGCCCGGCCTGGCGGGCGAGCCGGGCATGGGCCTGCCATTCGAACTGCGCGGTCCAGTAGCGCGCCGTCACCAGGATCGCGATCTCGGTCAGCCGCGGCGAAAAATCGGTGCCGAACCTCACATGAGCGCCGAGCTTGTGGGCATGGTCGGCGAGCCCGGGGCTGTTGAGCCAGACATGCGCCGGCGGCGGCACCGCGTGACGCGGCCCGGCCACGACATCGTCCCACACTCGGCGCTGCGCCTCACTTAGCTCGTCGCGCTCGAGCTCTCGGTATCGGGTCATTGTCGCCTCCGAACAGTCGCCCCGACTCAATGGAGCCGCGGCTGGACCTTCTCGCACAGCAATTGCAGCGAGCGCATGACGCGCTCGTGCGGAACGAGGCCGCCGCAATTCAGTTCGGCGAGGATGCCGCTGAGCCCGAGTTGCTCTCTGAGCTCGGCGAGACGATCGGCAACCATCTCCGGCGTGCCGAGGATGGCCCGGCCGCGCCGCGCCTCGTCATACGTCATTGTCTGCAACCGTTGGGCCCCCTCGATCCGCCGCGCGGTGTCGAAAATGCCGGCGCGATTTGCCGATTCCGCGAGCCTCGCACCCAGGTAGCGGTAGAATTGCATCAGGCTCTCTTCGGGATCGGAGAGCGCCTGTTCGACGGTGTCGCCGACATAGACCGGGGCGCGCAGATAGACTTCACCCTCGCCGGGATGACCGGCGGCCTTCCAGGCATCACGATAGATCTGCAGATTGGGGAGCACCTCTTCGATGGTGCCGCGCCGTGCGCCGACAAAGATCGCATAGCCCTGCCGCCCAGCGGATATGAAGGTGTCTTCACGGTTTGCTGCGATCCGGACCGGTGGATGCGGCATGTGGTACGGCTTTGGCACAATGCAAACATTGTCGTAATTGTAGTATTTGCCGGTGAACGAGAAGCGTTCCTCGGTCCATGCGCGCTTGACGACTTCGAGCACTTCGGCAAAGCGTTCGGGGCTTTCGCCGTAGGGGATGCCATAGGCCTCGTAAGCGCGCGGGAAGCCGCTGCGACCGACCCCGAAAATCAGCCGGCCATGGCTGATATGATCGACGGTGGCGGTATCTTCGGCCAAGCGCAACGGCTGGCACAACGGCAGAACCTGGACGCCGAGACCGATCTTGATGTTTTTGGTGCGGGCGGCAATCGCACTCGCGATCGTCAGCGGCACCGCGCAGACCGACCGTTCGGGCGCCATATGGATTTCCGCCAGCCAGATCGCGTCGAGACCCCAACGCTCGGCGGCATCGACCTGGTCGAAGGCGGTGGTGAACGCCTCGGCCTCGCTCTGACCCGGGCGCCGCTGAAACTCGTGGAACACGCCGAACTCGAAACCCATCGAAGGTCCTCCTGCTACTTTGCCGCCAAGACTTGCATCTGCGGCTCGCCGGCGAAGGCCGGCATGATGTCGCGCGCGAAGCGGCGGATCTGCTCGCGCGATCCGCCGAAATTGATGATCACGTATTCGACGCCGCCCTGCCGCAATCTTTCGAGCTTGCGCATGATCTCGTCGGGGGTACCGAAGAGGGCGCTTTCGGCGCTCTCGTGCCGGGCCTCCTTTTCATCGTCGAGAATGTAGCGGGTCCGCGTCTCGCCGTCCGGGCGACGCGCCAACGCGTTGATCCGCATATGTCCCTGGTAGCGCCGCTCGATCGCGGCCTCTTTATCGGCCGCGTCCTTGGCGATGTGCACGGCCCGGGCCACACCCACCTCCATCGGGTTGAAGGGACGCCCCAGCGCTTCGACCTCGCTGCGGAATTGGGCGACTTGCCCGAGGGTCTCCTCGGCAAGCGAATGCTGCCCCAAGAGCATGTTATAGCCGCGTCGGGTGACCTCGCGGACCGAGTTCGGACTGCCGGCACCCATCCAGAACGGCGGGTGCGGCTTCTGTGCGGTCGGCGGCTCGACGACGATGTTGTCGAACTGCCAGTACCGGCCGTTGTGGGAGAACGGCGTTTCCGAGGTAAAAGATTTGGTGATGACCTCGAGCGCTTCCTCGAAGCGCGTGTCGGCTTCCTCCAGGGGTATGCAGAACCCGGCAAATTCGTTGTGGCGGTAGCCCTTGCCGATCCCGAAATCGAGCCTGCCGCCGGATAGGAGATCGAGCGTCGCCGCCTGCTCGGCCAGCAGCACGGGATTGTGCCAGGGCAAGACCAGGACGGCCGTGCCGAGGCGCAGATCGCGCGTGCGGGCGCCGAGCCAAGTCAAGAGATTGAGGCTCGCCGAGACCTGGCCAAAGCCGGTGAAGTGGTGCTCGACGAGAAAGGTACTGTAATAGCCGAGCGCCTCGGCCTCGACATTGTTCTCGATAAAGTCGCGGAAGCCCTGGCTGCTGTCGGTGTCGGGGCCGCTGCGCCGGGCTTGGGCACTGCCGAAGAGTCCAAATCGCATAGCCTTCTCCTAAAGGTTGCGAGGCCAGCGCTCATTGTTACCGTCACCCCCGCGAAAGCGGGGGCCCAGAGCCTGCCCCTGGCTTGAACAGGGGGCAACAGCTTCAGTGCTTGGCTCCCTGGATTCCCGCTTTCGCGGGAACGACGTAATCCGGCTACCGGCCATCGCGTCACCGCCAGAACTGGCGCGAGGCGAGGCGCGCGCCTTCAGCGAGGCTGGCGAGCTTGGCCCAGACGATCGCCGGGTCGACCGCGGCCTGGCCAACCCAGGTGCCATAGCCGCAATCGCTGCCGGCGATTACATTCTCGCGGCCGACGAGATCGGCATATCGGGCGATGCGCTGGGCAATCAGTTCGGGGTGCTCGATGAAATTGGTTTTCGACTCGATGACGCCGGGGATCAGCACCTTGCCGTCGGGCAATTTCACATCCTCGAAGACCTTCCATTCATGCCCATGGCGCGGGTTGGCCGCCTCGAAGGAGAGGGCGCTGGGCTTCGCCAGAAGGACGGTCTCGATGATGTCTCCGAGCGGCACGTCGCAATGGTGCGGACCTTCATAATTGCCCCAGCACAGATGCAGGCGCAGCTGGTCCGCCGGGATGTTCTGCAGCGCATGATTGAGCGCCTCGATGTGTAGTCGCGCTTTGCTGCGGAATTCGGGAAGGCTCAGTTGGGCGTACTGGATGTGCCGTCCCATGGCGAGGTCCGGGCAATCGATCTGCAGGATCAGGCCGGCCTCGGCGACGGTCTCGTATTCCTGACGCATCGCCTCGGCGATGGCGTAAAGATAGGCCTCTTCGCTCGGGTAGTGCCCGTTGTGGAAGAACAGCGAGACGACACCCGGCGAGGCGGCGCTGAGGAAGGCTTCCTCGGCGTTCACTCGACCAAGCGCCATGCTCAGATTGGCGACGTCGGTTTGTGCCGCCTCACCGTCGCTCACACTGATCGGACCATCGCAGCCGGGTGTCCTGCGCCGCGCGCGACCGGGGTCGCCAAAGACTCGCCGGGCGAATTCGGGGAAACCGACGAAATCCTGATAGACGAGCGGACGGCTCTCCCCGCCAAAACCGTGCAGCCGGTCCTTGATGTAGGTCGCGTAGCTCGGCTTGCTCATCTCGCCGTCATTGACGATGTCGATGCCGGCTTCGACCTGTTTTTCGACGACTGCCGCCACGGCGGAGCGGATGCGCGACTTGAGCGCGGCCGCATCGACCGGCACCCCCTCCTCCTTGGCGAACATCGCGCGCACGAGGTCGTCGGGACGCGGCAGGCTGCCGGTATGGGTTGTCAGGAAGCGGTCGGTGCTGCGTTTCATCGTAAGAAGGCGGCCAATCTCACCCCCGTGA
>Ga0209217_1000459_pt1 | contig 11217 bp, 6 predicted proteins | sample JacPinW_OM3H0_M2_FD_187957 | JGI IMG/M metagenome (GOLD analysis project Ga0209217, IMG submission 187957) | Forest soil microbial communities from Algoma, Ontario, Canada - Jack Pine, Ontario site 1_JW_OM3H0_M2 (SPAdes) (version 2) | ecosystem: Environmental > Terrestrial > Soil > Boreal...
GCCATCGATCTTGGACGGGTTGACGAAATGCGTCATGCCGAAGCGGCGGCCCCATTCTTCCTTGCTGTCGTTGAGGTCAACTCCGATGATCTTGTCGGCGCCAACCATCCTCGCGCCTTGAATGACGTTGAGCCCGATGCCGCCAAGCCCGAACACGACCACGTTGGCGCCCGGTGTGACCTTGGCGGTATTTACCACCGCGCCGACGCCCGTCGTCACGCCGCAGCCGATATAGCAACTCTTGTCGAATGGTGCGTCTTCGCGGATTTTGGCGACGGCGATTTCCGGCAGCACGGTAAAGTTCGAGAAAGTCGAGCAGCCCATATAGTGGAAGATTGGTTTGCCCTTGTAGCTGAAGCGCGTGGTGCCATCGGGCATCAACCCCTTGCCCTGCGTCGCGCGGATTGCGGTGCAGAGATTGGTCTTTTGGCTGAGACAACTTTTGCACTGGCGGCATTCAGGCGTGTAAAGCGGGATCACGTGATCGCCGGGCTTCACCGAAGCTACGCCTGCTCCCACCTCACGAACAATTCCCGCGCCCTCATGACCGAGGATTGAAGGAAAAATTCCCTCGCTGTCGAAGCCGTCAAGGGTGTAGGCGTCGGTGTGGCAGATGCCGGTCGCCTTTATCTCGACAAGGACTTCACCGGCCCTCGGGCCATCGAGGTCAAGCTCGACGATTTCAAGCGGCTTTTTTGCTTCGAACGCGACAGCGGCACGAGTCTTCATCTGTCACATCTCCCTCAAAAATCTTGCTTGGCCCGGCTGTTCCTATTTTTCGAGTTCCTTGTTCGTTTGAACTTCCCGCCAGTCGCCCCCTATTCGGGCGCGGCCACAACGTGGATTGCGAGAACCCGGATGAGCATCCGTCTTGCACCAGAGCATTGCACTCTCGCGCCGAACGTCAAGGCTGGCGATGTAAAACGTATCTATTTTTTCTATCGAATGCGTTGCTCGTCGAGGACAAGCGAATGCCGCATTTGCGTTCTCACAATATCTCTTCGCCGCGGGGAACAAGAACAAAATGTGCCGCATCGCGGCGCGAACATCGGGTGAGTTGCTCGGTGTTGCGAACACCGAGCCGGTCGCGCGCCAGGTCGATCGCGATATCAAGAGAACTGCAGTTACGTTATAACATCCATTCCGAACCGGCGCGGGCCACAACAGCGGGCGCGATGGGATGAGGCAGATGGGCGCTCGAGTCTTATTTGTTGTGCCGGTAGCGGTAGGCCTGTTTCCTGGGAATGAGCGTGCTCATGCCCAAAGCACGCCCAGCAACGTTCAAGCCTTGCCACCCATCGTGGTCTCTCGGACGGTGCCGAGCGCCAAGCCCTCCCGCGCCCGAAACGTGCAGCGTACCATCAGGCCGGCACCTACGCTCGCCCCGCGCGTCGCTGCCAGACCGGAAGCAGCTCCTGTCGCGTACCCGACCACCCCAATATCAAGCCCCGGCTCGGGGATCGAGGTCGAAAAGGTCCCGGCAAGCGTCAATATTGTTGACGTAAATCAGATTGACAGGGTCCGCTCGGCAAACATCGCGGATGCTCTGCAACGATATGTCCCGAGCATCGACGTCAACGAGGTCACGGGCAATCCATTCCAGCCAAACGTGCAGTTTCGTGGCTTCGTCGCCTCTCCCGTGGCGGGCACACCGCAAGGACTTGCGGTTTATCAGAATGGCGTTCGCATCAACGAAGCGTTCGGCGACATGGTCAATTGGGATCTGATCCCGACCGCTGCGATTCAGTCTGTAGCCGTGGTGACCAATAACCCCGCGTTCGGTCTCAATGCACTGGGCGGGGCGATAAATGTGCAGATGAAGAATGGCTTCAACTATCACGGCGCCGAGATCGACACGATGGGCGGCTCGTTCGGCCGCATCCAGAGTTCAGCCCAGTGGGGCAAGCAGTATGATAATTTTGCTGTCTATGGCGCGCTCGAAGGATTGCACGACGACGGGTTTAGGAATTTTTCGCCGTCCAATGTCCGCCGCTTTTATGGCGATGTCGGCTCCAAGAACGAAACAAGCGAATTTCATGTCAATGTGGGCGCCGCTGACAACAGTTTCGGCGCGACTGCTACCGTGCCGGTGGAATTGCTTCAACAATATTGGGGTGCGACCTACACCACGCCGCAAACGACCACGAACCGCGTCGGCTATGTCAACCTGACAGGGAAGGTCGAGGCCACGCCGACCTGGACGATCGAAGGCGTGGCGCATGTGCGCCTTTTTGACCAGAAGACGCAGGATGGCAATCCGACTCGTACGCAGCCATGCGACGCGGATCCGACCTTGCTTTGCTTCCGCAACGGCGTTACGCCGGCTAACGGTCTGAATGGCGTGCAGCTCGCCAATCCCTTCGATCCCGGCGCGGTATTGGGTGAGCTTGATCGGATGAACACCCGTTCGACGACGACGGGCGTCTCGTTGCAGGCGACAAATTCCGATCAATTGTTCGGGCATACCAATAAATTCGTGCTCGGAGGCAGTTTCGATTCCAGCGTGACCCGCTTCTCGGCCAGCGCGGAACTGGGCACGATCGGTCCAAATTTTGTCGTCAGCGGCCGCGGAATATTTCTCGGGCGATCCGGCGATCCCGTATCGATCGGCCCGGTCGCGCTCCGCACCACCAATGAGTACAGCGGGCTTTATGCCCTCGACACATTCGACGTCACCAATGCATTCTCGATCACCGGGGGCGGTCGCTTCAATGCCGCGCGCATCGCGCTTGAAGATCAGATTGGCAGCGCCCTCAACGGCAATGAGGCCTTCAACCGTTTCAATCCGATCATCGGCGGCACGTACAAGATCGTCCCAGGTTTGACGGCCTATGCAGGCTACTCGGAAGCCAATCGCGCGCCGACCCCGCTGGAACTGAGCTGCGCCGATCCGGCGCGGCCCTGTACTATCGCTGCCTTCCTTGTCTCGGATCCGCCCCTGAAGCAGGTCGTCGCCCGCACCGTGGAAGCCGGCCTGCGCGGCACCAGCGAACTGAACATCGGCAGGCTCGGATGGAAGCTCGGGGTTTTCCGCACGAACAATACGGACGACATCCTCGCCATTCCAAGTCCGGTGTTGCAGGGATTTGGCTATTTCCAGAACGTGGGATCGACGCGCCGCCAGGGCATCGAGGCCGAAGTCACTCTTAGGTCGACTACCTTGCAGCTATACGCCAGCTATGCCCTTGTGGACGCGCGATTCCTTGACGCTTTGCAGGTCGGTTCCAATAGCCCGTTTGCCGATGTCAACGGCAACGTTCAGATCCTGCCCGGCAATCGAATCCCTGCAATCCCTCGCAATCGGATCAAGGCCGGCATCGATTATTCGGTCACCGACGCGTTCAAGGTTGGAGGAGATGCGCTGTTCGTCAGCAGTCAATACTTTGTCGGCGACGAATCCAATCAGGCGCAGAGGCTGCCTTCTTATGCAGTTTTCAACCTCCACGCCTCGTATCAGATCAACAAGACGTTCCAGATTTACGCGCGTACGGATAACATTTTCGACAACCGCTATGCGACCTATGGTACGTTTTTCGATACGGGTGCTGTCCCCAATTTCGCCAATGGCGGCGCGCCATTCACGGACGCACGTTCAGTGAGTCCGGCGCGGCCGCGCACTTTCTATGCGGGCCTGAAGGCAACGTTCTGAAATCGATGCCGTCCTCGAAAGTTAATCAGCAGGCCGATTACAGGTAAACACGAGTGCCGCGCGCACGCGGTCTCAAAGCCGCAAAATTTACACCCAAGCCTTCGGAGGTCTGGGCGGAGGTTGGGCTAGCCAAAGCGGCATGATCAGGCGCGGACGGCGACCGAACCCGCAGCCTCATCGCCGCCTGGCGCGGACCGATGGGCGAGTCAGACGAATCCTGCCATGGGCCCTCGGGAGAAACTGAGCGCCGTTGGCGCTCAGGAATTCCAGCATCGCTCGCGCAGGCGGCATCAGCACTTTATCCTTGCGGGAAAGCACAAACCATTGCCGGACCACGGGGAGGCCCTCGACATCGAGCGTCACCAGACGGCGCTCGTCGAGTTCGGTCGCCACGGTGTGGGCGGAGATGAAAGCAATTCCCAGACCGGCGATCACGGCCTGCTTGATGGTCTCGTTGCTGCTCATCGCCATGCCGATGTTCGGCCGAACGCCAGCAGTTTCGAACAGTTGCTCCATCAGGCCGCGCGTGCCGGAGCCGGGCTCCCGCATCAGAAATGTTTCGTTGGCAAGGTCGGCCAGTGCCAGCCGGGACTTCCGTGCAAGGCGATGCGCGGTCGGCGCGATGATGACGTGAGGATGATCGCCGATCAGGTGCACGTCCATGTCGATGCCCACCGGCGGACGGCCCATGATCGCGAAGTCCAGTTCATAGCCGCTTAGCGCCGCGCTGGTCTCCTGCCGGTTGCCGATCGTCAGCTTGATATCGATGTTCGGATGCAGTTTTGAAAATCCGGAGATCGCAAACGGCACAAAATATTTCGCGGTGCTCACCGCGCCGATTGAAATGCGACCTGCGGTTTTCCCCGCAATCATCTCCAGCGACGTCTCGCAGTCCGCAATCGCCGCTTCGACGCGTTCGCAAAGCGTTAGTACTTCCCGCCCGGCATCCGTCAGCAGCATGCCGTCGCCGGTGCGCTGGATCAGCGGCAGCCCCGCAAGCGCCTGTAAATTGCGAAGCTGAAGCGTGACCGCTGGCTGCGTGAGATGGAGTTGATTGGCCGCCGCCGTCACCGACCGGGTCTTTTGAACGGTTGCCAGCGCGCGCAACTGACGGATTGTTAGTTCCCGGACAAATCGGCTCACCATCGCGTCACCACTTATAAGGAAAACTTTGCCAAAGCCAAAGATAAGAAAATTTTACTAATTTGGCAAATCGCGCTGTTGTGGGCGGCGGGTCGCCCACCGGCGGACCGCGCTGGAATTGCCCCGAAGAGGGCGCGCTACAGGGGAACGGCCATGGAGGAGCGTGTGACGTTGCGTTCGCATCTCGATCGGTCGGCGTCGCAAACGCCGGATGGACCCGCGGTCACCGCAGTGATTGCCGCGATCGCAGCTTCGGCCATCGATCTTTCAGCTGTTATCGCCGACGGGCCGCTGGTCGGCATCACGGGAGAGAATGGCGGCGTCAATCCCGATGGCGATCAACAGAAGGATATCGATCTTGCAGCCGATGCGATGATGCGCCGCGCGCTGCGCACATGCCCGGTCGGGGCGATCTTGTCCGAAGAGCTGGCCGTACCGGAATTGCTCGATCCCAAGGCGCCGCTCTGCGTCGCGATCGACCCGCTCGATGGATCGGCAAACCTTGCGAACAATATCTCGGTCGGAACCATCTTTTCGATCCGTCCGCGCGGAAACGACATTCTCTCGACCTTCTTTGAGCCGGGCACGGCACAGTGCGCCGCGGGCTTCGTCGTCTACGGCCCGCAAACCACGCTCATTCTCGCGCTCGACGCCAGCGTCGATATCTTCATTCTCGACAGGCGCACCCATGAATTCATGTTGATCAAACAGGGCGCTCGGATTGCGCCCAACACGCTGGAATTTGCCATCAACGCGTCCAATCGCCGGCATTGGCACGGGCCTGTCCGCGCTTACATCGATGAGTGCCTCGCCGGCGCCAAGGGTGACCGCGGCGCCGACTTCAATATGCGATGGATCGGTTCGCTGGTTGCTGAGTCGCTTCGTATCCTGGTTCGCGGCGGCGTGTTTCTCTATCCGGCCGATGCTCGGCCCGGCTATCGCGAAGGACGTCTGCGCCTTTTGTATGAGGCGCATCCGATGGCGCTGGTGATGGAATGGGCCGGCGGCGCGGCGACGACAGGGCGCCGGCGCATTCTCGAGCTTTCGGCGAAATCGCCGCACCAGCGCGTGCCGCTGATCATGGGTTCGGCGCGCGGCGTTCGCGACGTCGTGGCTATTCACGAAGGCATTGAACCGATGTTCGACAACAGCGACGCTCCGCTTTTTGCGCGGCGCGGCCTGTTTCTGTGAAGCCGGATAACCAGATGTCGCGCAGTCATCCCATCATATCGATCACGGGTTCATCGGGCGCCGGCACGACGTCGGTGAAGAAGACGTTCGAGAATATCTTTCGTCGCGAAAAGGTCTCGGCGGCCTACATCGAGGGCGATGCGTTCCATCGCTACAACCGCGCCGAGATGCGGGACAAGATCATTGAGGAAGGCGAGCGCGGTAACAAGCACTTCAGCCACTTCAGTTCTGAAACAAATCTCTTCGAGGAGTTGGAGAAAGTATTTCGCGATTATGGCGAGGCTGGCTGCGGCACTACACGCCACTACGTCCACGATGACGAAGAAGCCAAGCTGTATGGCGCAGCGCCCGGGACCTTCACCGAATGGGGACCGCTGCCGGAAGGCTCCGATCTCCTGTTTTACGAGGGCCTTCACGGCGCTGTCGTGACCGACAAGGTCAATGTCGCCCAGCATGCCGATCTCAAGATAGGTGTGGTGCCGGTGATCAATCTCGAATGGATCCAGAAGCTGCATCGTGACCGCGGCGACCGCGGTTATTCGACCGAAGCCGTCACCGACACCATCCTGCGGCGGATGCCGGACTACGTGAATTACATCTGCCCGCAATTCGCCGAGACCGACATCAATTTTCAGCGCGTGCCGACGGTCGATACGTCGAACCCGTTCATCGCCCGCTGGATCCCGACGCCCGACGAATCGATGGTGGTGATCCGGCTGAAAAATCCACGCGGCATCGACTTCCCCTATCTGCTGTCCATGATTCCGAACAGCTTCATGTCGCGCGCCAATTCAATCGTGATTCATGGATCGAAGCTCGACCTCGCGATGCAACTCATCCTCACCCCGCTGATCCTGCAACTGATGGAACGCAAGAGGCGTACGATATGAATATTCAAGCCCCATCTCCCATTGCCAGTCGCATGGACGTCGCGCATGCGGAGATGTCGAATGCGATTCGCTTTCTCGCCATCGACGCAGTTGAGAAAGCGAAGTCCGGCCACCCGGGTATGCCGATGGGGATGGCCGATGTGGCGACAGTGCTATTTTCGCGTTTCCTCAAATTCGACGCGGCCGATCCGACGTGGCCGGATCGGGACCGGTTCGTTCTGTCTGCCGGTCACGGCTCGATGCTGCTGTATGCGCTGCTGTATCTGACGGGCTATGAGGGTGTGACGCTCGACGAACTCAAGGCCTTCAGACAGTGGGGGTCGAAAACGCCTGGCCATCCCGAATACGGGCATACGCCAGGCGTCGAAACAACGACAGGTCCGCTGGGGCAGGGCATCGCCACGGCGGTCGGCATGGCGCTTGCGGAGCGCCTGTTGAATGCTCGCTTCGGCAACGATTTTGTCGATCATTATACTTATGTGATCGCCGGCGATGGCTGCCTGATGGAAGGGCTCAGCCACGAAGCGATCTCGCTGGCTGGGCATCTCCGGCTCAACCGCCTGATCGTGCTGTTCGACGACAACGAAATCTCGATTGACGGGTCGACATCGCTGTCGTGTTCGGATGACCAGCTTGCGCGTTTCAAGGCATCGGGCTGGTCAGCCTGCCGCATCGACGGCCACGATCCCGAAGCGATCGCGGCATCGATCGAGCAGGCGAGACGCGGCGTCCGGCCTTCACTGATTGCGTGCCGCACCGTCATCGGTTTCGGCGCGCCGAACCGGCAGGGCACCGAAAAAGCGCATGGTGCGCCACTCGGTGCCGACGAGGTCGCGAAGACACGCGCCGCGCTCCATTGGCCGCATGGGCCTTTTCAGATCCCAGAGTCTGTTATCGAGCGATGGCGCAAGATCGGCGCGCGGGGACAGGGAGCCCGCCGAGCTTGGATCGACCGGACAAGGCATGTCAATTCTGCCCCACGCTCAGCCTTTCACGACGCGCTGAATCGAAATCTGCCCTCCGAATATGCCGGAGCGATGGCGCAGATACGCAATCGCTTTGGTGCCGAACGGCCAAATATCGCCACCCGGCAGGCGTCTCAGCTTGTGATCGACACGATCGCGGAAGCCTTGCCGAATTTGCTGGGCGGCTCGGCCGATCTGACGCACTCGAATCTCACGCGCGCCAAAACGCATCGGCCGGTACGGCACGATTTCTTCGAGGGTAGCTACATCCACTACGGTGTCCGCGAGCATGCCATGGCCGCCGCGATGAATGGCATCGCCTTGCACGGCGGGTTCATCCCCTACGGCGGCACATTTCTTACCTTTGCCGACTATAGCCGCCCCGCGATCAGGCTGGCGGCGTTGATGGGCATGCGCATCATCCATGTGATGACGCACGACTCGATCGGATTGGGTGAGGATGGTCCCACTCATCAGCCGGTCGAGCATCTTGCGTCACTGCGGGCGATTCCCAACCTGCTGCTGTTTCGCCCTGGCGATGCCGTCGAGACCGCCGAGGCCTGGGATTGCGCGCTGCAGGCACAGGCCAACCCCTCTGTGCTGTGCCTGTCGCGGCAAGCGCTTTCCACGTTCCGTGAAGTTACCGGCGACGCCAATCTGGTCGCGCTCGGTGCCTACGTGGTTGTCGAACCGGAGGGCGGCCGCGACGTCACTCTGATCGCAACGGGTTCCGAAGTGTCCATCGCCCTCGAGTCGGCGAAACTGCTCGCGGAAGACAGCGTCCGCGCCGCGGTTGTCTCGGCTCCGTGTTTCGACCTGTTTCGCCAGCAGTCACAGGAATACCGGGCAGAAGTGCTCGGCAGTGGTCCGCGAGTTGGTGTCGAGGCCGCGATCGAGGGCGACTGGTCGCGCTGGCTTGGCGACGGCGGCGAATTCGTCGGGATGACCGGCTTCGGTGCATCCGCTCCGGCAGAGATGCTCTATCGCGAATTCGGCATCACCCCGGAAGCCGTCGCAACAGCGGCCATGCGTTGCATCGCCCGGTCAAGGATAATGGCGTGCAGCTGTGACGCTTTGCACAACGCAAACGGTTGAACGGAGGTTCCTATGGCGCGAATTACAATGAGGCAATTGCTCGACCACGCCGCCGAGCACGGCTACGGCGTACCGGCATTCAACATCAATAACATGGAGCAGGGGCTTGCCATTATGGAAGCCGCCACCGCGGTCGATGCGCCGGTGATCATTCAGGCATCGCGCGGTGCGCGCAGTTACGCCAACGACATCATGCTGTCCAAGATGATCGAAGCGCTGGAGGAGATGTATCCGCAGATTCCGCTCTGCATGCATCAGGATCACGGTAACGAGGAAGCGACCTGCGCCACCGCGCTTCAATACGGCTTCACCTCGGTGATGATGGACGGTTCGCTGAAGGCCGACGCCAAGACCGCGGCAGATTACGAGTACAATGTCGATATCACGCGGCGCGTCGTCGAGATGGCGCATTGGATCGGCGCGTCGGTGGAGGGCGAACTCGGTGTGCTTGGCTCGCTCGAACATGGCGGCGGCGAGCAGGAGGACGGTCACGGCGTCGAAGGCAAGGTCAGCCACGATCAGTTGCTGACTGATCCGGAACAGGCGGTTGACTTCGTTCGCGCCACCAGGGTCGATGCGCTGGCGATCGCGATGGGGACCTCGCACGGCGCCTACAAATTTTCCCGAAAGCCGGACGGCGATATTCTCGCCATGCATGTGGTTGAGGAAATCCACCGCCGGCTGCCGAACACGCATCTGGTGATGCATGGTTCGTCGTCGGTGCCGCAGCCGCTGCAAGACATCTTCAACGCATTTGGCGGCGAGATGCCGCAGACCTGGGGCGTTCCAGTCGAGGAAATCGCCCGCGGTATCAAGCATGGAGTCCGCAAGGTGAATATCGATACCGACTGTCGGTTGGCGATGACCGCGGCGTTCCGCAAGGTCGCCGCGCAAACCCGCAGCGAATTCGATCCGCGTAAATTCCTGAAACCCGCGATGGACGCGATGCGCGATCTTTGCCGCGAGCGCTTCGAGCAATTCGGCACCGCGGGCCATGGTTCAAAGATCAAAGTGATCCCGCTGGCAGAAATGGCGAAACGCTATCGCTCGGGCGCGCTCGATCCGCGTATCGGCGAGATGGCGGCGGCCGAATGACTTGGAAGCCTTTGGATCGAACCAACCGCACCGGACAATTTAACTTCAAGGAGACCAATATGAACCAGCACTCCATCACCGTTCGCGGCAAGGATCGCTATAAATCCGGCGTCATGGAATACAAGAAGATGGGCTATTGGGAGCCCGATTACGTGCCAAAGGACACCGACATAATCGCGCTGTTCCGTGTCACGCCGCAGGAGGGTGTCGATCCGATCGAGGCCTCTGCCGCAGTGGCTGGCGAGTCGTCGACCGCGACCTGGACCGTGGTGTGGACCGACCGCTTGACCGCAGCCGAAAAATACCGCGCGAAATGCTACCGCGTCGATCCGGTACCGAATTCGCCGGGGCAGTATTTCGCATACATCGCCTATGATCTCGATCTGTTCGAGAACGGATCGATCGCCAATCTCTCGGCCTCGATTATCGGCAACGTGTTCGGCTTCAAGCCGCTGAAGGCGTTGCGGCTTGAAGACATGCGGCTGCCGGTGGCCTATGTGAAGACCTTTCAGGGCCCGGCAACGGGAATCGTGGTCGAGCGCGAACGCATGGACAAGTTCGGCCGCCCATTGCTCGGCGCGACGGTGAAGCCCAAACTTGGCCTGTCGGGCCGCAATTACGGCCGCGTGGTCTATGAGGCGTTGAAGGGTGGGCTCGATTTCACCAAGGATGATGAAAACATCAATTCGCAGCCGTTCATGCATTGGCGCGAGCGCTTCCTCTATTGCATGGAGGCCGTCAACAAGGCGCAAGCTGCGTCCGGCGAGATCAAGGGCACGTATCTCAACGTTACCGCTGGTACCATGGAGGACATGTATGAGCGCGCCGAATTCGCCAAGGAGCTCGGCTCGGTCATCATCATGATCGATCTGGTGATCGGCTACACTGCGATCCAGTCGATGGCGAAATGGGCGCGGCGCAACGACATGATCCTGCATCTGCACAGGGCAGGGCATTCCACCTATACGCGGCAGCGCAGCCACGGTGTCTCGTTTCGTGTCATCGCGAAATGGATGCGGCTCGCAGGCGTCGATCACATCCATGCCGGTACCGTGGTCGGCAAGCTCGAAGGCGATCCAGCGACCACGCGCGGCTATTATGACATCTGCCGCGAGGACTTCAATCGGATGCAGCTCGAACACGGCGTGTTCTTCGATCAGAACTGGGCGAGCCTTAACAAACTGATGCC
>Ga0209217_1000461_pt1 | contig 11208 bp, 9 predicted proteins | sample JacPinW_OM3H0_M2_FD_187957 | JGI IMG/M metagenome (GOLD analysis project Ga0209217, IMG submission 187957) | Forest soil microbial communities from Algoma, Ontario, Canada - Jack Pine, Ontario site 1_JW_OM3H0_M2 (SPAdes) (version 2) | ecosystem: Environmental > Terrestrial > Soil > Boreal...
CGGGCCCGGGCCGAGCATCAAGGTGGCCGCCTCTCGGCCGAGGAATTGCGCCGCGTCGAGGACGCGGCGATTCGCGGTGTCGTGCGGATGCAGGACGAGATCGGGCTCAAGGGGGTGACCGACGGCGAGTTCCGCCGCGGCTCCTGGCATATGGATTTCCTCTACCAGATCGGCGGGGTGGCGAAGACTGACCAGACCTTGCGCATCCAGTTCAAGAACGAGGCGGGGCCGGTCGAAGCCGCCCTCGGAGCGTTTCGCATCGGCCGCCGGTTCAGCCTCGAGAAGACGATCTTCGCCGAGGATTTCGCCTATCTGAAATCGGTGGCACCGGCCGGAACCGTCGCCAAGCTGACGATCCCCTCACCCTCGATGCTGCATTACCGCGGCGGCCGGGCGGTGATCGACCAGACCGCCTATCCCGAGATGGATGCCTTCTGGCACGACCTCGCGGAAGTGTATCGCAAGGAGATCGCCGGCCTCGCGGCGCTCGGCTGCACCTATCTGCAGCTCGACGACACCAGCCTCGCCTATCTCAACGACCCGGCCCAGCGCGCCTATGTGACGAGCATCGGCGGCGACGGCGAGCAGCAGCATCTGACCAATATCCGCCTGATCAATGCCGCACTCGCCGGCAAGCCCGAGGGCATGACCGTGTGCACCCATATGTGCCGCGGCAATTTCCGCTCGTCCTGGGTGGCCGAGGGCGGTTACGACCATGTCGCCGAGGCCTTGTTCGGCGAGCTCGCGGTCGACGGCTTCTTCTTGGAATACGACGATGCGCGCTCGGGCGGCTTCGAGCCATTGCGGTTCGTGCCGCGCGGGAAGAAACGGGTGGTCTTGGGCCTCGTCACCAGCAAGCGGCCGGCGCTCGAAAGCGAGGACGAGCTGAAGCGCAGCATCGACGAGGCAGCGAGATACGTGCCGCTCGAGCAGCTGTGCCTCAGTCCGCAATGCGGATTCTCGTCGACCGTCGACGGCAACGCGTTGACCCGGGAGGAGCAGGTCGCCAAGCTTCGTCTTGTTGTGGAGACAGCGCGCGAAGTGTGGGGCTGACATGCTTCATTGGCTCTGGGTCATCATTATCGGGTTTCTGGCGGGCTTAATCGCCAGGTGGTTCGTCCCCGGACCGCATGGGTTCATCGTGACCACCCTGCTCGGCATCGTCGGCGCGATTTTCGCCACCTGGCTCGGGCAACAAATCGGCTGGTACGGGCCGGGTCAAGGTGCTGGCTTTATCGGCGCCATCGTCGGCGCGGTGATCATTCTGGCGGTCTATCGAGCCTTCTTCGGCGGGCCGACCTGACGGCCCCATCACGCAGGAACGCGCCGGCAATCCTCCGCCTCGGTCGACCAGGCTTCGGACATATGGCGGGCCCGCAGCAGATTGGCCGGCGTCACCACCTCGCGGGTCGCTCCCCAGGCAACGCATTCCCGGGCGATCAGCAGGGTATCGGGGAAATGCGCGCGAACCTGGTCGAGGTCATGCAGGACCGCGGCGACCGTCCGGCGTTCCCTGTGCCAGCTCTCGACCAGGTGCAGGAGATCCTCGCTGGTCCGCCAATCGACCGCCGCAAACGGCTCGTCGAGCAGGATCAGCTCGGCATCCTGGACAATCAGCCGAGCGAAGAGAACGCGCTGGAACTGACCGGCTGAGAGGGTCTCGATCGGCCGGCGCTCGAACCCCTCGAGACCGACGGCAGTGAGCGCTTTGCGTGCCTTTTCGCCCATCGCTTCGGTTACCGCACCGGCCCAGCCGATCTGCCGCCAATGTCCGAGCAGCACGGTATCGAGAACAGAGATCGGAAACCGTCTTTCGATCTCGGCATGCTGCGGCAGATACGCGATACCGCCGCGGTCGAGCTCGGCGCGTTCGATCCTACCCTCGGCCGGCCGCATCCGACCGACGATGCCTTTCAACAGCGTGCTCTTTCCCGCCCCGTTGGGGCCAACGATCGCGGTCAGCGAGCCGTACGCCAGCACTCCGCTCAAGTGATGGACCGCGGGGTGACGCTCATAGGTCAAGGTGAGGTCGCGGAAAACGACAGCGCCTTCGGCGGCGGTGCTCATGACAGCGCCCACCAGATCGCAAGCCAGAGCATGCATGATGCGATCGCCGCCCAGACCAGCCGCTCGACGACGCTTTGCTCGAAGAGGCCACGTTGCAGAAAAACCCGAACCGGGCGAAAGCTCAGTCCGACAGTCACGCTTGCCGTTGCCCGATGCGGCAGGCGGGGCACAGCCCGCGGGCCTCGATGACCTGCCGCTCGACGGCAAAACCCCGCCCTTCGCCCAGGCGACGCAGGCTCCTCACGATTTCGGCGTCGCGGATCTCCTCGGTGGCACCGCAGTCTTCGCAGATCATGAATTGGCTCTCGTGCGAATGCTCGACGTCGCCGCACGCGACAAAGGCGTTGGTGGTCTCGATCTTATGAATAAGCTTGTGGGCGAGCAGAAAATCGAGCGCGCGGTAGACCGTCGGCGGGCCGAGCTTGCCGCGCTCTTGTTCGAGCTGCGCGAGCAGTGCATAGGCTCTTGTCGGCTGGTCGGCTTGTAAGATCAGCTCGAGAACCCGCCGGCGTACCGGCGTCATCCGGGCGCCGCGCAACGCGCAGATCCGCTGCGCGCGTACAAGCGCGGTTTCGGTTTGCTCAGGCGTCACGCGCGGTGCTCTCCGGAAGAGGAGGTAATGTTATAGCCTAACGGACCGGCCGCAGCCAGACAGGGACGCCGGCGGCGCCATCGTCGCACCGGCGGCTAATCCGCGGCGATGGCGCGGCGACGCGGCTTGCTGCGGCCGTTGGCGAAACGGTCGAGAAGTCGAACGGCGACGCGCGGGCTGACGAAATGCGAAACGTCGCCGCCGAGAGCGCCGATCTCCTTGACGAAACGCGACGAGATGAACTGGAAGCGGTCGGAGGCCATCAAAAAGACGGTCTCGATCTCGGGGTTGAGCCGGGCATTCATGCCGGCCATCTGGAACTCGTATTCGAAATCAGAGACCGCGCGCAGCCCGCGGATGACCACGTTCGCCCCAACCGATTGGGCGAAGTTCACCAAGAGGGTGTCAAAGGCGCGCACCTCGACGCGCTCGGCGTCGCCGTTCTCGAGATGGGCGACCTCGTCGCGGACAATCTCGACCCGCTCGTCGGTTGCGAACAACGGGCCTTTCCCGTCGTTGCGGGCGACGCCGATGACCAACCGGTCGACAATCCTGACCGCCCGCCGGATGATATCCGCATGCCCGTTGGTGATCGGGTCGAACGTGCCGGGGTAGATGCCGATGCGCGGCTGGGTCATGGGTCCCCCTCGTTGGCTTGCTGGTCTTCCGTCGGAGTGTCTGAATCGTTGGCCTCTCCGTTCTCCTCGGAGACCTCCGGCAGTCGTGCCACCGAGACCACCCGCTCACCCTCGCCGACCTTGAAGATCACCACTCCCTGGCTGCGTCGGCGGGCGATGCGGATGCCGTGGACCGGGCAGCGGATCACCATCCCGCCATCGGTCACCAGCATGACCTGGTCATTGTGGCCGACCGGGAAGACGGCGACGACCGCATCGTTCGGCCGTCTCCACACCATGTTGTCGATGCCCTGGCCGCCACGCCCGGTGATGCGATACTCATAGGCCGAGGTGCGCACGCCAAAGCCGTTCTCGGTGACGCTCAGCAGGAATTCCTCCTGCTCCGCGAGGTAGGCGTAGCGCTCTTCGGAGATTGCGACCTCCGGCACCTCGTCGCTGTCCTCGGGTTCGACCGGCAATTCGGCATCTGCGTCGCTTTCCTCGTCCGTCAGCCTGCGCCGCTTGGCGGACAGACTTAAATAAGCAGCGCACTCTGCGGGCGTGGTATCTACGTGCCTCAGGATAGACATCGAGATGACCCGATCGTCGCCGAGCAGGCGGATGCCGCGCACGCCGACCGACGACCGGCCAGTGAAGACGCGCACATCGCTGACCGAAGAGCGTATCGCCTTGCTCTTGTCCGGATCTTTTTCGGTGGAGCTCATGGCAATCTTGCGGGCAGTCTTCCGGGTCGCCAGCAGCACGTCGTTCGCCTCGGTGCAGGTTGCAACCGCGATCAGCCGGTCGTCAGCGTCCTCGCCCTCGAATTTCATCGCAATTTTGCCGTTGGCGCGGACATCACCGAAATCCGACAGCGCATTGCGACGGACATAGCCGTTAGCGGTCGCAAACATCACGGTCAGGTCCGCCCAGCTCTCCTCGTCCTCCGGCAATGGCATTACCGTCGAAATCGTCTCGCCCGGCGCAAGGTTCGGCAGCAAATTCACCATCGGTCGGCCGCGCGACTGCGGCGTGCCGAGTGGCAAGCGATAGACCTTGAGCTTGTAGACCCGCCCCGAGGAGGTGAAGAACAGCACCGGCGCGAGGGTCGAGGCGACAAAAACCTCGCTGAGGAAATCCTCCTCGCGGATCGCCATCCCGGCGCGGCCGCGGCCGCCACGGCGCTGCGCGCGATAGGTCGACAGCGGCACCCGCTTGATGTAGCCGGCGTGGCTCACGGTCACGACCATGCCCTCACGCTGGATCAGCGCCTCGATATCGGCTTCGAACTCGACATCTTCGATCGCGGTCCGCCTCGGGGTCGCAAACCGCTCCTTGATCGCCAGCAGCTCGCTGCGGAGCACCTCGATCAAGCGCGCACGTGAACTCAGGATTTCGAGATAGCCGGCGATCTCGCTGATGAGACCGCGCAGCTCTTCGGCGATCTTGTCGCGCTCAAGCCCGGTCAGGCGCTGCAATCGCAAATCGAGGATCGCGCGCGCCTGTTCATCCGACAGGCGGTAGTTGCCGTCGTCAGTAACCGAGTGGCCGGGCTCCCCGACGAGCGCCACCAGTGGCGCGACATCTGCGGCGGGCCAAGCGCGGCCGACGAGACCCGCCCTGGCGGTCGCCGGGTCGGGCGCATTGCGGATCAGCGCAATGATCTCGTCGAGATTGGCGACCGCGATCAGCAGCCCGAGCAGAGTATGCGCCCGCTCCCGCGCCTTGCCGAGCAGATGGCTCGTGCGCCGTGTGATCACCTCCTCGCGGAAAGCGACAAAGGCGGCGATGATATCGCGTAGGGTCAGCAGCTCGGGCCGCCCGCCGTTCAGCGCCAGCATGTTGACGCCAAAGCTCGTCTGCAGCGCCGTGTGGCGGTAGAGCTGGTTGAGGACGATGTCCGGCTCGGCGTCGCGCTTGATTTCGATGACGATGCGCAGCCCTTCGCGGTCGCTCTCGTCGCGCAGCTCGGAGATGCCTTCGATCACCTTTTCCCGCACGGTCTCGGCGATGCGCTCGATCAGCTTCGATTTGTTGACCTGATAGGGGATCTCGGTGACGACGATCGCATCGCGGTCCTTGCGCACCTCCTCGACATGGCTCTTGGCCCGCAGAATGATCGCGCCGCGCCCGGTCTTGAAGCCGGCATGCGTCCCGGCGCGGCCCATGATGATGCCACCGGTCGGGAAATCCGGCGCCGGAACGTATTCCATCAGCTCTTCGACGGTGATCGCACCGTTGTCGAGATAGGCGCAGCACGCGTCGATCACCTCGCCCAGATTATGCGGCGGGATGTTGGTCGCCATGCCGACCGCGATGCCCTGGGCGCCGTTGACCAAGAGGTTCGGGAAACCTGCCGGCAGAACCTTGGGCTCGCGCTCGGTGTCGTCATAGTTGGGCTGAAAGTCGACCGTATCGTTGTCGAGATCGTCGAGCAGCGAATCGGCGACGCGCGCCAGCCGCGCTTCCGTGTAGCGGTAGGCCGCCGGCGGATCACCGTCCATCGACCCGAAATTGCCCTGACCGTCGATCAGCGGCAGGCGCATCGCGAAGTCCTGAGCCATGCGCACCATCGCGTCATAGATCGCGAGCTCGCCGTGTGGGTGGTATTTACCGATTACGTCGCCGACGATGCGGGCAGACTTGCGGTAGCCGCGGTTCCACTCGTTGCCGTTGACCTTCATCGAGTAGAGGATGCGGCGATGGACCGGCTTCAGCCCGTCGCGGACATCGGGAAGCGCCCGCGCGACGATTACGCTCATCGCGTAATCGAGGTACGAGCGCTTCATCTCGTCTTCGATCGTAACGGAGGTGACGTCGGGAGCGGAGGGTGGTGCGGAAGTGACTGCCAAGGCTGCTCTATAAGAAAGAAAATCGCGGCCGCACCTCGGGGCGCCGCCGCGATCTCTATATGGTCATTTCTCTGAAATATTACCGCTTTTCGCGGGTGCGAACAAACGATTTGCCCGCCGAAGCACCTCCTCCCGCCGGTGATCTGAGCGAGCGCGAATGTTTCCGCTCAGATCCGGACGAGCTGGGTTTCAATCAACGGCCGCTTACCGAAGCGCTCATTGATGACACGGCGCAGAGTGCGCCGGATCACATCACGTATCGTATCGTCGTCGCGGCGCGCGTCGGCCGGTAGGGCATCGACGGCGCGCTCGACAGCGTCACGAAATAGCGGCGTGGCTGTGGTTGCTGCTGCCTCCTCGACCAAACCGATCATACTGATCGCAGGCGGTGCAGCGAGGCGGCCCTGCCGGTCGAGAACTACCGTGGCGACGGCACTGCCGTTCAAGGTGACGCGGCGCCGGTCCTTAAGCGCAGCACCGCCAAGCGGCAAAAGACCCTTGCCGTCGCTCGCCAGTCGGCCGACAGGCACCTCGTCGACGATGGCGGCGCCGCTCGGGGTCAACCGAACCATATCGCCGTTCTGGATGATCAGCGGCTGCGGAACTTGGCACTCCTCAGCCAGGCGGGCGTGGGCGATCAGATGGCGGGCTTCGCCATGGACCGGGATCGCCACCCGCGGGCGCACCATCTGGTACATCCGCACGAGCTCGTCGCGCGCCGGATGGCCGGAGACGTGGACGAAGTGATCCTCCTCGGTGACGATCTCGATCCCGAGCCGGACCAACGCGTTCTGCAGTCGATTTATCGACTTCTCGTTGCCGGGAATGATGCGCGACGAGAAGATCACCACATCGCCCGTCTCGAGCACGATGTTGGGATGATCCTCGCGGGCGATCCTGGCGAGTGCCGAGCGCGGCTCGCCCTGACTGCCCGTGCAGATCAGCACGATCTTGTCGCGCGGAATGTAGCCCGCCTCATCCTCGGTTAGAAACCGCGGCAGATCGGCGAGATAGCCGTTCTCGCGGGCGGCCTTGTCGATCCGCCACAGCGACCGTCCGACGAGCGCCACGTCGCGGTCATGGGCGGCGGCGGCGCGCGCGATCGTTTCGAGGCGCGCCACGTTGGAAGCAAAGCAGGCGACAGCGACCCGTGCATCGTAGCGGCCGACGAGATCGATCAGCGATCGGCGCAGAGCTGCCTCCGAGCCCGAGGTGCCCGGCCGCAATGCGTTTGTCGAGTCGCCGATCATTGCCAGCACGCCCTCATCGCCGAGCCGGCGCAGGGCCGCTTCATCCGAAGTCGGGCCGATCAGGGGATCTGGATCAAACTTCCAATCCCCGGTATGCAGCACCGTCCCGACCGGTGTGCGCAATGCCACTGCATTGGGTTCGGGGATCGAATGGGTGAGCGTCACCAGTTCGAGGTCGAACGGGCCGATCGTGAAGCGGCCCGACATCGGCACGACATTGATCTTGACCTTGTCGGCAATCCCGGCCTCGACGAGCTTTGCGCGCAGCAGTGAGGCGGTAAATGGGGTCGCCCACACCGGGCAACGCAGCTGCGTCCACAAGTAGGGAATAGCCCCGATGTGGTCCTCATGCGCGTGCGTCGCCACGATCCCAAGCAGCCGGTCGCGGCGTTCGACGATGAACGCCGGGTCGGGCATGACGACCTCGAGCCCCGGTTGCGAATCATCTCCGAAGGTGACGCCGCAATCGAGAATGAGCCAGTCCCCGGCGTAACCATAGAGGTTCAGGTTCATCCCAATCTCGCCCGCACCGCCAAGCGAGACGAAGAACAGCGCGCTCGGGTCATTGTCCGCGGAACGGGCCCCCGATCGGTGGAGGAGATCTTTCATTTGCTACTGTTTTGTTGATAGATCAGCCGAAGCCCCCACAAGGTCAGATCAGGGTCGATACGGTTGATGATCGGGGTCACGCCGTCGAACAAAGGTGCCAGACCGCCAGTGGATACAACATCCATCGGGGAGCCGAATTCCCGTTTGATGCGGTCGACGAGACCTTCGACGAGGCCGACATAGCCCCAGAAGATGCCGGACTGCATGCACGCTACGGTGCTGGTGCCGATCACCTTCTCGGTCCGGGCGATCGGCACGCTGGGTAGCTTCGCCGCCGCCATGGCGAGCGCCTGCAGTGATAGGTTTATGCCGGGCGCAATCACCCCGCCGCGGTAATTACCATCAGCGTCAACTACGTCAAAGGTGGTCGCGGTGCCGAAATCGACGACAATCAGCGGTCCCCTGTACCGGTCGTGGGCCGCCACAGTATTGACCAGACGATCGGCGCCGACCTCCTCTGGCCGGTCGACGAGCGACCGCGCACCAATCACCACACCGGGCTCGCCGACGACAAGAGGATCTCTGCGGCAATACTCGCGGCACAGCCGGCGGAGGTTGAAATTCGCCTCGGGCACGACGCTGGCGATGATCGCGCCATCAATCTGCTGCCGCGACAAACTCTGAAGCCCGAGAAGATGATCGAGCCACACCACATACTCGTCGGCTGTGCGGCGCGCGTCCGTGGCGGCGCGCCACGCCCCGGTCAAGTGAGCTCCATCCCACACGGCGAACACCGTGTTTGTATTGTTGGCATTGATCGCAAGCAGCATGTGGTCTCGTCAGCGGTTCGCCGGGAATATTTCGCCAGCCGAGATGCGCCGGATCTCGCCCGCGACTTCGAGACCCAACGCGCCGTGCTGATCTATGTCGAGGAACCGGCCGTGCAAGGTAGCGGCCTCCAGCCGCACCCGGATCGGCTCGCCGGGAGGCATCGCCTTAGCGAGCCAAGCCGTGCGTATCGGCGCGAAGCCGTCCTCGCGCCAGCGCCGCACCCAAGTGTGGAAATTTCGGGCGAACTCTTCGAGTGCCGCCGCCGGCGAGATAGGCCGCAGACCCTGTTCGGCGATCGACGTCGCCGGAAACTCAGTGTCTTGCGGCGAAGAGATAAGATTGATCCCGACGCCGAGGATGACAAACTCCGGGATCTCGCCCTCGCCCAGCTCAGATTCGAGCAGGATCCCGGCGATCTTGCGGCCGTGGACCAGCACGTCGTTCGGCCATTTGTGAGACACCCCCTCGAGCCGCTTGCTGGTCGAGCCAAGCGTGTCGCCGACCGCCAACGCCGCGACAAAGCCGAGCTGTGCCGCCCGACTTGCAGGGCAACCGGGGTGCAAGATCAGCGAAGCGTAGAGATTGCCGCGCGGTGACGCCCAGGCATGTCCGCGCCGCCCGCGGCCGGCGGTCTGCTCGAGCGCCCACACCAGCGTGCCCTCTTCCGCAGCGGCGCGCGCAAGCCGCTTTGCCTCGTCGTTGGTGCTCTCGACCGTGTCATAGCGGATCAGTCGATAGGCCGGAGGGAGCCTCGGCTGCAGATCACTCATCGGACAAAGAGCGCGGAAGCCGCGGCCTCCGCGCCCGCGACGATCGGTCCCGGGAACAAGAAAAAGAACAAGGTGATGACTGCAGTAACGAACACCACACCCTTGAGCTCGGTGGTGATCGGGCGGTCAAATGCGCCAACGGGCTCGTCGAAGTACATCACCTTGACGACCCGAAGATAATAAAAGGCCGAGACGACGCTGGTAACGACGCCGATGACCGCGAGCCCGGCGAGCTGCGCATTGATCGCCGCGAGAAACACGTAGAGCTTGGCGAAGAAACCTGCAGTCGGCGGGACGCCGCTGAGCGCGAACATGAAGATCGCCAGCGCAAGGGCGAGACCCGGCTGAGACTGCGACAGCCCGGCGAGATCCGAGATGCCCTCAAGCATCCGCCCTCTCCGACGCATGCACAATATCACCGCCCAACTGCCCACGGTCATAAAGAGATAGATCGCCAGATAGACCAGCACGCCGCGAACTCCATCGGCCGTGCCTGCGGCTAGTCCGATCAGCGCGTAGCCGACATGACCGATCGAGCTATAGGCCATCAGCCGCTTGATGTTCTGCTGGGCGATTGCAGCGACTGCGCCGAGCACCATCGACGCGATCGACAGAAAGATGATGACTTGGCGCCACTCGCCGATCAACGGACCGAACGGCGCGATCATGAAGCGAATGAAGAGAGCGAGTGCCGCCAGCTTGGGTGCCACGGCGAAGAATGCGCTGACCGGGGTCGGCGCGCCCTCATAGACATCAGGCGTCCACATGTGGAAGGGCACCGCCGAGACCTTGAAGGCTAGCCCAACGATGACGAAGACGAGACCAATCAAGATCCCGGTGTCGACCGGTGCGCCGCCGGTCAACAGCCTGGTCAGATCGTCAAAGGCGGTCGTGCCGGCAAAGCCATATATCAGCGAGGCACCGTAGAGCAGCATGCCCGAGGAGAGCGCGCCCAGGACAAAATACTTGAGCCCGGCCTCGCTCGACCGGACCGAGTCGCGGTTGAAGCTGGCGACGACGTAAAGTGCCAGATTTTGCAGCTCGAGGCCGACATAAAGGGTGATCAGGTCGTTGGCCGAGATCATCACCATCATGCCGGTCGTCGCCAACAGCACGAGGACCGGGAATTCGAACCGCGCGATCCCGTGCTCCTCGTTGTAGCGCATGCTCATCAGGATCGTGACGGCTGAGCCGATCAGCACCAGCGCCTTCGCGAATAGGGCGAAGGCATCGGTGACGAACATCCCGTAAAACCCGACGCGCCGCTCGTCCCCGCCGAACTCGGTGATCATGAAAACGAGGATCAGAACGCCGATGGCGAGCCAGGAGATGAGCCGCGCCGAGCCTTCGCCGCGCCATGCCCCGAGGATGAGGAGCGCCATCGCGGCAGCGGCGAGGACCGCCTCCGGCAGCGCCGGCCAGAGGTCAGGTAGGGCGAGGCTCGGTGTCACTTAAGGGAGGCTTGCGCGGCGCAGGCCCGCGGCGTCGGTGGCGGCGGTCACCTGCCGCACGAGGTGGTCGACCGAGACCTGGATCGGCCGCAGAAACGAGCTGGGATAAAGGCCCATCCACAGCACGAGAACCAAGAGCGGAGCGAACACCATCTTTTCGCGCGGGCTCAGATCAAGGATGCCGCGCAGATCGGCACGGGTGATCGTGCCGAAAATGACACGACGATAG
>Ga0209217_1000462_pt1 | contig 11206 bp, 6 predicted proteins | sample JacPinW_OM3H0_M2_FD_187957 | JGI IMG/M metagenome (GOLD analysis project Ga0209217, IMG submission 187957) | Forest soil microbial communities from Algoma, Ontario, Canada - Jack Pine, Ontario site 1_JW_OM3H0_M2 (SPAdes) (version 2) | ecosystem: Environmental > Terrestrial > Soil > Boreal...
TGCTGATCGCACCCGTCTCCACTGGAATTCCCTGCTAACAGGGAATTTTACAGGGAATTTTGCGATTCTGGGGCTTAGAGACACGATTTAGTAGCAAGAAATCACTGCGCTACAGCCACTTCTCGAGCAATTCCCTAAGCAAATTAACAGGGAAGATATTTCGGGGAACAGGGAAATTTTGGCCGGTAACAGGGAATTTTCACCTGCAATCATCCCCGGGCGAGTCTTTCCGCAACTTCGGAACTTCCACCGAGCATCAGAAGCTCGGTCAACGAGAGCCGAGAAGGTCTCAGCCAAGGATCGATCGATATAGGTCCAAATAGTCGGCTGCCACAGGCAGAGCACTTCGCTCTAGTCGCTTTCGAGCACGTTTTTTCCGGCAAACTAAGACGGATCCCGACGGCAACTATCCAGATGGGACGTATACGGGACGAAGCGCAATGAGAGCCTCGCTCACACTGTGAAAAATGCGATTCGGACCTAGCGATTTGTCAATTCCAAATTGCGTGACGGCCTTCTGAGCCTGCACAGATTCAAGGCGAGCAATGGCGAAATCAACACCATCCAAATGACATCTGTGAATGAGGTCGTTCAGAACCTGAGCAGCGGTAAAGTCGATCTCGAGAATGCCCGTTGCCTCAAGTACGATCAGGCGAACCTTGTGGGTCTGCAATGCGTTCAGGACGTCCTGCCGAAAATGATTGGCATTGAGAAATGACAGTGGCGCCTGAAACCCGGCAACGATGACGCCCGGCTCGGTCTCGCCCGGAACATGCGGGCTCGCCGGCCACCAAATGGACGTGCCGGGAAAACGCTCAAAGATGAGGAGCCGCGCCCGCGTTGTGCTCCATATGCCGTGCAGGAGGGAAAGCGTAATACCAATTCCGACACCCTGCTCGATCGGCAGAAGAATGATGGCGGCGGCAGTCGAGACGATCAGCAGGAATTCGCCGAACGACTGCCGATAGATCGCGACAATCTGCTGAACACGGACAATCCTTAGCGCGACGAACAGCAGCACCCCGCCGAGCGCCGCGTCGGGAATATGCTGCAAAAGCGTTGCCCCGAATATCAGCAACGCAAGAACGATAGCGACTGCAACAAGGCCAGCTAGTTGCGACCGTCCACCGGTCTCGTACACAATGGCTGTGCGGGGCGGACTGGCATTCACCGGAAACGCGCCGAAAAATCCCGCTAGGATGCTGCCCGTGCCGACGCCAATAAAGTCTCGATCTACATCAGGTAGTTCGTTGGCGTCGGATAGAAACGATCTAGTCGTAGCTGCTGTTTGAACCATGACGACGGTCGCGATGATGAGGCTGAGCGGCACCAGGCGCACCAATCGGCTGACTGTCACATCAGGAACGGCGAGTGTCGGCAAGCCGACGGAAATAGCCCCGAGAACCGAGACGCCGCGGCTTTCAAGGCCCATCAGGACAACTGCCCCGCTCGCCACTATGAGCCCGATCAACGCGCCGGGAATCCGCGCATCTGCCTTTTCCGACGCAGCGATGATCGCCAGAACGCTCAAGCCGATGACAAGCGTAAACGGATTCGCATGTGCAAGATTTAGAACCAACGCCAACAGCCTCCCCAGCATTGGGCCCGATGGTGCTGGCAATCCTAGAATGGCCGGCAATTGGGAAATGAGAATGTGGGCTGAGATGCCTGCGAGAAAACCGGTTGTCACGGGGATCGACAGGAGGTCGGCGATCCAGCCGAGACGGAAAATTCCGCCAGCGACGAGAAGGAGACCAACCATGACCGCCAGCGCGGCAGCGAGAACCGCATAATCCGGCGATCCCAACATGGCTAGGAGCGCGAGACCCCCGGCAAAGATTGGCGTGATTGTCGAATCCGCGCCGCAAGACAAGAAGCGGTTGCTTCCAAAGACGACGAACGCGAGCGATCCTCCCAAGAATGCGAAAAAACCAATCAGTGGGGTAAATCCGCCCAACCGCGCCGTGGCCATTTGCTCCGGGATAACGATCGCTGCGAGCGTTAGCCCGGCGACCAGATCTCGTGTCAGGAACGCCGAACGATAGGATGCGAACGAGCGGAATACCGGCCAAGTCGCAGTTTTGCCCACAAAGCCTGCATTGGACGGGCTTGATTTGTTTGCCATTCGGATCTTTGCAACGCGGCCAAAGAATTGATTGAACAAGTGTCAGTCCAAGTGCGAACAAGGAACAACAGATAGTAGCCGCTCGTTGCTGGCTGCGCACAAGCCGAGCTACAACGAATAACCTGATATTCGACGGCGGCCAGAATAATTCTAGGCCTTCGGGGTCGAAAGAAGCAAACGCGATTTGAAATTTGCGACGTCTATTTGGCGCTAACGATTGTCATGCAAATTGCGGTGATTTCACTCGCCCACGCACAACCCGTGGCGGCATATTTCATCAAGTATGGTGTTCATTCTACTCTTTTACCGAGCTCAGAGCCCTTCCGCCGGCTTCTTTGCGCCGGCAGCGGTCCCGGCGCCCATAGCGTTGTGATGCCCGAGTGGCTTTCCGAAGTCGGGGGAGAAGAATTCCTTCGACTGTGTCGATCAAATTTTCCATCGTGAAGTCAGCGTTCCAAAAGTGGTGAGGCCGGCCGCTCTCCAATGCCTGGTGCCATCATCAATGCCGGGAACGCACGGCCAATGGCTTCAGGAGTTCGGCCGAAACCAGATAGACAATGACGATGATGCCGGTGCCGGCGAGCATAGTCAGGGGCGGTGCCTCGAAGCCGAACCAGCCGCCAACAGGTGTGAACGGCAGCACCATTGCGATGAGCAACGCTACGAGCGATGACACCGCGAGTGCGGGCCGTGGAAGATCCCGCCATGGCCGGCCGTTGGTGCGGATGATAAAGATGACGAGGATCTGCGTCGCCATCGATTCGAGAAACCACGTCGTTCGGAATTCCGCCGGTGAGGCGTTGAACACGAACATCAGCACCCCGAAGGTCAGGAAATCGAATAGCGAAGAGAGCGGCCCCATGATCGCCGCGAACCTGATGAGACCGCCCATGTCCCAGACCTGAGGCCGCGCCGTCGCCTCTGGACGCACGCCATCGAACGGAATTCCGAGCTCGGACAGATCGTACAGCAGGTTGTTGAGAAGAATCTGCGTCGGCAGCATCGGCAGGAACGGTAAGGCGATGGACGCCACCGCCATCGACAACATGTTTCCGAAATTCGAGCTTGCGCCCATGCGCACGTATTTGAGGATGTTGGCGAAGGTTCGCCGTCCTTCTTCGACGCCGTCGGCGACTACCTCCAGATCCGAGGCAAGCAGAATCATGTCTGCTGCCGCCTGTGCCACACCCGTCGCGCCTTCGACCGACAGCCCTATATCCGCAACCTTCAAGGCTGGCGCATCGTTGATGCCGTCGCCAAGGAACCCGACTACCGCGCCTTTTGACTGAAGCGCCTTGACGATCCGAGACTTCTGGTCGGGCGCCAGACGCCCATACGCGTCGACTAATCGAACCTGAACCGCCAACGCCTCGTCGCTCAATGCAGCGATATCGCTGCCGGACAGAACCTTCTCGGCATTGAGTCCGACAAGGCCGGCGAGTCGCTTCACGACGATTGGATCATCGCCAGACAAAATCTTGAGCCTGACGCCCGCGCTCCCGAGTCGTGCGATCGCCGCTGCGGCGGTTGGTTTGGGCGGATCGGCGAAGGCGCAGACCCCTTCAAATACCAGTTCGTTTTCGTCGGCGGCTTCAACTTCGTGGCTCTTTTCCGGCCAGGGACGCGAGGCAACGGCAACAGCACGAAGTCCATCCTGGGCGAGCGCATGCGCCAGATCCATCGCCTCGGCCCGCGCCTTTCCATCCATCGCCAGCACATCTTTGCCGCGTCGGTGTTTTGTGCAGAGCGCCAACACTGCCTCGGGGGCGCCCTTGACGATCAACAACTGGCCGTCCGGGCCTGTTGCCAGGACCGATCCCAACCGACGAGAGAAATCGAAGGCGTGCCGCCCGACGAGCGTCCAGCCCTCCGCCGCTCCCGCCGAACCGCAGAGCAGCGCAGCGTCGAGCGAACCACGATCACCGCCAAGGTCGGCGGCAATGGCGCCGAGCCGAGCCGCGCGCGGATCATCGGCCCCAAAAGGATCGAGGCTGCGCGCGAGAGTGATCTCGGCCGAAGTCAGCGTACCGGTCTTGTCGGTGCACAGCACCGTCATGGCGCCCAAATCATGGATCGAGGCGAGGCGCTTGACGATGACCTTACGGGCGGCCATCCGCATCGCGCCGCGTGACAGGGTCACCGTCGTGATCATCGGCAGGAGTTCGGGTGTCAGGCCGACCGCCAGCGCCACGGCAAACATCAGTGAATCCAGAACGGGCCGGCCTAACAAGACCCGCCCCGCGAGAACGACGACCACAAGGCCGAGGGTCAATCGCGCGATCACGAGGCCGAATTCGCGCAAGTCGCGCTGGAAGGGAGAAGGCACCTGTGCCTGTGCCAGAGCGGACGCCGCAGCCCCGAACACTGTCGCGCGGCCGGTATTGACTGCCAGCGCAATCGCTTCTCCGGTCTGTGCCACGGCACCACGAAACAAAGCGTTCGACGCTTCACCGGCGGTCGTCGCCGTGACTACGCCAGGGCGCTTCTCGACCGGATAGGGTTCTCCCGTTAGGGCCGCTTCGCCGGCGGTGCAGGCAGTGCTCTGGAGGATCATCGCGTCGGCCGGAATGACATCGCCCGCCCGCACGCGCAGGATGTCGCCGGGAACTACCCGGTCGACTTCGATCTGATGAAATGCTCCATCGCGCTTGACTTCAGCCTTGAGCGCCACCGATCGCCGCAGGATATCCGCGGTTTTGACGGCGTGTCCTTCCTGTACCGTGTCGAGCCCGATCGAGAGCGCCAGGATTGCCACGATGATCGAACCGCCGATTGCATCGCCGGTCACGACGGAAACGATCCCCGCAGCCAGCAGGATTAGCGAGAGAGGCTCGAGCAACCGACGTGAGATCGCGCGCAATAGACTGTCGGCCTTGGTCTCGGCGTCGCTGTTGGGTCCGTACTGCGCCAGCCGTCGTTTTGCGTCATCCGAATTTAAGCCTTCCAGTCCGCAATGAAGCGTAGCGCAAATTGCCTCGGGCGGCAGGGTCCAGAATGTGCCGAGACCGTCAGTTTGACTTTTTGGGAGGGATTGGTTGACCGCTTTCATAGAATCGTATCGCGATCAAATAACTGTTTCGTACTCGAACCGTCCCCGTGGTTTTCGATAATGCGAAGTTGCTTCCCGGCGCCCACAACCTCGAAGAAGACTTCGTCGTCTTGCGGATCGTCGCGCCATCGCCCAGGCTCGGTAGCCCAAACGACGCGATTGCCTTCGATCCGGCATCTGTAGGTCCAAACGAAATTATCCATTGGCCGGACGTAGGTTAAGAACAGGACGTCGCCGGCGGTTCGAGTTACCTGCATAATTTTCGGATCGCGACCCATAATTGATGCAATCGCCGTTCGGCAAATCGCTTCGACCTCGAAGGATGGCGCAGCCCATGCCAACGATATGCTCGCGGACAACATCGTGAATGTAGTCAACCGAGAAACGAAAAGCATAGGCGGATGTCCCCTTTCTCCCGATCGTGTCTTCACATTTAGCCCCGAACTCTACAAGCTGTACGAGACCGAAGCTCCAGACATTGACCCGTACGAGCTACTCGTAAAAGCTATTTGCCGCACGAGGCCCCCCGGTGACCTTATTTATTTTCATTTGTGAGCAATTTTGACCAGTAATCGCATTGAGCAGTGGACCGAGCCGCTAATGCTACGATCGACCGACTTGCAGCCGCTTATATCCTCGCGGACGAGCCGCCCGCACATCGCCTGGGTGGGAACTAAAACTTATCTCGGTACTTATCAAGCGACCCACGAGTACCCGGCGTATGATCCCGGCTCACCGGCCGACATCCGTTACATTTTGCTTCTAGGTCGGCCTCAGCTCCGCAAGTCGGCGGCCAATGACTTGATCCCTGCTAACGCGCTAGGCGCGAGCATCTTATGATTTTTGAAACAGGAGAACAGGTGCTAAATAAAAACAACCATCATGCCGGATTAAGCTGCAGCCCGCGCGTCCACAGGTTCGCTCGCGTTTCCGTCAGAAGCGCAGCTGCGGTCGCGCGACTTGGGGGACGTGTTTTTGACCGGCAAGGATATTGAGTTCCGTACCCCTGCTGGGTGCGGCAACCCAAGGCGAGACATTAGTGCTTAGTCCAAGTGGGTCTTGGACTGCTATTCATGCAGCTACTCTTGAGAGTCTCGTCGATATCGCCTCGCCGACGGTTCGGCAGAGGCCGAACCTGAAAATCGACATGGCGGATGTGCGCGAGCTCGACACGCTGGGCGCATGGTTGCTTGAAAAGATTTCGCGCGAAGCATCGGAGTCCGGTCATCCGGCGACCGTTGTCGGCGTGGCGGGCCGTTATGAAGGCCTTATCGAAGATGTTCGACAGGTCAACCGCCGTAAGCTCGCGAGCCGGCCAATTCAAAATCCTGTCCTCGCGCGACTGGAAACCGTCGGCCGTTCCACATTCGGCGCCGCGGAAGACGTGTCGGTTTTTCTGCAGATGCTGGGTGCGTTGGGATCGGCCGGTCTCGGCGTCTTGCGAAGACCACGTTCGCTTCGATTGAAGTCTCTAGTTTATCACCTTTATCAGGTCGGCTGGCGGGCAATACCGATCATAGCTCTGGTCACCTTTCTGATCGGAGCAATCATCGCCCAGCAAGGTATCTTCCATTTCCGAAAATTCGGTGCAGAGTCCTACGTCGTCGACCTGGTCGGAATCCTCGTGCTCCGCGAGATTGGTGTTCTGATCGTCGCCATCATGATCGCCGGCCGATCGGGCAGCGCCTATACCGCCGAGCTTGGATCCATGAAAATGCGCGAGGAAATCGACGCTTTGTCGACTATGGGTCTCGATCCGGTCGAAGTGCTGATTCTACCGCGCATCGTTGCGCTCGTCTGTGCTCTGCCGATCCTGGCTTTCATCGGCTCGATGGCTGCTCTCTATGGCGGCGGCCTGGTCGCTTGGTTCTATGGCGGCATGAGCCCGGCGATATTCATCGCGCGGCTTCATGAAGCCGTGTCCATTACGCACTTCGAGGTCGGAATGATCAAGGCGCCTTTCATGGCGCTGGTAATCGGCATCGTTGCGAGTAGCGAAGGCCTGAGAGTCAAGGGAAGCGCGGAATCGCTCGGGAAGCAGACGACAATCTCGGTCGTCAAGTCGATCTTTCTGGTCATCGTGCTCGACGGTGCTTTCGCCGTTTTCTTTGCATCGATCGGAATGTAGCGATGGAAGGGTCGTCAGAACAATTTGCAATTCGCGTGAGGGACCTCGTGGTGGGATTCCGGCAGCAAACGGTGATCGACCACTTGTCGCTTGACGTTCGCAAGGGCGAAATTCTCGGCCTGGTCGGCGCATCCGGCGGCGGCAAATCCGTGCTGATGCGAACGATCATCGGGCTGATTCCAAAACGGAGCGGCCACATCGAGGTCATGGATACCGATATCGACAACAACCACGATCGCGACATTCGTACCGCCGCTATGTGGGGCATCCTGTTTCAGCAGGGTGCGTTGTTTTCGTCCTTGACTGCGTTGCAAAACGTTCAATTTCCGCTGCGGGAAAATCTTGTCCTCTCCGAAGCGCTGATGAATGAGATTGCGACCGCCAAGCTCGAGATGGTCGGTTTGACGCTGGAGGATGGCGACAAGTTTCCGTCCGAGCTCTCCGGCGGAATGACGAAGCGCGTCGCGCTGGCGCGTGCGCTCGCGCTCGACCCCGCAATCGTGTTTCTCGATGAGCCTACATCGGGACTGGACCCAATCGCGGCGGGCGACTTCGACGACCTGATCAAAACACTCCACGAAACACTCGGATTGACCGTCTTCATGGTCACCCATGATCTTGCCAGCCTGAATACCGTTTGCGACCGCGTCGCCGCGCTCGCTGACGGCAAAATCGTTGCGATCGGTTCGATGAGCGAGTTGCTCCATTCCGATCACCCATGGGTCAAGGCGTACTTCCATGGCAAGCGCTCCCTGATGCTGCAACCAGAAGCGAGTTGAGACAATGGAAACGCGTGCTCCCTTTATCGTCGTCGGCGCCTTCGTCCTGGCGGCGATCGGCGCGGTCTTTGGTTTCGTCTACTGGCTCCATAACACCGCCGGAACGGGTGCGCGGACCGTGCATCATGTCCAGTTCGTGGGATCTGTCTCTGGCCTTCTGGTTGGTGCAGCGGTGTTGTTTAACGGAATTCGTGTAGGAGAAGTCACCAATCTGGGCTTGGCCGCCGACAGCCCGCGGCAAGTTGATGCGACCATTGCCGTGGCATCGGGCACGCCGGTGCATTCCGACACAAAAGTTGGCCTCGACTTCGAGGGCTTGACTGGTGTTCCAGTCATCGCACTGGAGGGTGGCAAGGAGGTCGGTGCGTCAACTGACACACAGACACTCGTGGCCGACCCGGCGGCCGGCCAAAGCATGACGCAGGCTGCGCGCAATGCCCTCGGACGGGTCGATACCGTGCTGGCCGAAAATGCTGAACCGCTAAAGAGCACGATCGCCAATCTCAAAATCTTCTCCGAAGGGCTCGCCAAGAATACCGGGGGACTGGACTCCATCGTGGCTGGTCTCGTCAAGATGACTGGAGGCGGTGAGCCAGCTGCCCCAAAGACAATCTACGACCTCAGCATTCCGCCAGACTTTGCTTCGCCAAAAAAGCCGCTCAAAGAGCAGCTTGTGATGCCGACACCGACGGCGATCCTTCTGCTCGACACGCAGCGGTTCCTGCTCACGCCGAATAAAGAGTTTCCGGAATTCGCGAACGCACAGTGGGCCGACAGCATTCCGAAGATGCTGCAGGTAAAGCTCATTCAGAGCTTCGAAAACTATGACGTCGCCCATGCACCGCTTCGTTCGGCGGACAATCCGGGAACCACTTTTCAGCTTCTTGTCGATGTCAGAAGCTTCCAGATCAACACGGATGATCAACTGACCGCTGAGATTGGATTTTCAGCAAGGGTCTTGAACAAGGACGGACAGGTGGTGGCTTCGCGTCTGTTTCAGCATCGCAGGAAACTCGACAAGCCTGATCCGGCCTCCGCCGTCGCCGCGTTCAATGACGCCTTCGGAAGCATCGCAACAGAGCTGATCACGTGGACATCTGACGCTCTCTAGCATGCTCTCCTGACGCAGCCCAAACTTTGGAAACGTGATGCCAGATCCTTTGTCACCCGATCTGCTCCGAAAAATGCACGCTTATTGGCGTGCGGCGAACTATCTTTCCGTCGGGCAGATCTATCTGCGGGACAATCCGCTGCTGGAAACACCCCTCAAGCTAGAACATATCAAGCCCCGTTTGCTGGGCCATTGGGGAACAACAACCGGGCTGAATTTCCTTTACGTCCATCTGAACCGGCTGATCAAAGATAACGATCTGAACATGATCTACGTCATCGGTCCGGGCCACGGCGGCCCTGGCATCGTGGCCCACAGCTATCTCGAAGGCTCGTACACCGAGCGTTATCCGGCGATCGAGCGCAGCCGGAACGGACTGCAGCGGCTATTTCGCCAATTTTCCTGGCCGTACGGGATTCCCAGCCACGTATCGCCGGAAACCCCCGGCTCTATTCACGAGGGCGGCGAACTGGGATATTCGCTGGCTCATGCCTATGGTGCCGCCTTCGATAACCCGGATCTGATCGTCAGCTGCATCGTCGGCGATGGCGAAGCTGAGACCGGGGCTCTCGCGACTAGTTGGCATTCCAACAAATTCCTGAACCCCGCACGCGACGGCGCGGTACTTCCGATCCTTCATCTGAACGGGTTCAAGATCGCCAACCCGACGGTGTTGGCCCGCATCAGCCGCCAGGAACTGACGGAGCTGTTGCGTGGCTACGGTTACGATCCGCATTTTGTTGAGGGTGACGATCCCGCACTCGTGCATCAAAGTCTTGCCGGGACGCTCGACAGCATTTTGCTTCAGATCTGTCACATCCAGAGCACCGCCCGCGCTCGCACGAAGGAGAGCCTGGAGCGTCCACGCTGGCCGATGATCGTTTTCCGTACGCCCAAGGGCTGGACCGGACCGAAATTCGTCGATGGCAAACCGGTCGAGGGTACTTGGCGCGCGCATCAAGTGCCTATCGCGGATTTCAAGAAGCCCGAACATCTGAAGCAACTCGAAGATTGGATGAGAAGCTACCAGCCGCAGGAATTGTTCGACGAGCGAGGGAAATTCCGTGAAGAGCTCGCCGCGTTGGCGCCGACGGGTCACCGCCGTATGGGTTCCAATCCGCACGCCAATGGCGGCGAATTGCTCCAACCGCTCTCGATGCCCCACTTCCATGACTATGCCGTGGCGGTCCCAAAGCCCGGCAGCATTAAAGCGGAAGCAACGCGGGTGCTCGGAACATTTCTGCGCGACGTGATGAAGCTCAATCTCGGAAAGCAGAATTTTCGGCTGTTTGGCCCGGACGAGACCGCATCCAACAGGCTGGAAGACGTTTACGAAGTCTCAGACAAGGAGTGGATGGCCAGCGTCGAAGCGGTCGATATTGATCTCAGCAGGGACGGCCGGGTCATGGAAATGCTCAGCGAGCACATGTGCGAGGGCTGGCTTGAGGGTTATCTGCTCACCGGACGCCATGGCCTGTTCTCATGCTACGAGGCCTTCATCCACATCATCGATTCGATGTTCAATCAGCACGCGAAGTGGTTGAAGGTCAGCAAAGCGATCCCGTGGCGCAAGCCGATAGCATCGCTGAACTACCTGCTGACGTCCCATGTCTGGCGGCAGGACCACAATGGCTTTTCCCATCAGGATCCCGGCTTCATCGATCATGTCGCAAACAAAAAGGCCGATGTCGTCCGCATCTATCTGCCGCCCGACGCAAACTGCCTGCTGTCGGTCGCGGATCACTGTTTACGCAGCCGCAACTATATCAACTTGATCATCGCTGGAAAGCAGCCTGAGTGGCAGTGGCTCGACATCGATTCGGCAACGCGCCATTGCACCGCCGGCGCGAGTATCTGGCAATGGGCCAGCAATGATGCCGGTGACCCCGATGTAGTGATGGCCTGTGCCGGCGATGTGCCGACCCTGGAGACGATGGCGGCTGTGACTCTCTTGCGCGAATACGTTCCGGACATCCGCGTCCGCGTGGTCAACGTGGTGGATTTGATGGTGTTG
>Ga0209217_1000464_pt1 | contig 11195 bp, 8 predicted proteins | sample JacPinW_OM3H0_M2_FD_187957 | JGI IMG/M metagenome (GOLD analysis project Ga0209217, IMG submission 187957) | Forest soil microbial communities from Algoma, Ontario, Canada - Jack Pine, Ontario site 1_JW_OM3H0_M2 (SPAdes) (version 2) | ecosystem: Environmental > Terrestrial > Soil > Boreal...
ACGCGCAAGGAGGTCATCGATGCTGGATCATTACTTCGTTCGCCCTGAAACGGTCAATCGGATTCGTTCATCGTGGATTGGTCCGCTCATTGAGCAGTACCTGATGTCGTTGCACGAGCGCGGCTACGCGGTGCGGCGCCTGGGGCAACGCGTGCCGATTCTCGTGCAGTTCGGCAAGTTCGCGCCAAACCCATGGTGCCCAGAGTTATGCCGAGCTTCCCGCGTACCTCGAGCCGTTCGTCGCAGCGTGGATCAACCGGCCAGATCGAGCACGGAAGTCACCGACGTCCTCGTCGCACCCGAGAGGTTCAAGGTGCGTTGGAGCGGATGCTAGGTATCAGCTTGCCCGGGTTTGTCGGGACCAGTTGCTGCCTCTCGCGGGAGCCATTCGCAGATCGTGTGCCGGGTTTCCTCACCTATCTTCGAGAGGAGCGTGGACTGCAGAATGAAACCCTACGCCCGTACGCTAATCATCTTCGGCAGTTCGACGCGTATTTGAAACATATCGGACTCCAGGACATTCAAGCCCTATCCCCCGCCGTGGTGAGCGGGTTCCTGACGGATCGAAGCGCCGGCCTTAAACCGTCTACCATTCGCGTGCGCTGTGCGGTGCTTCGGATCTTTCTCCGCTACCTTCACCGCGAGCAACTCATTGCCCGCGATCTCAGCTTCATCGTTGAGAGCCCGCCTGACTACCGCCTCGCGCACATTCCACGAGCCATCACTTCGGAGGACGTGCAGCTGATCCTGAACGTGATCGACCGTGAGACGGTCCTTGGCCGACGTGACTACGCGATGTTGCTGTTGCTTGTCGTCTATGGGCTTCGAGCCCGAGAAGTGGCTGCGCTCACCTTGGACGACCTCGACGGGCGTCATAATCGCCTGCGCATTCCCTTGCGCAAAGCCGATCATTCGACCGCCTATCCGTTGTCGCCGCTGGTTGGCAGCGCACTGATCGGCTATCTCAAAGACCGCCGAGACTCGACCTCGTTTCGCCAGGTGTTTTTGCGGGTGGTGGCACCCTGGATTCCTGTCACGCATGTATCGGTCGCGCACCGCGCGGCGCACTATCTCCACAAGGCCAGCAGCGTTGTCCATCGCGCCGGCTCGCACACCCTGCGCCACACGTGTGTGCAGCGCCTAGTCGATGCTGGCTGGTCGTTGAAACAGATTGGTGATTATGTCGGTCATCGAAGCCCTGCCTCGACGGAGATCTACAGCAAAGTCGCTATCGATGCGTTACGTGAGCTTGCTTGTGGCGATGGAGAGGAAATCCTATGAAATCACAATGGATCGGCTTTCACAGCACCCTTTGGCACCGGCCTCCAAGCTTTCCTCGACCACAAACGGGCGCTTGGCTGTCGGTTTCGAACCGAAGAGATGACTCTGCGCCTCTTCGACCGTTTCCTGGTCGAGCAACACGTGACAACGATCGACGCCATCAGCCCCGCTCTAATGGACACTTTCTTAGCCTCTCGTAAACGCACCTCGCCGCAAAGCTACAACCATCTGCTGCAGACGCTTGCCCGGGCATTCAAGTGGTTGGCGGCCTGTGGTCTTGCACCTCCTTCGCCACTACGTGCGAGACCCAGGCGCGCCACGCGCACCCGGATACCGTTCCTCTTCGATCTCGCTGCCGCCCGGAAGTTGCTCGCAGTGGCTGGCAGCTTGCCAGAGTGTCCTTCGACCCCGCTTCGTGCCCAAACCTATCGCACCATCTTTGCTCTCCTCTACGCTTTGGGATTTCGCGTGGGGGAAGTCGCGGTTGGCTCGGACACGCGAGCCTCGAGACGACCAATCGCTATGCGGAGATCACCGTGCGCATGAAGGAAGCCGCGCTTCGTCTCTGCGAACCACCCTCGACAGCCTCGGAAGCCCACCCGACGAAACCTGTCTGGCAGGACGACCAAGCGCTCCTCGCTTGGCGGTCATCCCTGTGACTCGTTATGTGCCCTGGCACTCGCTCCCCTCCGCCGAATCCCCGCGTGTCCCGGCGGCCGGCCACATAATCGAATGCGGCACATATCTGTCGCAACTTCATCTTCCGACGCAATTTTCCCCATCCACAAACTCTTCCAGCGCTCCCGCGGCCTCGGACTGTTCCGCCTCACCGCTGACAAGCTCGCGGAGATGTTCGGCTTTCGCCTGCACAAGAGAATGCGGGGGCAAGCTCGTCACCGTCTTGGAACGGTGCTCCGTGCCTGCGCCAAGAATGCCGTGCTGCGCATGTACGAGAAGTTTCGCTACCTTCTTGCGCTTGGAAGTCCTCAGTAACCACCTGAAAGACTTCGGACTGAAAAAATCCTTGGACAATTCTCAGACCTGAAGTTCAAGATCCGTACAAATCCGCGTAGATCTGTGGCCAGAATTTACCGGACTTCAAAATTCACCACTGTGCCCGCGAGCACTTTCTCCCCGAAGGCGGGATTTTGCGAGGCGACTATGCTGGCCGGCGAAGGCGTCGAGACCGGCGTTCCGGGCGATGAGCCATCTGAAGCCTGGGTCACGGTTCCGACCCGCAGTCCGGCGTCCTGCAATGCCAATATCACGCTGCCCAATGGCTGGCCGACAAAACTGGCCATGACGAACGCTTGCGGTTGCGAAGGCACGGCCACCAGCAGGCTGATTTTCGGAGCGGAAATGCCACTGGCGTTCGGCGGCGGATCCTGCGACAACACCCGGTCCGGGACCGCATCCGGCAATTGCATCTGAGCGATGGCGCCCACGTCCAGACCGTGGCGGCGGATGTTGATGTTGGCGGCGTGCTGGCTCTGACCCAGCACGTTGGGGATGCCTACCCGCTGTGGACCCAGACTTTCGGCCACGCGCACCTGAAAGCCGCGCCGGACCTGGCTTCCCGCGGGCGGCAACTGGGAGAGAATCCTTCCCTCGGGCACGGTAGGGCTGTAGTATTGGCGCTCGACCTGCAGTTCCAGGCCGATTTGCTCCACGATGAACCGCGCTTCAGCCGGAGCCTTGCCCACCAACTCCGGAACGGCCACCTGACGGCCATGGATGGCCAGGCGCATGGCGGTAAGCGCCGAGACCAGCGCGACCACCAGCAAGACGAGTGCCAGCAGGAGCAGGCGAAAGAACGACTTCATCAGGAAGATTATAGACGTCCGCCGTCGGGTTGGACTTCACCGCCGTCGGCTCGGACTGCACCGCGCCGGGACGCCTGTCTGATTTATCATGGATGGTCGTTATCATGCATGGTGCTGGCCGGCAAGGCACGGGCGAATGCTGGCCAAGCTTGAGGTTCACATGAGCGCTCCCACGATTCCCGCTGAGAAGGTGTCTTTGACCCGCGAAGAAATCAACCGCAAGCAGAAGGAGTACATCTTTCCTTCGGTCACAACCTACTACTCCGAGCCGGTCCCCATGGATCACGCGTTCATGCAGCACGTGTGGGATGTGGAGGGCAAAAAGTATCTCGATTTCTTCGGCGGCATTGTCACCATCAGCGTGGGGCACTGCAATCCGCGAGTCATCGAACGCACCAAGGCTCAAATCGACCGCCTACAGCACGTTTCCACCTGCTTCCCCAACGAGCCAATGGTCACGCTGGCGGAAAAGCTCGCCCAGATCACTCCAGGGACACTCAAGAAGTCGTACTTCACCAATAGCGGGACCGAAGCCAATGAGACCGCGATTCAGGTGGCGCGCATGCACACGGGAAACTTGGAAGTCGTGGCGCTCCGGCACGGCTACAGCGGACGATCTTCGCTCACGCGCGGACTCACCGGCATGAACACCTGGCGGAAGGGCACGATTGAAGTCGGCATCGTGCACGCTATGAATCCTTATTGTTATCGCTGCCCGTTGGGACTGAAGTATCCCGAGTGCGAAGTGGCCTGCGTAAAGGATATTGAAAACGTGATTCAGTTTTCCACCTCGGGCCGCATCGCCGCATTCCTTTCGGAGCCGATTCAGGGTGTGGGAGGCTTTATCACGCCTCCGAAAGAGTATTTCAAGATGGCGTTCAACATCGTCAAGCAATACGGCGGTGATTTCATCTCCGATGAAGTGCAGACCGGCTGGGGGCGCACTGGCCGCAGGTGGTTCGGCATCGAGCACTGGGAAGTTGAGCCGGACATGATTACCGCGGCCAAGGGGCTGGGCAACGGCGTGCCCATCGGGTTGACCATCGCCAAGCCGGAGATCGCCGACTCTTTCCAGGGCTTGACCATTTCGACCTTCGGCGGCAATCCTGTGACCAGTGTTACCGCCAAAGCCGTGATTGATATCGTCGAAGAAGACGATCTGCGCACCAACGCGGCGCTGGTGGGCGATTACTTCCGGAAAAAGCTTGAAGAACTGCAAACCAGGCATTCGATCATCGGTGACGTCCGCGGGATGGGCTTGATGCAGGCGTTGGAGCTGGTGGAAGACCGCGAGACCAAGCAGCCGGCCTCCGCCAGCACGGGCGCCTTGATGGAAGAGGCACGGAAGCGTGGGTTGCTGGTGGGCAAGGGCGGGTTTTATGGGAATGTGATCCGCATGTCGCCACCTTTGAATATTTCGAAAGGGGATGTGGATGAAGCAGCGCGGATTCTCGATGAGAGTTTTGCGGCGATCAAGCAATAGAACTGCCCAGCATCGCTCGGCCTGGACGGGTCGGAGACCCGTACCCACATCGCCCGACAAGATTAGTGGGTTTCATCTCCCGCCGGCGCTGTGTCGGGCGTATCCACTTTTTGCTGCGCCGCATTCGGTGCTGGCTCCGGCGGCGGCTGAAACTCGCCTGCCTCCCTGCCGGCGAGCGCCGCCTTCATGAAGTCCATCCACACGGGCAGCGCCGCGCGCGCCCCCGTTTCCTTCGTTCCCAGGAATTTCTTTTCGTCGTAGCCTATCCACACTCCGCAGGTCGTGGATGGCGAGAAGCCCACAAACCAGGCGTCGGTAAAGTTGTTGGTGGTCCCGGTCTTTCCCGCCACCGGATATTTCAGAGTCGCGGCAGCGATTGCGGTACCGTGCAGCACTACTTCCCGCAGCATGGACGTCATGGTGCGCGCGGTGCGGGCGCTCACCACATCCTTCACATCGGGGAAATTCTCTTCCAGCACGCGACCCTCGTAGTCGGTCACTTTGGTGATGTACCGCGGTGTGATGTGCACACCGTCATTGGGGAAGACGCTGAAGGCCGAAGTCTGCTCCATCGGCGTCACTTCGACCGCTCCCAGCGCGACTGGCAAGTACGACGGGATGTTGGACGTGATGCCGAAGCGATGAGCGTAGTCGATCACGGTCTTGATGCCCAGGCTGTCCGCCAGCTTCAGCGCCGGAATGTTACGTGACTGTGCCAGGGCGCGACGAAGCGTGATCGTGCCTTCGAACTTTTGGTCGTAATTGTGGGGCTCGTAAGGACCCGACGGGGTGGGGAAGGTTAGGGGCGCGTCGAGAATGGTATCGTCGGGCGTGGCGCCGCGATCGATGGCCGCGGTGTAGACGTAGGGTTTGAAGGACGATCCCACCTGGCGCAGCGCCTGGGTCGCACGATTGAATTTGGACAGATGGAAATTGCGCCCACCGACCAGGGCCTTGATCTCACCGGTAGCATTGTCAATGGCGACCAGCGCGCCCTGCACGCCGGAGTCCTGTTCCAGGCTGACGCGCGCCTTGCCGTCGCGACTCAGCGAAAGGATCTTTACATAGACGATGTCGCCGGGTTTAGCGATATCCGAAATCCGGCGCCGGATCCAGTTGGCATCGGCAGCCGTCAAAGTCGCCGTATACCGGCCAAATTTGATGGCCGCGGCCGCCTGCGAGACTTGCACTACCAAAGCTTGCACGTAACCGTTAACCTCGGTTTCGCTATCCCAGTCCGGATGCTGGTAGTTGGCCAACGTTGTGCCTTCGGTCAGTACATTCTGCAGATGTCCCTTCCAGCCGTGCCGCCGATCGTATGCGGCCAGACCGTCGAGAACGGCCTGGTTCGCGGCGCGCTGCAGATCCGTGTCAAGCGAGGTATAAACTTTCAAGCCGCCCTCATGGACCTGGTCGCTGCCGTACTTGCCCTCCAGGTAGCGGCGGATCTCTTCGACAAAGTAAGGAGCCAGCGAATCTGGATCGTGGGCCAGTTCCAGACGGATCGGCAGGTCCCGGGCCGCGGCCGCCTGCTGCGCCGTAATCATGCCGTCCTCCAGCATAGAATTGAGCACCAGGTTGCGGCGCTTGAGAGCGCGGTCGGGATGAGTGACCGGCGAATAGTACGCCGGCGACTTGGGCAGGCCCGCAAGCAGTGCGGCTTCCCCCAGCGAGAGCTGTTTCGCAGGTTTGCTGAAATAGAACTGCGAGGCCGCTTCAAATCCGTAGACTCCGTGACCGAGGTAGATCTGGTTGGCGTACAGCGTGAAGATTTGCGGCTTGGTGAAACGGCGCTCAATCTGGATGGCCAGCAGCATCTCCTGCATTTTGCGGTGAAACATGCGATCAGGAGTCAGGAAGAGATTGCGGGAGAGCTGCATGGTCAGCGTGGAGCCGCCCTGAACTTTGCTGCCGGCCACGATGTCGCGGTAGGCGGCGCCGTAAATGCGCCAGAGGTTTATTCCCGAATGCTTTTCGAAGTCCTTGTCTTCAACCGAAATCAGCGCGTCGCGGAGTACTTTCGGGTAGTCCTCGTAGGACGCGACCACCCGGCGTTGCAGGGCGAAACCGCCGACGATGCGTCCCTGATCGTCGTACAGTTCGGTGGTGGAACTGGGGCGGTAGTGTTCCAGTTGATCCACCTGCGGCAGGTCGTTGGAGTAGACAAGAAGGAGGCCGGCCGTCGCTCCCACCAGAGCGGAGAATAGCACCAGCAGGCCGATCAGCAGGCGGCCCACCGTCCTGCTTTCAGCGGTTTTTTCCGCTGATGAGTCTTGGGTCTGAAACGCCACTTGGGATCGCCTTCAGGATAGCAGGAGGGCGGCCCAGGGTTGGTAATCGTTGGCCCGACTTAACGCCTGAAATCCATCAGGTCAATTGCTGGAGTAAAATCAGATATTTACATTGGTCGGGATCTGAGTTTCGCATAGGCCTTCGGCCCACCATGGGGATGAAAAAGAGGCTTTGAGGTTCACTGATTCTAAATGAGTTACGCATGACTTTCGACGGAGGATAATCGCCCGAGGGATATGGCTTCTTCCTGCAAACACGCGCTCGCCGCCGGGGACTCGGCTGCGTTCTGTTTGTAGCCGGCGCTGGCGGCAGCCAGCCGCTTCACATTTGGGCCGAAGTAAAGTCCCGCTGGTGATCTGGTGCTGTTCCTGCCTCGAATCTGATGGTCAAACAAGAACGCGCGCCCAAGGGCGCGCGCTCGATCTTGACGACTGATGACTGAGGCTAGCTTGTCTTGCTCTTCAGCACCTGAATCGCTCTGTGCAACTGCTCGTCCTGCTGCGGAGGCTGTTTCTTTTCCTCTTCGGCCGGAGCAGTATTCTCGTCCTCGTCCGGAAGCGCTCCGTCGTCCTCGCTATCCGCGACCAGGATGTTCGGAGTGACCGCACTATCCTGAATCGCCTTGCCGCTGGGCGAATAATACTTGGCGATCGAAAGGATCAGCGCCGAGCCATCAGGCAGCGGGATCACCTTCTGCACCGAGCCGTCGCCGAAGGTCTTATCGCCTACCACATCACCACGCGCATTCTCCAGCACCGCAGCGGCCACAATTTCCGCGGGTCCCGCGCTTCCCTTGTTCACCAGCACCACCAGGGGCAGGCTGGTGACTGCCCTGGAAGCATCGGCGTTGAACGCTTCACGAGGATACTTCTGGCCTTGCAGGTAGGTGATGGTGCCGTGATTGAGGAACAGGTTGGCCACGGCGATCCCTTCCGATTCGTCGCCTTCCGCGCAATTGCGCAGGTCAAGAATCAGCTTTTTGGCCCCGGATCTTTGCAGCGCCCGGACTTTGGCTGCCACTTCCTGCGCCTTACCCTTGGGGAAAGCGTCCACCTGAACGTACCCGATGCCGTCATCCACCATCTTGTCGGCCGCCGGCGGAACCGTGACAATGTCGCGCGTGATTACGACTTTTTGCGGTTCAGCCCGGCGGGCCCGGACCACGGCCACGTTCACATTGGATCCGGGTTGGCCTTGCAGCAGATTGTGGACCTCGGCGAGCGACATCTCGCGCGTGCTCTTGCCCTCGATGGCCTCGAAGATATCGCTAGCCAGAATACCGGCTTTGTCCGCCGGGCCGCCCGGAATCACCGAAATAACGGCAGCATAGCCGAAGCGCTTGGAGACTGCCGCCCCGATTTCTCCCTTGGCTTCGCTCTGATTGGCCTTGTACTGCTTGAATTCCGCAGCGGTCAGATAGCTGGAATTCGCATCCAGCGACTCGAGCAACCCGTGCAGGGCCCCGTCGGTCACGGCGGGGATGTTGGGCTCCTCCACGTACTCGCTGCGCACTCGCGACAGCACCTCGCTATAGACCTGCAGTTGGCGGTAAGAGCCATCGTTGTTGGAGGCGCGCACGCCGTCCAAACCTCCCACCACCATGAACAGCAGGACAGCAGCGGATGAAACCACAATTGCAGCCTTGGTCTTTATCGACATCGGATTCAGTCTTCCCGGGAAAAGAAAATTGCTCCCTGGTTAGGTACAACAAATATTATATCTTCATTCGATGCCTGTTTCATGCTGTTTGCCGCGGGAAAAGTTGATCTTCGGTAACTGCCTCATTGCAGCCCTCGCATTGCGCGTCCCAGCCAGCTGCAAACATTCAGAAAAAAGGACTTACCTCGCACCGCGATCACAGGTGTTTGGTGTATATTTCTCCCGCTTCCCAGGTGGCCGATATGCGATTGCGATGGGCGTTGTTCAGGGTGGTTCTGGCCGGGATTCTGGCCGCGAGTTTTCCCGTTGCGCAGGCTCAATCGCGGGAATGGAAACAGTTGTTTGACGGCAAAGACCTGGTGGGCTGGAAGCACGTTGGCCCCGGGGAGATGACCGTCGAAGACGGATTGATTCGGACCCACGGCGGGATGGGACTCCTCTACTGGACCGGGGGAACGCTCGGAGATTGTGTGATCCGCGTGGTGTTCAAGATGCGCGATCAGAATGATAACTCCGGGGTTTTCATCCGCATTCCCATCGAGCCCAGAGAGCCCTGGATGCCGGTGCACTACGGTTACGAAGTGCAGATTGACAACCAGCCGGAGAAGTCGAACGAAGATGAGTATCATGTCACGGGCACGCTATATTCGCTCACCAAGCCGCTGGCTCGTCCGGGCAAACCCGGGCCGGAGTGGAACACCATGGAAATCACTCTCGATGGGCCGCACACGATTGTGGTGCTGAACGGCGTGAGAGTCACTGATTTCACTGAGGGAAATCCGGTGCCGCCCAAGAAATTCAAATTTGAACCGGAGCGCGGACCTCGCCCGCAAGAGGGTTACATCGGCCTGCAGAACCACAGCGATGACGACATTGTGTTTTTCAAGGAAGTCGCGGTCAGGATCCTGAAGAAGTAGAACGAAATACTTTGGAGGCGTTGATGAAGAGCAACCGTTTCTCCCGTCGTGAATTTATCGGCATTGGCGCGGCCGCCGCCGGATCGCTCGGCTTGAAGACCATCCTGTTGGATCCTGACCCGCTTTGGGCTCTGCCGCAGACCATGGCTCCCAGCGATCGCGTGCGTTTCGGCATGATCGGGATCGGCATGCAGGGGTCGGGACTGCTCGCAAGTGCGATCGAACTGCCGGGAGTGGAATGTGTAGCTGCCTGTGATCTTTACGACGGGCGGCATACGCTGGCCAAGGAGATTGTCCGTCCCAACCTGCCGACCACCCGGCGCTATCAGGAACTGCTGGAAAACAAAGACATTGATTGCATTGTGGCGGCAGTTCCCGACCATTGGCACAAGCAGGTGGTGGTGGATGCGGTCGGTGCGGGCAAAGACATCTACATTGAGAAGCCCATGTCGCACACCCCGAGTGAGGGCGTAGAGATGATGGCTGCCGCAAAAAAGAATGGACGCATCGTACAAGTCGGCTCGCAGCGCGTAAGTTCCGTCATCTGTGGAAAAGCAAAGGAGTTAGTGGCACAGGGCGCACTAGGTGACCTGATGTTGGTGGAGGGATCGCTCGGACGCAACGATCCCACCGGAGCCTGGGAATATCCTCCTCCGTTTGATCTTTCTCCGCAGACTCTCGACTGGGATACCTGGCAGGGGACCGTACCGAAGCGGTCGTTCGATCCGCTGATTTTCGCGCGCTGGCGTTGCTGGAAGGAATACGGAACCGGCGTGGCGGGCGATCTCCTGGTCCACCTGGTGAGCGGCATGCAATATGTTCTGGGCATCAATGAGCCGCCCAAGCGAGCCATGGCCATGGGAGGAATCCTGCGCTGGAAGGATGGCCGCAACATGCCGGACGTGCACTGCTCCTTGTTTGCGTACGGCGGGGTTCCAGCTTACATGCGGCTCAATCTGGGCACGGAAACCCCGGAAGTCTATCGTTTTCAAGGCTCGAAGGGCATTCTGGAGCTCGGAGAGTACAGCTTGACCTACACTCCTCAGGCTGGCGTGGACACGGGGCCGAGCTACTACGCTTCGAGTTTTCCGCGGGCCATGCGAGACGAATATCTCAAGAAATGGCATCAGGAACACGATGCGGTCCCGGGGAAGGAGCCAGCCCCGGAGGGCACCAGCTATCGCAGCGTGTCCTGGGACGAGCTAAAGCCGCACTTGTGGAACTTTTTCCAGGCAGTGCGCACGCGAAAGCCGGTAGTGGAGGACGCGATGTTTGGCCATCACGCGGCGCTGGCCTGCCACATGGCGAATCAATCGTATTTCCACCAGAGCGCGGTCACCTGGGATGCGGAGACGAAGACGATCAAGAGCTAAGAAGCAGGTCACCAGAATCTGCGGTCGTCCGTCGTCAACCTTGGGATTGAGCTGGCGAACGGCTGGCGACTGGCGACCAATCCAGGCGGCGTAGGGCTGCGACCACTTTATCCATTTCATCCTCCTGGAATAGCCGGATTCCGGCGACTCCCGAGGCTCCAGCCTGGATGCACGCTTCGGCATTCTCGACCACGATACCGCCCAGGGCCAGCACCGGGATCCTTTCCCGACATGCCTCATGCAGCGCGTCGAGGCCCCCGGGCAGGGCATGCGAGAGGGTTCGTTTCTCGGCTCGTTTATCAAAGATCGGGCCGAAAACAGCGAAATCGGCGCCCTCCGCAGCAGCGCGCGCAACTTCGGCTCGGGT
>Ga0209217_1000465_pt1 | contig 11195 bp, 8 predicted proteins | sample JacPinW_OM3H0_M2_FD_187957 | JGI IMG/M metagenome (GOLD analysis project Ga0209217, IMG submission 187957) | Forest soil microbial communities from Algoma, Ontario, Canada - Jack Pine, Ontario site 1_JW_OM3H0_M2 (SPAdes) (version 2) | ecosystem: Environmental > Terrestrial > Soil > Boreal...
GTGGTGGGCGACGACCAACCACATGCCCCTGCTGCGGGAGCGCGACGACGTCGAATTCGTCGCCGTCTGCCGCCTTGGCAGCGCGTTGCTCGGCGCGATCCAGGAGGAGTTCGGGTTCCCCTTCGCGACGGAGGACTACCGGGAGCTGCTCGAGCACGATCTCGACGCGGTGGTGGTGAGCTCCCCGCACTACCTCCACGACGAACACGCGCGGGCCGCGCTGCAGCGGGGCCTCCACGTCCTCTGCGAAAAGCCCATGACCCTCCGACCCGACCAGGCGTGGGAGCTGGTCGACCTGGCACGGGGCGCCGGGCTGCATCTGGTCGTGCCCTATGGCTGGCACTACAAGCCGTTCGTACAGCAGGCGAAGCAGCTGATGGATCGTGGGATCATCGGGCAGTTCCAATACGCCCTCTGCCACATGGCCTCCCCCACCAAGGGCTTCTTCTCGGGGAGCGGGGCGGTGCCATCGAACTGGAAACCGACCATCGCCGAGCCCGATCCCAGCACGTGGCAGGTGAAAGAGAACGGGGGCGGCTACGGATACGGGCAAATCACCCACTCGAGCGCGCTCTTGCTGTGGCTGACCGGGGCGCGAGCCGCTGAGGTCACGGCGCGGATGACCGCACCCAACTCGGGGGTCGACATGTACGACGCCGCGACGGTGGTGTTCGAAGGCGGCGCGATCGGCAGCATCTCCGGGGCGGCGACGCTGCCCGACAACGACCCCTTTCAGGTCGACCTGCGGATCTTCGGTGACGAGGGAGTCCTCCTGCTCGATATGGAGCGCGAGCGGCTCGAGGTCCGGCGCCACGACGGTCGACACCACCACGTTGAGGTGCCGTCGGGAGAGGGTGCCTACAGGTGTGACGGCCCTCCGGCTCGCTTCGTGGAGCTGATCCAGGGGCAGGGCACAAATGACTCCCCCGGAGAGGTCGCGGCCCGTTCCGTCGAGCTCATCGACGCCATGTATCGCTCCGCCTCGAACGGTAGCAGACCGACCCTGGTCTACCGGAGCCCGCAGTGAGCAACCGACTCAAAGACCGGGTGGCGATCATTACGGGCGCGGGGCAAGGCATTGGAGCCGCCACCGCTCGGCGCTTCAGCCAGGAGGGCGCCCGGGTCGTCATCGCGGAGCTCAATCCGCAGACTGGAGAGGCCATGGCCCAGGCGCTCCGGGCGGACGGACACGAGGCGGTCGCCATTCAAACCGACGTCAGCGATCAGGGGTCGGTCAACCGAATGATGGCGGCGGCCGTGGATCACTTCGGGCCACCCGACGTGCTCGTCAACAACGCCGGCATCGCGGTCTTCGACGATCCGCTGCATCTCAGCGACGAGGACTGGCGGCGCTGTTTCGCCGTCGACCTGGACGGCGTCTGGTACTGCTGCCGGGCGGCGCTGCCACACATGCTCGAGCGCGGCCGGGGGAGCATCGTCAACATCGCGTCGGTCCACTCCTTCCAGATCATCCCGCACTGCTTCCCGTACCCGGTCGCCAAGCATGGCGTCATCGGTCTCACCCGTGCCCTGGCCATCGAATACGCGGACCGCAACGTGCGGTGCAACGCCATCTGCCCGGGTTACATCGCAACCCAGATCTCGATCGACTACTGGGGGACCTTTCCCGATCCGAAGGCGGAGCGAGAACGGGCCGAAAAAATCCACCCGTTGCAGCGGGTCGGCGAACCGGACGAGGTGGCCTGGACGGCCGTCTTCCTCGCGTCGGACGAGGCCGGATTTATCACGGGGGCGAGCCTCATGGTCGATGGAGGCCGTTCGGTCCTTTATCATGACTGACTTTTTCTCGGCAGTACTTGCGGACACAGCCTGGGGCACTGGAGGTGATGTCGGGCAGAGATTCTGAGGGGGGTTGGAAGGAACATCCGAAGAGGCAAAGGGAGGAGCGATATGCTCAGTACGCAACGAGGGTCACCGCTGACCCGCCGCATGACGATGATCGCGCCCGCCGCGATCGCCATGACCGCCTTGATACTGTCCGCCTGCGGTGGGAGTAGCGCGGCGGCGAAGGTAACGAATCCCAAAATCGCATTTCTCACAAAACACCTCGACAATCCGTGGTTTGTGACCGAGACCGGCGGCGCCAAGAAACAAGCGACCAAGCTTGGGGTCAAGCTCACCGTCCAGGATCTGCAGTTCGACGCAAACCTCGCGCTGACCGCGGTTGACACCGTCATCGGCGCCGGGACGAAAGGGATCATCATCGTGGTTCCAGATCAAAAGATCGGGCCTTCGGTCATCACTAAGGCGCAGGCGGCGAAAATTCCGATCATGGCGGTGGATGACACCATCAAGGATGCGAATGGCAATCCGGCGCCTTTCGTCGGATTCGACGCGCCCAAGCTGGGCGATCAGGTGGGGAGCCTCGTCGCCGACCTGTATACCAAAGCTGGCTGGGCAAGCGATAGCAGCAAGGTGGTGCGCGCCGCGTCGATCGAGCAACAAACGCTCACCGTGTGCCAGCAACGGACGGACGCGTCAACGGCAGCCTTCGTCAAGAAGCTGCCGAACTTCGGCGCCTCGAACGTCATGCACATCGCCTATGACGGGACACTGAATGGTTCGCTGAACGTCATGTCCACCGTCATCACGGCGCATCCGAACGTGACGAACTGGCTCTTCTGGTCTTGCAACGATGATGGCGTCCTCGGTGCCATCCGCGCCCTGGAAAACCGCCAGGTCCCGGCGACTCGGGCGATCGGCGTCGGGCTCGGCGGAAACCTGACCTGTGGCGAGTTCCAAAAGGCGCAGGTGACCTCCTTCGCCGCGACCGCGTACGTGGATTCGGCGAGTGAGGGAATTACCGCCCTTCAGGAAATGTACGACGCCATCGTGAATGGCAAATCCATCCCCACAAGCACGCTCGTCCCACCAACCATGGTTACGCGCGATAACTACAAGCAGGTGATGACCTGCTGAACGTCGCTCAAGGGGTCGGCTCATCGGGGATGCCGACCCCTTCACCACTCTTTCGACTGCAAGGAATCACGAAAGGGTTCTTAAACGTGCAGGCTCTCAATGACGTGACGCTCGACGTTCACGCCGGCGAGGTGTTGGCGGTGATCGGTGAAAACGGCGCTGGCAAGTCCACGCTCCTGCGCGTCCTGAACGGGGACTACCGGCCCGACTCGGGCCAGCTTTCTTATGAGGGCACCCCGGTCACCTTCAACTCGCCCCGCGATGCCCACCGCAGCGGCGTGCGCGTTATCTACCAGGAACCGGAGCTCGTCCCCAGCACGACGGTCGCCGAAAACCTTTACATCGGCGAGCTGCCTCGCCGCTTCGGTCGCCTGGTCGATTGGCACCTCCTCAACCGGAGCGCGCTGGCGCAGCTGACGGCGTTCGGCTACGAGTCCCTGATTTCGCCATCGACGCTGGCGGAAAAATTGACCCCCGCGCAGCGTCAGCTGGTCGAGATTCTGCGGGCGCTCAAGTCCGGCGTGAAGCTGCTGGCCCTCGACGAACCCACCTCCTCGCTGACGGAGGAGGAGGTCGGCAAACTCTTTGCCACAGTGGAGCGCTTGCGTGACCAGGGTGTCGGCATCATCTACGTTTCACACCGCATCCGCGAGATCCTTCGCCTCGCTGATCGCGTCGCCGTTTTGCGAGATGGTGCCCTGGTGGCGATCCGGCCGGTGCGGGAGACGAATGAGGACGAGCTCGTTCGTCTCATGGTTGGACGGCCCCTGCAGGCGGTGTTCGCCCGAAAGTCCCACGCCCAGACGGACGTCGTGTTTCGGGTCGAAGGGTTGGCCGCTCCACCGTTGCGGAACATCAGCTTCGAGGTTCATCGGGGCGAGGTCGTCGGCCTCGCCGGTCTGGTTGGAGCGGGACGCACCGAGCTGGCCAAAGCCCTCTTCGGATCTGCGCGCGTGAAGACCGGGCGCATCTCGATCGAGGGCCATCCGATCAGGCTGCGGACGCCTGCCGATGCGATCGCCGCGGGGATCGGCTTTTCCCCGGAGGACCGGAAAGCCGAAGCGTTGATTCTGGTACGCAGCGTCCGCGAGAACATCAGCCTGTGCATCCTCGACCGGCTGCGCCGCTGGCGTTTCATTCGTCGGGGGCTAGAGCGGGCGGTCGTAACCCGCCTGGTCAGCACGCTGCAGGTGAAGACGCCGTCGATCGAGCAAGAGGTTGGTAAGTTGAGCGGGGGGAACCAACAGAAGGTCGTCCTGGCGCGCTGGCTAGCTCGCGAACCGATGGTCTTGATCCTGGATGAACCCACCCGTGGAATTGATGTCGGAGCGAAAGCGGAGATCTATCGGCTGATCGAGCAGCAGGCGGCCTCCGGCGTCGCGGTGATCTTCATTTCCTCTGAACTTCCCGAAATCCTTGGCGTGAGCGACCGGATCCTGGTCATGCAGTCCGGACGGATCACCGGCGAGCTCTCGGCGCAGGATGCGACGGAAGAAGCCATCCTCAACCTCGCCATGAGCGACCACCTGGCGAAGGACCGACCCGTTGATGGAGGGACCAACGCGAGATGAAGCAAGGCGATCGGGCAATGGCCCTCCGATCATTTAGCAGAGTCGGCGCCGTCATCGGTGCCCAGAACCTGAGCCTGTTGATTGTCCTGATTGCGCTGGGGGCGCTCATCACTTCGCAGACGCCGGACTTCCTATTGGCCGGGAACCTCGAGAACATCGGGCTTGCGGTCGCGCTGCTCGGACTGGTCTCGATGGGACAGACGGTGGTTATTGTCTCCGGCGGCCTCGACATTTCGGTGGGTTCGACGGTGGGACTGGCCTCCGTGACCGCCGCCTTGGTTGTGGCAAACACGGGGAGTGCCCTTGCCGGCGTTGCCGCGGGCATCATCGCGGGGGCGCTCGCCGGCGCCTTCAACGGCGGCATCATAACAATCGGGCGGATTAACCCTGTCATCACGACGCTCGCGACGCTCTCCGTCTTTCGAGGAGTTGGATTTCTCATCACGAATGGGAGCGCGATCAGCGTTCCGAACGTGGCCTTCGACAACCTCGGTTCCGGCAGTATCGGGATCGTTCCCATTCCGATTGCGATCTTGTTGCTCGTCGTCGCGGCATTCTTCATCTTCCTCCGGTTTACGGACATCGGGCGGAATATTTACGCGATGGGGGGAAACCCGGTGGCCGCGCGGCTCGCCGGCATCAACCTGGACAAGTACAAGCTGGGGATCTACACGCTCAGCGGCCTGATCGCGGGGGTCGCGGCCATCATCCTGACCGCGCGCACGACCTCGGGGCAGCCCGCCTCCGGGTCGGCCGGGCTGGAACTCGAGTCGATCACGGCCGCCGTCCTGGGTGGCTCCGCCCTCACCGGCGGCAAAGGCACCGTCATCGGCACCTTTCTCGGCGTCCTCATCCTCGGCGAACTCGACAACGGCCTGATCCTGCTGAATGTTCCAACCTTCTACCAGCTGGTGGCCCGCGGCAGCTTGCTGCTGATCGCCGTTCTTGTGCAGGAATTCAGAGCACGACGGCCGGGATTCTTCCTCAAACTCTGGGGAAGGATGACGACGCGGTGAACCGACGGCCGACGCCCTCGCGAACGGCGGTGCTGGCCGGGGCCGTCCTCATCATCTCGGCTGTCGCCGTCACGGTTCGGCCGGCTCCGCCACAAGGGTTCGGCGTGGATTTGCTCGCCCCGCTGTCGCTCGCCGGGACCCGCAGCCTCTCCGTCGGCCCGCTTCTGGCCCAGGTAGTGACACTAAGAGTCAACGACGCAGATTTTCCTGACCGCGGCTTGCTCTCCCCCGTCGCCAACCTGGACTGTCAAAACCTCGACACCGGGGAGAACGGGCAGGTGACGATGACGCCGATCGCCGTCTCGAGCTCGCCACGGGGACGGCTCATGGAATTGATGTTGACGGAGGCTTCGATCATGGGGCTGCCCTACCCGATCGACCCCGTCTCATTTGAGGGCAAGCCGGCCGCCATCATCGCCCAAAAGACGGGTCACTCCCTCTTCAGCCTGGACCAGGCCACGCTGCGGCAGCAATTCGCCGACATCTCGCAGTACATGCTGCTGACGGCGGATCACCACTACCAAATGCCGCTGGGCGACGGCCAGCTGAAATGCCAATTCGACGTTGAGCTCCGCGAGGCGGGCAACCGGCCTGCCGTCGCAAGCGCCGCTTCCAGTCATTTCGTCCTCAACTTCGGGCGCGGCCTTCCCGCCAACACGTACGTCCGTGACCGGTCGATTCCCAACCTCCGCGGGTGGCCGACGTGGGTGGTCAATCCGTCGGCGAATGCGCTGCTGGTCGGGCCTCCCCCTGGCTCGGCGACCACGCCCGGGGAGCTGGCGGAGCTTCAGACGCTGCAGGGCCGGCGAACGCCGGAACGGATCGCCAGCATCCGCCGTTGGGACGACGGCTCCGCGGTCAGCCCCTGGGTGGAGATCTTGCTCGACGCCAGCGTTGTCGATGCCTTCACATCGCACGTATCGGATCCGCCCCGCATCGCCAGGGCACTCGGCCTGGTGAGCGTGGCGATGTACGACGCCACCGTCGTCGGAGCGCGGGCGAGATCCACGTTCCAGCGGCCGGCACCCTGCAGCCTGGAGCCACGGCTGGAACCGGTCGGTGGTTGTTCCGACTTCTCGTATCCATCGGAGCACGCCGTGGTCGCCGGTGCCGCCTCTGCCGTCCTGGCATACCTGTACCCGGCGCAGGCCGATCGATTTCGCACTCTCGCGGAAGATGCCGCGGCATCGCGGCTCTGGGCCGGCACCAATTACCGAAGCGATGTCGAATCCGGGCTTGCGCTCGGCAGGCGTGTCGGCCAGCAGATCATCGCACGAGGCGAATCGGACGGGTCGGCGGGCACGTGGAACGGGGCCATCCCACAGGGGTCGAATTACTGGGTTCCAACACCGCCCGGTTTCCAGACGGCTCCGATGGAGCCGCTCGCGGGAGCCTGGCAGCCATGGAACCTCACCTCCGGCTCGCAATTCCGTCCGGGGCCGCCGCCCAGGCCGGGCAGCCCGCAATTCGAAGCCGACCTGCGCGAGGTGTACAACCTTTCTCGACCTCTCTCGATCGAGCACCAGGAGATCGCCAGTTTCTGGGAGGACAAGCTCGGCTCGTTCTCCCCTCCCGGGCACTGGAATCTGATCGCGCTCCAGCTCGTCCGATCCAGGGGATTGTCGACCCCTGACGCCGCACTGGTCTTCGCCACCTTGAATACCGGTCAGGCCGACGCCTTCATCGCCTGCTGGGACGCCAAATTTACGTACTGGTCCGTTCGCCCGGTGACGGCGATCCGGCGCGAGCTGGACGCCGGCTGGTCGCCCTACATTTTCACGCCACCGTTTCCGTCGTATGTTTCAGGTCATGGCACCGCCTCCGGCGCCGCCTCGCAAATCCTGGCCCACTTCTTTCCAGACGATGCGGCGCAGCTTCGAGCCTGGGCTGAGGAGGCCGCGCTCTCGCGCCTGTACGGCGGGATTCACTATCGAACCGACAATGAGGTCGGACTGCGGCTCGGACGGGAAGTCGGGGCCGCCGCATTGATGAAGATCCACTCGATCGCGTGGAAAGGACGGTGACATGAAAGTTCGGGCCGTCTCGACGGTGGTGGTTAATGCCCGGATGCGCAACTGGATCTTTATCAAGGTCGAGACCGACGAGCCAGGGTTGGTCGGCTGGGGAGAGGCGTCGGTGGAGTGGAACACCCGGGCGGTGGTCGGTGCGGTCGAAGACCTCGCCGGGTTGGTGGTCGGAGAGGATCCGCGACGGACCGAGCATCTGTGGCAGGTCATGTATCGCCAGCACTTCTTCAAGGGCGGCATCGTCACGATGAGCGCCATCAGTGGCATCGACCAGGCGCTTCACGACATCAAAGCCAAAGCGCTCGGGATTCCCCTCTACGAGTTGCTGGGTGGGGCCGTCCGCGATCGGGTGCGGATGTACGACCACCTGGGTGGCGGTGATACGGAGGCCGTCTACAACGAGGCCACCGCCGAGCGTTTCGCCGAGCGAGCCCGCGCCAGCGTCGAGAGCGGCTTTACGGCACTCAAGATCCTGGCGGTTCCGCGCTCGCGGATGCTGGAGGGTACCGCCGCCATCCGGGAGGCGGCGACGCTCATGGGGGCCGTGCGCCGGGCGGTCGGTGACGAAGTCGACGTGATGGTCGATCTCCACGGACGCACCACCCCCGCCATGGCCATCCAATATGGCCACGCCCTGGCGGAATACCGGCCATGGTTCTTGGAAGAGCCGTGCCAGCCCGAGAACGTGGACGCCATGGTCGAAGTGGCACGCGCGCTCCCCATCCCGATCGCGACCGGCGAGCGATTGGTCACACGCTTCCAGTTCAGAGAAGTCCTGGAAAAGCGCGCCTGTGCCGTTATTCAGCCTGATGTCTGCCACTGCGGCGGAGTCTCGGAGATCAAGAAAATCGCAGCCATGGCGGAAACCTACTACGTCTCCATGGCTCCCCATAATCCGCTTGGCCCGATCGCCACCATGGTCAACATCCACGTCGGGTTCAGTACGCCGACTTTCTTGATCCAGGAGGTGATGCGACTCGACGTCCCCTGGCGCAATGACGTCGTCGATGCCGAGCTCCCCATGGAGGAAGGGCACGTGTTACCGCCCCGCCGACCGGGCATCGGCATGGAGGTCAACGAGAAGGAAGCCGCGAAGCATCCGTATCAGCCCGAAACCAAGGTGCGATGGTTCCATCCAGACGGCTCCGTCGCTGACTGGTAATGGATGCGGACCTGGTCCTCGATGCCCACGCCGAGGTCGGCGAGGGACCGATCTGGGATCCGGACAGGAACCTCCTGGTCTGGGTTGACGTCACGCGTAGCGCCGTCCACCAGTACTCGCCCAGCTCGGGACGCGACGTTGTAATCGCGGTCGGGCACTACGTGGGCGCGGCGGCGCCACGCACCGGGGGAGGGCTCGTGCTCGCCCTCCAGAATGGTTTCGGCCTCCTCGACGCCGACACCGGCCGGCTGGAGATGATCGCCGATACGGAAGCCGACCGACCGGGGAATCGCATGAACGACGGTAAGTGCGACACCGCAGGAAGGTTTTGGGCCGGCACCATGTCCTTCAATCTTGAGAAAGGAGCCGGGAGCCTCTATCGTCTCGACGCCAAGCACGACGTGTCCACGGTCCTCAGCAACCTGACGTTGTCGAACGGCCTCGGATGGAGCCCGGACGATCGGACCATGTACTTCATCGACAGCGTCACTCAGGGAATCGACGCCTTCGCCTACGACGCGACGAGCGGGGCCATCAGCGGCCGCCGGCGCTTGATCGACGTCGCCCCCGAACTCGGGATGCCCGACGGCATGACGGTGGATGCCGACGGCGCCATCTGGGTTGGGCTATGGGGCGGGCGGGCGGTCAACCGATACACCCCCGACGGACGCCTGGATCGGGTCGTCCGGTTGCCGGTCGGCCAGGTCACGAGTTGCGCCTTTGGCGGGTCGGACCTGGGCGATCTCTACATCACGACGGCCGCCCACCAGTTGGACACCAACGCGCTCGCCAGCCAACCCCATGCCGGTGGACTCTTCTGCTGCCGTCCGGGTCCGGTTGGGCTGCGGGCCAACGCCTTCCGAGGCTGATGCCCGTGTCCAACATCGTGGACACCATCTGGCACGGCATGGACGCAGTGACCATCGAGGGGGACCTGCTCCGAGCCACGATCATCCCCGGGCTCGGCGCCAAGATCGCGTCGCTGGTCGATAAGCGAATCAACCATGAATGGCTGGTCGGCCCGGGTTCTCGCCCGGTGCGGCCGGTCCCTTACGGCGCCACCTGGCCCGAGCACGACATGAGTGGCTGGGACGAAATGTTCCCGACCATCAACGCCTGTCCGTACCCGGGGCCAACGGCACCAGGGACACCCCTCCCCGACCACGGTGAGGTTTGGTCGATGCCGTGGAATGGAGAGCCTGCTAAGGAGGGCGAGCTGACCCTGGCCGTTACCGGCCGCGCTCTACCCTACCACCTTACTCGAACGGCGAGCGTCGAGGGCCCATCGCTGCGTCTTCGGTACCGCGTGGTCAATCAGGGCCCGGATCGACTCTCCATGCTCTGGGCCGCCCATCCGCAATTCACGTGTACGGCGGAGACGCGGATTCTGCTGCCGCCCGAGGTCGACCAGGTGCTCAGGGTGTATGACCCGGGGATGGGCTGGCAACCGAACGGAGTCGTTCAAAAGTGGCCGGACGCGTTGGATCGTGACGGGCATCCTGTACGACTCGACCGGGTCGGCGCCGTCTCGCGCAAAGACTGCCGGAAGCTTTACCTGACTCCGGAACAACGCGCGAACTGGGCCGGACTGGTTGACGCAACCTCGGGCAACTGGCTGCGGCTTACATGGGACGCCATCGTGGTTCCTTACCTGGGGGTATGGGTTGACGAGGGCTGCTTCAACACCGTTTCCACCGTCGCGTTGGAGCCGACAACCGGTTTCTACGACAGCCTGGCGACCGCCTCGGAAGCCGGACGGGTCATGATTCTCCCGGCTCAAACCAGCCAGGAATGGGAGGTTGTGGTCGAGGTCGGCACCGAGGGTATTCCCTGGCCGCCTCACTAGGCGCCGGTCAAGAACATCACCTTCGCGGCCATGGCGGGATCGTCGATCAGTCGAAGGAGAACTCCGGCACCCTCTTCTAACGGGACCGGCTGCACCCACTCCATTGGTGGAGGCGAGCTGGCCAGCAAGTGGAGCGCCGCATCAAAGTCGTCCCGAGTATAGGCATAGTAGCCGCGCAACGTGATGCCGCGTTGCACGATCGCGCCCATCGGCGCTAATCCTTCGGGCTGACCCAGCCCCACCATGGCAATGCTGCCGCCGGTCCTGACCGACGCGACGGCGAGTGCCCATGTCGCCGCGATGCCGACAGCGTCGACGACGATGTCGTAGTGCTCAGGCGTGATGTCGCTGCTCGACGCCAGGACGGCATTGGCTCCGAGCCGTTCTGCGACGGCGCGTCGGCCCTCGACCGGATCAGTCGCGTGAACCGTGGCACCGAGCCGGGAAAAGGCGTAGGTCGCGAGGAGCCCGATGGAACCACACCCGATGACGAGCACGGTCCGACCTGCGGAGACCCCTTCAGTGCGGGCCACATTCATCGCGGTGGCGAGCGGCTCGGTCAGACTCGCCGGGACACTGTCCAGACCTGGCGGGACCGGGACCAGGTTGCCGGCTGGAACCGCCACCCGTTCC
>Ga0209217_1000466_pt1 | contig 11186 bp, 12 predicted proteins | sample JacPinW_OM3H0_M2_FD_187957 | JGI IMG/M metagenome (GOLD analysis project Ga0209217, IMG submission 187957) | Forest soil microbial communities from Algoma, Ontario, Canada - Jack Pine, Ontario site 1_JW_OM3H0_M2 (SPAdes) (version 2) | ecosystem: Environmental > Terrestrial > Soil > Boreal...
GATTCCGACAAAGCCCGCGGATAACAAGGCAACGGAAAGCAGAACGCGAACCAACTCCAGCCGGCCGCGGCCGGCGGTGTCAGGGTAGGACTGAATGTTCCGCGTCGTCTGCATCTATTCCGATCGGCGCGTTGCGGCGTTCCGGCTCACGCGCGGTGATAGGGATGGCCGGCCAAAATGGTCGCGGCCCGATATAGCTGTTCCAGAAGCATGATACGGACCATTTGGTGCGGCCAGGTCGCAGAGCCGAACGCCATCCTCAACTTCGCCTTGCGCCGCAAATCGGGCGAAAGTCCGTCCGCACCGCCGATTGCGAAAATAGTGTTGCCGATCCCCTCGTCCCGCCAGCGGCCGAGATGCCGGGAAAAAGCGACGCTGTCGAGATTCTCGCCGCGCTCATCCAGCGCCACCAGGACAGAACTCTCGGGCATCGCGGCTGAAATCGCGGTCGCCTCCTCGGCCATCCTGCTGGTCGCGTCACGGGCGCGGCTTTCTGGAATTTCGATAATCTCCAGACCGCGAAAGCCGAGCTTGCGGCCGATGTCGTCGGACCGCTCGCGATAGCGCTCTGCCAGTTCCCGCTCCGGACCCTGCTTCAGCCGGCCGATGGCGATGACGACGAGGCGCATAATTAATTACTCGCGCGCGTTACGATGCGCGCTAGCACGCTAGCATGCGCCCGAGCCAATTTCACATCAGCTCGAAAAAACTAGATCGCCTTCGCCGCCACTGGGCCTTGCGCCCACAATCTTTCCAGATTGTAGAACTCACGGACCTCGGGTCTGAACACGTGCACGATCACGTCGCCGGAATCGATCAGCACCCAATCGCAATTGGGCAAGCCCTCGATGTGGATGTTTTTGATTCCGGTTTCCTTGAGACCTTTGGCGACGTTCTCCGCGATCGCGCCGACGTGCCGGTTGACCCGGCCGGTGGTGACGATCATGTAGTCGGAGAAGGCTGATTTGCCGCGAAGGTCGATGGTGACCGTTTCTTCCGCCTTCATATCGTCGAGGCGGGAGAGGATCAGTTTCAGCGTCTTGTCGGCGTCGGGTTGCGCCTTCAAGGCCGCAGCTTGGGTCGATGTTTTACGCGCGGTTTTAGAACCCTTGGGTAAAACTGACTTGGACAATACAGATGTGGCCAGGGACCATTCCTTTCACTGTATCGCGAACGCCGAATCCAGACGCCCGCTCGCTATACTACGCATGTGGGGTTAACGGTTTCAATATTCCAGTGAAGCCGCCGCGTCACTTTGTTCTCCAGCTGCCGTCCGGGTTCCTAAGCCCGGTCGATGACAGGTTCGATTTCATGCCGGTCAGAAACACCCAGGCCGGGGCATTGTGGTCCGCGAGCCTGCCGGCCTGGTTTTCCGGCAGCCGATAGCGTGCGAGAGCCTGCGCCGCGGGCGCGGCAAGCGCGCGAAAGCTATGTGGCGGACGATCGATCACCGCAATCGGCACCTCGGCGGCGATGCGCCGCCAGTTCTGCCAGCGATGAAATTGCGCGAGGTTGTCAGCGCCCATGATCCAGACAAAGCGCAAGCCGGAAGCGCGGCGGCGCAGATAGGTGATGGTGTCGACCGTATAGCGCGTCCCGATGACGGATTCGAGACAGCTGATATCGATGCGCGGATCTTCAGCCATTTGGCGCGCCGCCTCGATGCGCTGGTCGAGATCGTGCAAGGCGCCGAGATCCTTGAGCGGATTGCCCGGCGTCACCAGCCACCACACGCGGTCGAGTTTCAAGCGCTTGATCGCGAACAGGCTGACGGCGCGGTGCGCGACATGCGGCGGATTGAAGGAACCGCCGAGCAGGCCGATGCGCATACCGTTGGTATAGAGCGGGATGGCTTGTGCGACGGATTGCCGCGCGAATGAGGCTCTATTCAACTGAGCCACCACGCGCGCAGAGCTTTTTTGTTTGACGCGTTTTCTTCACACGAACCGGTTTCCACCCCGGATCGCATCCGGGGCAGGCTTTCGCTTGAAAACGCGATGACCTTCACGGCCGTGTTTGCCCGGTACCGTGGACGCGGTATTTGAAGCTGGTCAATTGCTCGGCGCCGACCGGGCCACGGGCGTGAAACTTTCCGGTGGCGATGCCGATTTCCGCCCCGAAACCGAACTCGCCGCCATCGGCAAATTGCGTCGATGCGTTATGCAGCACGATCGCCGAATCGACCTCGTTGAGAAATTTGCTTGCCGCGGCTGCGTCCTCGGTCACGATCGCATCGGTGTGGTGCGAGCCGTGGTTGTGAATATGCGCGATCGCCGCGCTGACGCCGTCTACCACTTTCGCGGTGATGATCGCGTCCTCGTATTCGGTATCCCAGTCTTCGTCGGTCGCGGGTTTTACACGCGAGTCGGTTCGCTGCACCGCCTCGTCGCCGCGCACTTCACAACCGGCGTCGATCAGCATCTCAACCAGCGGCTTGAGATTGGTGGACGCGCCCTTGCGATCGACCAGCAAGGTCTCCGCGGCGCCGCAGACGCCGGGCCGGCGCATTTTTGCATTGAGCACGATCGACTTCGCCATTTCGAGGTTGGCGGCGTGATCGACATAAACGTGATTGACGCCTTCGAGATGCGCGAACACCGGCACGCGCGCTTCGGCCTCGACGCGGGCGACCAGGCTCTTGCCGCCGCGCGGCACGATCACATCGACGCCGCCGTTCAGCCCGCTGAGCAAAAGACCGACCGCGGCGCGATCACGAGTCGGCACCAGCGTGATCGCGGCCTCCGGGAGACCTGCCTCGCGCAATCCCTGCACCAGACAATCGTGGATCGCGCGGCAGGATCTAAAACTGTCCGAGCCGCCGCGCAGGATCACAGCGTTGCCGGATTTCAGGCACAGTACACCGGCATCTGCCGCGACGTTGGGGCGGCTTTCGAAGATCACCGCGACGACGCCGAGCGGCACCCGCACCCGCTCGATGGTCATGCCATTCGGCCGCTGCCAACTCTCGGTCACAACGCCGACGGGATCGGGGATATCGCGCACGGTCGCAATCCCGTCGGCCATCGCATCGATCCGCGATTGCGTGAGCGTCAACCGATCGATGAAGGCAGCGCTGGCGCCACTGGCGCGAACCTCCGCGACGTCCTCCGCATTGGCGGAAAGGATCAGGTGCGCATTGGCGCGGATAGCGAGCTCCATCGCCTGCAGCGCGCGATTTTTCTGTTCCGGCGAGGCAAGCGCCAGCGCCCGCGCGGCGGCGCGCGCGCGGGCAGCCAACTCGGTCATCAGAGCCGGCAGATCGGCGTTGCCGTCGATCGCCTTCAGCGGCGCGCTCATATTCGTTTCCAGCCTCAGTTAACGCCATGTCCTAGCACGGAAATCTGCCTTTTGCGAAGTGCGGAGGCGGCATGGCTGGCGGGCCGTGCCAGATATGGCGGCAGGGGCCGGCGGCTAGCGGTCGGCTCGGCCAATGGCCTAGCCTTGGAAGCTACCCTTGGGAAACCGTGCCTCGCGGGCCGCCCACCACGAGATCGTCGCGGTGGATCATTTCGGCGCGGCCGCTGATGCCAAGGATGGCCACGACGTCGGGTGACGAGCGGCCCCTGATCTTCTCGGCGTCGTCGGCGTCATAGGCGACGAGGCCGCGGCCGATTTCGTGGGTGTCGGGGCCGCGCACCACCACCGCATCGCCGCGGGCGAATTGGCCGTCGACCCGGATCACGCCGGCCGGAAGCAGGCTTTTGCCGGCGCGCAGCGCGCTCACCGCGCCGGCATCGATGGTCAGCGTGCCCTTGGGCTCCAAGGATCCGGCGATCCATCGTTTTCGCGCGGTGACGGGATTGGCGGGGGTCAGGAACCAGGTGCAGCGCCCGCCGTCCGCGATCGCAGCAAGCGGATGCTCGATCTTGCCGGACGCAATCAGCATATGCGTGCCGGCGGTGGTCGCGATCTTCGCCGCCTCGATCTTGGTGTACATGCCGCCGCGCGACAATTCGGATTCGGCTGCGCCCGCCATCGCCTCGATTTCCGAAGTGACGGTTTCCACGATCGGGATCAGCTTTGCATTGGGATTGCTGGCGGGCGGCGCGTCGTAGAGGCCGTCGATGTCGGAGAGCAGGATCAAGAGATCCGCGCTTGCCATGGTGGCGACGCGGGCCGCCAGACGGTCGTTGTCGCCGTAGCGGATTTCATTGGTGGCGACGGTATCGTTTTCGTTGATCACGGGTACCGCGTGCCATTCGAGCAGTTTTGCAATGGTCGAGCGCGCGTTGAGGTAGCGGCGGCGCTCTTCCGTGTCCTGCAGCGTCACCAGAATTTGCCCGGCGCCGATGCCGTGATGGCCCAATACTTCCGACCAGGTTCGCGCCAGCGCGATCTGCCCGACCGCGGCTGCGGCCTGGCTTTCCTCGAGCTTGAGGGTGCCGCGCGGCAGTTTTAGCCGGCTGCGCCCCAGCGCGATCGAACCGGAGGACACGATCAATAGCTCGCGTCCCTCCTTATGAAGTTTTGCAATATCGGCGGCTAGCGCCGTGAGCCAGGAGGCCCGCACCTCGCCCGCGTCGGAATCGACCAAAAGCGATGAGCCGACTTTAACAACGATGCGGCGGAATTTTTTTAAGCTGGGGCGGGCCATGGATAGGACTTTACGGCAAGGTTTTGAAGCAGGAGTGTCAGGCGGGTAGGGAATACTACAAGATCGCGGCCAGGGAAGCGCGCGCCCGCAAAAATTCAGCCTTACGGGGTCGGCGGCGCCCATGGCTCAACCTGCGCCGCGCCCTTGGCCTTGCCGGACACCGGGGCTTCGCCGATCACCTCGACCAGCGCGCGCAGCGCGTCCCTGACGCCCTCGCCGGTGACGCCCGACATCAGCAGCGGCGTCTTCTTCGCGGCGCGCTTCAGCCGGTCCTTCTGCTTCTTCAATTCTTCCGGCGTCACGGCGTCGATCTTGTTCAGCGCGACGATCTCGATCTTGTCGGCGAGATGCCCCTGATAGGCCTCGAGTTCGGTCCGTACCGTCTTGTAGGCCTTGCCGGCGTGTTCGCAGGTCCCATCCACCAGATGGAGCAATACGCGGCAGCGCTCGACATGGCCGAGAAAACGATCGCCCAAGCCTGCGCCTTCATGCGCGCCTTCAATCAGGCCTGGAATATCCGCCAGCACGAATTCGCGGCCATCGGCATTCACCACGCCAAGCTGCGGATGCAGCGTGGTGAAGGGATAGTCGGCGATCTTGGGTTTTGCGGCGCTGACCTTGGAAAGGAAGGTCGACTTGCCGGCATTGGGCAGGCCGACCAGACCTGCATCCGCGATCAATTTCAGCCGCAGCCAGATCCAGCGCTCCTCGCCCTCTTGCCCGGGATTGGCGTTGCGCGGCGCGCGGTTGGTGGAGGATTTGAAATGCGCATTGCCAAAACCGCCATTGCCACCTTCGGCGAGCACGAATTTTTCGCCCAATGTGGTGAAATCGTGGATCAGCGTTTCGCGATCCTCGTCGAACACTTGGGTGCCGACCGGCACCTTGAGCACGATCGCCTTGCCATTGGCGCCATGGCGGTCCTTGCCCATGCCGTTGGTGCCCTTTTGGGCTTTAAAGTGCTGCTGATAGCGATAATCAATCAGCGTGTTCAATCCGTCGACCACCTCGATGATGACGTCGCCGCCGCGGCCGCCATTGCCCCCGGAGGGCCCGCCGAACTCGATATACTTCTCGCGGCGGAACGCCACGCAGCCATTGCCGCCGTCGCCGGAGCGGATATAGACCTTTGCTTCGTCAAGGAATTTCATGCGCCATAGGTAAGGCAGAGGCGGCAACGCGGCAACCTCTTACAGGCCAAAATTGTTGCGAAAAGCCAATATTTTCGGGCTTTTTCTGGGGTTTCAAGTCAGGCGCCCGAGAAAGTCGCGGCTGTTAACCAACGCCCATTGGGAAAACTGTGCATTCATGTCTGGCCTGGCCGCCGGCGGATGAGATATTTCTGTAGTCCTTCCAGCACCAGCTCGCGGCGCTGATTGAAAACGGTGGAGCGCAGCGTCACCACACCGGTGGTGCGGCCTGGCGTCAATTCCGCCACTTCGAGCGCCGGATAGATCGTGTCATCGGCGTACACGGGTTTCATGAACCGGCTCGACTGCTCCAAAAAGCCGACCAGCGATTCCTCCACCATAAACGGAAACAGTCCGCTTCCAGGCGCCGTGTGGATCAGCGTTTGAAAACCATGGGCGAGCAGGTTCGGCATGCCGCGGGCGCGACAATATTCGATGTCGTAATGCACCGGATGGGTATCGCCGCTCGCGGCCTGAAACGCCGCGAACACCGCTGATGTCATGGTGCGGCTTGGAATGACAAAGCGCTCGCCGAGCACAAAATCCTCGAACCAGCGCTGTTGCGGCACCATGCGATGCGCTGCGGGATCGAACTCGGCCATGGCGGGTTCCTGCGAGGTTTGCCAACGTTTGTTGGCTTATCGGTATCGCAGAGGGTTTGGCGCGGCAATCTATACCGCTCAATTCGTCATGCCCGGGCTTGTCCTGGCTTGTCCCGGGCATCCACGTCTTTAAAACAGCACGCACAATGGGCGTGGATGGCCGGAACAAATCCGGCCATGACGAATCGAGGAACGTCGCGGTCCGAAATGAGCTTGCTCGCCAAAATCTCCACCGCCTCCGACGAGCGCTCGGCGCGCCTTGCCGGCATTGGCCTGATGCTGGTGTCTGTCGGCGTGTTCGCGTTTGGCGATACGCTCGGCAAATTCATCGTCGCGACCTATTCGGTCGGGCAATTATTGTTGCTGCGCGGCGCCGCGGCGCTAATCGTGCTGTCGCCATTGATCTGGCGGCGCCGCCGGGAATTCTTGCGCCTGGAGCGGCCGCGGCTGCAGTTGTTTCGCGTGGTGCTGTCGACGCTCGAGGTCGCGGCGTTCTTCCTCGCAACCGTGTATCTGCCGCTCGCCGACGTCGTCACCTATTATCTGGCGTGTCCGATTTTCGTCACCGCGCTGTCGGCAATCGTGCTGCGCGAGCGGGTCGGCTGGCGGCGCTGGAGCGCCATCCTGATCGGGTTTTGCGGCGTCCTGATCGCGCTGCGGCCATCAGCGCAGACCGTCAGCTGGCCGGCGATGATCGCGCTCGCCGGCAGCATGGCGTTTGCGGTCCTGATGCTGATCACCCGCTCGTTGCGCGCGACCCCCGATATCGTGCTGGCGTCGGCGCAGTTCATCGGCACCTTTGTTTTCGGTGCAATACTGGCGCCGTTCGGCTGGATCGCGCCGACGCCGGGAGGTCTGGGCTTGTTCGTAGCGGCCGGCTGCATCTCGGTGTGTGCGCTGCTCTGCGGCAACCGTTCGCTCAAATTGGCGCCGGCCTCGATCGTGGTGCCCTATCAATATTCGATGATCATCTGGGCGGTGATGTTCGGCTATGTCGTGTTCGGCGACGTACCGTCCTGGGCGACGATTTTCGGCGCCGCGATCATCATTGGCGCCGGGCTTTATATTTTCCTGCGCGAGCGGGATCTGGGGCGTGAGGCAAATTCCATCGTCGTCCCGGCCAAGCCAACGGGTCCGGCCTCTGGCCGGCCCGATGACAGGCTCCGCGCGAGCCGGGATCCATAACCACAAGCGTTGGTTTTGCGAGAGCTGGGGCCGCCGGCAAGCCTAACAACAAACATCGGTGGTTATGGGTCCCCGCTTTTTGCGGGGACGACATCCGTTGTTTTTTGCGGAAATGACGACGGAGCGCCTACCGCGCGCGCCGGGTCGAGCTGCCCCAGTTCTTCAGCGACGACCACACGCCGCGCGAAAGCTTGAAGCAATCGACCGGCGTCGAGGAGCGCAGCGCCTCGAAGCGGTGCAGCTCGACGCCGCTCCACTGGAAGCCGCACTTCTCCAGGATGTTGCGCGATGACGGGTTAGAGACGCGGGCGCCTGATATCAGCTGCTCGACATCGAATTCCTCGAAGGTGAAATCGATCACCGCGCGGGCCGCCTCGGTGCCAAAACCCTGGCCCCAATGCTCGACCCCGAGCCAGTAGCCGAGTTCCGGCGCTTGCTGCTCGCGCCAGTCGATGCCGACCACGCCGACCGGGACAAAATTGTTCTCGATCAGGAACACCGTTCCGCGGGGTTCGCTCGCGGTTCCGCGAACGAATTCGATGGCGTGGTCCTGGGAATAGGGATGCGGCAGGCGGCGGGTATTTTCCGCAATGCGGCGATCATTGGCGAGACGCGCAATCGCTTTTACGTCCGCGAGTGTCGGCCTGCGCAGGGTCAGCCGTTCGGTCTCGAGGACGATGCTACTCGCCTCGCGCAGCGCGGGGGTCGGGATATCCTGCAGCATGTCGGGCTCCTTGGATTGCGAACACAAAACGCAATGACACAAATAAAAAGAGAGGACGGTTTCCCGCCTCCCCTTTGGAGCCCTTAAAACTCCGCCGGTTCAACAGGACCCGGCGGACTCATGTTGTCCACCGTTTACTCGGCCGCACCTTCGGTCATGGGAACAACAGACACGAACGTGCGGCCATTGGCTTTTGCGCGAAACTCGACATGGCCCTCGACCTTGGCGAACAGGGTATGGTCGGTGCCCATGCCGACATTAAGGCCGGGATGCCAGGTGGTGCCGCGCTGCCGCGCAATGATGTTGCCAGGAATCACATGCTCGCCGCCAAAGGCCTTGATGCCGAGGCGTTTGCCCGCGGAATCACGTCCGTTTCGCGATGAACCGCCTGCTTTTTTGTGAGCCATGGCTTGTCTCCAACTTCGCTGTAGTCTCTAGATCAATTCCTTGACGGAATCATTTCACTTTTTATCACGCTTCAACTTTTGCGCGACGCGGATCACTTCTTGTCGTCACTCTTGCCCTTGGCGCGCGGTTTTGCCGCGGCCTTGGCAACCGCCTTCTTGGCGGGGGCCTTTTTCGCCGCGGCCTTCTTCGCAGTGTTGGGCGCCTCGTCGTCGCCATCTGCCGGCGCGGCGGCGACCAGTTTCTCTCGCTTCGGCCGCGGGCCGATGGTCGGCTTGTTGTCGTTGGTCAGGATCTCGGTGATGCGCAGCACCGTGATCTCGTCGCGATAACCGCGCTTGCGGCGCGAGTTCTTGCGCCGCCGCTTCTTGAAGGCGATCACCTTGGGGCCGCGCTTGTGCTGCAGCACCTCAGCCGCAACAGTCGCACCCGCCACCGTGGGCGTACCGAGCACCGGCGATTCGCCGCCGACCAGCAACACTTCGCCAAGCTGCACGATCGTCCCGACATCGCCGGCGATCTTGCCTATCTCGAGCACATCATCCGGAACGACGCGGTATTGCCGGCCGCCGGTTTTGATGACTGCGAACATCGTTTTATTCCTTCGTGTTCGATCCCGGCCTCGGAACAGGTCCGGGCCGGCTTTTTGTTCAGTCGTTATGGGTTTCAATCTTTGCGCGATAAGGGAACGATCCCTTGAATCCACGCAAAAACAAACAGCGCGAGTAAATCCCGCGCCGGTTGGCGGGACTTATAGCCCGGGCGGGCTTCAAGTCAAGACAAACGAGCCTGAAAACGACCAAAATATAAGGGATTTAGCCCTAAAATGGCGAATGGTGAATAGCGACTAGGTCCACTCGCTATTCGCCACTCGCCTCCTGAAACCAATGGGTTCCCCCATCGTTGTCCCTGACTTCAAGCGGGCGGGGCAAAAATGGCCGAAGAAACACTGACGACCTCGGGCATCGGCAGGCACGGCGCTACCCGTCTGCCCTCGGTGAACCTAGATAGCTTTAATATCGAATTGAAGGACGATGAAGGCTTCCTGGGCGACCGCGCCAGCAAAGGCGCCTTCCGCAAGATTTTGGACACGCTGCGCAAGCCGCTGAAGAAAAACGGCGAGGATCCTCTCGGCAGCAAAGCCGCAGATGCCATCCCCAAGACGACGCTCGACGAAGCGTTGGTCGGCAGCGACGTCGGCGCCGCAGCGCTGGTGCATGGCGCGATCGAGGAATTCGCGCAGGAATTAGCCTATGTGACGCAGCGGTTTCTCAAGACCAAAGCCTGGGCCGATACCGAACGTATCGTGGTCGGCGGCGGTTTTCGGCAGAGCCGGGTCGGCGAGCTTGCGATCGCGCGCACCGATATCATCCTCAAGGCCGAAGGCTTCGAGGTCGATCTGGTCCCGATCCGCTTTCACCCCGATGAAGCGGGCTTGATCGGCTGTCTGCATTTGGCGCCGTCCTGGATTCTCGAGGCCCATGACAGCATCCTGGCGGTCGATATCGGCGGCACCAACATCCGCTGCGGCGTGGTCGAGACCCGCTGGAAGAAAGCGGCCGATCTGTCGAAGGCCGCGGTCTGGAAGTCCGAACTCTGGCGCCATGCCGACGACGAGCCGACGCGAGAAGCGGCGGTGAAACGGCTGGTCAAAATGCTGAAGGATCTGATTGCCGAGGCCGAGACCGAAGGCCTCAAACTCGCGCCGTTCATCGGGATCGCCTGTCCAGGCGTGATCAAGGAGGACGGTACGATCGAGAAGGGTGCGCAGAACCTGCCGGGCAACTGGGAGAGCAGCAAATTCAACCTGCCGGCGAGCCTGATCGAGGCGATCCCTGAGATCGGCGAGCACGATACCGCGGTCCTGATGCATAATGACGCCGTCGCGCAGGGCCTTTCCGAGATGCCGTTCATGCAGGACGTCGAGCATTGGGGCGTGCTGACAATCGGCACCGGATTGGGCAATGCGCGCTTCACCAATCGCAGGAAGGAAAAGGATAGGGACAAGGACGAGAAGAACGAGAAGAACGAGAAGAACGAGAAGAACGAGAAGAAGACCAAGGATTGAGACGCCCGTATATTTACGGGCGCGCCGGGTAACCTTGACTGGTTAGGTTAAAACCGAGTTCGCGTTGCCGAATAGGATCGGATCGCTACGGTCAAACCGTCGCGTAAGCTGGCCAGCGAAGCCGCACTTCCCGGCCACAATTTCAAGGACGCGACACGGGACCGCCGGTTTTTGTCGCGTACGGCGGTCCCACCCTTTCTCGCCGCAGGTTTATCGCCCGGCGAGGCGGCAATTTCCTAAAGTTCGCGCCTTGTCTGGATAGCCGTCCTCGCCTAGAACACGCCCCGACCAAAGGGGCGGATTCGCACCCGTTGTGGCGCCTGGAGAGGTGGCAGAGTGGTCGAATGCACCGCACTCGAAATGCGGCATAGGTGCAAGCCTATCGGGGGTTCGAATCCCTCCCTCTCCGCCAGTAAGT
>Ga0209217_1000467_pt1 | contig 11183 bp, 9 predicted proteins | sample JacPinW_OM3H0_M2_FD_187957 | JGI IMG/M metagenome (GOLD analysis project Ga0209217, IMG submission 187957) | Forest soil microbial communities from Algoma, Ontario, Canada - Jack Pine, Ontario site 1_JW_OM3H0_M2 (SPAdes) (version 2) | ecosystem: Environmental > Terrestrial > Soil > Boreal...
GCTCACGCTGACGGCTGCGGCGTTCACGGGCACCGCGGCACTCGTTGGCGTCTTCGGCGTCGCGTTGATGCGCGCCGCGTTCGAGTTTGCGCTTCATTTTGCTCGTACCGAGAAACGTGGCGGCGTTCACGCGATCATCGAGCACCAGGCGGTCGGCTACGCGTTGGCCGATGCAAAGACCACAATCGAAGCGGCGCGCTATCTCAGCTGGCGCGCCTGCCATGCGCTTGACGTCCAGTCGCCGGCGGCCGAGGAGCTTGCAGTCGAAGCGAAGATTTTTGGCTCCGAGGCCGCGGTACGCGTGATCACCGATCTCATGCGCGTGGTCGGCATCGACAGCTATGATCATGAGGCTCCGTTCGCTCGCCTGCTGCAGGATGCGCTCGCGCTGCCGATCTTCGACGGCGGCAATATGGGCATCAGGCGTCGGCAGCTGCACATGATGTTCAAGCGAAGCGACTATGATTCGCTTGCTGCAAGCGGAGCGACGTAGTGCGTCTGGCTGATGATGTTCCGGCGGGAGGGAAGATCGGTGGCCATTGACTTTCGACTTACCGCGCGCCAACGCGAGCTACAGCTGCAATCCCGCAAGTTCGCAAGGGAGGTGCTTTCGGCGGCGTTGGAGGCAGAGGCTCTGCCCACTCCAGAGGAACGGTTTGCCGCAACGAAGCCCGCTTACGAGGAGATCATTGCGGCCGGATTTCTGCGGAAATGCATTCCTCTTTCCGCCGGGGGAGAGAACGCTGGTCTTACCGATACTGCGATCATGGTCGAGGAGCTCTACGCGGTGAACGCCAGCGTTACTTTGACGTTGATTGGAACGGTCCTTGGATTGTTGCCGCTCTTGAGCGGCGGCACGGAGGAGCAGCGGAATCGACTGCTGCCTCCCTTCCTCAAACAGACCGGAGCGCCGTTGGCGGGGTTTTGCGCTACCGAACCGGGCGGCAGCGCCAATGCCGCATCGCCGCCGCCGGGCGAGGGCGTTCGTACCACGGCTACGCTTCGGGGTGACCGATGGATCATCGAAGGTCGAAAAAGCTGGGTTTCCTCGGCCACAGGTTGGGATCGCAAGGGCGCAGACATTCTATCGGTACTTTGCCGAACCGATCCTGATGCCCCTCCCGAACGGGGTATTTCAGTCATCGTCGTGGAGCGCCCCGCATCGGGCCTGGTCTTCGAACGCGCGATCGATTCGCTGGGGCACCGTGCGCATCTCTTGCCGCAGTTCAATCTCAGGGGAGTCAGCGTCTCCAGAGATAATGTTTTGGGTAGCCTCGGCGGGGGGCTGACCCTAACTGCCGCTTGCTTCACTGGCGCAGCCGCCCTGGTCGGAATTTTCGCCGTGGCGCTGATGCGGGCAGCGTTTGAGTTCACGCTGGGTTTCGCGCGCAACGAAAGGCGAGGCGGCATTCACCCCATTATCGAACATCAGGCAGTCGGATACGCACTGGCGGACGCAAAGACGGCGATCGAAGCGACCCGCTACCTTTGCTGGCGGGCGTGCCAGGCGGTCGATGTGCAATCGCCTGCCGCGCAGGAGCTGGCGATCGAAGCAAAAGTCCATGGTTCGGAAGCGGCCGTCCGGGTGCTGACGGATCTCATGCGGGTCGTCGGGGTGGAGAGCTACGATCATGCTCTCCCGTTGGGGCGCCTGCTGCAGGATGCGCTGGCGCTTCCTCTCTTTGGTGGAGGCAACATCGGCGTCCGACGTCGACAACTTCACACGATCCTGAAACGGCCGGAATACGATCCGCTGATGACCAGTGGCGAGGCGGAGGTCTGACTAAAGCGAAGCTTCTTTGTTGAACGGGGTGAATCATGAGCACAGAGCGGAAAGTAGCCATAGTAACGGGAGCATCCCAGGGGATCGGTGCGGGTATCCTTCAGGCTTTTAGGGATCGCAACTATGGGGTTGTTGCAACATCGCGATCGATCAAGCCGATCGCCGATTCGGACGTCGTGACCGTGCAAGGCGACATCGGCGCTGCGGACACGGCCGAGAGAGTGTTCAAAGCGGCCTTCGAGCGTTTCGGTCGTGTCGACACGCTGGTTAACAACGCCGGCATGTTCATGGCAAAACCATTCACCGTCTATTCGCAGGACGACTATGCAACCTACATGTCGACAAACGTCACGGGCTTCTTTCACATGACCCAGCGTGCGCTTGAATTTATGGGTAAACAAGGACACGGCCACGTCGTCACGATCACAACAAGTCTTGTTGACCAGCCGATGAGCAGCGTCCCGGCCGTCTTGGCCTCTCTCACAAAAGGAGCCCTGAGCGCTGCAACGAGAGCGCTTGCAATCGAGTATGCCAAGACCGGGGTTCGCATCAACGCCGTGTCACCGGGAATAATCAAGACGCCGATGCACGCACCCGAAACGCATCAAGCATTGGCCGCACTCCATCCAATGGGTCGGATGGGAGAGGTGTCCGACGTTGTAGACGCGGTGCTCTACCTCGATGGCGCTGGGTTTGTGACCGGGGAGATTCTTCACGTCGACGGAGGACAAGCTGCTGGCCACCATATGGTGCAGGGCGCTTAGCGCGAGCGCCGACAAGAGTTCCAAAATGAGGGGGATCGAAGAAATTGAGAAAGTTCACCAGGAACAGCTGAAATCCGGATCCTTCCAAGCTGAAGACCCTCTGCCAACAACATTAAGTGGCTGCTCAAGCCGCCGCTTCGAATAGCAATTTGAGATGGTTGCGAGCCCCCGCAACCACCGATACCGACGCTCCCGTTGTGAAAGCCGCGGGAGCGTTCTTCTTTGTAACCATCCCAATCGCTTGTCTGGAAGCCTTGTTGTACGACCGCGCAAAGCGGGCATTCATCCGCAAATATTGCACTCGAACTCGACGGACAGCTGCGGAGTCAGTTCTCGCTCTGCACTAGAAATATTCTCATTTTCGGCAGACCGCGACCGGTTTCGATACGCACGGTGTGGCGAGCGGCTACCCCATGCGGGTCGCCTCGGCGATTGCGGCGTTCAACAGCTTGAGCGCGCCTTCAGTCGTAAGCGTCCTTGTGTACTCGACGTCGGTCACCGTCGCTCCTTGAACAATCCGATTGAGAGATTGCCCGCCAAGGCGCATGCCGCGCCGACGAGCGCGGCATCCCCGCCTCGCCAGCCGACAAGGGACAGTCCGACCGGGATCGAACCGATCGCCGCCATGGGCAGGTTCACCTGCGGAAGACCCGTCAGCCCGGCGATCGCCGTCAGATCGACGATCCGGTGCACTGCCGTACGCATCTCCGACAGGCGCGCGTCGCGACCGATCGGCAGGATAGGCGAGGTCGGCATGCAGAGCACGCGTCGTCGATCGAGCAGCCCGTCGAGCCGCTTCGATGCGCTCTCGCGGAAAGTCTTGGCCGCCGCGAGGTTGCTTGCGGGAATGTGTCCGTCGTCTGCGAACGCGCCGGCGACCTCGGCGGAGAGGCGGGGATTGACCCGATCGATCCAGTCGCGAAAGGTGGCGTGGAATTCACTTTTTTGCAACACGCGCTGGTGGTGCGACCAGTCGCGAAGGTCGCCGTTCGCGAGGAGCGACTCGCTGACAGGCGCGGCGTGGCGCAGGCGATCGAGAACCGGCAGCAAAGCGCGCCGCACAGGCTCGTCCGCCAGCGCGAAACAATCGGTCGCGACGATAATCTCATCGGGGAACGCATCGACGACCTGCTCGGCGAGCAGCACGGCACCGACCTGGCCGAACGTTGTCGCGTTGCGCGCGAAATACCCGACTGTGTCGAAAGATGGCGCCTGGGTCATCATGCCCTCGGTCGGGATGCGGCCGTGGGTCGGCCGCAAGCCGTAAAGACCGCAGAAGCTTGCGGGCATGCGCACCGAGCCGCCCGAGTCGGTTCCGAGCGCGACATCGACCAGGCCGCCCGCGACTGCGGAGGCGGAGCCGCTCGACGAGCCGCCCGGTACCCGATCTGGCGCGCGCGGATTGAGCGGGGTGCCGTAAAACCTGTTGATGCCGAGCAGTCCGAGGGAGATCTCGTCAGTGATGGTTTTGCCCACCAGCGTGGCACCGGCTTGCAGCAGGGCGTCGACGGCCCAGGCGTCCGTCCGCGCCGGCTGATGCGTGGCAGCCCAGTCGGGATTGCCACAGCCGGTCACAACGCCGGCCACGTCGAACAGGTCCTTGGCCGCGAAGGTCAGGCCGGACAGCGGGCCTGCGCGGCGCGGAGCCCTGTGAATGGTCACGCCAGGAACGAAGGCGCCCAGCGTGTCTTGCATGACGCTTTCCTGATTGTAAGAAGAGGGCGCTCGATCCGAGCGCCCTCGGCGCGTTGCTCAGTCCTTATAGAGCTTCCGGAAATCCGGATGGGTGTGAAACCAGTACTCGAAACCTTGCACATTCTTCTGTACCGCATAGTCGGCGAAGCGCGTGTACAGGGGGATGCGGGGCAAATCGGTCATGACGATGTCGACCATCTTGTTCAGGCTCGTCTTGTAGACTTCCGGGTCCCGGGTGAAGCGGGCCACGTCGATCACCTTGTCGAGCTCCGGATTGACGTAGTTGGCCGTGTCGAACACCGAATTGTTCGCGCCATCATACGTCCAGAAGAAGAAGTAATCGGGGTAGTCGAGCCAACCGTAGAATTCGGCGATGACCATCGGCATGGTCTTGCTCGCCATCTGGGCGAACCAGTTCGAGCCCGGCACCTTCTCGATCGTGACCTCGACGCCGATTGTCTTCAGCGCCTCCTGGATCAGAATTGCGGACGGTTCGCGCACCGTCGCTTCGCTGAGATCGATCGACAGGGTTGTCTTGAAGCCGTTAGGGAAGCCGGCCTCGGTGAGCAGCTTCTTGGCCTTCTCCAGATCCTGTCCGTGCTTGATCGGAACCGGCCACGTCGCGGAGGGATAGGGTTGCGAGGGGTCACCACCGAACATCGGCTTGGCGCGGTTATAGAGAGCCGAACTGATGATCTCCTTGTAAGGGATGGCGTAGGAGACGGCTTCCCGCACCTTCGGATTGTCGAATGGGGGAATTTTCACATTCATGTCGACGAAGACGAGATCGTTCTGCACCGGTACGCCGATAACCTTGACCTTGCCCTGTTCGGCCAGTTCAGCATAATCCTTCGGCGGCAGGCCGACCGACATATCGACATCGCCCTTTTCCAGCAGCGCCCGGCGCGTGCCGGCCGAGGCAATCTGCCGGTAGACGACCCGCTTGAGTTTGGGCAAGGGCCCGGACTTCCAGGCGTCGAACCGGGTGAAGACGGTCTGTTGCCCGGGTGACCAGGACTCCACCTTGAAGGCGCCCCCGCCGCAATCGTTGCGCGACACCCAGTCGAAAGCCCAGGGATCCTGGGGCGTCGCGTGCTTCTTGGCCAGTTCGGAATTGACGATCACCGGCACCGGCACCACGAGATCCGGCATCGTGAGCTTGTTGAATTGATCGAAGGTGGCCTTGAATGTGTGGTCGTCGATCACCGAGAACTGCTCGGGCTTCACCAGTGACCCCGCCGCCATCTGTACCGCCGGAAAGCCACCGGCTGCGATGGCGCGATCGAACGACCACTTGACGTCCTTGGCCGTGACCGGAGTGCCGTCATGGAAGGTGGCATCCTTGCGCAGATTGAAGACGTAGGTCTTGCCGTCGTCGCTCGCTTCCCAGCTTTCGGCGAGTTCCGGCGTGACGACCTTGGCGTCATAGGAGATCGTGCCGTCCGCGAGGGTCTTTTCGCCGTGACTGACAAGCCGATCGTAGGCTTGCCAGACCACCATGCGGCTGTGATCATTGGCGGTCGGCACCATCGTGTCGAGGCCGTTGGGGCCCATTTCCGATACGATGACCAGCGTATCCTTCGACGTTTCGGCAGCCAGGCTCCGTGCGCCGGGCAGTGCGACGGACGCTGCGAGCAGCGCCACCGCCATGATTCCTCGATTGAGCTTCATTCGTGCATACTCCTGGGTTTGCGTGAGCGAAGGGCGATGTCAGAGGCCGAGGTCGCCCAATAGTTTCGGCCATGTGTGGGCCCACGGACGCGCTTGTTCGAAAGCGCCGGAGGCGGCGAGCACGGTGCGGTCCGCCAGATGGCGACCAATGATCTGCAGACCCACCGGCAAACCGTCCTTGGTGAAACCCGCAGGAATGGTCGCAGCCGGCTGACCGGTCAGATTGCAGATGAAGGTGAAGCACAGCCAATCACCCGAAGTGACCATCTTGCCTTCGATGATTTCGGGCCCCTGCATGTAGAGCGGGAAGGCGGGCACCGCGAGCGTCGGCGTGATCAGCAGGTCGTAATTGGCCATGAACCGCCACATGCGGTTGCAGACCTTCTGTCGTATCATTTTGGCGTCGGTGAATTCTTCGGCGGTCCACTGGCGCTGCAGCAGGCCTACGAGATGCGGCGACATTTCCCGCTCGCGTCCCTTCATCATGCGGCGCATGCCGGACAGATCGGTATCGCCAGCGACGATGGTCCAGAAATAGGGAAACGGATCCTCCCAGCCTGGATCGGCTCGCTCGACCGTGCAGCCGAGCTCCGTCTCGAACACGCGAACCGCCTCGGAGACGACGCGGCGGACCTCCGGATCGACGGGCGCGTAGCCCCAGTCCTCGCTATAGGCAATGCGAAGACCCTTGATGTTCTCCCTGGTGGCTTCGACATAGTCGAAGTCGGCAGCCGGAATGGAATAGCGGTCGCGCGGGTCGGGTCCTGTGATCACCTTCAGCATCAGGGCCGAGTCGGTGACCGTTCGGCTCATCGGGCCGACATGTTCAAGCGACTCCCAACTGGACACGCCGGGATAGCGCTCGTCGCGACATCCCGGATAGAGCGGCACCCGGCCCATCGAAGCCTTGATGCCGTACAGCCCACACAGCGCCGAGGGAATGCGGATTGATCCCCCGCCATCGGAGCCGATCGCGAAAGGGGCGACGCCGGCCGCGACCGAGGCGCCTGAACCGGCGCTCGATCCGCCCGACGTCATGTCGAGATTCCAGGGATTGCGAGTCGCCGGGAACACTGGATTGTGGCCGACACCGCTGTAGCCGAATTCGGGCACGTTGGTTTTGCCGATAATGACCGCACCGGCCGCCTTGAGCCGCTCGACCACGATATCGTCCTCGTCCGGCACGAAGTCCCGGTAGAGCGGCGACCCCATGACGGTCAAAATATCCTTGGTGGCGACAAGGTCCTTGATTCCAACCGGCACGCCGGCGAGCGGGCCGGGGTCTTCGCCGGCGGCGATCTTGGCGTCGACAGCGGCGGCGGCGGTCCGGGCAACATCGGGGGTGGGCGTACAGAACGCGTGGATGTGCGGTTCGAGCTTGTCCATGCGGCGCAGCACGGCTTCGGCGACCTCGACGGCAGAAAGCGTCTTGTCCTTGACGCGCGCCGCAACGGTGACGGCGTCCATGCGGCAGATTTCGTTGTCAGCGCTCATGGGTTTCCTCCAATTGGTGAAAGAGCGAAGTGACAGGCGGCAAAATGGTCCGGACCGACGGCACGAAGTGGGGGCATGCTCTTGGCGCAGAGATCGGTGCTCTTCGGGCAGCGGCCATAGAAGCGGCACGCGTTCGGGTCCGGATCGATCGGGCTCGTCGGGCTGCCGTCGAGGCGCGGGCGTGCTTCTCCCCGCCGCGCCGGATCCGGGATCGCGGCAACCAATGCCTGCGCATAAGGGTGACGGGGCGCGGTGAAGAGGGCCTCTGCCGGCGCGATCTCGACGATCTTGCCGAGGTACATAACGACGACGCGCGAACACAATAACCGCACCACGTTGAGGTCATGCGACACGAACAGGTAGCTCATCGCCAACCGGTCCCTGAGGTCGGCCAGTAGCTTGAGGATCACGGCCTGGACCGACACATCGAGCGCCGAGGTCGGCTCGTCGAGAATCAGCAGCGAGGGCTCGACCGCAATGGCGCGTGCGATGCCTACTCGCGCGCGCTGGCCGCCCGACAATTGATGCGGATAGCGCTGGAGCAGTTCTTCCGGCAGCCCGACAAGCGCGGCCGTCGAACGGACGCGTTTTGCGATCTCGGCGCCCTTGCGCAGGTCAAGCAGCCGCTTCAGCGGGTCGGCGATCGACTGAAACGCCCGGAAGGATGGATTCAGACTTTCAGTGGCGTCCTGGAATACGACCTGAATCCGCCGTCGGCCAGGTGTGGATACAAACTTGGCCTGCGACATCGCGGTGATGTCCTCGCCATCGAGCAAAATCTGCCCTGACGTGGGATCGATGAAGCGGCCGAGAAGGGGTACGATGGTGGACTTGCCGCAGCCGGACTCGCCCACCAGGCCAACGCTTTCCCCCGCCCCGATCATCAGGTCGACATTGTCGACCGCGTGGAGCTTGGCGCCGCGCCCCGCGCCCTTGATCGGGTAGAATTTGGCCAGCGATCGGGCTTCGAGCAGCGGCGCCATCACAGTGGAAACCTGCACCGTACAATATGCGCGGGCGACAGTTCCGCCCACGGGAGCTCCCGCTCGTCGCAGACCGGCTGGCGCCGCTCGCATCGTCCGCTAAAGCGGCACGGCGGCAGGGTACTGCGCAAATCAGGCAGCTGACCAGGAATCGACGTCAGGCTGTCGAGGCGTGTTTCGGGGACTGGCGTGGCGGCTAGAAGCTGGCGCGTATAAGGATGCGCCGGATGATCGAGAAGCGCCTCGGTCGCGGCGATCTCCACGATATGTCCGGCGTGCATCACGGCAATCCGGTCGCAATATTCGCCGGCGAGGCCGAGATCGTGCGTGATCAGCAGCGTCGACATTCGCGCGCTGTGGCTCATGTCCCTGATCAGGTCCATGATCACCGCCTGGGTGGTGACATCGAGCCCGGTGGTCGGCTCGTCCGCGATCAACACCGATGGCGTGCAGGCGAGCGCCATCGCGATCATCACGCGCTGGCACATGCCGCCCGAAAGTTCGAAGGGATAGGCCTCGGCGCGACGTTCCGGGTCAGGGATGCGGACGCGCGCCAGCGCGGCGATCGCGGCTTTCTTCAAATCGCGGCGTGGGAGGTTGGCGTGTTCGAGCAGCACGTCCTCGATCTGCTTTCCTACCTTTCGGATGGGGTTCAGGGCGGTGCGGGGGCTTTGGAATATCATGGCCATTTCGCGCCCGCGTAGTTCACGCAACGCTTCCGGCTGCGCCGCCAGCAGATCGATGCCGCCCATCGTAATGCGGCCGTTGGTGATTTCGGCCGCCTCATCGTTGAGACCCATGACCGTGTAGGCGGTGACGGATTTGCCCGATCCACTTTCACCGACCACGCCGACGATCTCGCCGCGCGCGACAGACAGGGTTACGCTTTCCAGTGCCCGCACCACGCCGTGACGGGTGCGGAACTCCACCGACAGATTGTCGATCTCGAGTTGCGCCATCACACGCGCTTCCTTGGATCGAGCAGATCGCGCAGCCCGTCGCCCAGCATGTTGAAGCAGAACACCGCGAGCACGAGGGCGGCCCCGGGGAACATGAAGGCCCACCATTCGCCCGAGATGATGTAGCTCGCGCCTTCGGACACCATGATGCCCCATTCCGGCGTCGGCGGCCGAACCCCGAGCCCGATGAATGACAGGCCCGCGGCGTTCAGGATCGCCCATCCCATATTGAGCGAGGCCTGCACCATCATCGGCGGCAGGATGTTCGGGACGATGTGGTTTAGCAGAACCATCAGGGACCCGTTGCCCCCCATGCGCGCCGCTTCGACATAGCCGAGATCGCGCCGCACATTCACCGCGGAGCGCGCGAAGCGGCAATAGAACGGCAGGTTGATGATCATCGTTGCGATGATGATGTTGAGTACGCTGTTGCCCAGCGCCACGACGATGCCCATGGCGAGAACGAACAGCGGGAACGCCATGATGGTGTCCATCACGCGACCGACAATCCGGTCGGTCCAGCCGCCGAAATAGCCGGCCAGCGAACCAAGCGCCAAGCCGACCAGGAACGACAGAGCCACAGCGGAGATCGCCATGCCGAGGTCCAGCCGCGCCGCCACGATCACGCGACTGAGGAGGTCACGGCCGAGCGCATCGGTTCCGAAGGGATGGAGGGTGCTCGGCGGCGCGAGCTTGGCCGCGGCGGCGGTGGTTAGAGGATCGAACGGCGCGAGGGAAGGCCCGAAAAGGGCGCAAAGCGCCAGCAGCGCTAGGATGATTGCGGCCGCCAGCGTCAGCCGGTTCTCGCCGAAGGCATAGCCGGTGTTGCGGGCAAGCGCGATAAGGCTCATGGCTCAGCCCTCGAACCGGACGCGCGGATCGATCAAGGTCGCGAAGATGTCGACCGCGAGGTTCAGCAGCACGTAGAGGATCGCCATCATCAGGACGAAGCCCTGGACGGCTGCATAGTCGGAGGCGATGACGGCCGAAACGGCATAGGCGCCGACGCCCTGCCAGCCGAAGACCTGTTCGATGAGAACATTGGAGCCGAGCAGGAAGGAGAACACCATGCCGAGGACGCTGCTGACCGGCAGTAAAACATTGCGGAACGCGTAGGTGATCAGAATCTTGCCCGCCGGCAATCCGCTTGCGCGCGCGGTGCGGACGAAGTCGCTGCCCAGGGCTTCCAGCATGGCGGCCCGCGTGATGCGTGCGATGGGGGCCAGCGCGAAAAGCCCGAGTGACACCGCGGGCAGGATCAGCTGGGCCAGTGCCGCCCGGAATACGCGCCAATCGCCAACGATGAGCGCGTCGATCGTGTAGGCCCCGGTGACGCGCGGCGGGGCTGAGAACACGATCTCGTTCAGGCGTCCGAGCGGCTCGGGAGCCCATCCGAGGAGAAAATAGAACACATAGACGAACAGCAGGCCGATGAAGAAGGTCGGGAAGGCCGCGCTGATGGTGACCAGGGCGCGGCAGGCGTGATCGACGGGTCCGTTGACGCGGGCCGCGGCCCAGACGCCCAGGGGAATGGCCACGCCGACGGCGAACAGCAGCCCGAGATTCGAGAAAATTGCGTCTCCGGCGGCCGCCATCGCCGCCCAACCGAGGAGATCGGGTTGTCCCAGGCGCAACAAGAGACCGGCGATCGGCAGCACGGCGATCGGCAGCATCAGGGCGCCGCCCACCTTCTGCAGACTTGCGAAAATGCCCTTCATGGGCGCGCACCCGGCGCACTCTTCTCCTGCGTCGCCAGCGCGCGCACGGCTTGACACCCAAAACACGCGGCCGGAAGACGACGGCGGTCGATCCGCGGGTGAAGAAGTTGGAGCAG
>Ga0209217_1000468_pt1 | contig 11174 bp, 13 predicted proteins | sample JacPinW_OM3H0_M2_FD_187957 | JGI IMG/M metagenome (GOLD analysis project Ga0209217, IMG submission 187957) | Forest soil microbial communities from Algoma, Ontario, Canada - Jack Pine, Ontario site 1_JW_OM3H0_M2 (SPAdes) (version 2) | ecosystem: Environmental > Terrestrial > Soil > Boreal...
CGCCGCAGCCTGCACCGGAGCCACCCCCGGCGGCACCCGAGCCGCCTGGTGGCGGTTTCGAGCCTGGCCCCCCGATCCCAGATGGCTCAACCTGGGTCGGAAAGGGAGCTGACCTGCCCCCCCGGCCAGATCCTCTCCCTCACGAAGAGGGTTAGATCGTGGCTCGGTAGAGCGAGCCAACGATCGCCTCTAAGCCAGAACGGTTCAGACTACCCACTGGAGCACGACCAAGCTCCCCGACAGGTCGACGGCCTTCGGGACCACCCTGTTCGCCTCTGGCTGCTTTGTTAGAGGAGGTGGCGGGCTACCCGGCGCCGGAGCACCACCATGATCCCGCCACCTCACCAGGTGGACGACGGGCGGGCCGGCACGAGACACGTCCGTTGCAGTTTGACATCAGTTTTGACATCAATTGGGGCGGACAACCGCGGACTTCTGTGGACAAACTGGTGCTGCTCCACGTCCAGGATCGTATTCCGCGTCGGATTGGGCTGGTGCCCGCAGAGGGATTCGAACCCCCGACCGTTTGATTAAGAGTCAACTGCTCTACCAACTGAGCTATGCGGGCAGGGAAGCCAGCATAGCAAGGTAGCAGGGGAGCGCTTTTTCAGAGGGCCTTCGAAGGCTAATCTGAGTTCAGAACCCCCAGGGGCGGGTTTTTGGCTGCCAGTGCGGGGGTCTCGGTCTCCACCCAACACCTCATCGGAAACCCGTGAGTCAACGCATCAGGGGAGCGGCCATCTGCCAGAGGTCGTGCTCGGTGAAGGCCACGTTGCCCTCCTGTAACTCGGCGATCCCAGCGTCGGCGGACTCCCCGCCCTCGAGGGAGCGTTGGCCGCTGGGCAAGGACAGAGGACAAGGAAAACGGGGCAACTCCCAGGGGGGCTGCCCCGTTTCTCTCCCTAACACGGCTCTGAAGCGCTTGCTATTGACGGCCGGACCGCGGCGTTTCACTGCTGTCAGCGTCGGAATCGGAGCCGAGAAGAGTGGTAGGCCGTTGCCCCGGGGGCCCGGGGCGCTGGTCGTCAAAACGTCGGATCTCCGATGGGAACCGTCAACATTATAGAGGTGCCGAGAGGCTTTCCACAGGTCTATCCACAGATCTCTCCACAGCGCCTGTAGAGAAACCCGGAACGGCTGTTCAAAGCCAGATGTTCCGTATTGCCGGACGCTCCGCGGCGACGCACACTACGGTCTAAGGTCCGTCAGAAAGCTGATCGGGGGAGCCAACGAACCCAGTTCCCGTAGATCCTTGGCCGTCAGTGAAACTGCGCTTTGCCGGTTTATTCGAGAAGGTGCAAGGGTTGACGGGATCCTCGCGCCAGCTGGGCTTCCCGGCCCAGATTTGTCCCCCCTCCCTTTCCAAGGCTTGGCTGTCGCTACGGCGGGGGCCAAGTCTTGGTGGATCGAGTGCCGAAGTCTTGCAGGACGTTGAGGTCGCGCTTGGAACCGACCCCTGGTAAACACCACGTTCCGCCAGACTGCCCGCCGGGCCTCTCCAACAAGCTTCAGGAGTCGTGGGCCAGCTGGTGGAAGCATTCTCCGCTCGCGTCGCAGCTCGACGCCCACGACATCTCCGAGCTCCATTGCCTGTGGCTGCTGTACGCCGAGGAGAGGCATCTTGACGCGGTCCTCTTCGAGGATGTCGGGCTCCGCCGACTGGTGCGACCGGGCTCCGAGCGAGAGCGGGACGAGCTCGTGGCTCTGCTCCAGCGTTGGGGCGAGGTCTACGACGAGATCATGATCCTTGAGGACCTGTTCCTCATGAATCCCATAGCGCGAGCCAAACGTGAGGCCGGACACTTCGAATAGGTCCTTCGCGGCTCCTGTTGCTGAGATTGTTTCGCGCAGTGCGATTTAGTTGCTCGGGTGAGTAGACACCGCAAGCAGCCCTACGTCTACGTCGCCGCATGGGGCCGTTACACAGGTTGGCGCCCCTACGTCATCGAGGAACAGGTCGCGCAGGCGGTCGTGGACGGTGCCCCCAAGGACGCGACTTTCAGGGACACCGAGGGGGTATGGCATACCCTGGCGGAGCTGGAACGACAAGCCCCGGAGCTGTGGGCTAAGCTCGACGCGGAAGGGGGTATGAATAACGCCGCTCCTGCGGTCTCGGAGGTCGCTAAGCGGCTGGACGTTTAGACCCTCCCTGGGTAGCACCTGGGCTCACTAGCGGAGGCTGTGGCTCCAGATAGGTCGCGTTTGGCCGGCTAGCGGCGAGTGCCGCGAGGGTGACGTTGTAGGCGGCAAGAGTGCGTCCGTTCACCACCCCGTACCAAAAGCAGCAATAGGCGCTATATTCGTAGGCCAGCAGGGTTTTCGGTCGGCGGCCGTCAGGGTCCTCCGCTTGGGTATTCAAGTTCCGTAGGGGCTATGGCTGAGAGTTCGGGCCGGTCCGTCGCTCTTGACGGCGAGGACGTCGCGACCACTCACTGGGAAGACGCTCGGCACTGGATGAGCGTTTACGCCGATCTGATTCAGTTCAAGCTCGGGCTGCTGGATCGGGTCAACCGTGATCTGCCCAAGCTGAACCCGATCGCTCAGAGGGCCGCCGCAGATGATCTCGTCATCATCGAGAACCAGTTGGAGGGATACCGCCGACGAATGGACCTATGGTACGAACGGCTCTGGGACCTCCAGGGGCTCTGGGTCGACCCCGAGGGCCGGATGATCCGCCATCGGGGTAAGGAAGAGAGCCTGACCAACCGCGAGTTCCAGTTCCTGCAATTTCTTCTGGCCCACCCCCACCGCTTCTTTACGCCCGCTCAGATCGTCGGGCAGGCATGGGCGGACCCGGCTCTGTACCCCGAGGAGGTGCGTAACTACGTGACCCGGTTGCGAAAAGTCCTGCTCCGCCTGGAGATCCCCTGCGATCTGGTCAACCGTGCTGGGCGAGGCTACTCCCTGCAGTTCAGAGTCGACAGCGAGCTCGCCGGCTAAGCTGCCGCCTCCCCGATTCCCCAAGGTGCGCCGACAATTCTCCGTGAAAAGGACTAGGGTGAGAAGTTAGAAGTCGGAATGGCCAATCGACCATTCCCGCCCCACTTCCGAGATCCGCGGCGCTTCAGGTTTGGCGCTTCAACGCTTCTCCCTCGTGGGGATTCTGGTGACGTCAAGTCAGGCGTCGCTGTGGATTCGTGATTGTCGCGGATTCGATATGCAGGAGCCTAGCCTATGGCAGATCTCAAAGAGCCCCAGCAGCGAAGCATCGGCGCTTTCAGTGCTGACGACGCTCAAGCACTAGCCGATCACCCCGACATCGTTTCAACCGTCCCCAGCCCCACCGGCCGGACGGAATTGCGGGGACGCGAGGCGACCAAGGAATACAACCAGTCCTGGTTCAGCGCCTTCCCCGACGCCAGGACCACCATACTCAATGAGGTGATTGTCGGCGACTACATCGTCCAGGAAGGCACTTTCGAAGGGACGAACACTGGGACGTGGAAGTCTGTGGCTGGGGATATGCCGGCCACGGGCAACAGGGTGAAGGGCCAGTACTGCCAGGTAGCCAAGGTCAGGGACGGGCTGATCGTATCCAGCAACCTTTATTTCGACCAAATCGAGCTCTTGACCCAGCTCGGGTTGATGCCCGTCCCAGCCAAGGCTCGCGTCTAGCAAGACCGACGGGTGCGGGTCCGGGCGGCTACGCCTGGAGTCGGCTCCGGGTCAGCAAAGCGCTCGCGCTTCAGCGGCTGGCCGAGGCTGTCAGCGACGACCAGACCGCTCGCCTGGCCTCGTCGAGAACCTTGCCCGGAAGTGCCCGCCGCATAGATCATAGCCCTGGCTCACTCGCCGAGGCTTGTCTCTGCCGCCGGATACGACGTTTTGGTCCGGCCCGGAGGTGCCAGTTTTCGGCCCGACAAACCTGAGTGCCCTGTTGGTGGTTCTTGCTCCCGCCAGCGAGCCGCCCAAGATCTTCGAGATCACCCCACCGTGGCTTGTCCCCAGCCTGCACAAGTTATTCACAGGAGTGTGGAAAGGTCGTCTTCGGGGCCCGGGGTCATGTCACATGTTGCACTGCGTCATGGCCTTGACATTGCTTTCGGAAGCCGGACTATGATGTACGTGCAGGGTACGGGCAGGGTAGCGAGGGTCGTTACAAGGGGTGGAAATGGTGTCCTCGGCGATGCGTCAGTGTGCCCGCTGCGGCTGCGACAAGCCGGTCAAAAAGCCGACCAACAAGTACTGCAGCCGGGAATGCTGCATCGCAGATCCCGAGCGCATCAAGCGCCTCCGGGAGTCGTCTCGAAGACGCGTCCTTCCCCTGGCAAGGCAGCTCGACCTGTCGGTCTGGGCTAGCGGGGAGTCGGGGCTTGCGGCCGTCTGCGCCGGCGTCGAGGACGCCCCTGCCGGCCTTTCCCGCTTGGCGGCCGGCTAGCGGCCAGGGGGGCGGCGCTGGCACCGGACCGAAGGCTGAACTGCGAGCTGCCGGCTTGAAGGGGAGCAATGGTCGGGTTGGGGACACGTTCGGGCTTGACGATCGTGGCGGATCCATGATGTCACCCCGGGCCGGGTCTGAAAGTTCGGGCCGATCCATCGCTCTTGAGGGCGAGGATATGTCGACGACTCATTGGGAGGACGCTCGGCACTGGATGAGCGTCTACGCCGACCTGATCCAGTTCAAGCTAGGCCTGCTCGATCGGCTCAGACGCGAGCTGCCCAAACTGAATCCGGTAACGCAGAGGGCCGCGGCCGAGGACTTTGAGATCATCAAGAGCCAATTGGAAGGCCACCGCAGACGAATGGACCTCTGGTACGAGCGGCTATGGGACCTGCAAGGGCTCTTGCTCGACCCCGAGGACCGCACAATCCGCCACCGGGGTCAGGATGAGAGCCTGACCAAGCGCGAGTTCCAGTTCCTGCAGTTTCTCCTGGCCCACCCCCACCGCTTCTACACGACTGCTCAGATCGTGGGGCAGGCATGGGCAGACCCGGCCCTGTATCCCGAGGAGGTGCGCAACTACGTCATGCGGTTGCGCAAGGTCCTGGCTCGATTGGAGATCCCCTGCGATCTCGTCAACCACCCGGGGCGAGGCTACTCCCTGCAGTTCAGAGTCGACAGCGAGCTCACAGGCTAAGGCGCCGCCTCCCCGATCCCGAAGTGCGGCTGCGACTGCGACTCCCGCTACGGCGATCGGTTAGCACCCAACCTCGGCTTGGTGATTTCTGTCGCCATGCCGGGGCCATGGCGTCCTTGTTACAGTCGAACCTAGCGGCACGACTTCCTGGCTGTTCCGGAGAGCTCAGCTCAGGGGTAAGGAGGAAAGACATGCACGTGGTGATCAACTTTGCGAATCTTGGCGTCGCCGTCGTCCTTCTGATCCTCGGGCTCCTGGTCTTCACCCGTCATCGCATCGCGACCTATATCGTCGGGGGGATCCTGACCGGCCTGGCGGCCCTGAGCCTCGTCGCCGGACTCGGCATCCTCAAGGTTCAGACCGGGACGATCAATATCGGCTAGACCCTGGAGGGGTCGAACCTGGGCATCCCTGTCATCGAACCAGGTTGCTGTACTACCCGCCTGTACAGCAAACCACCGCCTACGGGTTGGCATGGATGGTACGTATTCGTATTCAAACGGGTTGCTGAGGCACGATCAAACAGGGCGGGCAGCGGTTTTGTAAGACCGCAGCGTTTACCGATTTCGCCACCCCGGCGAGCGGGCAACAGATTCTTACCACAACAAACATTTAGCCTTTCTCCTATGTGCCGCAGCATCAAGACACTTCGCCGTCCCGAGGAAACCGCCACCGACGAGGAGATCCGCGCCGCCGCGCTGCAGTTCGTCCGCAAGGTCAGCGGCTTCCGACAACCGTCCAAGGCCAACGCCGACGTGTTCGACAGGACGGTCGACGAGATCGCCCGCTCCTCGAAGCATCTACTGGCCGGTCTCCGAATACGTTGAGCGAGGAACCTGGCGGCCTAGACTGCTAGGCCCATGGCCGCGCCGTCCCAGCCTGACCCCGAGAGCAGGTGGCGCCAGCGCGCCACGCAGATGGAGGCGCTCAACCAGGCCGCGCTCGCGATCGCCGGCGACCTCGACCTGGACAGCATCCTGCAGCGGATCCTGCGGACCGCTCGCAAGCTGGCCGGCGCGCGCTACGGCGCCCTCGGAGTGCCCGACGGCAGGGGTGGCTTCGACAAGTTCATCACCGTCGGGATCAGCGAGCGCCTGGCCCGGTTGATCGGCGACCTCCCCCGGTTCCACGGCGTCCTGGGAGTGCTTTTGCGCGACGGCAAGTCGATCCGGGTGGCCGACATCCGCCGCCACCCCGACTTTTCCTGGTACCCCGAGCACCACCCGGAGCTAAAGGAGTTTCTTGGGGTCCCCATCCGCCACCGGGGAGAGACACTCGGGGAAATCTACCTATCCGGCACCCCGGCCGGTAAGTTCAGCCGCCATGAGCAGCGCATCGTTGAGATGCTGGCCTCGCACGCCGGGGTTGCGATTGCCACCGCCAACCTCTACGCGCGCGGCCAGAGCCTGGCCATCATCGAGGAGCGCCAGCGCGTGGCCCGCGAGCTCCACGACGCCGTATCGCAAACCCTTTTCAGCATGATGTACCAGGCCCGAGCCGCCGCCCAGAGCGCCGGGGATAACCCCGCCGGGGCGGCGTCGGCGCTGGGGGTGCTGGCTGACCAGGCCGCCGCGGCCCTGAGCGAGATGCGCGGCCTGGTCTACGCCCTGCGGCCCAAGAGCCTCGAGCGTGACGGGCTGGCCGCCGCCCTCACCGACCATGTCGACGCACTGCGGCGTGCCCACCAGGCCGACATCGAGGTCCGGGTGCAGGGAAAGCCCCGGCTGGCATTCGACCAGGAGCTGGCGCTTTTACGCATCGCCCAGGAGGCTCTTCAGAACTCGCTCAAGCACGCGGGCGAGGCGCCCATAGTGGTGGTATTGCGGCAGCGAAAGGCCGGCACGGAGCTGGTCGTGAGCGACCAGGGGCCAGGCTTCGACGCTGACGACCTGCCCCGCACGCTGCGAACAATGGGGCTTGGGACCATGCGCGAGCGCGCGGCCGACATCCATGCGTCCCTGTCGATCGAGAGCCGCGCGGGCCTGGGAACCGAGGTGCGCGTCTTCCTGCCGTCAACCGCGGTGGCTCCGGGTGGCTGATCGAATCCGCGTGCTCCTTGTCGACGACCATGCCGTCGTGCGCGAAGGCCTGCGCGCCTTCCTTCAGCTGCAGCCCGATATCGAGGTCGTCGGCGAAGCCGACGGCGGCGAAACCGCTCTTGCCCTGGCCGCCCGGGTCGAGCCGGACGTGGTGTTGATGGACCTGCTCATGCCCGACGGGGACGGCATCGCGGCCATTCGCGGCCTCCGTGCGGCGCAACCCCAGGCTCGAGTGCTGGTGCTCAGCAGCTACGTCGACGATGCCCAGGTGTTCAGCGCCATCCAGGCCGGCGCCGGGGGCTACCAGCTCAAGGACATCCAGCCCGAGGCCCTCGCCGATGCCATCCGCGACGTGCATGCCGGTCGGCCGGCGCTGCACGCCGAGGCCCAGGCGCGGCTGATGCACCGGGCCACAGAGCCCGCTCTGGGCTCCCAGCTCACGCCCCGCGAGCGTGATGTTCTCAAGCTGCTGGCTGAAGGCTTTCCCAACAAGGAGATCGCCCGCCGCCTCTACGTCTCCGAGAAGACGGTGAAGACGCACGTCAGCTCCATCCTGCAAAAGCTCGAGGTCAAGGACCGCACCCAGGCTGCCCTGGCAGCGGTGCGACAGAGACTGCTGGACTGACTGTCGGACTCGGTCTAAAGGCCTAGACCGGAATCGTTCGTTAGCCCGATGCGCCTGGAGCCCGCAAGAGCCACCATGGAGTAATGAAAAGACTTGGAAAACTGACCGGCAAGGTCGCCTTGATCACCGGCTCGAGCCGCGGCCTCGGTCGGGCCATGAGCCTCGCATTCGCCCGCGAGGGCGCCGACCTGGTCCTCTGCGCCCGTGGCGAGACCGAGCTCAAACGCGTGGCCGACGAGGCACGGGAGCTTGGGGCCAATGTGATCACGGTGGTCGCCGACATCGGTGTGACCCGTGACGTCGAGCGCCTGGTGGTCCTCGCGCTCGAGCGTTTCGAGCGGGTCGACGTGCTTGTCAACAACGCCTCGGAGCTCGGGCCGACTCCCCTCCCCTACCTCATCGACTATCCGCCACACCTCTTCAGCGACGTCGTGAAAGTCAACCTGATGGGCCCATTCCGGCTGATCTGGTCCCTGCTCGGCGGGATGCTCCAGCGTGGCAGCGGCGTGATCATCAACGTCAGTTCTGACGTCGCCGTCAACGGCTATCCGGGGTGGGGCGCCTACTCGGTCTCGAAGGCGGCCCTCGACGGCCTCACGCGCACCTGGGCCGCGGAGCTTGAAGAAACCGGGGTGAAGATCTTCGCCATCGATCCCGGGGACATGAACACGGCCATGCACCGGGCAGCGCTCCCGGATGACGACCCGGCCCAGCTGGGGGCCCCCGCCGAAGTGGCTGAGGTCTTCGTCGAGCTGGCCGCGGGAAGCATCGATCCCGGCGCCGGACGCCTCGAGGCGCCTGAGCTGCTCAAGCAGTTGAAGCTGCCGCTGCATGCTTAGAGAGCCTCCAACCCGGCTGCCTGACAACTTGCGGGCGGCTGAGCCTCCTGAGATGCGCGGTGAGAGGCGCGACCACGTTCGCCTCATGGTCCTTGACCGGCAGCGGCGAACCATCAGCCACACCCGCTTCGACCGCATCGGACAGCACCTGCAGCTCGGCGACCGCCTGGTCGTCAATAGCAGCCGCACGCTGCCGGCTGCCCTGCCCGCCATGCGAACGGACGGCAGCCTGGTGCAGCTGCGCCTCTGCGTCCGCAGGCCGGGCGAATGGGATGTCCTCGCCGTCGATCCGTACCCTCCGTTCGCCAACGTGAGCCTGCAAACCGCGGAGACGCTGCAGATCGCGCCCGGGCTGGCCGCGCGTGTCCTGGGGCGCCGGCCCGACATCCCGCTGCTGTGGCGCCTCCAGGTCAGCCACGACGGGCTGGGCGAGGTCTTACAGGTTGGCGAACCGATCCGCTACTCGTATGTCCCTAAGCCCGTGCCGCTGGACTACTACCAGAACGTGTACGCGGGGCGAGCGGGTTCGGCGGAGATGCCCTCAGCGGGCCGGCCGTTCAGCCGCGAGTTGCTGACCCGGCTGCGGGGAGAGGGCATCGGCACCACCGCAATTCTTCTCCATACAGGGCTGAGTTCCTTCCAGGACGACGTCTTCGACGCCGAACATCACCTGTTCGAGGAATGGTTCGAGATCGAGTCGGAAGCCGCCGACGCCGTCAACTCTGCTCGCCGAGTGGTGGCGGTCGGCACCACCGTCGTGCGTGCGCTGGAGAGCGCGGTGGGAGCCGAGGGCGCTGTCCAACCCAGGCACGACTGGACCCGGCTCCGGGTGGCTGCTGATACCCCGATCCAGGCCGTAGGCGCCCTCATAACCGGCCTCCACGAGCCCGCGGCCAGCCACCTGGACCTCCTGAGGGCATTCGTTGACGAGGCCATGCTGATGCGCGCGTACGACGAGGCGATAGAGCGCGGCTATCTCTGGCACGAGTTCGGCGACAGCATGCTCATCACCTGAGTGCGGCACCCTCAAGGCTTCCGGGGCGAATCCTCCTCGGACTGACTCGCGTCGTGAGACCTGGAACCGTAGTCGCCAAAGGGATCGTCACGCTCGCGCACGGCTTGCCGGAACCCCACCTCACCAGCCCGGCGGACGAAGTCGATGCCTTCCTGGCTGTGCCGCGCCATCCCGTCGAAAACAGTGCCAAGGGTTCGGCTGGCGGCCAGACCCATGCTCTCGGCGGGTTGGTTGCACAGGAGCTTGAGCATCGCCAGCTGGTTTACGGGTACGCGCGCCATCCGTTGCGCCAGCGCCATCGCCCGCTCCTTCAGCTCGGCGTCGGGTACGACCTCGAGGACCAGGCCGTTGCGCGCGGCCTCGGCGGCGGGGATCTCGTCACCGGTGAAGAGGTAGCGTTTGGCCCGCTCCGCCCCCATCCGGTAGACCCACATGGCGGTGGTGGGCGTGCCCCAGACTCGGGCTGGGGGGTACCCGAAGCTGGCGCCTTCGGCGGCGATGATGATGTCGGCGCAGAGAACCATGTCGGTGCCACCCCCGATGCACCAACCCTGGACGGCCGCCACCACCGGCTTGCGCGCGTACCAGAGCTTCATGTACGTGTCCACGAAAGGCTTCATGAAGCTCATGTCGGTGGGGATGTCCCACGCCCGGCGGGAAGCCGCCTCCGCTGCCATCGCCTCGGTCGACCAATCCAACCCGTAACCGGCGCAGAACGCGGGCCCGTTGGCGCCAAGAAAGATGACGTGCACGTCGGAGTCGGCGTCGGCCTCGTCGATGGCCGCTCCCAGCTCGTCTCGTAGGGTGGGGGTGATGGTGTTGTACTGGGTGGCGCGGTCCAGGATGATTGAACGCACGCCGGCTTCGGTTTCGAGTTGCAGGGTCTCTGGCATTGGCACAGGATAGGCGGAATGCCCGGGCCCGGCGTGTCGTTCTGATTGCCGACGAGCGACGGAGGAAATGTCGATGACATCGTACAAGCGATGGACCCTGGTGGCGGCGGTCCTGGGGTCGGCGATCGTGTTCCTCGACTCCACCGTGGTCAACGTGGCCCTGCCGCACATCGGGTCGGAGCTGAAGAGCAACATTTTCGGCGTCCTGGAAGGACAGGCTTACGTCTATAGCGGCTACCTCCTCACGCTCAGCGCCCTGCTGATCCTGGCCGGCGCGCTATCCGACTTCTACGGCCGAAAGCGGATGTTCGCCGTAGGTCTTACCGGCTTTGGGGTCTCCTCGGTCCTCTGTGGGCTCGCCCCGAGCCTGGAGGTGCTCATTGCAGCCCGCATTCTCCAGGGAGTATTCGGCGCCCTCCTGGTGCCGGGCTCTCTGGCCTTGATCAGCGCCGCCTTTGACACCGCCGAACAGGGCCGGGCCTACGGCGTCTGGTCCGGCGCTTCGGCCGGGACGACCATCCTCGGTCCCCTGATCGGGGGTGTGCTCGTGGACACCATCTCGTGGCGGGCTGCCTTCCTAATCAACGTTCCGATAGTCGCTTTCGCACTGTGGGCGGTCTTCGCCCATGTACGCGAGAGCCGCGACGAGGAGGCGACGGGGCGATTCGACTGGCTCGGAGCGGCG
>Ga0209217_1000469_pt1 | contig 11163 bp, 10 predicted proteins | sample JacPinW_OM3H0_M2_FD_187957 | JGI IMG/M metagenome (GOLD analysis project Ga0209217, IMG submission 187957) | Forest soil microbial communities from Algoma, Ontario, Canada - Jack Pine, Ontario site 1_JW_OM3H0_M2 (SPAdes) (version 2) | ecosystem: Environmental > Terrestrial > Soil > Boreal...
AAGCCGATCCGTGGCCGAAGGTGCGCGATATGCTCGCCGCCTAGTGCATGTCAGAAAGCTGGAGTGTTCGGCCGAATTCTAATGTCCAGCCTCGGCCTGCGGTTCCGGCTGATCGCTAAACCCCGGATCGCCATGCGTGGCCGGCTCGGCCGCGTCTCTCCAGATGGCCAACGCGACCGCCATGATGGCCGGTCCAAGAAACAGCCCCAGGAGCCCGAATGTCTCCAGGCCGCCAAAGATGCCGAGGAGAACCCATAGGAAGGGAAGCCGCGCCGCCCTGCCGATAAGAACGGGGCGCACGAAATGATCGGCGACAAACACGATCAGTGACGCAAATACTAAAACCAGCACCGCAGCCGTAATGTGGGACTGCGCAACCAGAATGAAGCAGGCGATGATGAAGACTGCCGGGGCGCCGAATGGCACTGTGGCGAAAATTCCGGTCGCGAAGGCGAACAGAAGAGCGTGCGGCAAACCTGCCGCGAAATAAGCGATGCCAAGCACGGCGCCCTCGGCCAATCCGACCAGGACGAGCCCGTTGACGGTTGCTCGCACGGCCGCAATGGCTTCGTGCCCGATGCGCCGCGCCGGAACTCCGAGCAGTCGATCAGCGGCATTGCGGATCTGCAGCGTGAGGCTCGGGCCGTCGCGGAAAATGAACAGTAACGTGAGCAGAGTGAACCCCAGGATGACGAGGCGGTGGATCAATTCATGCCCCAGATGCCGGGTCCACTGTGTGAGGGTCAGGGATTCGGTCCGCCCGAGGAGTGCTCTTGCTGCCTCGGGATCCGCCAGATGCTCGTGCCACCAGGGCGCCAGATAGCTGCCCACGAACGGCAGTTGTGCGAGCCATTCCGGCACGGGTATTCCGGTCTGCCTCAGCTCTCGGAGCCAATGCAGAAGGAGGAGAGATTCCCTGGTGGCTTCGATGACAACGATGATCAGCGGCCCCACGATCAGGAGGCCAGCTGTTGCGGTCAGCAAAATGGCTGCGCGGGTAGGGGTCGCACCATTGCGGGTCAGCCATTGGCGCGCGGGCCAGGTGGCAATCGCCAGTACGGCAGCCCATCCGAGCGCGGGCAAGAAGCTCCACAAGGTCCAGATCGCGAGAAAGGCCAGCGCACCCAGCACCACAATGCGAGCAACCAACTCGGGAGGGAATGTGCGCCCCATATACAATTCCGCTCAGAGTGAACCGGACCGGCTGATGTCCGACAACGACGGATGGAAAGTCAATCTGTCGGTTTGAGCTCTGAAAACTCCGGGTTCATCATGGAACCCGGTAGCTCGGTACAGGCTGTTCATGTTTTTGCTCATTTGATGGCATGCGTGCTGGGCAAACCCGGTATCTACATTCCATCCGGATAACCATGCGTTCAGGCTGATCTCGCCATACTGACGCGACGGGGGCCATCTCCGTTTTGCGGGGCGCAAAAGAGGAGGGCGACATGGAGTACGGGTACTACACCATATCGAAATCCGATACCGGCTGGACCATTTGCGCGTCGGGGAGCGCTGTGCTCGATTGCAAACAGAAGAAACCGCGCTCACCGCTGCAATCCGGGCAAAGCAAACTCATGCTTCTTGACCGGGCCGAGAATACCCCAACGGCCGCTATGCTTGCAGCCGGGTACGTGCGGCGCGATAAGTAGGTCGCAAGCGCGCGCAAGTTTGAGGTGGGGGTGTGGCGAGCACACTGGTTTTGACGGGCGACGTCAATCTCATGAATGTCGCCGATCCGGAGGTGCCGTTTCGGAAAATCGCCGGTGACTTGCGCGCGGCGGACCTGGTGTTCAGCAATCTGGAATGCTGCCTCCACCTGCCTTCGTCGGATCGCGCTACCTTCACGGAAGGATTTTTCGCCGATCCGGCAATCGGCGGCGAGGCGCTCCGGCTTGCCGGCTTTCATGCCGTCGGCATTGCCAACAACGTGAATTACGGCGCGGCGAACATCATGGCCTCCATCGAGCGCCTGGAGGAGCTGGGAATTGCGCACACCGGTGCCGGGCGCAATCGCGCAGCCGCATGCGCCCCTGCCGTCGTCACCCGCAACGGCGTGCGCGTGGGGGTCTTGCAACGCAGCTCCGTCTATTGGCCGACCGACCACGAGGCGCACGACGATTCACCTGGCATTGCCGTGATCTGCGGCCATACCGCCTATCAGGTGCCGACGGGGCGAGCACACCCCGGCATGCCGCCGGCAAACCGGCCTGGTGTGCTCCCGCTCATCATCACCTGGGCCGACAAGGATCATGTGGCCGACTTCCGCCGTGATATCGCGGCACTGCGCCCGCAGGTCGACATTGTCGTCGCCTCCTGCCATTGGGGCCTGGGGCGCGACCCGCTGGCGTACATGAGAGAGATCGCGCATGCCGCGATCGAAGCAGGCGCGGACCTCGTTATCGGCCATGGACCCCACGAGCTGCTGCCGATCGAGATCTATCGGGGTCGGCCGATCTGCTATGGTCTTGGCAATCTCTCGTTCCATACCGGCCATCGTGGCCGCAAGCATGAAAACTGGATCGGCATGTTGGTCGAGCTCGTTTTCGAGCAGGGCAAGATTGCAACATGCGACTTGCGTTTCGTGCGCCATAACGATGCGAATGAGACGATCTTCTGCCGCCTCGAGGATGAGACCGAGGTGCTTGCCGATCTTACGGGCCGAAGCCAAAAGCTCGGGGCGACCTTGACGCAGGAAGGCGACCGTGTTCGCGTCTTAGTGACATAGAGCATCCCAGGGAGCCCGTCATGGGAAAGGCGTGCATGCGAATGCCGCGGCTTTTAACGACAGCTTTGCTTGCAATAGCCTCGTTCTTTCCGGCGCATGCGCAGGATCCGATCAAGATCGGGTTCAGCGTGGCGCTGACCGGCGGGCTCGCTTCATCCGGCAAGGCTCACCTTCTGTCCAAGCAAATCTGGACGGAAGAGATCAACGCCCGGGGGGGTCTTCTCGGCCGGCCGGTAAAGCTCGTCTATTACGACGATCAGACCAACGCCGCCAACGTTCCGGGCATTTACGCCAAGCTCATCGATGTCGATAAGGTCGATATCGTCATGGGACACGCGACCAATCTGATTGTCGCCGCCATGCCTCTGATCATGGAGCGCAAGAAGCTGGTGATGGTGCTTTTGGCACTCGGCTCCAATGCCGAGTTCAAGTATTCCAGATATTTCCAGAGCGCCCCGTTCGGGCCGGACTCGAAGGGCGTTCTATCCCATGCCTTTTTTGAAGTGGCAAAATCGCTCAACCCGCCGCCAAAGACGGTCGCGCTGGTCGGTGCCGATGCCGAGTTCTCCAATAACGTTCTCATCGGCGCGCGCGAAAACGCCAGGAAATCTGCCCTGCAGATCGTGTATGACCGCAGTTACCCGCCCGCGACCGTCGATTACAGTCCCATCGTCCGCGCGATCCAGGCGACCAACCCCGATGTGGTCCTGCTCGCTTCTTATCCACCGGATTCGGTGGGCATGGTTCGTGCCGCGACCGAAATCGGATTGAGGACGCAGCTCTTTGGGGGCGCCATGGTAGGGATGCAATACGCTTCCCTCATGACGCAGCTTGCGGACAAGCTCAACCGCGTCGTGAACTACCATTTCTTCGTGCCTAGTCCGAAAATGAGCTTTCCGGGGATTGAAAGTTTTCTGAAAAAATATCAGGCGCAGGCGAAGGACGCAGGCGTGGATCCGCTCGGCTTCTACCAGCCGCCTTTTGCCTACGCCGCCATGCAAGTGCTGGAGCAGGCCATCACCGCGACCGGCAGTGTCAATGACGAGAAGCTTGCCCAGTACATCCATGACAGCGCCTTCAACACCATTGTCGGGGAGATCAGGTTCAATGCGCTCGGCGAGTGGGCGCAGGCGCGTCCGATCATGGTGCAATTCCAGAACGTGCAGGGCAGCGGCCTCGAGCAGTATCTGACCGGCCACAAGCAGGTGATCGTATATCCGCCGGAATACAGGGACGGCGAGCTCGAATATCCGTTCGGGAAATAGGTCGTGCGATGCAAATCACCGCGGCCGTCGCACACAAACACTTTGGCCCCTTCAGCATTGAGCAACTGGAGCTGAGCGATCCGCGTCCGGACGAGGTTCTGGTCAAGGTCATCGCGAGCGGGATGTGTCAGACCGACCAGCACGGGCGTGACGGCTACTACAAGACGCCCCTGCCGGCGGTGTTCGGCCATGAGGGAGCGGGCATTGTATCCGCGGTCGGCAAGGCGGTCACGAAATTTGCACCCGGCGATCACGTTGTCGTGTCGTTTCCGTGGTGCGGCAAATGTCCGAATTGCACGCGGCGGATGGAATCGCACTGCCAGAACAACTTCGCGCTGAAGATGCGCGGTACGCGTCCGGATGGATCGACGCTGATGAGCAGGGACGGAGCGCCGATTTACAGCGCCTTCTTCCAACAATCATCATTTGCGACCTATGCGATTGCCCACGAGCGCTTTGCGGTCAAGCTCAGAAGGGACGCGCCGCTCGAACTGGTGGGGCCGTTCGCGTGCAGCGGGCAGACCGGCGCTGGCGCGGTGCTCAACTCCATGCGGCCGCAGCCCGGCGATGCGTTTGCAGTGTTCGGAGTTGGCGCGGTCGGCTTGTCCGGGCTGATGGCCGCCAAGATCGCGGGATGCGCTCCCATTATCGCCATCGACATTCATGAGCAGCGCCTTGCGCTCGCACGCGAGCTCGGCGCCACCCATGCCATCAGTCAGACCGGCCGCATCGACGTGGTGGCGAAGATTCGCGAGATCACCGGGCAGGGTGTGCGTTATTCGCTCGAAGCATCGGCGCAACCGAGCGCGTTGCGTGAAGCCGTCCACGCATTGATGCCGGGCGGCACCTGCGTGCTGCTGGGAAGCGCGCGTGCCGGAACGGAAGTCTCTCTGGAGATGCCGTTTCTGCAGTTCGGGCGCACCGTCCGCGGCGTCATCCAGGGCGAGAGCCATCCGCAGGAATTCATTCCGCAGCTGGTCGATTTCCTGATGCAAGGTCAGATGCCGGTCGAGAGAATGATCAGCTTTTATCCGCTCGCCGACATCAACTGCGCGGCGCAGGACTCAAACAGTGGCGCCACGATCAAGCCCGTCTTGCGAATGCCGCATTAGTGCTCAGCTCGCTGTGTCATTGCCAGGCTTGACCTCGCTTGACCGGCAATCCATCTGCCGGCGAAAGACTTTGCGAAGAAGATGGACCACCCGAACTCGGGTATACCCGAGTTCGGGTAATTTAAGTGCGCTAAGTCGAGTAAACTCGATTTGCGTGGTCAAGCCCCGCGGGTGACACGTGTGGGTGAGAGAGCGTTAAGCGAACATGCGCGGAAAGATGCAGTAGGCTCAGTCCGTCAGCTCCGCCACTCCAGGCATCACCAGCTGCTCGACCGCGAACGACGGCGGCAAATCGCCCAGCTCGCGCAATGCTTCAACAAGCTTGCCCAGCTTCGCTTTGGAAATCTTGCCTTTGAGCTCGTAGAAATTCTTCTGCTGCAGAAAGTCGTAGCTCTTGGCCACGTCATCCCGATTGAGCTTGCTCACCTGCACCATGATCCGAATAGCTTCATCCCGGTTCTTGTCGTCCTGGAACCAGCCGACGCTTCGGGTATAGGCGGCAAGAAACCTGTCGAGCGTCGGCTTGTTCGCGCTCGCCCAGGCGCGATTGACCGCGCCGCCCGAGAACGGAAGCTCTTTGGCATACTCGATGGTCCAGCCGAGATTGGTGAACCCGGCAGCCTCGGCATGGAAGTTGTGGGGCGAGGTCAGGAGGGCGGCGTCCACCGCCCCCGATTGCAGCGCGGAGAGACGCGCAGAAGTCGCGCCGGCAAACACATAGTCCACATCGCCGGGGCTGATGCCGTTGGGCAACAGCATGCGTTCCACAAAGATACGCGTGATGTCCTTGGCACCGCCAATGATGATCGTCTTGCCCTTGAGCTCCTTGATGCTCTTGATGTCGCGCTTGGCGAGAAGCGCATAGGGCGGCGCCTGCATGTCGATGCGCCAGATCGCAATCGGCGCGCCTTTCTCGATTGCACGGATGGGATCAACAAGGCCGCTGCCGACCGTCAGGTTGACCGATCCCGCTGCGACTTGCTGCGCAATGGCGGTCGAGGATTGGGCAAAAACAGGATCGACCCTGATGTCCATCTCTGCGAAGAACCCTTTCTCGATCCCGATATAGACCGGCCATATGGTCGTGGATGCGGATCCGACCGCTCCGGCCGTAATGGTCTCGAGTGCCTGCGCCGCAGAGGGTGCGAGCATGAGGGCGCCGAGGAGCGCCAACACCGACGCGGCGTGCCGCAGGCGTGTTATTGTTCCGTGACGCTGCATCGGTTCGGACCTCCACCACTGGAATTCCGAATGATACCCGGCCGGATGGCGTCCTGGTACTAGCGCGGAGCGTAGGCCTGCACGACGGAAGGCACGGCAGCGTCGGCGGCGGTTTGCGCCTCGCGAGCCTTGTTCTCCAATTCATCCCCCAAAATTCGCAGCTCCCGTGCGACTCTCAAATCAAGGGTGTGATGGGAGAGAAACCGGCAACGTCGCGCCAATTGCATGAAGTAGGCTTGCGTCGGCATGGTCGAACCATCGATGCGTTCGCGCATGCATATCAGATGGCGCGGATGCCTGTCCCATCGCCACATGCAAAAACAGCGGTATGGTAAAATATTATCCCCCCGTCATGCGCGGGCTTGACCCGCGCATCCATCTTCTTCGCGAGAAAGTCCTTACGAAGATCGATGGATTGCCGGGTCAAGCCCGGCAATGACGCGCGTATGTTATGTTAGCGCCGTGGGGACAAGCCCGCGACGGAGTCAGTCCAGCGGCTCCAGCTTGACGAGGGCGGCACCGTGATTGCTGCCGGTCCAGAACGTGATCGGGCTGGTCGAGTTGTCGAGGAATACGGTGCGCATGTTGGTTTCCTTGGGCAGCAGATACTCCACTGTCTCTCCCGTCTTTGGGTTCATCCGCACCGCACGGTCGCTGTGCATGCCCCGGTCCACATCCCGGTCTTCGGCCGATACAATCCATTTGTTTGTCCTGCCAAACGCAGTCCGACGATCCGTCGGGTGGCGGGTATTTCAGCTCGGAACTGCCGGCGATGGGCTGCACACCATTCCGTGCAGCTTCGTCAGCCGCCGCGCTTGAAAAACTGCACGGCGCGGTCGTGCTTCTGGGCCGCTGCGCGCGTCTTGAAGGTGCCGAGATTGCGGCGCTTGCCCGTCTTCGGGTTGATCTTGCGGGAATAAAGCCGATACTGGCCGGACTTTAGCTTACGTATCATCTTCGCCTCGCAAGTGAGCCTGCCGTGCTGCAGCGTCGATCGCATGAAAAGATGCGCGACTGGTCAATTGTTCCGGCGCGGCGAACCGATCCATAATAGGATTGATATCCAGAACAGGGGTTGCTCGCATGAACGGAGCGGCCGTCATCGCCGAGATCCTCAAGCGTGAGGGTACGGAGTTCCTGGCCTGTTATCCGCGCAACCCGCTGATCGAGGCGTGCGCGGAGCTTGATATCCGCCCGATCCTGTGCCGGCAGGAGCGTGTCGGCGTCGGAATGGCCGACGGCTATACCCGCATCTCCCGCGGCAGAAAGAACGGCGTGTTCGCCGCCCAGGCCGGCCCCGGCATCGAGAACGCGTTTCCAGGGATCGCCCAGGCGTACGCGGAGAACGTGCCGTTGCTGGTGATCCCGGGCGGCCTGCCGCTGGCCCGACAGTATGTGCGACCTGTCTTCCGTGCTGCCGATGTCTATCGGCCGGTCACCAAATGGGCGGCGCTGGCGCATTCCGTGCAGGAGCTGCCCGATCTGATGCGGCGCGCCTATCACGCCATGCGCAGCGGCAAGGGAGGCCCGGTGCTGGTCGAGGTACCGGCGGAGGTCTGGGAAGCGGAGTATCGCGGCGAGCTCGATTACAAGCCGGTGCCGGTCGTCCGCACGGCGCCTGATCCCGACGCCGTCAAGCAGGCGGCGCGCCTGCTCGCTTCCGCGAAGAACCCGCTGGTGCTTGCAGGACAGGGCGTGCTTTATGCGCAAGCCAGCGACCGGCTCATGCAGCTTGCGGAGCTCATCCCCGCTCCCGTGGCCACCACCAACCCCGGCAAAAGCGCCATTCCCGAAAGCCATCCGTTGGCGCTCGGCGCGTCCACGCGCTCGCGCCCCAAAATGTTCACCGATTTCATGGCGCGCGCCGATCTCGTCCTGGCCATCGGATCAAGTCTCACCCGAACCCCGTTCGGACCAAGCGTGCCGTCCGGCAAGATCATCATCCATGCCACCAACGAGGCGCACGACATCAACAAGGAGTACCGCGTCGATCACGCCCTGATCGGAGACGCCGCCCTGGTGCTCGATGCGCTGATCGCAGAGATCGGCCGGCAAAAAGGCGGGGGCGGGGCGAATGCACTCGCCTCGCTCAAGGAGGAGATCGCGGCGGCCAAGAAGGCTTGGCTCGCCGAATGGGCGGAGCATCTCGATTCCGAGGAAGTGCCGATCAATCAGTACCGCGTCATTCGCGATCTGATGCGCACTGTGGACCGCGACAACGTCATCATCACCCACGACTCCGGCAGCCCGCGGGAGCAGCTGATCCCGTTCTGGGAGCCGACCCGGCCGGGCTCATACATAGGATGGGGCAAGTCCACCCAGCTCGGCTACGGATTGGGGCTGATCATGGGTGCCAAGCTCGCGGCGCCAAACAAGCTTTGCGTCAATATCATGGGCGATGCGGCGATCGGGATGACCGGAATGGACATCGAGACGGCTGCGCGCAATCGCATCGCCATTCTCACCGTCGTGTTCAACAACGGGGTGATGGCGGCCGAACGCGACGTGCTGCGGCTCTCGACCAAAAAGTACGGGGCGCTGACGGTGAGCGGCAATTACGCCAAGGTCGCCGAGGGGCTCAATGTCGCGGCCATGCGGATCGTCAAGCCGGGCGACATCGCGCCGGCCATCAAGGATGCCGTCCGGGTGATCGAGTCGGGCGCGCCTTTCCTGCTGGAGATCATGGTCAAGGAAGGCTACGACTTCTCGCGATACGAGCTTGCCGGACTGTGATATAGTGAAAGTGATGCGGCCCTGATGTGGGCGGGCAGGTCTCGAGTTCTGCGTTATCGAGCAGGCGCGAGCATCGCATCGTCCAGATAATGCCGATGCGCTCGCCGCCTCAGCTGCCGCTGCAGCTCGGGCGCAGCGTATTCGACCTCATCCTCCGGCGCGCCTGGCCAACTGATGCTGTGTGCGCTCGGCGCAAGCGGGGTCTCGCTTTCCACGAGCATTTCGTGCGAGGCCGGTTGGTGAGTTTGTGCGCTCCAATGCAACTTCGATCCATGCGCAACAACGGATCGCCGCGGTCTGCGCCCGGTTGAAATCCGCAGAAGAAGAATGCCGATCAGGGCGGCACTGCCCATCACAGCGGCAAACACCCCAGCCAGATGCGCGAAGGCCGATTCCTTGGGTTGGTCTGCTGCGGCCAATTCCTCTGGCGTCAGGATGGGCCATATCAAGGGCATCTCATCCTCTGAGCTCGGGATGGACTGCTCTTGCGCGTAGCTCGATCTCATGTCGCTGGTCGCGGTATCGACGGGAATGGCGGCTTTGGGAGCATCCGCCCAGCGCCCGGAGAAAGCGGCGCTGCCCGGATCATCGGCAGCGGCCTTGGCTGGGCTGGCGGGTTCGGCGGGATCTCTCGTCGGGAGAACCTCGTCAGGCGCAGCGTCCGAGCTTGTCACCTGGGCAGGTGCCGTTGAGACCGCTGGCTCGGTCGGCTTGGGAGAGCGCGGCCGCGCCGGCGCGTTGGCTTGGCGCGTCTGCACGCGCGCCTTCGTCCCTTCGGCGCCGAGATACCAGCATTGCCGGTGGGTCGCCCGATCCACACGGTAGTACCAGTGAGTGCCTGGGGGAGAAGCGGCATTGGGGCTGGCGAGACAATCATCGGCCACGGCGCGCGAGGCAGATAAGGACATCAGACCGAAAAACATGGTGAGAATGGCGGGGAGGAAGAATCGCATCCGCCGCTGCATTTGGTCCTCTGTTGTCATTGATGCGTGCCTTTGATTCGTTAAGCAAAATTTTTCCTTGATGTGTTTGCTTCGGGATTTCGTCGCTAATGAGTTGCGAATGCGACAAGGCGAAGGAGATTGCCCGGCATTCTACTACCGCCGCGGGGAACGCTGCCCGCACGCAATAACGTTTCATAAACCATCCCGTTAAAATACAACCGGCCGGCTTGGTACTTTGTTGGATGTCCGCGGCGCAACGCAGTCGCCGCCCATGGCCTGCGGGATTAAAATCGCAGCCGGTTCCTTCACGTTTGGTGTAGGATAGGCGGTGCAGCGGGGGTGCTAATTCCGGCTGCGGGAATCGAGGCCGACCGTCGTGAAATTGCCGGAGACCCGCTACGCCCGAAGCGGCGAAGTCCGCATTGCCTATCAGGTGGTCGGCAATGGTCCGATCGATCTTGTTTTCGTGCCCGGCTTCATCTCCAACCTCGACGTACATTGGGAAGATGCCGGCTACGGGCATCTGCTCCGGCGGCTCGGGTCATTCACTCGCCTCATCCAGCTCGACAAGCGCGGCACCGGTCTGAGCGATCGCGTCGATACCCAGGCACTGCCTGGTCTCGAGACGCGCATGGACGATGTGCGCGCCGTCATGGACGCAGCCGGCAGCGGGCGTGCTGCATTGGTTGGAGCCTCTGAGGGCGGTCCGATGGCGATCCTGTTTGCCGCCACTTATCCGCAGCGCGTTCGCGCTCTCATCCTTTATGGCTCCTACGCGCATTTCCACACCTGGGTGTTGGCTCGCGACGCGCTGGCGCAGTTCATGCGCTCTGCGGAGAATTCCTGGGGAACCGGCGCAAGCCTCGCGAGCTTCGCGCCTGACCGTGTGAGTGATGCCCGCTTTCAGGACTGGTGGGCGCGCTTCGAGCGCCTCTCCGCAAGCCCGACCGCAGCCGTCGCGCTTGCCCGCATGAACGCGGCAATCGATGTGCGGCAAGTGCTTGGCAGCATCCGGGTTCCCACCCTCATTCTGCATCGTGCGCAGGACGCGCGGGTGAAGATCGCAGGAGGCCGTTACCTGGCGGAACGAATACCTGGCGCGCGCTTCATCGAGCTTTCCGGCCGCGATCATCCGATCTGGACCGGCGACATCGATCGGG
>Ga0209217_1000471_pt1 | contig 11146 bp, 11 predicted proteins | sample JacPinW_OM3H0_M2_FD_187957 | JGI IMG/M metagenome (GOLD analysis project Ga0209217, IMG submission 187957) | Forest soil microbial communities from Algoma, Ontario, Canada - Jack Pine, Ontario site 1_JW_OM3H0_M2 (SPAdes) (version 2) | ecosystem: Environmental > Terrestrial > Soil > Boreal...
GGGAACAATGCCAGTACGAGGAAAAAGCCAACCGGCAGCCACAGCCGCACCAGCCGCTCGATCGGGCCGTGGCCGGTGACCATCATCCCCTCCGCAGGTAGATCGTCAAAGCAACGATCAGCAACGCCAGCGCCGGCAGCATGGTCAGTGCCACCGAGGCGCCGAGGCCGAGCTGGCCCGCACCCATCGCGATGTCGAAGGCGTAGGTGGCAAACAGCTGCGTCGCGTTCTGCGGCCCGCCATGGGTCAGCACGTAGACGAGCTGGAAGTCGGCGAAGGTGAAGATCACCGAAAACAAGGTCACGATCAGGATGATCGGCTGCAACAGCGGCAAAGTGACGTAACGGAAGCGCTGCCAACCGCCTGCGCCGTCGATCGTTGCCGCCTCATAGAGCTCGGGCGGCACGGTCTGCAGCCCGGCGAGGAGGGTGATGCCGTAGAAGGGCAGACCGCGCCAGGTGTTGATCACGATGATCGAGCCCATCGCCAGCAGCGGGTTGCCGAGCCAGGAGGGGCCGGGCTTTGGCACCCCCAGTGCAATCAGAAACCAGTTGAATACGCTGAAGGCCGGATCAAGGATCCACATCCAGGCGACCGTGCTCAATACGGTCGGTACAATGAACGGCAGCAGCATCAGCGCCCGCACCAGGTTCTTCATCGGGAACTGCTGGTTCATCGCCAGCGCTAGGGCGAGCCCGCCGACCATCTTCAGCACCGTGGCAATGGCGGTATAGACAAAGGTGTTCAACGTCACGCGCCAGAAGATCGCGTCCTTGAAGTCGGTCATGAAATTCTTCAGCCCGACGAAGGTGCCGATATGCGCGACCGGGCGGTCCTGCAGGCTCAACAGAATGCCGTAGCAGAACGGGTAGCCGACCAGAGCCGCCAGAAACAGCAGCGGCGGCGTCATCATCAGCCAGCTGAACACGCTCTGCCGGTCGAGCCAGACGCCGAGGGATGCGGCGCGGCGCGCCGGCCGCGCCGATCCGACGAGAGGCTCAGAGCGGACCGACATCCTCAGACGGCGCGGTAAATCTCCTTGAGCTGCACCTCGGCGCTCTTGATCGCCTCCTTGGTCGGGGCCCCGGCGCAGGCCTTGGCGAACATGTCGACGATCACGTATTTGGCGACGCTTTCGGCCAAGTGCCGGCTCGGTGGCGCCGGCCAACCAAGCAAGTGCGCATTGGCCAATGCGTCGCGGTAGGGGATGTTGCGCGGCTCGACATCCCACATCGGCGCCTTGTCGTAGCCATGCAGCAGCGGTTGGTAATAGGTGTCGGCCGATGCGTACCAGCCGCCGAGCTGCTTCTCATCGGTCAGCCAGCGCAGAAAGGCGCGCGCCTCCTCCTTCTGCGGCGAAAAATTGAAGATCCCATGGCTGATCGCGCTCATGATATGGAACCGCCCTTTCGGTCCCGCCGGGTTTTGCGCCTGATCGGTGACCTTGGCGATCTCGGGGAAGTCCCGCTTGCCCAGCCAAAGGATGCTTTCGGCGTTGTTGGTGCACGAGATCTGCTCGGCGAAGAAAGCCTTGTTATTGCTGACGTCGGTCCAGCCGAGGACGTCGTCGAGCATCGTATCGCGGAAAAATTTGCGGGCGAAATCAATGGCGCGCGCGGTTTCGTCAGAATCGATGACGACAGTCTTGCCGTCAGCTTCCACCTCATGCCCGCCATAGGACCACAGCAGCGGATAGATCCAGCCGTGGTTGTCGCCAAAGCCGTGGCCGAGCTCGAAACCGAAGGGATGATCTTTGGCCTTCAATTTCTTGCCCGCCTCGTAGAGCTCTTCCCAAGTCTCGGGGAACTTCTTGAACCCGACTTCGGCAAACCAGTCGGTGCGCCAGTTCATCAATTGGCCAATATTACTGAACGGGACGACCTTCCATTTGCCGTTGACGATCCCTGCTTCGCGAGCGGAGTCGTACCAGCCGCCTTGCTTCTTGCCCGCTTCCTCGGCAATGTCGCTGACGTCCAATAGTTTCTCGTCGAACAGGAATGGCAGCAAAAAGAACGTCATCGTTACATCCGCGCCAGAGCCGGTCTCCGCAATCGTGCTGATCCGGGTGGGCAGGCTGCCGACGCTGGTCAGCTCGTAATTGACCTTGACGCCAGTTTCTTTTTGGTAGGCGGGCGCGAGCGTCTTCTGAAAATATTCGTCGAAGGTTTTGATAAACGAGCTCTCGTGCAGAAACGTGAGCGATTTGCTCTGCGCGGCCGCGGGTCGCGGGCCGATCGCGGTGGCGGCAGCCCCGAGTCCGGCAAGTTCGAGAAACCTGCGGCGAGAAGTGGCGTGCATGCTGTCGCTCCCGGTTTTCGCCGGGCCCCAGGCACCCGGTCTCGCCCGCCTTGTACGGCGACCGCTTGCTGCCGGCAAGCCTCAGCGCCCTGCCAGCACGCGGTCGACCATCGTCGGTGCAGCGCCGAGATAATTGGCCGGCTCGGTCAGCGCCCGCAGCTCCTCCGGGCCGAGCGGGTCGGCCACTGCAGGGGTCTCCAGCAACACGTCGAGCAACGGCCGGTCGGTCTCGATCGCGAGGCGACAGGCGTCATAGACGAGGTCGTGCGCCTCGTTGCGGCCGATATGCCGCGCCAATCCCATCATCACTGCCTCGGCGACGATGAGCCCGTGGGTCATCGCCAGATTCTTCGCCATGCGACCGGGATCGACGATCAGGCCGCCGAGCATAAAGCGCGCCTGGTGCAGCGCGCCGGCGGCATAGCCGAAGGCCTCCGGCAATGCCACCCATTCGGCGTGCCATGGGCCCGTCGCCCTTTCGAAATCCGTCACCATAGCATCGAGCACCAGCCCCGCGTGCTGGCGCACCACCTTCGCCGCGGCGAGGATCAGCTCGCACGAGATCGGGTTGCGCTTCTGCGGCATCGTCGAGCTCGATCCACGACCTTGGATAAAGGGCTCGGCCGCTTCACCAAACTCGGTCGCCGACATCAGCATCACGTCGAAGGCGATCTTGCCGAGGCTGCCGAGCATCAATGCCAGCACCTGCACGGTCTCGGCGATGCCGTCGCGCACGACATGCCAGGTGATCGGCGGGTCACCGAGCGCCAGCTCGCGGGCGAGCCCGGCGCGGGTCGCAAGGCTCTCCCCGCCATTGCCGAGCGAGGCCAAGGTGCCGGCAGCACCCCCGAACTGGGCCAAGAGCACGCGCGGGCGCAGCTCGCTGAGCCGCTCGGCGTGGCGGTCGAGCGCGTAGAGCCAGATCGCGGCCTTGTAGCCAAAGGTCACCGGGAGCGCGTGCTGCAGATGGGTCCGCCCGGCCATCGGTGTGTCGCGGTAACGGCGGGCAAGCGCGGCGAGATGGCCGCGCGCCGCCGTCAGGTCTTCCTCGATCAGCCCGAGCCCGGCGCGGATCTGCAATACCGCGGCGGTGTCCATGATGTCCTGGGTGGTCGCTCCCCAATGGACAAAACGGCCGGCATCGCCCGCCCTTTCGGCGAGCTGGCGAACCAGCGGCAGGATCGGATAGCCGACGGTCTCGGTCTCCTTTTTGAGCCGCGCAAGATCGAACGCCTCGCGGCCATCGGCGAGCGGGCGTGCGGCGTCCGAGATCACCGCCGCGGCCTCGGCGGGGATGATCCCGAGCCGCCCCTGGGCGCGGGCGAGTGCGGCCTCGACCTCGACGCAGCGCCCCAGGAACGCGCGGTCGCCGAAGATCTCGCGCATCGCCGGGGTGCCGAACATGTCGGCGAAAATCGCCGAGTCGAGAACGCCGATGGCCACGACAAGCTCGTACGCGGTCGCGGCTCAGCCGGCGCCTTCGGGCGCACGCGAGAATGGGATCCAGTCGCCAGCGGTCAGATGCTCGAGTGCCGGGAAGCGCTCTTTGTACGCCATCTTCGGACTCTCGGCGATCCAGTAGCCGAGATAGACGAAGGGATGCCGGCGGCGCCGACACTCCTCGACGAGCCACAGCACGCTCCAGATGCCGAGGCTGCGTTTCGGCTGGCGCGGATCATAAGAGCTATAGACGGCCGACATCCCGTCATCGAGGAGGTCGATCAGTGTCGCCGCGACGAGCGCTCCGCTTCCGTCGCGAAACTCGGCAATCGCGGTCCGCACCGGAGTGTCCTCGACCATCGCGCGGTAATCGCCGTAGCGCATCAATGCCATGTCGCTGTCGCAATGGCGCGAGCTCTGATAGGACGTGAACAGCCGGAACTGCTCGGCCGTAGCGCGGGCGCCGACGAGTCGGGCGCTCAGGTCCCGATTGATGTTGCGGATGCGCCGGGTCGACCGGGTATGCGCAAAGCGCTCGACCGCGATCCGCACCGGCACGCACGAGGTGCAGCCCCGGCACACCGGCCGATAGGCGAAGCGGTGGCTGCGCCGAAACCCGGCACGCGACAGATCGTCGTAGAAGAGAGCACCGCCACTGCCCGCGAGGTCGACGATCAGCTTGCGTTCTGCACGGCCCGGGACATAGGGGCAAGCGACTGGCGAAGCGGCAAAGAACTGGCGACGTGGCAAAAGGAGCGCCCGCTGCGCGGTCACGCCGCCGTCGCGCTGCAGGGGCTCGCGTTTCGGCCTGCCTTCCGCCTTTGGCCAAATATCCATCGCACCGTCCCTCTACGCGCCGCGGTTCCTAATCGGCGGTGGGCGGGAGTATGGACGAGAGTCCGCCGGGGCGCCAGCGCAGGCGCGCCGGCGATCGTCCGCCGGCGTTCAGAATGAGGGGATCACGGGAGCGGGCACGATGTGTTCCTCGACCCTTTGCACTCCCGGAATGTTCTCGGCGGCAACCCGCACCGCCTGCCTTTCCTCCTCGGATCGGTCGTCGGAGAACCACAGATGGACGACCCGGTCGCGGACGATGATGTCCGCGGCCCACATGTGAACCCACTCTTGTCCCTGGAGCTCGGCGAGCAGTTTTGCGCGGATGGTGTGGTCGTCGCTGTCGGCCACGATGGCGGCCTCGCTCTTGGTCATCGCCAATGCCCGCACGAGGTTCGCCCGGCTCACGATGCCAACGAGCTTGCCGTCGCGAAGCACCGGCACGCGCTTGATTCGTTTGGTCTCGAGCAGGGTCGCAATGTCGGCGAGGTCGGTTGTGTCGCTGACCGAGATGACCTCACGGGTCATGATTTCCCTGACGGTGCGGCCGTGCGATTTGACGTAGTCGCGAGCTGCTTCCTGATCCGTCGCGAACGCGTCGAGCCACCGCCAGCGGCGGCGCTGGGTTCGCCTCTCCGTTCCGGTTTCGGCGCGATGCAGCAGGTCGCCCTCGGTGACGATGCCGACCAGGCGATTGTCCCGGTCGACGACCGGGACCCCGCTGATGCCGCGTTCGGAAAGCAGCGTCGCCAAGGCCTGCACCGATGTTTCGGGGTCGACCGTGATCACGTTCGTTGTCATGACGTCGATTGCGCGCATTGCACCCTCCCTGGCGATCTATTGACGGATAATCTAGCAGCCTTCTCGGCGCTTTGACATAGGCGACCACCGCGGGCGCCGACCTCCGCCGCAATCGGGGGATGGCGTGCGGGGTGCGGCGCCGATCCCCATATTTCCTCCGGGAACTGCCGCGGTTCGTTCATGATCGACAGCATCAGCGCCGTGACGCTCGCCACGCATGACATGCGCCGCGCCGTCCGGTTTTACCGCATGTTGGGATTTGAGCTGCTCTATGGCGGCGAAGCGGCGACGTTCACCAGTTTTCGCGCCGGGCCGAATTATCTCAACCTGATCCTTCAGCCGGCCGAGCGTCGGTGGTCCTGGTGGGGACGCTTGATTTTCTACGTCACCGATGTCGACGCCCTCCATTCCCGCTTGGTCGCCGCCGGCTGCCAGCCCGATACGGCGCCGCGTGATGCCGAATGGGGCGAACGCTTCTTCCATCTGACTGATCCGGACGGCCACGAGCTGAGCTTTGCCCAGCCGCTCAAACCGTGAGCCGATTGCTCCGCCAACCGCTCACCCGAGGCTCGCGAGCGACCCCGGTTCTTCACCCGATCTTTACACTTGCCATGGGAGGATCGCAGCCGATCGATTTGAAGGTGGTGCATCGTGCTTGCAGCTCATAGCACTCGATATCCCGGTGCGGCGCTAGAGACCGAGCCAAACGGTGAAGCTCCCCTTTCGGCTCGGTCCGCAATGATTTGCATCGTCAGCTTGTCGGCGCTCGGCTGGGCGGTCGTCCTGCTGCCATTATGGGCGGCCTTCCATTAGCATCGGCCCGCCGAAGGTCGCCTGACGCAAGAGCCGGTTCGAGGCAGCACCGGCAAATCTCGCCCAAGAATCCCCGCTCCCACCCGCGACGACCAATCACCGACGGCGGCGTCCTCCCGGATTGTAACAAGCCGGCGACCCACGAATTGACGAGAAGCGGCCGTTTTCCCGTGGCGGTGCGGACAGGTGAGGCGATTCCTCAGCGCCGCGCCAGATCGGCTATTTACCATATTTGCCCCCGGTAGGCTGCTTACACACAATATTTGGCGAGTTACGCCCACTTATTGTGCAACGGGGATGTGATCAAAATAAGTCAAGTACACCTAAAGGATTAACTAAAAGATCTTGTTGACGAATCGTTGACGATCTTTTGACCTTGACTACCGCCTTGCTGTAACATAACGTAACGAAATGTAAACCAAGAGTGTCAATGAAATGATGCATTGGACCCAAGAAATACCGATCAGGCCGGAAGACATTTTCGCCGATGATGATAGTGCCAGTGCAATTGCCGAATTTATTCGGACCAAAGGAATTACCCGCTGCCCGACCGCCTGCGTCTCGCCGACGCAGGGTCTGGTCGGTGCGGCAGACCGCGCGGCACTCGAAGAGTACGCGGTTGCGCGCGACAGGATGCGTCGGGAGAGAGCGGCCGCGCGTATGCGGTCGCTCTGGGAGGCGAGCATGCCCTTGGCCGAGGAGAGATAGCCCGTCGGCCGCACCCGAGCACAACGCCCACCCTGATCCTCCCCGCCTGCGGTGGAGGCTCAGGGTGGGGCCGGCCGCTACTCCGGCAGGCGGGTCGACTGCCAAGCCACCATCTGCCAGCGCCCGCCCTTGTTGGCATAGACGTCGGTAAACCGGACGCCGAAGCTGTTGGGGCGTCCGCCGGACATCACGCTGATCCGGCACGATCCGGTCAGCACCACCGTGTCGCCGAGATCCTGCGCTTTGACATCGGAAGGCTCGACCGCGGTGTAGACGGTCGCTCCGGATTCCATGTTGCCGATCAGGCTCTGCTTGGTGTCGAGCCGCGCGGTGGAGTGCGTATAGACGAGGTCGTCCGCCAGCAACGCGTTCAGTGTGGCGACATCCTTCTGCGCCATCGCGGTCATGCGTTTCTTGTCGAGATCGATGATCATCTGCCGGTTGTCTGCCATGGGTACTCCTCCTTTTGAAAATACCAGGACGTTATCGATCAGCGGACCATTAGCACCAGCTTGCCCTGCAAGTGGCGCCCTTCGCTGACGCGGTGCGCCTCGGCCGCATCGGCAAGGTTGTATCGGGTGATCGCCGGCGGCCAGACCGCACCCTCATCCAACAGCTCCAGCATCCGTTCGAGATGCGCGCGGTCGCGTTTGACGTTAGGGCGCAGAACGTGGACATCCTTGCGGGTCGGCTGAAATCCTGGCGGCGCCGCGGCGATCCACACCAGCCGCCCGCCGGGCTTGAGCACGGCGTAGGAACGCACCTGGACCTCGCCGCCGACCGTGTCGAACACCACGTTGCAGTCGTGAACCGCGGCGGCGAAATCTTGCGTGTTGTAGTCGATCGCCCGATCCGCCCCAAGGCTGCGCACGTAATCGTGATTGCGGGCGCTGGCGGTCATCACCACCGTCGCGCCCAGATGCTTGGCGAGCTGGATCGCGAAGCCGGCGACACCGCCGGCGCCGCCCTGGATCAGGATAGTCTCGCCGGCCTCGAGCTCAGCCGTATCCTCGACCGCCCACAGTGCCGTCAGGCTGGTGAGCCCCATCGCCGCCGCCTCGGCATGCCCGAGGCGATCCGGCTTCTTGGCAATGATCGCAGCTTTGATGGCGAGCTTTTCGGCGTAGGCTCCCTCGATGCCCTGATCGGTGACCCCGAACACCGCATCGCCGACCCTGAAATCGGTGACATCAGGGCCGAGGGCGCTGACAGCGCCGGAGAAGTCGCGGCCGAGAATATGTGGGAACTTCAGAGTGTGGCCGGGGCCGCCCAACCGCACCTTGTAATCCGCAGCGTTGATGCTGGCAGCGTGAACGTCGACCACGACCTCGCCAGGTCCGGCCGTCGGGTCCGGGGCATCGCCCAGGCGCAGCACCTCCGGCCCGCCATGTTCGGTCAACAACACCGCCTTCATGGTCCCCTCCCGCTTGCTATTGCCGTTGCAAGAACTCGATCAAGAGCTCGCTCACCCGCGCCGGCTGCTCCTGCTGCACCCAATGGCCGGCGCCGTCGATCAGATGGCAGCCGAGCATCCGGGTGCAGGCGCTCTGTTGCATCCGCTCGAAATTACCGGGCCGCTGGTAGGTTCCCCAATCGCTTTTCCCGGCGATAAAGATTGACGGCACGTCGATGCTCCGGCCCGAGAACAATTGCAGTTCGCCCTCGAACCTGCCTCCCGTTCGGCTGCGGTACCATTGCAGCCCGCCCTGGAACCCGGTCCGCTGGTATTCGGCGCTGTAGACGGCGAGCTCCTTCTCCGGCAGCCACCGGCATGCCGCGATCTGGGCAGCAGACGGCATTTCGGCCGCCACGGTCTGCGCCATGTTCTTGTCCAGATCCATGATGTAGTAGGTCGGCATCTTGGCCAGCTCGCCGGCGCTCCACGATTGCAACGGGTGTGGCTTGTTGTCGGTCCAGTCCGCGCTCTTGTAGTGAAAATAGCCGCGCAGAAAGGCATGGACGCCCTGCGGGCAGTCGCGCATATCGGCATTGGCCGGCCGGGTCGAGTAGTACCATTGGTAGTGCTTGCGCGGCCGCTCGAGCTTTGCCAGCTCCTCATGGATATCGACACTGGGCGAGCTTTGCTGCTGGAGGTTTTTTACCGTGCTGAAAGGCAATGGCGGGGGGCCCGCGAACGGTGCGCTCATCAGCGCGACTGAGCGGAACACGTCAGGCCGCACGAGTGCGCACCACGCTGCGACCGACGCTCCGAAATCGTGCCCCGCGACCAACTTGACGTCGCGGTAGCCGAGCGCCGAGACGAGACCGAAGGCATCCCTGACCGCGTTCAGAATGCGGAAGGAACCGAGATCGCCATCGTAATCCGCGTCCCAGCCGGTGGTGCGCCCGTAGCCCCTCTGATCCGGTGCCACGACGTGGAAGCCCGCCGCGGCGAGCGGCAACATCACTTTTCGCCAGGAATAGGCAAGCTCCGGAAAGCCGTGCAGCAGTAGAATCAGAGGACGACCCTCGGCCTCGAAGCCGGCCTCCAGCACGTGCATGTCGAGACCGTTGATGTTCCTCGCGAAGCGGGAGCGAATGCCGGGAGCGAGGGTCCCGGTCTCCAGCGGCACCAACTCGGTCATTCCCCTTCCCTCTAATCAGTGGCGGCTGGACAAATAGGATTCGGCGAGCCGTCGCCCGGTTTCGCGCATCAATTGCTGATCCGTCGCCGGGGTCTCTGCGGCCGGTACACGTACCACTGTGTCATTACAGTAGGTCGGGATGACGGCGTTGGCGTCCTGGCACAGACCCGCGGGATGATCGCCGGCTCGCACGGCGCGGACGCCGCGCCTGATTTGGTTCCGGAACATGCTGACCCCGCGATCGGTGGAAGCGAGATGCTCCAGGCCGTGGATGGCGATCGGCCGCTGCGAGACCTGGGCCTCATAGTCGCCGGGGTTCCGCTGGCCGGCCTCGTAAGTGTCCGCCGCTACCTGGCCCGGCAGCATAATGTTGCGGTCGGCCCACCATGCCGGCGTCACCCCTTCGGTCTCGCTGACATGGCGGAATTCGATGAACAACGTGTTGGTGTCGTCCACCGGCACGATCCAGCGGCTCATCATCGGGCCGCTGAACAGGTGCTCCTGGCGACCGTTTTCCCAAATCGGCGCCACCTGCTGCAGATTGGGCAGCACCGCTTCCACCATCCGCGCCCAGATATTGTCCCCGACCCGCCGGGTGGCGATATAGATCATCCCCACCGGGGTCTCGACGAAATCCAGTTCGGGCAGCACGCCGAATTCGTCGGTGAACACCGCGCCGCTGACGATCGTGTGGAGAAACGCCGTGTGGGCCGGGTCCATGGCGTTTTCCATGATCTGCAGCCAATTGCACGGATAGTAATATTTGCGCCCCGGGATCAGGCGATGGCCCGGCCGGCTGAAGCTGTCGTAGGCGGGAAAGGGCGGCTGCTCTTCGGCCGGGCCCATATAGGCAAAGACGATCCCGCCTTGCTCATGGGTCGGATAGGCCCCGTGGCACAGCCGGTCTTTCAGCGTGCTATCCTCCGGCTCGCCCGGGGTCTCAAGGATCGTCCCATCGGTGTCGAACAGCCACCCGTGGTAGCAGCAGCGTATCCCCCGGGTCTCGATCAGTCCGAATTCCAATGACGTGCCGCGATGCGGACAGTGCAGCTCCAACAGACCGACGTTGCCGCGCTGGTCGCGAAAGGTGACCAGCTCCTCGTCCAAAATCTTGACCCGCAGCGGCAGGTCCTTCAGCTCGTCGGAAAAGCAGATCGGCTGCCAGAAGCGGCGCATGTACTCGCCGCACGGCGTGCCGGGGCCGACATGGGTGAGCTCGGCGTCCTCCTCGGGGAGGTCCCGGTGGAGGTAGGCGCCGTATCGCGTCTTCAGGAACGGGGCTCTGGTGATCATGGAAATCCTCCTGTCCGACGATCAGCTTACTCTCGGTCGAAATGGGGAGGCAAATGCCTGCTCAGCCTCGGTGCTCCGCGCGGCGCCATATCGGATGCCTTCGTTCGTACCATCATGGACGAGCGGTGCCCTCTCGCCTGCTGGCCCCGCGGCTCGGTAGGCCTTCAACAGGCGGAATACCTGGCTCAAGCCTCAGTAGCTGCGCCACCGACGCACTCGTCAGCTGCTGCCCATCCACATCACGCAGCACCTCGATCCGCGACAGCTCCCATCGCTCATCCGCCGAACCGTCACCCCAAACACCCCTCGGAATTCCCCCAGGAAGCGTCATCTCCAATTGGCAGAGGGGTGACATTTTGATCGGGCGCCTACGC
>Ga0209217_1000472_pt1 | contig 11135 bp, 11 predicted proteins | sample JacPinW_OM3H0_M2_FD_187957 | JGI IMG/M metagenome (GOLD analysis project Ga0209217, IMG submission 187957) | Forest soil microbial communities from Algoma, Ontario, Canada - Jack Pine, Ontario site 1_JW_OM3H0_M2 (SPAdes) (version 2) | ecosystem: Environmental > Terrestrial > Soil > Boreal...
ACCTCAATCCGCAGGCCGGTTTCGCGATAGATGCGGTTGCGCAAGGCCGCCCGGGCCTCGACCATCGCCTGGAAGGCCGGAACCCCGACCCGCTCGGACTCGGCATCGGTCTCGGCGACGAAGATATTGCGCCAGACCCAGCACTCTTCGAGATTGCGGGCGATTTCCTCCTCATCGAAGCCGGCTTCGCGCATCGTCTTTCGATAGAGCGCAATGCGATGGCGGGTCACGGCCATCGGCTGAACGTTCATCAGAAAGGGCCGGCCCTGGCGCGCCAATTCGACCAGCGAGGCCTCGCCCGAGGAAGCGCGGATCAGCGGCGGGTGAGGCTTTGTGTAGGGCCGGGGCCGCAGCATTGGGACATTGAGGTCCCAGAACCTGCCGTGGTGCTCGAAGGCCTCTCGGGTCCAGGCCTTCACGAGGACGTCCTCGGCCTCATCCAACCGCGCCTGGGCTTCCTTATGGTCGATGCCGAAACCCTGATAGTCGTAGATGTTGTAGGATGAGCCGCGGCCGAGCCCGACGACGAGGCGGCCTTTAGTGATGTTGTCGAGGATCGCCAGCTGCTCAGCCAATCGGATCGGATGGTGCAGTGCCGTCTGCACAACCGCAAAGCCGATCTTGGCATGCCGGGTCGTGGTCGCCAGCGCGCCGGCGAAGGTGATCGGGTCGACATAGGCGCAAATGCCGTCGAAATGATGCTCGGCGAGCCAGATTACGTCGATGCCGAGCTCGTCGGCGAGCAGCGCCTCGCGCAGGGTTTCGTCGATGACGATGCCGTCGCGCTCGGGATCGCGGCAGTCCGGAAACAGAAAGTTGCTAAATTTCATGGGTTTCCTCTCGGCCTTCCCGGCATCACGAGCGTTTTCACAACGACCTGTCAAGCGACGCTCGCTCACCTGGCAGCTGTGGTAGGGTAAACTACGGCTATGAGCTGTTCAGCGAGGCCCAGAATGACCTCTGAAGTCGAAACCTTCCGGCCCTTCCCGCACAATTGGCAGTCGGCCGACTATGTTTCGGGCTGGATCGAGCACGACGTTGCCCGAGATCCCGAGCGGCGGCCGCTGCTTCGCCAAATGTTGTCATCGGCGCCGTTTCCGCGCGACGCGGAACTGGCCGTGTTGGATGTCGGTGCCGGCTACGGCGTCCTCACCGAGGAGGTTCTGGGCGCCTTTCCCCGGGCTCGGGTGACCTTGCAGGATTATTCTCCGGCGATGCTGGATCAGGCTCGCCGCCGGCTCGCCGCTCGCGCCGACCGGCTCTCCTACGTTCTCTGCGATCTTTTCGATCCGACCTGGCCGCAGGATGTGGGAGGCCCGTTCGACCTCGCGGTCTCGGCGATCGTGCTCCATAATCTCGGAAGCCGCGAAAAAATCTTCGCCTGCTACCCCGCGATCCACGGCCTGCTCGAGCCGGGCGGTTGCTTCTTGAACTACGATCGTTTTGTCGATGGCGTGGAAGGACATTTGACTGAACTTCGCGCCGCCGGTTTCGATCGTGTCGAGTGTATTTGGCAGCAAGCGCCTCGCGCGCTGGTCGTTGCTACCCGGACTGACCGCTGAAACCTTGGAAAACGGAGATGCAGCCCTGCGACTGCAGGCCGCGTTAGAGCCGTTGCCCCGACGGGTGCTCTATCGCGACGGGCTCGTATTGGTCATCGACAAGCCAGCGGGCATCGCCGTGCATCCCGGACCCGGCGGCGGCCCGGATCTCGAAAGTCGCTTCGATCAGCTGCGTTTTGGTTTGCCGCACCCCCCAGCGCTCGCTCATCGGCTCGACCGCGACACCAGCGGCTGCCTCGTCCTCGGCCGGCATCCGAAGGCGCTGCGCCGGCTGGGCGCGCTGTTTGCGAGCGGCCAGGTGGAGAAGGTCTACTGGGCCGTCGTCCAAGGGCACCCCCGCGCCAACGAGGGCCGGATCGAGACCGGCCTCAAAAAGCGAGCCCGCGGCGCCGGCTGGCGCATGGTCGCGGATCCCGGCGGACAGCGCGCGGTTACCGATTATCGACTGCTCGGCTCGGCCGATAGCCGAGCCTGGCTCGAGCTGCGGCCGCGCACCGGCCGCACGCACCAGATTCGCGTCCATTGCGCGGCATTGGGCTGCCCGGTCGTGGGCGACCCCGTCTACGGCAATGGATCGACCGAGGAAGCGCTCCAGCTCTATGCCCGATCGGTCTCATTGCCGCTCTATCCGGCACGGCCGCCGCTCGAAATTACGGCACCGGTACCGGCGCACATGCTCGCCGCGCTCGAACAGCTGGGGTACGATCCTACGGCGTCGAGTGCAGCGGAGGCGGCGCTACAATGATCTCTCGCTATAGTCGTCCTCAGATGACCCGCATCTGGTCGCCGGAGAACCGGTATCGGATCTGGCACGAGATCGAGGCTCACGCGTGCGACGCTCAGGCCGCACTCGGCGTCATCCCGGAGAGTGCGGCGCGCGCGGTGTGGGAACGCGGCGCCTTCGAGGTCGAGCGGATCGACCAGATCGAGCGCGAGACGCGCCACGACGTGATCGCGTTTCTGACCAACCTCGCCGAGCATATCGGCCCCGATGCCCGCTTTGTCCATCAGGGCATGACATCGAGCGATGTCCTCGACACTTGCCTGGCGGTGCAGTTGAAGGACGCGGCCGACCTTCTGCTGGCCGATCTCGACCAATTGCTCGCCGTGCTGAAGCGGCGTGCGGTCGAGCACAAATACACGCCGACCGTTGGGCGCAGCCACGGCGTCCATGCCGAGCCGACGACGTTTGGCCTCAAGCTAGCCGGGCACTACGCCGAGTTCGCCCGCAACCGGGCGCGGCTCCTCGGCGCACGCGAGGAGGTCGCGACCTGCGCGATCTCGGGTGCGGTCGGGACCTTCGCCAACATCGATCCCAGGGTCGAGGCCCATGTCGCCGAAAAGCTCGGGCTAAAGCCTGAGCCGATCTCGACCCAGGTGATCCCGCGTGACCGCCATGCCCAGTTTTTCATGACCTTGGCGCTAACCGCCGCGGCGGTCGAGCGGCTCGCCACCGAGATCCGTCACCTGCAACGCACCGAATTGCGCGAGGCCGAGGAATATTTTGCCCCGGGGCAGAAGGGCTCCTCGGCGATGCCGCACAAGCGCAACCCGGTGCTCGCCGAGAATTTGACGGGCCTTGCCCGGCTGATCCGCTCGACCGTCGGGCCGGCACTGGAAAATGTCGCCTTGTGGCATGAGCGCGACATCTCCCATTCCTCGGTCGAACGGGTGATCGCCCCCGACGCGACGATCGCGCTCGATTTCGCGCTGGCACGGCTGACCGGGCTCGTCGACCGGCTCCTCGTCTATCCGGAACGGATGCGCCAGAACCTTGAAGCTTTGGGCGGGCTCGTCGACTCGCAGCGTGTGCTGCTGGCGCTAACTCAGGCCGGTATGAGCCGGGAGGACGCCTATCGCGCCGTGCAGAGAAATGCCATGGCCGCGTGGGATGGCAAGGGGTGCTTCTCTGACCTCTTGAAGCAGGACGGGGAGATCACGTCATTTCTCGGATCGGCAACAATCGACGCCCTGTTCGATACCGCCTATCATCTGAAGCATGTAGACACGATCTTTCGCCGCGTCTTCGGCGAATAGCCACACGACAGGAGGAACTAAATGAGCCTGCTGCGCCGCCGCGATGGTCCCCGCATCAAGTATGTCGGCGAAGATGCCGGGCCTTACGACACGATCACCGTCGACAAGCTGACGCCGATCATCGGCGGCGAAATCGGCGGCGTCGACCTGGCGCAGCCGCTCGGCAACCGCACGCTCGACGAAATCCATCGCGCGCTCGCCGAAAACTCAGTGATCTTCTTCCGCGACCAGCACCTGAGCGAGGACCAGCACCTGGCCTTTGGCCGTCTCTTTGGCGATCTCCACATCCATCCGGCGGCGCCGCACGCGCCCGGGCACCCCGAGCTGATGATCATCCACGCGGACAAGGACTCGCCGCGCGCCAACGGCGAGGGCTGGCACAGCGATGTGTCGTGCGACCCCGAGCCGCCGATGGGCAGCATCCTTTATATCCGCAAATGCCCGCCGCACGGCGGCGACACCTTGTTCGCCAGCATGTATGCCGCCTACGAGGCGCTCTCAGACCGGATGAAGACCTATCTCGACGGGCTGAGAGCGGTTCATGACGGCGAGCACTATCGCGGCCAATACGCCAATTTCGGCATCGCCGACAAACCCGAATACCCCCGTGCCGAGCACCCGGTCGTGCGCACCCACCCGGTCACCGGTCGGAGGGCGCTCTATGTCAACAGAGGCTTTACCCGTCGCATTCTCGGGATCCCCTTAGACGAGAGCGACGGCATCCTGCATTACCTTTACGAGCACATGGCAAACCCGTTGTTCCAATGCCGCTTCCGCTGGCAAGAGAACTCGATCGCGTTCTGGGACAATCGCTGCGTTCAGCACCATGCGATGTGGGATTACTGGCCGCACACGCGCTCGGGCCACCGGGTAACGGTCAAGGGTGATCGGCCGGTCTGAGGGCCTATTCCGTCATCAGCTGGCGCTTCGCCTCTTCGGCGAAATGCTCGAGCTCGAAGCGGATGCGGGCCGGGGTGAACGTCGGGTCCTTGGCGCCGAGATCGGCGGCCAGCTTGTCGACGACATTCTTGGTGCCGCCCGGCTGCAACTGGGCTTCGACGACTCTCTGCGCATAGGCTTCGGCAGCATCGCCGAGAAGGCCCAGTTGCTGCGCCGCCCATAGTCCCAACAGCCGATTGCGCCGAGCAGTGATCTTGAACTGCAGCTCCTGATCGTGCTTGAACCGGGCCTCGAACTCCTTCTCGCGCGTGTCGAAGGTGGTCATTGTCCCATCATCCCGAGTTGTCGCCCACCATAGATGGGCGGCGGGAGTTGACGTTGCCACGGCTGCGCGGCAGCCGTGCCGGAGGCTAGATGTGCACCTTGGTGATCCTGCGCCGTCCGGGCCATCGCTGGCCGGTGCTGATCGGCGCCAATCGCGACGAGATGATCGACCGTGCCTCGAAGCCTCCCGGCCGGCATTGGCCGGACCGGCCTGAGCTGGTTGCCGGGCGCGACCTCCTTGCCGGCGGGTCCTGGCTTGGGATCAACGACTGGGGCGTGGTCGCAGCCGTGCTTAACCGCCACGGCTCGCTCGGGCCGGCCCCCGACCGGCGTTCGCGCGGCGAACTCGTGCTCGAGGCGCTCGACCATGCTGATGCGGTGGCGGCCGCCGAAGCACTTTCGCATCTCGACCCCGACGCCTATCGCACCTTCAATCTGATCATCGCAGACGAAAGCCGTGGATTCTGGCTGCGCCATGCCGGCGGCCCGAGGGTCGAGCTGAAGCCGCTCAAGGATGGGCTGTCGATGATCGCGGCGGGCGAGATCGACGATCTCGGCACACGGCGCCTCGAACTGGCGCTGCCGGCCTTTCGAGCATGGCCGATCCCGGACCCCGATCTCGACGACTGGGACGCGTGGCAGACGTTGCTCGGCAGCACCCGGGCACCGCCAAACGAGCCGCCCAGCACCGCCATGCGGTTTCGCACCGACGGCTACGGTACTGTGTCGAGTGCACTGATCGCCCTGCCGGCGCGCGACGGATCGGAGCGGCGTCCGGTATTCCGGTTTGCCGAATGGCTACCGCAAGCCACGCCGTGGCACGATGTGATGGCGGATTGGTGACCACCGCAGACCTCTCGGGCGGGCACCCTGATCGGGATTCGGAAACATGAAAGTTCGCGTTCGGGTGACACTGAAGCCGGGCATTCTCGATCCGCAAGGCAAGGCGATCGGCAATGCCCTCGCCGCCCTCGGATTCACCGGAATCGGCGAGGTGCGCCAAGGCAAGGTGATCGAGATCGAGCTCGGCGAGACGGATCCGGCCCGCATCCGCCAGCAAACCGAGGCGATGTGCAAAGAGCTGCTCGCCAACCCGGTGACCGAAGACTACGCCATCGAGATCGTAGCGCCCGGCTAGCCCGCCGCCGCCCTTCAGCACCCTCCCCGATGGAGCTTGGCTCGAGTTGCATGTTTGTTAAGAACCCGCGCCGATAATCGCACTGTTGGCTTACAGCGATGGCGCGCCGGCCGTGGATGTCGCACGGCTTTCGGCAGGAACCAGGGCAGCGATATGAGTCTCGGCGGACTGCTGGTCGGGAGAGGCCTCGTGACCCTTTCCGACCTCAATGAGGCATTGGAGCGTCAGAGGGTCGAGGGCGGCCGGCTGGGCGAGAATCTTATCGCCTTAGGGTTGCTGACAACGGAACAGCTGACGTCGGTGATCCACGCCACCCCGCCGATACCCTCGGCGATGTCGGAGACCGGCATCCCGCAGCGCAACCTCTTAAACCTGATGCTGAAATTCATGCATCTCGAGGCTTGCGAGACGGTGCCGGAGCTGGCCGGGCGCATGAAGCTTCCGCACCGCGTCGTCCAGCAGCTGTTGGACGATGCGGCACAACTGAGGCTTTTGCAGGCGCTGGGGTCGGTCGGCGGCGGCATCGCCCTTGCGATCCGTTATTCGCTCAGCGATCAGGGCCGGAACGCCGCCAAGGACGCGCTCGAGCAGAACCTTTATCTCGGGCCGGCGCCGGTGTGTTTGACGGCGTTTCAGGAACAGATTCTGCGACAGCGCATCGGCAATGAAATGTTGGACGCCAATGCTCTGCGCAAAGGGTTCGAGGGGCTTGTGGTTCCGGAGCATTACCACCGCAAGCTGCTTCCCGCGATCAACGCCGGTCGCACGGTGCTGCTCTTTGGGCCGCCGGGCAACGGCAAGACGACCCTTGCCACCCGCATTGCGAAGCTTTTCAAGGACGTCGTCTATATCCCTTACGCTGTCGAGGTCGGTGGCCAGATCATCAAGGTGTTCGACCCCAGTCTCCACAAGCCCGCGGTGTCGGAGGCCGATGCCGCAACGTTGTCGGGGAAGGGCGGTCTGCAGCTCGAGCGCTTTGATGAGCGGTGGGTCGCTTGCGCCAGGCCGGTGGCGATCGCCGGCGGCGAGCTCACCCTCGAGATGCTGGATCTGCAGCATAATCCGGACACCAAATTCTACGATGCGCCACTCCACGTGAAGGCGCTCAACGGCATGTTGCTGGTCGATGATTTCGGCCGGCAGAAGTTCGACCCCAACGATCTGCTCAATCGCTGGATTGTGCCGATGGAAAATCAGATCGACTACCTGAAGCTGAATACCGGGATGAGTTTTTCTTTGCCGTTTGACGAACTGTTGGTGTTTTCGACAAACTTGCGGCCTTCCGATTTGATGGACCCGGCGTTCCTGCGCCGCATCCCCTACAAGATCAAATTGTTTTCGCCGACTCGCGATGAGTACCGGCAGATATTCGATGTCGTGGCAGACGCGTATGGAGTCGAACTGTCGGACGACGTCTTTGATTTCGTGGCCGATCGGTTGACTGTCAGCGACAAATTCGGGCTGGCCTATTATCAGCCAAAGTTCATTTGTCAGCAGGTGGTCGAAACCTGCAAATGTTACAACCTGCGGCCGCAGCTCACAAAGGAGCTTGCCACCGAAGCGTTGGCAAATCTCTATTTCGACATCGAGGACAGCCAAGACATGCAGGCGGCTTAGCGATCCGCTTGATCGCGGCCGCCGCAGCCGCCAGTATCGTCCAGGGCGGCCAGCCAAAACATCCAATAGCCAGAAGGGTCACGCCACGCGGTTGGCCTGCCACGTACCGGTGCCGAATTGACTGCGGTTGAGGATGCCCTGGTTCTCGTCGCTGGCGGCGCCAAGGACCGCCGTCCCACTCATCTTTCCGTCGCGGATTTCGCCGTCGAAAAAATAACAGATCGTGCTGGCTTCGTACCGCGAGGTGAGCGACAGCTGGACTTGATTGCCGCTCAAATGACCGCTGACCGGGCCCTCGAACTGGGCCGATCGCTGGTGGCCGGCGAGTTCGGGGCCGCGCTGCTCGATCGCGAGCCAATGCACTCGCGAGCCTTGCAGAAAGTCGACACGCAGCTCCCAATTGCCGGCTATCTCGATTGCCGGCGGATAGAGCGGTTCAGGTGACGCTCCGCTGGCGTCTCGCCATACCGCCGCGATCGCTTCGCCGACTTGCGCCGCCTCGCCGGGCTGGAGTTGGAAGGGATCGATCACTATCGAATCCTCGGTCGCCGAGTTGTCGTCGAGCATGATGCGCGGCTCGCCGTCGAGCACCTGCTGACGCAGCGCCAGCCCGTCAAGCGGGTAGTGCCACCGGTCCCATGAAATGCGCAGCCGCGGCACCAGGTCGACGCCCTCCGGCTCGATCACGTCGCCACGCGCGCCCGGCATCCGGCCGACACACTCGGCGATGACCGCGAGGTCGTCGTACCATTTCTGGCGCTCGCCCGCCTGGTCGCGCTCCTCGAACCAGTATTCGAGGGCAGCCAGCACACCGATGACGTCCTCCTTCGACACCTTCATCGGCCGGCCCAGCGCCTGATGAGGCGAAGCGTTGCGCCAGGCTGCTTCGACCAGCCGCTTCGATCCGAGCAGCAATCCGCTCGTCTGCGGGCCGCGCAGGAACTTGCCGCCGCTGTAGATGACGAGGTCGGCGCCGCGAACGAGCCACGGGCTCGGCCGCTCGAGATGCTCGGAGGCGGCGTCGACCATGATCGGGATGCCGCGCGGCTTGACGACTGCGGCGATCTCCTCCAGCCGTACACCTGTCAGGTGTTCCTGCTTGCCGAGCAACAGGACCATCGCGACCGGCTCGGCGAGTGCGCGGTCGAGTTCCTCGCGGGTGTCGATCTCGACGATATGGCAGCCGATCATTCGCACTGCCTGGTCATAGGCGAAGCGCTGGCTTTTCGGGATGATCACCCGATTGACCATCCCGTCGGTGAACGGCAGGCGCAGCATCTTGACCGGGTCGTTGCCGGCGACGCACGCCGCCGTCCCCAACGCCACCGCGGCGGCGCTGCCGCAGGTGACGAGGCCCCACTCGGCCCCGGTCAGCTCAGCGAGGCGCTTTCCGGCCGCCTCCATCAGCTCGTCCAGATTGACGAAATAGCGCGACGCCTCGGCGACCGCCGCCCGCACCTGCGGCAACATCAGGCTGCCGCCATGCATCGTGCGGACGCTACAGCAGTTGATGAACGGCCGCACCCCAAGGGCGAGATACGGATTGGCATTGCTTTTCATGAGGGCCTCCGAGACCGGTCGCCGCGACTATATCAGGGCCGCACACTTTGAAGTGGGAGCGATTCCGCCCTCCCGGCGTTTGCGTCGGCGGTTCCACATTGCAGGAGGGATAGACGATGTGGGGACAAAAGCATGAAGCCGAGGGTAAGTCGATCCTTCGATCGGATGGCGGCGGCAACGGGATCTCCTTGAGCTCCCGAGAGGCGACCGAAGCCATCGAGAAGCTCCGTTCGGGGATCGACCAGGCATCGCGGGCCATGCGCGATTTGACGCAGGTCGGCGGAGACTGGGCGCAGGGCGTGCAGGAGCGCGTTCGCGATATGGCGAAAGAACTGAGCACCCAAGGCGAGCGCGCCGTTGGCACGGTCTCGCGCCAGGTCGAGCACAACCCGCTGATCAGCCTGGCGGTCGCTTTCGCCGTGGGCGTTATCTGCGCCTCGCTGATCCGCCGCTGAGACGCGAAGCGCGCTCGCCCGCACCTTGTTGATGCGGGCTTCGCGATGCCCTATCTCGTGGCGCGTGAGTTATGACGCGTACGAGGCGACCGACACGATCCCCGAGAAGGGGCTCGTCCTGTTTTCCGGCGGCCAAGATTCGACGACCTGTCTCGCATGGGCGCTCGAGCGCTTTGCTGCGGTCGAAACCATCGGTTTCGATTACGGCCAGCGCCACCGTATCGAGCTCGATTGCCGGACGGCGGTGCTGGAGCGACTGCGGCGCGAGTTTCCGCAATGGGACGGCAAGCTCGCCGATGACCACATCATTGATCTCAGCGTGCTGGGGCAGGTCAGCGACACCGCACTGACCCGCGAAACCACAATTTTATTGACCCAGAACGGGCTGCCGAACACCTTCGTTCCCGGCCGGAACCTGCTGTTCTTTACGTTTGCTGCGGCGGTGGGCTACCGCCGCAGCGCGCGCCACCTTGTCGGCGGCATGTGCGAGACGGATTATTCCGGCTATCCCGATTGCCGCGACGACACGCTCAAGGCGTTGCAGGCAACCCTGTCGCTCGGCATCGATCACCGCTTCGTCATCCATACACCGCTGATGTGGCGCGACAAGAGGGCGACCTGGGAGTTCGCCCAAAGGCTCGGCGGCCGCACTCTCGTCGAGCTGGTGCGCGAGGAGACGCACAGCTGTTATCGCGGCGATCGCGTCCACCGCCACTCCTGGGGCTATGGCTGTGGCAACTGCCCGGCCTGCGGGTTGCGGCGGGCCGGATGGGAGGCCTTCTCCGCCGCTCACGCCCTACCATGAGCCATATCGTTCCCTACAGTGCGAGCGGGGGCGATTAGAGTTGAGGTGTGGACGGGTGGGGAGCGAGCGATTAGCTTTGGCTCGGATCCAACGGAGGAAATCGTGCGACCTTCGGGACGCGACGCCGATGTGATGCGCTTCGTCAGCCTGGAGCCGGGGGTGGCGAAATATGCCGAGGGCTCTTGCCTGGCGAGGTTCGGCGACACGCATGTGCTGTGCACGGCCTCCCTTGAAGAGCGGGTGCCGCCGTTTCTGCGCAATACCGGAAGGGGTTGGGTCACGGCCGAGTACGGCATGCTGCCGCGCTCGACGGCGACCCGCACCGACCGCGAGGCGACTCGCGGGCGGCAAAGCGGACGCACTCAGGAAATTCAGCGGCTGATCGGGCGCAGCCTGCGCGCCGTCACCGATCTGGGCCAGCTCGGCGAGCGCCAGATCCGCATCGATTGCGATGTCCTGCAGGCCGATGGCGGCACCCGCACCGCCGCCGTGACCGGCAGCTATGTAGCGTTGCACCAGGCGTGCGAGCGTCTGCTTGCCGCCGGGTCGTTGGCCAGATCGCCGTTGCGCGACAGCGTTGCTGCGGTCTCCTGCGGCGTCGTCGCCGGCGGTGCTGTGCTCGACGCTCGCCTTCGCCGCCCTCTTCCACCTGATCGGGGCCTGGTTCCGCCGGCCGGCGATCATCGCCCTGGTCTACGCCTTCTTCCTCGAAACGATCATGGGCAACATGCCCGGAT
>Ga0209217_1000475_pt1 | contig 11129 bp, 9 predicted proteins | sample JacPinW_OM3H0_M2_FD_187957 | JGI IMG/M metagenome (GOLD analysis project Ga0209217, IMG submission 187957) | Forest soil microbial communities from Algoma, Ontario, Canada - Jack Pine, Ontario site 1_JW_OM3H0_M2 (SPAdes) (version 2) | ecosystem: Environmental > Terrestrial > Soil > Boreal...
GGAGATGATCAGCGCCGCCTTTCCTCCAAGACCGGCTGCCGCCTGCGCCTTCGCAAGCGGTACCATCGCGCGTAACAAGATGCCGCCCGCAAGCGCTTCGGGCCGAAGCAGCATCACAGCCGCCGCGATGTTTGCGCCGTTGGAATAACCGAACGCGACCGGCACCGCGATGCCATACGCCTTGCGCGCAGCTTCGATAAAATCGGCCAGTTCGTGCGTCCGGGCGCGCACGTCCTCTTCATCGAACACGCCTTCCGCAAGCCGCCGGAAGAATCGCGGCATGCCGTGCTCCAGGACCTTACCGCGTGGAGAAAGCAACGGCGCGCCGGGAGCGACCATCTTGCCGAGCGGCATCAGGTCGTGTTCGTCTCCTCCGGTGCCATGCAGGATGAGCAGCGGCCGCGACTCCGGCCGCGCGCCGCGCTCAAAGCGGTGAACGAAAGAGAGCTCGGTCATCACGCGGCCTTTTCGACTTTTTCGATCGGTGGAAGCGCCGCCTCGATCTCGCGCCGGTGCGATTCCAGGAACGGCGGCAGCTTGAGTTCGCGGCCGAGCGTGGCCACCGGTTCGTCCACCGCAAAGCCGGGCTGATCGGTTGCGATCTCGAACAGAATTCCGCCGGGCTCGCGGAAATACACCGACCGGAAGTAGTTCCGGTCAACCTGTTCGGTCGGCATGAGGCGGTGATCCGCGCGCAGTCTTTTGGCCATGTCCCTCTGCTGCGCATCATCCGCCGCGCGGAATGCGATGTGATGCACGGAGCCACGGCCCATGCGGCCGGGAAGAAAGCCTTCCGTTTCGCGTATCGTCACGACATTGCCCGGCCCCCCTTCGCCCCTCTCGTATCGCACGAGATGCGCTTCTCGCCCTGTTTCCTTGAACCCAAGCACGTCGGTGAGGATCGCGCCGGTGGGCGCGGCCTTTTCGAGCATCACAGTTACGCCGTGGAATCCGCGGATCGCGTGTTCGGCGGGAATGCCGCCGTCACTCCAGGCCGGCTCGCTCGATGCGCTCGTAACCCCGACCAGCGCGAGGCTCATGCCGTCGGGATCAGCGAAGGAAAGCACCGGCTCGCCAAAGCGCTTCTCAAGCGCCTTGTGCAGCACACCCTTTTCGATCAGGCGATGCGTCCAATACCCGATCGACTCCGCAGGTACACGGAACGCCGTCTCTTCAGTGAGGCCATCGCCGTTTCGTGCCGGCGCGGCATGCTCCCAGGGGAAGAAGGTCAGGATGGTCCCCGGCTTGCCCTGTTCGTCGCCATAATAGAGATGATACGTCCCAGGATCGTCGAAATTGACGGTCTTCTTCACAAGGCGCAGGCCAAGCGTGCGGGTATAGAAGTCCACGTTTCGCGATGCGTTTCCGGAAATGGCTGTGACGTGATGGATGCCGGCCATGGTGTTTTTTCGCTCCTGCCGTGCGGGACGGCTCTGGTGATTCAATGCTCTTCACCAGACTTAGGTCGTCACGGTGCGGGAGCAATGCGCCTCTTTTTGACGAGACTGTCTATGAACACGCGACAATCGCCTTACCGTCCCGAGAGGGCGATCGGTTCTGGCCCGGCGGCGGTAATCAAAAGGAAACCGCCCATAATCGCCAGGTGTCCCAGCGCGGTGGTGAGCGATTGCGAGACGCGATGCCGCGCATGGTCCAGAAGCGGTGCCCAAGCAGTGTCGCGGAGCCTGTAAGGCAAACAGGATCAGCGTTCCGAACCGGGCATGCACGCCAAGCAGCACCATCGCGACGGCTCCAAGCTGGACCGCGACGGTGGCCGCCAGCGCCGCTGGAGCCAAGATCCGGCATGCGCCAGCCATTCAACGCGTGGCAGGCAACTTCCGCTCCAGCGTTTCGCGATCCCATTTCGCCAGCTCCGCCGCAGCTACGTAGGTTTCCTGCAAAAATCCAAGTAGGAGCTTGTCGGGGTCGCCTGACTGATGCACGGCATCGTAGGGCAGGATGAATTGACCCAGCCCCTTGTCGTAGAAGGCTTCGGCTGTGCGAAGGCGGGTGTCGCCGTAGCCGGCCGGCTCCGGATAGGCGTAGACATAGAACGCCGCGCGGCCGTAACCGCCATTACCCGGCCAAAAGCCGCAGCTCGAAACTTCGTGTGAATAGGCCTCAGCCATTACCCAGCCAGCAACATTGGGTGTGACGCCTTTCGGCGGCGGCGCGGTGCGGCCAGAAAAACGTGTCACCGCCAAGTCGAAACTACCCCAGAAGAAATGCACAGGGCTCGCCTTCCCGATGAAGCGCGCGCGAAATTCATTCATCACGCGATTGGTCTGCAGCAAAGCCAGCCAGAATTTTTGCGCGTAGACCGGATCATATTGCGCATGGGTGCGGTCCCGGTCGAACGGGATCGCGTTCTCGATTTCACCCGGCATGGTCCAGATGTGGATGTCGATGCCAAGACGGCGGAGGCACTGCATGAATTCGTTATAGAAGTCGGCGACTGCCATCGCTTTGAGCGCAAAGCTTTCGACACGGCAATCGCTGGTCTCAATAATCAGCCGGTGATTGGTGAAGTCAAAGATGACATCGACCGTTCGCCCGCCATAGGGCATCGCCGGCGCGGCAAGTCCACGCGCCGTCACCAAGAGCGTTGCGTTCCACCAATGATTGATGAGGGGAGTGAGCGCGATGCGCACCTTACCGACAATCTGCGTCCATAGATGCAATGTGTCACAGGCTTCGCTCCACGCTGCGAGCGGCAAATCCGGCCATATCGTTTTTTCACTCACTCGCTAAGCTCGTGCCGGCACCGGATTCCCCGAGGGGGTATCGGACATGGTAACGCACTATAGCTGTCTCACAAAACGGTCTGGGGCGATTCGGCAACGACGAGCACCGCGGCCCAGCTAGTGGGCCGCTGGCCACGCTCGTCCCCCCTCCCATGCTGCTCCTGCGTGCCGACTCATCACTGTTGCGCCGACGCCGAGCAGCACCCTGTGGCAGGCCCTGCAGACTCCCGTGGGCTCGGTCCCTGCGCTTTTGCGCAAGCTCGTCATGAGGCGTGATTGCGCTAACGCGTGCAACATCCACGCCACGAACATGCCAGCGCATGGTCGAGCAAGCTGCCGGTCGCCGATCTGAAATCATTCTAGGGCGCTCTCGGATGCGCCTGCTGGGCGGTGTAATATGCGTGGATGACTGCCAGCACCGCACAGAGGGCGCCTTCGGGACAGCCGGCCTCTTCTCCATGGAGCCCGTTCCGTTACGCGCCATTCTCGGTCGTGTGGACCGCGACGGTCATCGCGAACATCGGCACCTGGATGTACAACGCGGCATCCGGCTGGCTGATGACCAGTCTCAATCCGGATCCGCTGATCGTCTCGCTCGTTCAGGTGGCCACGACGCTGCCGATTTTCCTCTTTGCTGTGCCGGCCGGCGCCCTCGCGGACATCGTCGACAAGCGGAGATTTCTCATCATCGGCGAGGTGGCGGTAACGGCCGTCTCCGCGGTATTTGCAGCGATCGTCGCGCTGGGCGCGGCAACGCCGGGCAACTTGCTGCTGTTTACTTTTCTGATCGGCGCGGTCGCCGCAGTGACCGCTCCCGCTTGGCAATCGATCGTTCCGCAACTCGTGCCCAAGCAGGAGCTGACTCCTGCCGTCGCGGCAAACAGTGTCGGCTTCAATGTCAGCCGGGCGGTCGGCCCGGCACTGGGGGGCATGATCGTCGCCGTCGCAGGCATAGCCGCGCCGTTCTGGATCAACGCCATCAGCAATCTCGCCGTCATCGGTGCGCTCGTGTGGTGGCGTCCGCCCTCGGAGCGAAGGCGGCATCTGCCGGTGGAGCGTTTCGGCAGCGCTATTCGCACCGGCTTTCGCCACGCGAGAAACAATCCGCACCTGCGAGCAACTTTGATCCGAAGCGCGGCTTTCTTTCTGTTCGGCAGTGCGTATTGGGCGTTGCTTCCCCTTGTTGCGCGCGAACGGATCGCCGGAGGGCCTGACCTCTACGGATATCTGCTCGGTGCGATCGGAGCCGGCGCGGTAGGCGGAGCTTTCGCACTGCCGTGGCTCAGGCGAAGGCTCGGACCCGACCGCCTGATGGCTGCGGGAACGATCGGGACTGGGCTCGCAATGGCGCTCTTCGGGATTGCGCGCGACCCTGCCGCCGGGCTCGCGGCAAGCGTTATTGCCGGAGTGTGCTGGATTGCGGTGCTGGCGAGCCTCAATGTCTCCGCTCAGGTCGCACTGCCCGAATGGGTGCGCGGCCGCGGGCTTGCAATCTTCATGACGGTTTTCTTCGGAACCCTTACCCTCGGCAGCGTCATCTGGGGACAAGTCGCAGGGATGCTGGGCCTGCCGGCGGCGCATTTCATGGCCGCCGCCGGGGCCCTCGTCGCGATTCCGCTGACATGGCGCTGGAAGTTGCAGACCGGCGCGGGGATCGACTTGACACCATCCCTGCATTGGCCGGCACCGCTCGTTACCGATGAGATCGGGCACGATCGCGGCCCGGTGCTGGTCACGGTCGAATACCGGATCGATCCGCGCAGCCGGGAAGCGTTTCTTGGCGCGCTCGAAAAGCTTGGTCAGGAGCGCCGGCGCGATGGCGCCTATGCCTGGGGTGTATTCGAGGATGCCGCCGAGGAGGGACGGATGGTCGAGACCTTTCTCGTGGAATCCTGGCTCGAGCACCTGCGCCAACATGACCGCGTGACCAATTCAGATCGTCTGCTGCAGGAGGTGGTGCACCGCTTCCACATCCAAGGCGCGCCCAAGGTGACACACTTTATTGCCGCCGAGCGCGGTCAAGCCGGCGATGAAGCTCAACCGTAAGCCCGTATCGGGGAGATCGTCACTGACGAGGGGGTCCCGACATGATAGAGATTCAAGACGGACAATTTGAACCGGCCAAATTACGGCCGCCGCCCGGATGTCTGAACAGAAGGTTGCAAATCTCGCGCTGCAGGGCGGCGGCACCCATGGCGCCTTCACCTGGGGGGCTCTGCAACGTCTGCTCGAGGAGCCCCGGTTTCAGATAGACGGGGTGAGCGCGACCAGCGCCGGCGCGATGAACGCCGTCATTCTTGCGCACGGGCTCACGCTCGGTGGACGGGACGGCGCGATGAGCGCTCTCGCGAGCTTCTGGCAACAGGTGGCGAGCCTTGCCAGGAAAAGCTTTCTGCAACCCTCCTGGTATGACCGGATCACCGGTAACGAAGGGCTCGAGCACTCCCCGAGCTACATGTTCTTCGACATGCTCTCACGGGTGTTTTCGCCTTATCAGATCAATCCGTTCAACTACAACCCGTTGCGCTCGCTGCTAGAGGAGATGGTCGATTTCGAGCGCCTGCGTCGCGAATGCGCCGTCAAGCTGTTCCTGTGCGCCACCAATGTGCGCACCGGCAAGGTGCGCGTCTTCACCAACGAGGAAATCAGCGTGACCCACGTGCTCGCCTCGGCCTGCCTGCCGTTTCTGTCCTAGGCAGTGGAGATCGACGGAGAGTATTTCTGGGATGGTGGCTATATGGGCAGTCCTGCGCTCTTTCCGCTGATCTACGATTGTCAGTCGCGCGACATTGTCGTTGTTCATGTCAACCCGACGGAACGGCCCGAAATCCCGAAGACGGCGCCGGAGATCATAAACCGTGTCAATGAGATCAGCTTCAATTCCTCTCTCTTTCGGGAGATGCGGGCCATCGCGTTCGTCACCAAGCTCATCGACGAAGGCAGGATCAACGACTGCAGCCTCCGGCGCATGCACATTCACGCCATCGACGCCGACGACGTGATGCAGAAGCTTGGAGCGACAAGCAAGCTCAATGCCGATGGCGATTTTCTGCTCCGGCTGCACCAGGTCGGATACAGCCGCGCCGATCAGTGGCTGCGATCGCATCTGGAAATGATCGGCGTAAAATCGACCATCGACATTCGAGCGAAGTACTTGTGAGCCTCAAAGCTGGAAGAGGCGATGAGCTTTGCCAGCGTGCTGCGTCGTCAAATCCTGCTTGCCAATCTCGCTTCTCTGCTCTAAGAACAGAGAGAGAACGCTGGCGCAGGGATCAACAGGAAAATGGCAAGCGTCCGCAGTCAGGGAACGAGCTCTGAACGGCCTACCAGAGGCTTTTTCGACATTTTGCGCAAACAAAGCCAACGTTTTGCACGAACAAAGCCAACCCAGGAAAAGCTAATAAAAACAATGTAACAAGATGAACAACGCAGCTATATGAACGTATAGCCGCTTTATTCTACTTATGGTAGTTCCGGCCTCTGCGGCCGCCCAAACCCTCGAGCTGGCTTCGTTACCTGCTAGTCCGAGGCCACGACCTTGTTCTCCTTGATCACGGCCGCCCAGCGCGCGATCTCATCTTCGATGAACGTACCGAAGGCCTCCGGGGTGGAGAGCCGGTAGATCACCCCCTGCTCTGACAAGCCCTGCTGGACCACGGGCTCTCGTAGCGCTTTCGCCATCGCCTCGTTCATGCGGGAGATGATCTCCGCCGGCGTCCTCGCGGGCGCGAGCATCCCCCACCAGGAGTCGGCGTCAACGCCGGTCATACCGAGCTCGCTCAATGTCGGCGTATCCGGCAGGCGCGGATAGCGCTGGGCGGATGTGACGACAAGCGGGCGTAGCGCCCCGCCCCCAATGTGCGGCGAGAGAAGCGCGATCGAAGCGATGGCGAGTGGAACGTGCCCGGCAATCGCGTCGGTCGCGAGCGGCCCGCCGCCCTTGTACGGAATGTGCGTCATGTTCACGTCGAGCTTGTTCGCGATCCGAGTCATCGCGAGGTGAGCGAGACTGCCCGATCCGACCGAGCCGTAGGTCACCGAGCCAGCCGCTTTCTTTGCGGCGGTGATCACGTCGTCAAAGCTCTTGAATGCGCTTGCGGGATGCGCGGTGAGGACCATGGGCGAAGTCCCGATCAGCATTACGGGCGCGAGATCTTTGACGGTGTCGAAGGGCAGGCTCGGGAGCAGGCTGGGGTTGGCGCCGTGGGTGTCGAACACGAGCACGAACGTTGTGCCGTCCGGGGCTGCCGTGACCGCGGCCTGTGTCCCGATCGAGCCGGATGCCCCGGCCCGGTTCTCGATCACGATCGGTGTCTTGAGATCCGCCTGCAGCAGGGGCTGAACGCGCCGCGCAATCTGATCGGTCGTGCCGCCGGGCGGAAACGGCACGATGATGCGGATCGGATTGGCGGTCCAGCTCTGGGCGCGCGCGCTGCCCGCGCTCCCGAGCGGTCCGTCGAGAGACAGTATCAGGATCGCGAGCGCAAAGACTCTGCGCAAGCCTCTTCTCCTATCGTCGCCGACCCCGCGCACCGCGAAGTCTGGTACGGTTTTCATTGCGCCGCTCTCAGCCCGTCCATTTCGAGCGCCCCGGACTTGATCCTCGGAATGAGCTCCCGGCCAAACTCGATCGCATCGTTGAGCGGATCAAAGCCGCGGATCAGAAACGAATCCACGCCGAGGCGGTAGTATTCCAGCATCGCGTTGGCCACCTGCTCCGGCGTGCCGACGAGACATGATGTGTTGCCGAGCGCGCCCGTTGCGCGCGCAATCGGCATCCACAGCCGCTCGTCATGAACATCGGCTTCCAGCGCAAAGCTCATGAGACGCTTGCCGGCATTGTCGACCGGCCCGGTTGCTTCTTCCTGCCGGCTCCACCCCTTCTTCCCTGTCATCGCCGCGAGGATGCGGTTTGCCTTGTCCCATGCCGCGCCTTCGGTCGCGGCAATGATCGGGCGAAGCGAAACGTTGAACCCTGGCTTGCGCCCGAAAGCCGCTGCCTGCCCGCGGAACGCTGCGATGCGCTCGCGGGTGGAGGCGAGCGGCTCGCCGTAGATGGCATAGACATCGCAGCATTTGGCGCCCATGGCGAGCGCGCCGGCCGAGGCGCCGCCGAAGAAAAGCAGAGGATGCGGCTTTTGCAGCGGGCGGACATCCGAGCTCGCGCCCTGGACGGAATAGAACTCGCCGGTGAAATCGAACGGCCGCTCGTTCGACCAGGCGAGCTGCATCAGCTCGAGATACTCGGCCGCGCGCCGATAGCGCTCCGCCTTCGGGCTGAAGTCGCCGTCCCCGTGCTGCTCGTCATCGGTCTTGCCGGTGATGATGTGCACGGCAAGCCGCCCGCCGGTGAGATGATCGAACGTTGCAATCTTGCGCGCCATCAGCGTCGGTGCCACGAAGCCTGGCCTGTGTGCCACCAGAAACCCCAGCCGCTGCGTCTGCATGGCCGCATACAGCGCCACCAGGAAGCCCTCCGCTGAGGAGGACGAATAGCCGACGAGCGCCAGATCAAAGCCGGCCTCATCGTGCGCGCGGGCAAAGGCGGTCAAATAGTTGGGCGAAAGCCCGCCTTCGATGACGTGCAGTGTGGCATCGCTGCTTGGCGGCGTCACGCCGATCATTCCGATGATCCGGACAGGCACGGGCTCAAGACCTCTGCACTGGCGCAGCCTATGGCGCTACTCGACACAACCCGGCGCATGGCGATATGTCAATGGAGAGAGACAATTGAATGAGGCGCGACAGGGATGACTGCACTCAAGGTTGGACTGGTCGGCTTCCTGATTGCGACCACGGTCACTGGGGCCTCTGCAGGACCGAATTACCTCGTTTGGAGCATTGCGCACGAGCGCATGGTGATGGGGTGGAGAAGCTCGGAGCCGCGATGCGGCTGGACAGTGGGCGGCTACACCTGCTCGCCTCGTACGGCGATGCGAAGCTCGCACCATTACAGAGCTAAAAACTGAAGCGTCATGCCCGCAACCGAGGTCCGCGTGGGCCTCATTTCCGATACCCATGGGGTGCTTCGGCCTGAGGCGGTAGCCGAGCTTGTGGGCTCGGACATCATCATCCATGCAGGAGACATCGGCAAACCTGAGATAGTCCGCAGGCTTTCGGAAATTGCGCCCACCTTTGCGGTGCGCGGCAACATCGATCACGGCGATTGGAGTGCCGCATTTCCTGCAACGGAGCTGGTCGAAGTCGGTACGCTGCGGTTCTTTGTCCTGCACGACGTAGCGCAGCTCGACCTTGATCCGGCCAAAGCGGGATTCGCGGCAGTGGTGTTCGGGCACTCCCATAAGCCTGCGATCGAGACCCGGGCGGGAGTGCTGTTCTTCAATCCGGGAAGTGCGGGGCCTCGCCGTTTCACGCTGCCGGTGACGATCGGGCGAGCCTATGTCTCAGGCCTGCACATCCGTCCGGAAATTGTTCACCTCGCGGTGTGAGGCCGATCTACGATGCGGTTGAGCTCATCATGGCCGCATGACCGTGACAAGCAGCACCGGCTGCATCATTTCGGCTGCCACTCCCGTGCCAGCCGCTGTGCTTCCGCGATCTGGGCAGGGGTCATCTGCAGCGCCACCGCATCCCGGCTGCTGATCGCCAAGCTGCGACCTCGGCTGTCCGAAGCTGGAAAACGCGCGGCCGCAAGATTGAACCACATGTGTGCGGCCACAAGGTCCGGCGCACCGCCGTCGCCCTCTGCGTACCAGAGAGCGAGATTGTATTGGGCCTGCGGATTACCTTGTTCGGCGGCTGATCGATAAAACTTGGCGGCTTTCGCATGGTCCTGCGGCACGCCTTGGCCTTCGCTGTACATGACGCCGAGATTGAACTGGGCGGTCGCGTCTCCGTGCTCGGCCGCAAGGCGAAACCATTTCGCCGCCTCGGCTTCATCGCGTGGGACGTCTTTGCTCCCGCGATAGTAGAGCAGCCCGAGTGTAGTCTGTGCCCGCGGATCGCCCTGTTCCGCCAGGGGAAGCAACCCGCGCAAAGCTGATTTGTAATTGCCCTTGTCGTAGGCGGCGTAGGCGGCCTCGACAGGCGAGCTGGTCAAGCCCAAAGGCGCAATAACGCTGACCATTCCATGCTTGATGGGCTCGCGGTAGACGCCCAGCGCAAATCCCAGGACCAGCATACCCACAGCGACGGCAGACATGAGACCGCGCCCCCGGCGCTGCCAGAACGTGGCAACCTCCTTGCAGCTCGCAAGCGCCATCTGCAGCCGCGTGAGCTCCCGCTCCAGCTTAACCTCTTGCGATCGGCCTTTGCCGATTCCAATTCGCTGCAAGAATGACATGCAGATCCCGTGCATTCCTCGCCGTTCACGGTCATTACGTAGCCATCTCCGCGGCTTGAAGCAATGTCGCGGGCTGCGGAGCTTGCCGCCCGCACAGTCTCTCCTTCTTCGTAGGGGGCGAGGCATTGCCTCGCCCCCTTGCGGCATGCGGTGCTGTGGTTGGGCGACGCATGCGTCGCCCCTACGGAGCTTCTGGCTACCGCTGGGCCTTATTCCGATCCCGCAAGCCCCGCGTGTCGCACCACATCGCCCCAGCGCGCAACCTCCGCCCTGATGTAGCGGGTCAAATCTGCCGGTAACGGGGAGTTGATGGGAGTAACGCCAAGTTCAATAAATTGTTGCCGTACCTCGGCACTGGCAACGACGGCCTCCGTTTCGGCATGAAGCTTATCCACGATCCGGCTTGGCGTGTGAGCCGGTGCGACCAGCATTAACCACGCGACTGCATCAAAACCCGGCACCCCCGCCTCCGCGATCGGCGGCACATCCGGAATGGTGACAAAGCGTGTTGCCGAGGAAATACCGATTGGAAGCACTTTCCCCTCTCTGATGAGCGGCACTGCGGGTGCGAGATCGCAAAAGATGATCGGCACATGCCCGGCGACCAGATCGTTGATCGCCTGCGCAGTGCCCTTGTAGGGGACATGGGTCATCTCGATCCCGGTCATCATTTTCAGCAATTCGGTGTAGAGGTGCGGCGGGCCGCCGACCCCGCTCGAACCGAACGAAAGTTGCCCAGGGCGCTCCTTGGCCAACGTGATCAATTGAGCGAGCGAGCTGACCCCCAGCGAGGGATGCACGATCAGCACGAACGGAACGCTGGCGATCAGCGCAATCGGCGCAAAATCGGTCGCGGGATCATAGGGCAGCTTCTTGTGCAGCGTGACCTGAATCGCAAGCTGCGTGCTGGTGCCGAGAAACAGCGTATATCCGTCAGGCAAATTCTTTGCGACCGAGCTGGCCGCAATGACTCCGCCCGCACCCAGCCGGTTCTCGACCACGAATGATTGGCCCAGGCGATCGCCCAGCTTCTGCGCCAGGACGCGCGCCACCAGATCGGCGCCACCGCCCGCAGCGTAAGG
>Ga0209217_1000477_pt1 | contig 11117 bp, 10 predicted proteins | sample JacPinW_OM3H0_M2_FD_187957 | JGI IMG/M metagenome (GOLD analysis project Ga0209217, IMG submission 187957) | Forest soil microbial communities from Algoma, Ontario, Canada - Jack Pine, Ontario site 1_JW_OM3H0_M2 (SPAdes) (version 2) | ecosystem: Environmental > Terrestrial > Soil > Boreal...
GCCGGTGTCCTGCCGGAGCGTCGGCCGCGCGTCGTGATAGGCGCCGTCCTGGAACGGAATCAGCGTGTTGAGACCGTCGTTTCCACCGGCCAGCTGGACCAGCACGAGGATCCGGCCGTTGGGGGTCGCCTGGGGCGAGTCCGCGGCGGCGGCCGCCACGCCGTTGGCGAAGATGCTCGGCACCGCTGATCCGGCAAACACCGGCAGCAGGCCCTGCTTGATGAAATCGCGGCGGCTAAACATGGGTGCTCATCTCCATCAGTTCAGTTGAAACTCCGGCGTCGCCATCGCCATGAATAGCAGGCCGGCGTGGTCGTCCGGATGCGCGGTCGCAAAGGCGTGCAGGCCATCCCGCGTGGTGCTCGTGACGTTCCCGTCGAGCACGGTGGCCGTGACCTTATCGACGGTTTGCGCCGGCGACGCCGCCGCCGCGCGGCGCGCCGCCGCGTTCGCGAAGTTGATCCGGTTGAGCAGCGTCGAGCTGTTGATCCACGAGGTGCCGCCCGGCCAGCCGGCCACATTCGGCGGATAAAAGAGCACCTGACCCATCGGCGCCATCGCATTGGCGGCCGCGAGGAACCCCTTGGCATCGGCGCCGGTCGTGCGCAGGCTCTGGGCCGTCAGTTCGGCCGGGCTCTTGACCAGCGCGCGATAAGCCTTCGCTGAGTAGAAGGCGTCCATGCTGAAAACTTCGCGGACAACCGCGCCCACGTTGTAGTGGGATTTTTGGAAGGTGTCAGCGAGGTGATGGACGATCTCCGGCTCGGGGTTCGGGTAGGCGAAGAAGCTGAACAAACGGGTAGAGAGCCGCTCGGCGGTAGCCCGGAGCGGCACCAGCATCTCGACGATGTCGTCGCCGGTGAAGTTCCCGGTCTTGCCCATGAAGGTCTTTTGCCCGCTGTCGAAGTAGCGAGCGTTGAAGACCGACTGCATCGTGTAGCGGAGCTGCGTGCCACCTTTGAGCGTCCAGCCGGTAAAGGCGCGGGCCGATTCGCGGACGTCGTCCTCGGTGTAGTGGCCGATGCCGGTGGTGAAGAGCTCCATCAGCTCTCGGGCATAGTTCTCGTTGGGCTTGCCCTTGCGGTTGTTCTCCGTGTCGAGGTAGACCATCATCGCCGGGTCTTTCGACACCGCCTTGAGCAAATCGTCGAAGTTGGCGAGCGCCATCTTCCGAAACAGCACATTCTGCACGTACATCTGGCCAGCACCGGATTTGTCGAGCCCGCTGGTCAGCAGGCCGTGCCAGAAGAGGGTCATCTTCTCTTCGAGGGGCCGGGCCGTCTGCACCATGCGTTGCAACCACCAGGCCTGCACCGCGCCTGCGGTCGGACCCTTAGCCGAGGTGAGGTCGAGCGTGGGAAGCTGGCCGTCGAGGCTTGCATTCGAGATCTGCTGGTAGTCCAGCACCGATTGAGTCATCATCGTGCTGGTCATCGCGGCGAGCCGATCGATCTCCGACGCCGTGCCGCCGAAGCCGGCCCGACGGAGGAGGTGGGCGGCGCGAACCCGCGGGCTGCTCATGGCTCCCTGGTAGTCATGCGTGAGATCACGCACCCGGTTGAGGATCTGTGACAGGTCGGTGCCCTTCCAGAGAACGGCCAGCGCAGCGGCCCCAGCACCGGCGGCGCCGGTTGCCAGCACGACCCGACGCGAAACCGGCCGCCGCCAGATCGGCGTTGATCTCGTTGCGAGTGGCGAATTCGGTGTGGCGTCGTCCATCTTCATTGGTAAGGCTAGGGCCGTGATTTGAATCCGGCCTGAGAGGCCCCTTAGAAGGTTCAACGCCGGTTCGCCACCCGCTCCGGCGACCGCTAGTTGGCGCTAGTAGCCAGGCCGCGAAGTGCTCGAGGCGCCGCCCGAGCCGGAGCCGTTGGAGGAGCCGCAGCCGGCGATCCCGCCGACCAGCAGCATCAGGGAGACCACGAAAACGAGCACGCGTTTCATCGCCCTAAGCTACGGCGTCAGGTTACGCTTGGCGCCGGTTGGATGGGCGTCCATATACTGGCTAAATAGCGAACCCCGGTAGGAGGCGATCTTGGCCCAGCCGGTCTCGCGCGAATCGATCGAAAAGGAACCCCGCATTCGCCGTGCAGACAAGGCGGTCGCCTCCGTCTGCCCCTACTGCGCGGTCGGCTGCAGTCAGCTGATCTACGTCAAGGACAAGCGCATCATCGACATCGAGGGAAATCCCGCCTCGCCCATCAACGAAGGCACGCTGTGCCCGAAGGGCGCGGCAACCTATCAATATGTCGTCAATCCCAATCGGGTCACCACGGTGCGATACCGGGCGCCCCACTCTGACCACTGGGAAGACCGGCCACTCGACTGGGCGATGGACCGCGTCGCCACTCTCATCAAAGAGACGCGCGACGCCACCTTCGTCGAGCGCACGCCCAATGGCACGCTGGTCAACCAGACGACGGCGATTGCGACCCTGGGCGGGGCGACGATGGACATCGAAGAGAACTACCTGATCAAGAAGCTTTTCAGCGGTGGCCTGGGCGTCGTGTCGATCGAAAACCAGGCCCGGATATGACATAGCTCCACCGTCCCCGGTCTGGGGACAAGCTTCGGACGAGGTGGGGCGACCACCTTCCAGCAAGACCTGGCCAACGCCGATGCCATCCTGATCATGGGCAGCAACATGGCCGAGAACCACCCGGTCGGCTTTCGCTGGCCGATGAAGGCCCGTGAAAAGGGAGCCACGATCATCCACGTCGATCCCCGATTCACGCGCACCTCAGCGTCCGCCAACCTCTACGTGCCGATCCGATCCGGCAGCGACATCGCGTTTCTCGGGGGCCTCATCAATTACGTGCTGACGCACGACAAATGGTTCAAGGAATATGTCCTCGCCTATACCAACGCCTCAACGATCGTCAGCGAGGACTTCGTCGATGCCGAAGACAACGGCGGCCTGTTCTCTGGATATGATTCGCAATCAGGCAGCTACGACAACGCCAGCTGGACCTACGCCGGCGGCAGCCCGACCGAGCACCAGCCCACGCGCGACGAAACCCTGCAGCACCCTCGCTGTGTCTTCCAGATCCTCAAGCGCCACTACGCGCGGTATACCGCCGAGATGGTGGAGCGGGTTTGTGGCTCGCCGAAAGAGCTCTTTCTCCAGGTGGCCGAGGTGCTCGCCGCGAATTCCGGGCGCGAGCGGACGAGCGCCATCGCCTATGCGGTCGGCTGGACCCAGCAAAGCTACGGTGCGCAGATCATTCGCGCCGCCGCCATCCTGCAGTTGCTGCTGGGCAACATCGGTCGCCCTGGCGGCGGCATCATGGCGCTGCGCGGCCACGCATCGATCCAGGGATCGACGGACGTGCCCACGCTCTTCGACCTGCTGCCCGGCTATCTCCCGCACCCGGCGGTGGTCAAGGGCGATGACACGCTCGAGCATTACATGCGCGAGTCAGGCAACAGAGGCGGCTATTGGTCGAACCTGCCGAAATTCATGGTGTCATTGCTGAAAGCGTGGTACGGGGACGCGGCCACCAACGCGAATGAATACGGCTATCAATGGATTCCCAAGTTGACGGGCGACCATTCCCATGTCTCCACCTCCGCCGCGATGGCGGACGGCAAGGTCAAAGGCTTTGTCGTCTTCGGCCAGAATCCGGCGAACGGGAGTCCCCACGCCGGCCTGCAGCGCAAAGCACTCACCCAGCTTGACTGGATGGTCGCGCTCGACCTCTACGAGACCGAGACCGCAGCTTTCTGGTACGCGGCTCCCGAAGGATGGAAGCCGGCCGATATCAAGACGGAGGTCTTCCTCTTCCCGACGGCAGGCCCTGGCGAGAAAGAAGGGACCTTCACCAACACCCAGCGGCTTCTGCAATACCACGACAAGGCGGTCGATCCGCCCAACGACACCCGATCCGACCTCTGGTTTCTGTATCAGCTGGGCCGGCGGCTGAAAGATCTCTACCGCGACTCGACAGAACCGCGCGACCAGGGATTGCGCAATCTGACCTGGAACTATCTCCCGGACCACCCCGATCCCGAATATCGGATCAAGGACGAGCCTTCGGCGGAGAAGGTCCTGATGGAAGTCAACGGCTACACCGTCGCCGACCACAAGCAGGTCCTCGATTACGAACGCCTGAAGGATGATGGCTCCACGGCCTGTGGCGTCTGGATCTACTCCGGTGTGTTTCCGGCGCCGGGTCAGAACATGGCGCGTCGGCGGAATCGCAGCCCGGATAACTACGTGGATCCGGAGTGGGGCTTCGCCTGGCCGGGCAACCGGCGCATCCTCTATAACCGCGCCTCCGCGGACCCGGCCGGGAAGCCCTGGTCCGAGCGAAAGAAGTACGTCTGGTGGGACGCTGGCGCCGGGAGCTGGACCGGGCTCGACGTTGCCGATTTCCCGCTGAAAAAGGCTCCTGATACACCGGCGAAGGAGCAGGCGAGCGGGATCGAGCGGCACTCCGGCTCCGATCCGTTCACCCTAAAAGCCGACGGTCGCGGCTGGCTCTTTGCGCCCACCGGGCTCAAGGACGGCCCACTGCCGACGCACTACGAGCCGCTGGAAACGCCAGTCCGCAATCTCCTATACCCGCGCCAGGACAGCCCGGTCGCCAAGCGTTTCCGTCGCCAGGACAACCCCATCAGTCCACCTGGCGACCCGCAGTACCCCTACGTCGTCACGACCTACCGCGTGACCGAGCAGTACACCTCCGGCGCGATGTCGCGCTGGAACAGCTGGCTCAGCGAGCTGATGCCCGAGATGTTCGCCGAGATCAGTCCCGAGCTGGCGACCGAGAAGGGCATCGAAAATCTCGATTGGGTCGTGGTCTCCACGCCGCGCAACCAGATCGAGTGCAAGGCACTCGTCACCCGACGAATTCGCCCCTTCCGTCACAACGGAAAAGTGATTCATGAGGTTGGCCTGCCCTATCACTGGGGCTACAAAGGGCTGGTCACGGGCGCCATGGCGAACGACCTGGTGGCGCTCTCCGAGGAACCGAACGTCTACATCCAGGAAGACAAGGCCCTGACCTGCGACCTTCGAAAGGGGCGATTGCGATGATCGACGGCTACAAGCGCTTCATGAATCTCGAGGAGCCGCTGCCGCCGAAGAAAGCGAAAGGCTTCTTCACCGATACCAGCCTTTGCATCGGCTGCAAGGCGTGCGAAGTCGCCTGCAAGCAGTGGAACCAGTTGCCCGCCGACGGATTCGTCATCACCGGCAACAGCTACGACAACACCGGTCACCTGGGTGCGACCACCTGGCGGCACGTCCAGTTCATCGAGCAGGCGAAGGCCAACGGCAACCGGCAGGAGCAGCGCTGGCTGATGATGTCGGACGTCTGTAAGCATTGCGCCAACGCGGCCTGCTTGGAGGCGTGCCCGACGGGCGCACTCGTGCGCACCGAATTCGACACCGTCTACGTCCAACAGGACATCTGCAACGGCTGTGGCTTCTGCGTGCCGGCCTGCCCCTTCGGCGTCATCGACCGCGTGCCCAAGGAGAGCACGTTCGAGGTGGGGACAGCCCATAAATGCACGCTCTGCTACGACCGGCTGAAGGATGACATGACCCCCGCCTGTGCGAAGTCGTGTCCGACCGCGTCGATCCAGTTCGGCGACGTCGAGGAGCTCCGGCGGCGTGCGCGGGAGCGTCTCGGCGAGCTGAAGGCACGAGGCGAGTCGACGGCGCGCCTTTACGGAATGCCGGAAGGGAAGGAGGCGTTGGAGGTCGGCCCGCTGCATGCCTTCTTCCTGCTGCTCGATAAGCCGCAGGCTTACAACCTGCCCGAGGTCCCGCGATTGCCCCGCACGACGATGGCGGAACGCTATGGGTGGAGCGCCGCCGTCGGGATCGGCTTTGCGATGGTCGCGGCCCTCGTGTTTCGCAGCGGCCGCCGATGACCGAGGGCTACTACGACTACCCGGTCGTGCGTCGTCCGGTGTGGACCTGGGAGGTGCCCGCGTACTTCTGGCTCGGTGGGATGGCCGCCGGCGCCTTCGTTACGGCCTCGTTGGCACAAACCCTTGGGTCGACGGACGATCGTCGCATTGCCGCCGACGGCTACTACGTAGCGGCGGCTGCACTCGTTCCGTGCGCGCCCCTGTTGATTGCCGACCTCGGCCGTCCGGACCGCTTTCATCACATGCTGCGCATCTTCAAGCCGCTATCGCCGATGAACCTCGGCGCCTGGACTTTGACCGGCTTCACGCCGCTTGCCTTCGCCAGGGCCGCCTCCCACGCCGCCGATACGGGCCTGCTTCACGGTCCATTGCGAGCGCTGGCCCGGCTCGCGCCGCGACGACTTGTTGAGCTGGCCGGCAGCCTCCTGGGTCTGACGCTCGCGGGCTACAGCGGCGTTCTGTTGGGCGCGACCAACATTCCGTTGTGGGCGAAGAGCAAGCTCCTGGGCGGCCTGTTCATGGCTTCGGCGTTGTCGAGCGGATCGGCCGCGGTTACGCTCCAGGCCGCTCGCCGCGGCGCGCCCGATGCCACGCTACACCGCCTCGCGACGGTCGAATCGGCGGCGTCGCTTGGAGAGATGGCGATTCTCACTGCCTACCTCATGCAGTCTGGAAAAGCGGCTCGTCCGCTGACGACCGGTCGGTTCGCTCTGCCATTCTGGCTGGGCGCGGTCTGCGCAGGAGGGCTGCTCCCGCTCGTCCTTCATGGCGTGACGCGTCGCGGGCATGGCACCAGGCTGCAATCGGTGTCGACGGCTGCGGCCGTGTGCACCATCGCCGGATCGCTCGTGCTGCGATGGAGCATCTTCGAGGCGGGGAAAGTCTCATCAGGGGACCAGGCCGCCTCATTCGAGCTGTCCAGCGACTAGCGGCCGCGGAGCGTCAATGCTGGCAGTTGTAGTGAGCCTGCTCGCAGGAGATCACCTGTGGGGCGCGCCCGGTGGTGTCAAAGCTCGCAAGCACGTTCCAGTACGTGTTTTGAAGGGTGTTGCCCATCACGATCAGCGTGACGACGACCACGCAAGCGCACAACACCAGGATGACGGCGTATTCGACCATGCTCTGGCCGCTCTGCCGGCGTCTCGAGGCACCGAGAGGTCTCCTCACACTAAATAAAACGAGGCTAACGTCCAACTGATCCGAACCTTACGAATCGCCTTACGATCGTCGGATGCGGCAACTCGACCTGAACGCCGACGTCGGTGAGGGAAACTCGGAAACCGACGAGGCGCTCCTGCGGCTGGTGACCTCGGCGAATGTTGCCTGCGGCCTTCATGCGGGTGACCCGCAGACCATGCGAACAACGGTGGCGATGGCGCTGCGGAACGGCGTCGCGGTCGGCGCTCACCCAGGCTTCAACGACCGCGAGGGTTTCGGGCGGCGGCCGCAACGGTGGACCGCGGCCGAAATACAGGAGCTCCTGACAAATCAACTTGGCGCGCTCGAGGCGATCGCCGGCATCGAAGGAACCACCCTGCACCACGTGAAACCGCACGGGGCCCTCTACAACCAGGCCGAGAAGGATGGATCGCTCGCGGCCGCGATCGTTGCCGCCGTCCGCGCATTCAATCCGGCCCTCCGGCTGGTCGGTCGTGCGGGATCGGCGATGCAGCAGGCGGCCCTGGCGGTGAGCCATCCCTTTACCGCGGAAGCCTTCGCCGACCGGCGATATCGGGCCGATGGCACATTGCTGCCCAGGACCGAGCCGGCCGCGGTGCTCACCGATCTGGAGGAGGTGGCCCGACAGGTCCGCACCTTGGTCACTGACGGTGAAGTCCGCGCCAGCGACGGCAGCCGGGTTGCCGTATCGTTTGAAACCCTGTGCGTGCATGGCGACACCCCTGGCGCAGCGACCCTCGCCAGGCGGATCCGACAGGAACTGGGCGCGCTTGGGGTCAGCGTTTCCATCCCGCGCTGATCGCCCTCGTCATCCTGGCGGTCGCCGGCTCGGCCGTCCTCGGCCACCAGCTCGGAGTGTCGACCGGGAAGCCGTCGACGGCCACCGCGAAACGGCTCATCGTGGCCGACCCGTATGTGGGGGGCGGCACATGGTTCAAGGGCAACCTCCACGTCGCCTCCCTGCGCGGGGTGGGCACGGACCTGCCGTCCGCCATCGGCGCGTGGTATGCGGCGCACGGCTACGCCTTCCTCGGGATCAGCGACATGAACACCTATACCTGGGTGTCGGAGTACGGCACTCGCGCCCACACCGGGATCCCCACTGTCGATGCGACCTATCCCTTTGCCCAGGTGCTCGCGGTCGGTATGGATCACTGGCAGCCTGCCAATAACCTTCAGGGCGCCATCGATTGGATCGCGCACGACGGCGGCTTGCCAGTGCTGGCGGCGCCTGGCTTTGCGGCCAGGCCGCAAACGCTTGCGACGGTGCTGGCCGTCCGAGGCCTGTTCGGTCTCGAGGTCTATGACGCGAGCGTCGCAGGGAGCGATCCGGGTCGGGGAGATGCGACTGCCATGTGGGACGGGTTGCTAGCGGCCGGGAACCGCGTCTACGCCTTCGCCGGTGATGACGCGACCGGTTTGCACGATCCTGCGCTCGGCCGGGCCTGGATCGACGTGCTCGCGCCCGCGCAAGACGTCGTCTCACTGCTGAGCTCGCTTCGGCAGGGCGCCTTCATCGCCTCTACCGGCGCCGAGTTCACTCGACTAAACGTCACCAGGCGGACCATCACGGCTGAAGCAGCGCCCGGCTCGAGCCTGCGCTTCATCGGTCGCGGCGGTCAGCTGCTGAAAACGGTCAGTGCCAACACTGGCACCTACCAGGTCAGCGGTGGCGAAGGCTATGTCCGCGTCGAGGCGATCCGCGACGACGGCGCCCGGGCCTGGAGTCAGCCCTTCTACGTCAGCTGGCGGTGAGCTAAGAGGCCGGGCGAGTTAGGGGGCGAGATCAGAAGCGATCTGCGGCTGGGGGGTTGGGTTCGCCCCAGCCGCCGTCGAGAAATGCCAGACCTTTCGGCCGGCGACCCCATTGAGCGTGTAAGTCAGTTCGGCCGTGTAGGTGGTGCCCGCGAGCAACGGGGTGTTGGCCAGGAAGGCGAAGGAATTCTCGGTCTCGGCTCCCGGCTGCAATGAGATGCCCGGCAAATCGGTGCCCGACGGATCTCGTAAGTGGAAGGCCGTGATCGTGACCCTCGCGTTGCGGTCGAAGGTGGCGGAGACGGGATAGCCGATCGGATAGCTGGCGTTGGGTGCGGGATCCGGGATTTCGTTGCCGTTGAAAGCGGTCGGCACGCTGACCTGGTTGTCCGCCGGATAAAGGATGATCCGCCCGGTTGCCGTCTCCCGGTACGACATGTCCATCACCTGCACCGTCAGCGGGCCGAGGTAGGCGTCGCCGTAGCCGAGCTCGATCAGGTCGGCGCGCAGCAGGGGGAAGCGGTGATAGACGGAATCGATCCAGTCGGTGACCGCGGCCGCCGGGTCGGCGCGATGGGTGATGACCTCTGCCATCGACCGCTGCGGATAGCCGAAATGCTGCGCCCGCGTCAGCACGTTGTCGCCGACGTAGCCCTGGCCGCTCGCCTCCTCCTTATGGATGCCGAGGTCGCGGATGCTGGCGAGCGCTCCGTTGAAGAAGGTGTAGAAAGCGTGGGCCAGCGCCGACTGGTGGATGATCGGCGAGCTGGTCACCGGAGCCAACCCAGCCAGACGCCGATAGCGGTTGACCGTCGCCAGCGCGAGCGCCTCTCGATCGGCCGCGGCCTTGTCGAGATCGACGTACGTGGCGGCGGGTGCCGCGCCCACGCCGCTGGGGGCCACCGTGCCCTTGGCCGCCATTGCGGCGGCGGTCTCGTCCTTGTTCAGGTAGCGAAGCACCGAGACCAGGAATGCGCCAGCCTCCTGGTCGGTCGGTTGCGCCGCGATCGCGGCGCGCTCGTCCCTGATGGCGGTAGTCGGATCCTTGTCCCTGGCAATGGCGATGTCGCCCAGCAGCCTGAGGTCGAGGGCGCTCCGTGGCTGGAGCTGAAGGGCAGCCTGGTAGGCGCTCTTGGCGACGTCGTAGTCCTGGGCAAAGAGCGCCACCTCGCCCAGTTGCTCGCGGAGTCCCGCGTCATCCGGTGACAGGGTCGCGGCTCGCTGGAGAAACTGGGTTGCACCGCTCAGGTCCTGCCGGGCAATCGAGAACCGTGCCAATTCGAGCAGCCGCTCCACCCACTTCGGCTGCGCGCCCGCCGCGAGCTTCAGATGCGCGAGCGCTTGCGGATAGTCCTTCTTGTCGCGGTAGTAGTTGGCCCAGTTGCGGTCGACTTCCGCCTTGTCGTAATCGGATCCCTTCTTGGCGAGCTCGGCGCCTTTCGACAGCTGGGTCTGTGCGGTGGCGTACTGGCCCACATCCGCGAGGGCCTCGGCGTAGAAGACGTGGGCCAGGGTCGAGTTAGGTGCCGCTTTCACGGCGGCGGCCCCGTCGCGCGCCGCCGATTGGATATCGTCGTTCCAGTCCTCGACCCGGGTCAGGACGGTGAGGACGAAGCCGTCATGGGGTGCAATGCTCAGGGCTTTCTTGGCCTCGTCGAGCGCAGCCGTCTGTTTGGTCTGGTAGTTGAGGACCAGTGCATAGACGGCGTGGTCTTTGGCGTCCTGGGGATGCGCCTTGATCAAGTCCTGCAGCTGGGCAGTCGCCGCCGCATATTTGTTCTGGAACATGAGAGCGAGCGCCGAGTCCGCGCTTGGCGCACTCGACTTGGGGGCGACCGGATCGCACGCGGCCAGCAGGACAGCAAGAAGAAGGATCGTGCCACGCCGCCGCCTCACGTGGTCAGTCTATCGGGCGGTTCTTAAGGAGTCGTAAGGGTCGAATTGATGACGATCTGGTGACGCCGCTCCGCTGGAAAGAGGGCGGCCATACGTCTCACTCGCATGACCGCGGGCGCGCGCAAGCTGGACGCGAGCCGGCTCAAGGTGATTTCGGGCGGCAGTCCGACGCCGGCGCCATCGTATCGGCTGCTAACGCAGGTCAGCGCCGCGCTCAGCAGTTCACTGGATCTCGATCGGACCTTGAAGGACGTCCTGGAGCGCATGAACGCGCTGGTCGCCTTCGACGCGGCCACCATTTTCCTGCTCGACGATTCCCGTACCGAGCTCCATGTCAAGGCCGCGCTCGGCGTGCCGGTGGCGCTCAAAGAGGTCAAGAGCTTCAAGGTGGGCGAGGGCGTCGTTGG